>BNJS01001440.1_pt1 | contig 81536 bp, 103 predicted proteins | sample 8540461 | NCBI WGS metagenome assembly BNJS01 (sample SAMD00202454, study PRJDB9452) | human saliva metagenome | isolation source: human saliva | place: Japan
TGAGTTACCTTCGTAGGATCGATAATACCTGCTTCATACATATCAACCCATTCGCCTGTCTTTGCGTTGAAACCATGATTTTCTTTAGCTGCTAACTGTTGTTCATAGATTTCATTGCCATCAAAGCCAGCATTTTCAGCAATCTGCATGATTGGCATTTTAAGTGCGTCTAACACAACATTGATACCACGTTGTACATCTACTACATCTGACTTTAATGTGGCACGCACATCTTTATACGCTTGCACTAATGCAAGTCCACCGCCAGTCACAACACCTTCTTCAACGGCAGCCTTTGTTGCGTTTAGCGCATCTTCGATGCGTAACTTCTTTTCCTTAAGTTCTGTTTCTGTTGTAGCACCAACCTTAATTAAGGCAACACCATTTGTAAGTTTACCCAGTCTTTCTGCTAGTCTCTTCTTATCATAATCAGACTTTGCATTTTCGATTGCTGCTTTAATTTCAGATACACGTTTAGCAACTTCAACACTATCACCTGCACCATCGATAATTATTGTCTTATCTTTACTTACTACTACTTTCTTAGCAGAACCTAAATCATTCATTGTCATTTCTGCTAAGTTCATATTCAAGTCCTTCGCATAGAAGTTTGCACCTGTTAGGACAGCGATATCTGCCAATTGATTCTTTGCATCATCGCCAAAACCCGGAGCCTTTGTCGCAACAACATTGAAGGTGCCACGTAACTTATTAATGATTAATGTACTCATCACTTCATTATCATAGTCATCTGCGATAAGAAGTAATGGCTTATTGATTTTAACAACTTCTTCCAAGACCGGTAGAATTTCTTGAATTGTATTGATCTTTTGGTCTGTTACCAAGATATATGGGTTATCCATGGATACTTCCATCTTATCACGGTCACTTACCATGTATGGGGAAACATAGCCTTTGTCATACTGCATACCTTCTGTCATCTCTAAGACTGTTTCGAAGGAACGTGATTCATCCACGTTGATAACACCATCATTACCAACCTTTTCCATCGCTTCCGCAATAATCTTACCAATTTCTTCTGAGCCTGATGAGATAGTAGCGATGTTCTTTACATCATCGTTGGTTGTAACTTGGTGAGAGTTCTTTAATAAAGCATCTGCTACAACATTGGCTGCCTTTTCAATTCCCTCACGCATAAGTACAGGTTAGCACCCTTTTCAACTGCCTTAAGTCCAGCTGTAATCATTGATTGGGTTAAGATAGTCGCAGTTGTTGTACCATCACCTGCTAATTCATTTGTATTATTGGCTGCTTCATATACTAACTTAGCACCCATATTTTCAAACTTATCTTCAAGTTCTACTTCCTTAGCAATAGTTACACCATCATTTGTAATCACTGGTGAGCCAAATGATTTCTCTAATACAACATTTCTTCCCTTTGGGCCTAAAGTCACCTTACTGCATCCGCTAATTTATTAACACCGTCCAACATAAGTTGACGTGCATCTTTACCATACTTTAATTCTTTTGCCATAATAATTCCTTCTTTCTTCTTTATTCTACAATCGCAAGAATATTTTCTGCTTCGATTAATAGATACTCTTTTTGATTTTCTTTGATTTCAGTTCCAGAATATTTTTTATATACAACCTTTTGACCAACCTGTAATTCCAGTGGAGTTAATTTTCCATTTTCCATCTTGCTGGTCCTACAGCCACAACAATACCCTTTCCAGGTTCTTCCTTTGGCTGTTCTGTCAAAATAATACCGCTCTTTGTTTTTCTCTTCTTCTTTTCGCTTTTTTTCTAAGACTACATAATCACGTAATGGTTTTAACATGTTTATTCCTCCTTTTAGCACTCTAATACATATAGTGCTAACATAAATTATCTTAGCACTTTCTATCACTGTGTCAATAAGAGTGATGAGGATAAAACTTTTCTAGTATAATAGGGTTGGAGTTCAAGTTATGGAAAAATTGAGTTTATTATTGTTTTCAAATAGTGAATTTTTAATTCTGTTATGTTTTCACCTTTGTGATATTAATCATCAGTTATTTTTTATATCGAGCTATATTATTTTTAAAATCCGAAAAACATCGCAGTATTTTATCACTCGTATTAATGATGTTAATCTATACTGTCATTTCTTTTTGGAAGCTTGGTTCAACTAGTTTTTCCAACGACTACATGGCAGCCAACCGCAGAGAAACAACAAATCACATTTGACTTTTGGCAAAAGTGAAAAATTTGATGCGATCTATACAATCTATGGGGAAGGTGATACAAATTCTAATCCATCCACATATCAGATTGGTACAAATAATATTCAAATTTGTATGCTTCTGAATGATTTACAAGAATGGACACGTATTGCCAGTCTTGAACAAGGAAATATTTATACCTACGCAATTGAACAAGGCAATTGGCAATATCGTTATATCAAACTGGTTGATTTAAGCGAGAATAGTTCTTTATCAGAAATTGGCTTCCGTAATGAAAATCATACTGGATTTTTACCAATTTCTATCTTGCGAGATAAGCAGAAAGATGGACCATACCCTGGAAGTTTACTCATTGATGAACAAGATAAATTAGTTCTTTCTCCTACCTATTATGACCAAGCATATTTCGATGAAATTTATCACGTACGTAACGCATGGGAAATCGCAAATGGACAGTATATGTACGCAAATGTTCACCCATTACTCGGCACCAATATTATTGCACTATCCATTCGTTTATTTGGGATGAACCCTTTTGCCTGGCGATTACCTGGTGCGATAGCTGGAGTACTCATGTTACCGGTGTTGTTTGGAATCTTAAAATTATTATTGAAACGAGATGAATTATCTTTGATTGGTTCATTCTTGCTAGCTGCAGATTTCATGCATATCACAACATCACGTATCGCAACACTTGAACCATTTAGTATTTTATTCATATTATGTTCGTTCTATTGGATGTTAAAGTACTGCATGTCGAACTTCTATACCCTACCAATGCAGAAGGGAGTTTTATACCTACTCCTATCTGGTATCTTTATGGGAATATCAATATCAGCGAAGTGGACTGGATGCTATGCAGCTGTAGGACTAGCAATAATGTTATTTACAAACTGGATTCAACGATACCCCGAATATAAGAAAGATAAAAAGACTCATTCACAGTTCTTTCAAATACTGCTGAAAACAATGCTACTTTGTGTACTATTCTTCATCATTATCCCAATCACAATCTACTGTGTTTCTTATATTCCTGATCACATATTCCGTGATGAACCATGGTCTATCGCTAACGTTTGGAAACAAGCTCAACAGATGTATTTTTACCACGTCAATTTAAACGCAACACACCCATATCAAAGCACTTGGCTTCAATGGGTATTTGATTTACGTCCAATGTGGTACTATGTTGGAACTGTAGGTAATGTATTTCATACAATTTCTTGTTTTTCTAATCCGTTATTAACATGGGCCGGTGTTCCAGCAATTCTTTTTACAACATACTGTGCACTATTTAAGAAAGATACGGTAGCTTGGTATATTGTGGTCGGCTATTTTAGTGGTCTTTTACCATGGATTATCTACGTTCATCGTATCGTATTTGCATATCACTTCTATCCAACATCATTATTTACCATCATTGCGATTGTATACTGTATTCATCACTTAAAACAACGTAAATATCAGTTTGTAGTACCAGTATATCTAGCACTCTATCTAGGATTGTTTATTCTATTCTTACCAGTTACGACCGGATTTGGTACAACAATACAATTCGCTAAGTTTCTAGCATGGCTACCAGGATGGTATTTCGGATGAGAAAGTATCGTAAGTTATTGATTGATTTATCAATCATCCTAGCATTGACTATGCTACTAATGTTCCCATATCTAACAAAGAGTTTTCTTGCGATTGAACATGATACCTTCTTTCATGTATCACGCATTGAACAATACGCAAACGCTCTTCAACACGGACAAATACTTCCAGCTATTTATCCATATGAAAATGGAGGATTTGGTTACGGAAGCCCTCTCTTTTACTCTGATATATTCTTACTATTACCAGCAATCCTACATAACTTAGGCCTAGTATTAGTTGATAGCTATAAGCTTACTGTATTTCTTGCAAGTTTCTTTTCTGGAATTACAATGTACATGCTTGCAAGTAAGTTTACTCAGAAGTCATCGATTCGATTGCTAGCTGTCACTGCATATCTTTTCAGCAACTATCACATCACAGATATCTATGTACGTGGAGCATTAGGCGAAGTATTCGCACTTGTGGGTATTCCATTAATTTTATCTGGCTTATACGAGATATTTGAAACCAATCAGAAGTATTCATTATCTTATCTGATTGGTTTAGTAATTACTGTATTATCACATAACCTGAGCTTCTTATTATGTTTTATCCTAGTACTCATTATTAGTATCATTTATCTTCCGAAAAAATCTATCCATAGATATAGACTTCTTATTGTCGAAAGTATGCTGGCATGTTTACTAACTTCCTTCTATACCTTCCCAATGGTAGAACAACTAAAATCACAACAGTTCTATCTGAATTACTATGCATCAAGTTCCGCATTAGAAAATCATGCAATGGCATTCTGGCAGTTCTTTGCCAATAAAACTGTGTTTGGACTATCTGGCAATCAATATAAGGCAAACAATGCAATGGTTGTTAATATTGGTTTATTTTTAACCATTGCACCTATCAGCTATCTTTTTCTTACTAAGAAGAAACATACATTCATAACTATCATGTTAGTGATCGGATTGAGCTGTATGTTATTACCTGCACAGATATTCCCCTGGAAGTACATGTCAATGCTAAGGATATTACAATTTCCATGGCGATTAAACATGCTTGCATTACCACTATTATGTGTTCCTGCTGTAATAGGCATAGAAAACCTTACGCATAAACTAAGTATTTACCTATCTGTTTATATTGTTGTTGAGTTTAGAAGGAATATACCATCTCTATCCTGCAACGAAACGTACATTTGTCATGCCACACAATACAACATGGCAAGAAGTAACTGATGGTAAATTATTGATCCATACTATTCTGCACAATATATGCGTGTAGAACTTGCGGGTGGTGATTATCTTCCTTATAACTCTCCTGATTCCGTAGTTATACAAAGACAATTCAAACTACATCAGCTGAAACAGTCACAACTGGAGAATGGATTGACTATGGTAGTTATCACTTTACAATTACCAACCCACAAACTGTCATACTTCCAATTACGTATTACAAAGGCTATATCGTTCGTAATATTGATACAACAGAGATTCTAGAGACCTCATTAAGTCACAATGGTCTTGTCAGTGTTTCAATACCATATGCAGGCACGTATGTATGTCAGTACCAAAATACCACCATCCGTATGGTATCGATTTGGATTTCTATTCTTACATGCATGACTTGTATTGGTTACATCATTTATCGTAAACGAAAAAAGGATATTTTATAAATATCCCTTTTTTTCGTTTAGATTTGGTACCACTTGATTTCGTTAGCTTCTAAGTGTAATGAGAAGGATGAGCCATCTCCACGGTAGATAACAGTATCTTGTGGTTCATATGTGTTATTTACAACGCAATAGCTTTGTGTAGAAGGATATACATTTACGTCAACGTTATAGTTTTCTGAATACCACTTCTTCATGTCTTCTTCACGATGGCAGCTATAGTAGATTGCGCGATAGAGAAGTCTTGCATTTTCAAAGCTAAATGGTAAACCATTCATATATACTGCTCTACCCTTACCATATTCATTGACCGCTAGCTTCACACTGAGGTCTTCTTGCTTGATAACCTTTGTACCTGGTAATGCGTAAACGCTATTTACGTTTTCACCCCAGTCTTCATGTTCTAACTGTTCTGTAATGAAGTGATCATGACATTCCCAGTTGTACTTATCTGTATGAAGTGTAAAGTCTAGTTCTTTATCAACACCTAATACATCATAAAGTGTGAAGAACTTACCATTTCTTGCACAAGCTGTAGGCTCACCAATGCCGATGAATCCACCACCATTATCTACATAACGACGTAGGATTGTAATAATCTTTTCATCGAATTCTTCACCACCACTAAAGCTTGTGTAACTACTACCGTAGTTTAGTACTACATCAATATCATTTAAGATATCTGGATTTTCACGTAGTTCTTCAAAACTGATGAACTTCACATCAAATGGGAAACCACTAAGTGATTCAAGAACACCTGTGTAGGAGTAGATTTGCTTATAGCGTATTGCGTGATGTACAAGATGTGCACCCCAACGGCGAAGCTCACCATAGCTATTTAATACACCAACCTTGAGTAGGTTATGCGGTGTTTGTTTTCCTACATGTTCATAGAGTTCTCTAAATTCATCGCATACTTCGGAAACATACTCGATAAACTCCGGGAACTTTAATGCAAGTTTCAAGTATCCACCATAACCGATACGATCAACTGGTGATCGTAAGATTGCACGACGTGCTGTTACCCAGTTTACTTTCGCTTCTTGTAATGGATCTCCACCTTCATGGAATGTATCTGGGAAGAAGTATGGTAAGAATCTACCTTCTGTATACTTCACACCCTTGATATCGGAAATCAAGCGTAATGTAGAACCTGAACCAACACTACCTACAACAGCGTCCAATCCAATTTCAGAGAAGTACTTACCATATGGTTCTGTACCAATCCAATGGTCTCCCAAGAACATCATCGCTTCCTTACCATAGGAATGACAGATATCTACGAGAACCTTTGCAAGCTTGCATACTTCTCTTTGTTGGAAGTCGATAAAGTCTTTATATTCCTTGGAAGGAACACAGAACTGACTGTTATGAAAGCCTTTATTAATAATAAATTCTGGACGGAACTTATAGCCAACTTCCTTTTCGAACTGTTCCAAAATATATGGGGATACAGATGCACTATATCCATACCAGTCAACAAACTTCTCACGAGCAAACTCATCAAACTGTAGTGTGAACTGATGGAAGAATGTTGTAAAGCGTACAACATTTACATCTTCTCTTTCTTTACAGAACTTATGTAACTTCTCAATGACGTGTTTCTGTGTTTCTGGTAAACGTACATCTAATGTCATCTGATGTTCTTCATCTACCCAATCATTTGTTAAGAAGTTATACATGTGAACTGGATCCCACACGATAAATGCTAAGAAGCTGACTGTGTATGCATGATAAGGGATTGATTCCTCAATTACAACATCACCATTCTCTTCATCGAAATACCAATTAGAAACAACTGTATCTGTTGTACGATCAATGACTTCCCACCAACGGTGAATATCATTTGTTGGGTTTACTTTGAATTGATCTTTGTAGAAATGTTCCATGATTTTGATACGTAAACATGTATCTTTTGCGGTAACGAAGTCACTCATCAAATACATCTGTTGCATCTCATCCGGATGTTCTTTTGCCCACGCATTATCTTTGCGTGTTGTGTAATATGTAGCGTACTGCTTAATATCCATCTTTCGTAACGCTTCTGGCATATCCGTGCCATCGCAATCACGAATCGCATCAGCCTTCCACTTCTTGATGATTTCGATTGTATCCTCAATCACATCAATATCGGTTGGGACTGTAACTCTTCCTGTACTCATACTTAATTATTCTCCCTTAAACGATACGGTTTTCTGTCTCTGGATCAAAGAAGTGTACCTTCTCTAAATCCATTGCCAGTCTAAAGGATGCACAATCTGAAAGGTCATAGCGTGCATTCACTCTTGCCTGTAACTTCTGTCCCTGCAATCTTGCCATGTAGGATAAATTCATTACCTAAAAGCTCACTTACATCAATCGCAAAGTCAAATACAGCACTTGGATATGTCTCGTTTACAATCTCTTCTGCGTGTAAGTCTTCTGGACGAATACCCATCACAATTTCTTTACCTTCATATGCTTGCATGTCTTTTGTAACTGTTCTGGTAAATCAATATGCATATCACCTATCATGAATTTTCCACCAGCGTATGTTCCCTTTAGGAAGTTTGTGGCTGGTGAACCAATAAATCCTGCTACGAACATGTTTACTGGATTCTGATAGATTTCCTTTGGTGTTCCAATTTGCTGGATGTATCCATCTTTCATGATGACAATACGGCTAGCCATTGTCATCGCTTCTGTTTGATCGTGTGTTACATAGATTGTTGTAGCACCGATGTTTTTGTGTAGTCGAATGATTTCACTACGCATCTGTACACGAAGCTTGGCATCTAAGTTAGATAATGGTTCATCCATCAAGAATACCTTCGCATTACGTACGATTGCTCTACCTAACGCTACACGTTGTCTTTGACCACCAGATAAAGCCTTAGGCTTTCTATCTAAGTATTGTTCAATCTCTAATGCTTTTGCGGCTGCACGTACACGACGGTCAATTTCATCTTTATTTGTCTTACGAATCTGTAATCCAAATGCCATGTTTTCATAAACTGTCATAAATGGATATAACGCATAAGACTGGAATACCATCGCAATCTCACGATTCTTAGGTGCAACATCATTCACTAATTTATCGTCGATATACAATTCACCATTTGTGATATCTTCCAAACCTGCAATCATACGTAAAGTAGTTGATTTACCACATCCGGAAGGACCAACCAATACGATGAATTCTTTATCTTGAATCTCTAAGTTAAAATCAAATACTGCCTGTACTTTATTATCGTAAATCTTATTGATATGACGTAATGATAAGTTTGCCATATATCGTCCCCCTATTTAAATCTCTTGTTATACAGATGTATAACAAACAAAATGCCAATCAGTCCAACTACCTGAATACCAAGATTCACATAGCCAACTTCTCTTTGACCAATAATTACCATTGCTAGACTGACAACAAATAGAATTGCCATCAAAATTGATTGTGTTGTTCGATTCATATGTCCTCCTAGTCCTTAAGACCACCCAAGGTCATACCTTGTGTAAGGCGTCTTTGTACAAGAATGTATAAGATCAATGTTGGCAACATAACAATCACAAGTCCTGCATACATCGGTCCATAATTAGTCGCTGCTTTCTGTGCGGACATCAGATTCTGTAATCCTACAGGTAGTGTCTTTAGTGCCTTTGTCTGCACAAGTGTTAATGAAATAATGTATTCATTCCAGAATGCCAAGAAGTTAAATAGGATAACTGTAATAATACTTGGCTTTGCCATACGGAACATGACTCTTACCATGGTTGTAAAGTAACCACAACCATCGATTTCCGCAGCTTCTTCATATGCCTTTGGTAAAGAGCGGAAGTAGCTTGCAAGAAGATATACTGTAAATGGAATTGCTGTAGATGCGTACACAAGCGCAAGAACGAAACGGTTATTCATAAAGAACTGTAGACCGCTCTTTGCTAGTGACTTATCCCAACCATTCAACATTAAGAAGATTGGCACAACAATATAGTTTACGTTAATAAATAAGCCAGCCATGATGAGTGTGTTGAAGAACTTTCTGCCTTTAAATTGGAATCTAGCAAGTACATACGCAGCTGGTAATGAAACCACTAGTAAGATTGCTAGAGCCATTGCAGTTACAAGTGCTGAGTTCAAGATAAAATCACCAACTTGTGCAATTTGGAAGGCATCAATAAAGTTCTGAATATTAAATCCTTGTGGTAATGCCCATGGGTTTCCATAGAACTCAGCATTTGTTTTTAATTGATGCTAAGAATACCCAGGATACCGGAATGATAATGGATATCGCTCAAAAGAAATCAGCGCAACATATATAAAGATTTTGTATAAATCAAAATGTTTTTCTCTTCATATTACCTCCTAAATCTCAATCGAATCACGATGTGTTACGCAATTGATTGCCCATGATAAGGTAAATGAAAGAATAAATACAACTGCACCGATTGCCATACCATAGCCATAACTTGAACGATTATATGCTTGCAAGTACATATAACTGAGCACTGTTTCACTAGCTCCATCAGGACCACCACCAGTCATGACTTGCACAAACAAGAAACTCAGATTAATGGTTGAAATGACGAAGAATGTAAGTGTTGTACGGATATTGTCCCAAATCATCGGAATCGTTACCGAGAAGAATTGTTTTACTTTTCCACTACCCTCTAAAGACGCAGCTTCATACAGGTGTTCTGGTATCGTACTCATACTTGCCATATACATAACCATGTAATAACCAATTGCCTGCCAAATTAATGCCGCAATTAACGCATATACAACTAGACCAGGATCACCAAGATACTTTGTCGTACCAGCACTACCGTTGAATAGTCCTACGAGTGAGTTTAATAACCCATTTTCAGATGGATCATAAATCGCACTGAAGATTGCAGAAATAACAACGACAGAAAGGATATTTGGAATATAGAATATGATTCTAAAGAAGTTTTGTCCCTTTATCTTTTCACGAACTAGAATAGACGCAAATAAGATTGCGAAAGCCATCGTTACAATTGTTACTAACACGATGATTAAGATTGTATTCTGAAGAGCGCGGATAAAACTCATATCTTTAAATAACATCTGGAAATTCTTTAATCCTATAAATGTGCGGTTATCACTTAAGCCACCCCATTTAAACATCGACATCATAAACACGTTTATCGTTGGATATAACATAAACAATGTCAGTAATATCATTGCTGGAGCTAAGCATATTGTGATAAACAGCTTCTTCTCAACACTTTTTTTCATTTCATTACTCCCTTCCTTAAAATAACGACGGCTATCCACCATCGTTATTTTAATGAATTCTAATACTTAACAGCGAATTGATTATTTGTTTGCTTCGGCAATCTGTTCAACAGCCTTCACTGTTGCGTCATACCATTCATCAACTGTCTTGGAACCATTTACGATTGAGTTTACAGTTGCGTAGAGAACACCTGTATTAGCATCAGCTACACTCACACCTTCAACGATGTTGTCCATAACTTGGAAACCTACTGCATTTGACTTAGCGCCATTGTCATAGATTGTGTAGTATAAAGCATTTCATCATCCTTGCCGATGAACTTAGAAGCATCCTTTGTTGGCATTACAGCACCACCGTTTTCATAGAATAACTTTGTAGCTTCATCAGAATATAAGAATGTAATGAACTTCTTAGCTAATTCTGGGTTCTTAGCTTCTTTAGGAATAAATACCTGTTCTGTAAATGTTGTAGAGTAAGCATCACCTGTAGCAGTTACCTTAGGTAAAGCTGTGAATCCCCATTCAAATCCTGCAGCACGTGGAGCTTCAGCCATTTCACCTGGTAACCATGTTCCGTTAGGAACGAATAATGCCTTGTTATCTAAGACTAATTGTTGGTTCTTCTTGAAGTTATCACCATTAGCGTTAGCTACTGTTGTTGGTTCAACATACTGAGCAAGCTTGCCTACGATTTCAAATGCCTTCTTAACTTCTGGTAACTTCCAAGCGTTAACGTCATATGTCATTAACTTCGCATATACTTCTGGTCCTGCTGTTTCATTTAATAACGCAGAGAAGAATGCATCGAAGTAACCTGTTGTTGGGTATGTGAATAATGAGATACCTTCAGCCTTAGCCTTTTCTCCTAATTCCCACATTTCATCCCAAGTTGTTGGAACACTCCATCCCTTTTCCTTGAATAAGTGTGCGTTATAGAATAATCCACATGGGCTGTAATTGATAGGTGCTAAATATAGCTTGCCATCAGCGTATGGCTCTGTAGCTAAACCTTCATAAATACCATCAATGAGTTTATCTTTTACCTTTGTATCTTCACCTAATACTTTTTCATCAAGTACACTTGTAATGTCTGTTAACATCTTTTCAGCGATCATAGTGTCTGTTAAGCCACCCTTAGATCCAACTGATAAGTAAACTAAGTCAGGATATGTTCCAGCTTGAACTTCACTACGTAATGTATCAGCGATGTTCTTTTCTAAACGAAGATCAACCTTAACGCCTTCCTTTTCTTCGAAAGCCTTAACAACAGCTTCCCAACCCTTTGTGCCATATCCGCCATCTAGACCAGAAATGTGCAATGTTGTTTCTTCACTTTCCTTCTGTGAAGAAGCAGCTTCTTTTTTACTACAGCCAATAGCACCGACTGCGAGTAAACCAGCTAATGATAATGTCAATAACTTTTTCATTTGTTCCTCTTTTCCTCCTAAGAAACTTATTTGATAATTTCAGTTTATGGGTGAAAACGCTTTCAAACAAGAGATATATTGCTAAATATTATCGAAATATTGCTCTAATATATCTATTACGCAATATTTCATATAATCGATTAAAAACTTAAGAATACCAAATATGCGTTACATGATATGATTAAAGCAATGATTACAGCTATTTCTCAGAACCAAAACGAAGATCGTTCACTAGGTAAGATTTTATATGTTACCCACTCCCGTTATGAAGGAGATTGGCATTCAACTCCACACAGTCATGCATGTGCAGAGCTTTTCTATGTTATCTCTGGTGAAGGCAAATTCTTTGTCGAAGGGAAATACCTAGACATTCACGCAGATGACCTCATTATTGTGAACTCATATATCGAACATACGGAAGTTAGTAAAGAGAATTCCCCTCTTGAGTATATTGTAGCAGGTATTGAAGGTTTACACTTCCATAGTGATGATAAACGTTTCAATAATAACTTCAGTATGCATAACTATAAAGCATATAAGAATGATATTCTTTTCTATCTCAAAACATTACTGCATGAAATGGAACATCAAGATGAATACTCTCAACACTTAGTAAATTCTCTACTAGAGATTATGCTTATTAACATGGTACGTCGTACCAATACAACACTAAATGTATCTCCAGTAAAAAAGACAACGAAAGAATGTATCTTCATCGAAAACTATATCAACGATCACTTCAAAGAAGATATCGACCTAGACAAGCTCAGTGAATTAACATTCTTAAATAAATATTACTTAGTACATGCATTTAATCAATATAAAGGGATTTCTCCGATGCGCTACTTAATACAGCGCAGAATCTCTGAAGCAAAATTCCTATTAGAGACTACCAGTTATAGTATGAATGATATCTCCGCTATCATTGGCTTCTCTAACCAAAATTATTTTACCTTTGCGTTTAAGCGTGAGATTGGTTGTTCTCCAAGTACGTATCGTAAACAATTTCTAAAAACAAAAGACTAAAAACATGCATACAAAAAAGCCGATAACTCGGCTTTTTGTTATGAACGTAAGTCTGCAGATAGCTTTTCTTTGAGTTTTTCAAGAATCGCATCGTGAACAGTACGTACTTCTTCATCATTCAGTGTATGATCAGAAGCTTGGTATGTAATACGTAGAGCTACAGATTTCTTACCTGCTTCAACATGTTCTCCTTCGTAAATATCGAATACTTCCGATTTACGAACAAGCTTCTTACCTGTACTGTTAATAATCTTTAACATTTCTTCGGCTGTTACTTCTCTATCTACAACTAATGCAATATCGCGTGAAATTGATGGATAACGATCAATCGGTACAAACTTCACCTTAGAAGCACTTGTCTCATTTACGACATCCAATGAAAGTTCCGCATATGTTACTCGCTTTAAATCATACTTCTTTGCATAGCTTGGATGTAATTCACCAAATAGACCTAATGGTTTACGGTCTAAGAGAATCTCTGCACTGCGATATGGATGGAAATGTTCTACATCCGTTGTATTTGGACGTACCGTAATACGTGCATCATTGAAACCACAACGATTTAACCATGTCATTAGGATTCCCTTTAAGGCATAGAAATCACCAGCTTCATTTAACTTGTGCAGTGGATCATTTTGAACATTACCGTCTAATACAACTGCAAGTCTTTCTTCTTCCTTATCCTTTGCATAAACCTTAGAGATTTCAAATAACAAGTTATCTGTATTTTGATGTGCTTCATTGTATTGCACACTTGTTAATACAGAGTTTAATAAACTTGCACGAATGTACTTACGATTCTCTGACATTGGCATCGCAAGTGGGATTGCTTCACCAAGTGGAGAGAGAGCTGTTTTCATTTCTTCTTCAGAGATTAATGTATATGTAACAATTTCATTAAGACCAAAGGCCTTCAATGTTTCGCGTGTCATACGTCTGAGTTTCTGCTTTGGCGATAATTGACCAACGGTTGTACTCATTACTGGTAATGTAGATTTCAAAGTATCAAAACCAATTAAGCGTACAATTTCTTCATCGATGTCTGCACGACCTTCAATATCAACACGGTAACTTGGAATATGACATGTAATCTCATCTCCATTTACTTCTGGTTCAAAGTTTAACCATGTGAGTGTTTCTTTCACTTCATCCATTGTAAATGCTGTACCTAATAATGCATTACAGTGAGAGAGTGTTTCCTTTACCACAACTGGCTTATAACCATCTGTACCATAAATTACTGTCTCTTCAAATCCATCTGCACATGCATACTCTTGTAAGAGTTGTACAGAACGGTCCATAGCCTTTTGTGCAGCTAATGCCTCAATACCCTTTGTAAAGCGCTGTGCTGCCTCAGTAATGAGATTTAAACGAATGGATGAGCGACGTACGGAAGTCTTATTGAAATGTGCCGCTTCAATAAAGATACCTTCTGTTGTTTCATCAATCATGGATTCTTCCCCACCCATGATACCAGCAATACCAGTTACTTCACCATTTGTAGTGATGAGGATATCACCCTTTTCAATCGCAAACTCGACACCATCTAACGCAGTCATCTTTAGCTCACGATCATCCACAACTGTAATTTCTCTTGTTGGAAGCTTTGCAAGATTGTAATAGTGTAATGGCTGTCCTGTTTCAAGCATTACAAAGTTGGAAATATCAACAACATTATTAATGGAATTGATACCTGCCGCATGTAATATTCCACCATCCACTTTGGAGATGGACCTACCTTTACATGATTTACAACCTTACCCATGAAGAAGTCACACTTTTCAGTGTTGCTTGTCACTTTGAATGTAGATGGTGTTCCAATGTTGGATTTACCAGCATAATCAGGCCACTTCGCCTCACGGTGTAAGATAGCACCAACTTCTTTTGCCATGTTCCACATGCTAGAACAGTCTGCACGATTTGGTGTTAATGATACATCTAAAATCGTGTCATCATAGCCTATGTATCCAAGCACATTTGTTTCGCCCACAGGTGCATCTTCTGGTAACTCTTCAATTCCGTTAATTTGTTTTTCTGTAAGATATTTATGATCAATACCTAACTCACGTAGTGAGCAAAGCATACCATTTGATTCAATTCCATGAAGTGGCTTTGCTTGAATGGTAATACCAGGTAAAACCGCACCTGGTAGAGCTGCGATAACCTTTAAGCCTAATCGGCAGTTTGGAGCACCACATACAATTTGTGTTGTGTCATTTTCACCTGCTCCATAGCGTACGATTGTACGGTGTAAATGTGTATCTGGAATATCCTCACATTCAATTACTTCCGCAATCACAAGGCCAGTTCCTTGTGCCATCGGTTCAATTCCTTCAACTTCTAGTCCAGCAGTGGTTAATTTATTTGCTAGTTGTTGTGGCGTAATATCACTTAAATCTACATATTCCTGTAGCCATTTATAACTTAGTCTCATTGCCTTCCTCCTCTTAGTCAAAACGATCGAATGTCTTCAAAAAGCGAACGTCATTTGTATAGAAGTTGCGAATATCATCAATTCCATATTTCAACATTGCAACTCTTTCAAGTCCTACACCGAAGGCAAATCCAGAATACTTCTCAGGATCAAATCCATTCATGCGTAATACATTTGGATGTACCATACCTGCACCTAAGATTTCAATCCAACCAGATCCCTTACATACGTTACAACCCTTACCATTACAGAATGGACAAGATACATCAACTTCTACAGAAGGCTCTGTAAATGGGAAGTATGATGGACGGAAAGCGAACTGTTCTACCTTGACCAAACATTGTGCTAGCCATGTATTCTAATGTTCCCTTCAGGTCAGCTAAAGTAATATTCTCACCAACGACAAGACCTTCACATTGCATAAACTGATGGCTATGTGTCGCATCGTCATCATCACGACGATAAACCTTACCTGGGCAAATTAACTTGATTGGAACCTGTCCCTTTGCCTTCTCTAATTCACGCATCTGCATCGCAGTTGTGTGTGTTCTTAATAATGTATTTGGATCGATATAGAATGTATCCTGCATATCACGTGCTGGGTGATCTTTTGGTGTATTAGCCAATTCAAAGTTGTAGTAATCCTGTTCAACTTCAGGACCTTCCGCAACCTTATAACCCATACTCAAGAAGAGGTCTTCAATCTCCTGTTGAATCATCACAAGTGGATGTGTCGTTCCAAGTTTATGGATATCTCCAGCTAATGTAACGTCAATCTTTTCGGCTTCTAACTTACCTGCAAGAGCCGCAATCTTTAATACTTCTTCTTTTGACTCTAATACTTTGGCAACCGTATCCTTACATACGTTTACCTTCTGACCAAAGGCTGGCTTTTCCTCTGGTGGTAAAGCTTTCATTTCAGACATAAGTGCCTGGATACTTCCCTTTTTACCTAAGTATTGAATTTTGACTTGTTGTAATTGTTCCAAGTTGCTTGCTTGCTCAATCGCAGCTAACGCTTCTTCTTGGACCTGCATAACTTTATCGCTCATCGACCTTTTCCTCCATAAAAAAATTCCTGCAAAATATTGCAGGAACGTTATTCACGCGGTACCATCCTGATTCGCACAATCGTGCGCACCTCAATTAATCTGTAACGTAGATATACGGAGATGATTAATCCCACTGGAAAAGTGAATTCACCAAGCGTCTTCTATAGAACCCTTTCAGCGTTTAGGTTCCTCTCTTTCTATAGCGTGTTTGGCTACTACTCTTTTCGTTATCGCTTTAATAGCCATATTATACGGCAAACCACATAAAAATGTCACTAGTTTCCACAAAATCAATTTCTGCAAATAAAGTTTTCCAACGTCAATTGTAGATTCTCTTATGTAATAACTCAATAGTCCCTAATTTTTATAGGCATACCCATAATCCATGTGACAGGTGACAAATGTTGTCTTCTTTTGCCTAAAGAAAATATACTGTCGAAACAGTATACCTTCTTGTTATTGTTGATAATACTCTGCCTGTGCTTGATAGAGCGTGTAATATTCACCTTGTTTATGCATGAGTGAATCATGATTGCCATCTTCTACTAACTTACCATCTTTAAAGACAACAATACGATCACAGAACTTACATGAACTCATACGATGAGAGATATAGATAGCTGTCTTACCTCCAACAAGTTTATCAAAGTTCTCATAGATTTCTGCTTCTGAGAATGGATCCAAAGCTGCAGTAGGTTCATCTAGGATTACAAATGGAGCGTCTTTATACAATGCACGTGCAATTGCTAACTTCTGTGCTTCACCACCAGATAACTTAACACCTTCACTATTTAAATCTTCCAATACACAATCCAGTCCATCCTGACTAGATGTAAAGCGCTTTCTCTAGACCTACATCTGCAATAATCGCATTGATATCTTTTTCTTCATTATGATGACCGCACTCTAGATTTTCTTTTGCGCTGATATTGAACATACTAAAGTCTTGGAATACTGGACTAAAGATTTTTGTATACTCATTGAAGTCAAACTTTTGAATATCAATACCATTTAACAAGATTCTTCCTTCAGTCGGTTGATACAAGCGACATAGTAACTTGATGATTGTTGTCTTACCAGCACCATTTTGTCCAACTAACGCTAACTTTTCACCAATCTTAAATGTAAGATTCACATTGGATAATACAAGTTGTTCACTATTTGGATAGTGGAAACTTACATTTTCAAAAGCAGAACTCATATGCATTATCATTTCTCTTTTCAATTGGTAATGAACCTGTGGTACGAATAGATTCATCATGCAAGAAATCTGTAAAGTAATTTAGATAATCCAATTGGAATACTGCATCACTATAAGATATGATACAACCCGAAATATATTGAATCAGTTGTTGCATCGCACCTGCATATAGAAGAACAGAACCAATTGATAAATAACCATGCAAGCTTAAGTATGCGATATAAATATATGTACATGCTCCAAAGATACTTAATGCGAAGTTATAAACCGATTCATATCTTCCTTTTCTCTTAGAGAAATCCAAATAAACATGGAATGTTTTAATAATATTTTTAAAATACTTTTCAAATAACTGACCCATTCGATTGATCATCATTTGTTTCTTGTATTCTACATTGACCATTGTTGTGAGTAGATAACTAAACACGGAGTTGTTATGAATATTTCTTTTATTTAAGTCTTCATAATAAGCACTCGTGCGCTTTAAAATCATAACGCCCAAACAAATACAGCCAACTGCCAGTAATAGTAGTAATACTAAATAGAACGAATACTGCATTGCCTGATAAAACAAGTACCCTACAAAACAGAAAGCATATAGAGCAGAAAATAAGTTAGTGCATAACAGAATTATGATCTGTAAGAAAGAACCAGTTCCTCCTGTAGCATTCATACGATTACTTACTGCACGTACTTTTGTCATGCTATCGTTATCTTCAAAAATATCATAGCGCATGGTAAACGACATATAGTTCACCTGACTCATGATTACTTCATCTGTAATAAATTCATATCCCTGTAAATAAGAATCAATCCAATTACCAATGAAGGATAATAGATAACTACTAACTAGCATAATCGTGACAACTTGAATTGCGGCTTGAAACTGGCTTGTAAGTAATAAGTCTAAGATACGTGAATATCCAAACAATACAATAAAGTTAGGTGTACTTCTACAGAAAGCTAATGTAAGCATCTGTACAGTAATATGAGGAAATTGAACTTTTAAATAGTTGAATCAAATCATGCGTTTGTTGATAGAATTGCTTGAGTTTCATCTTGTTCTTCCTCCTTGTAGTATTTTGCTTGTACATCAAACATCTCTGCATATTTACCATTTAATTTCATAAGTTGTTCGAGCGTTCCTTGTTCAATAATCTCTCCATTTTCTAAGAAGACAATATTGTCACAGAAACGAGTTGAAGCTAAACGGTGTGAAATAAATAATGCACTCTTTATCTTTTGTAATTTCCTTATACTCTTCATACATATCCTTTTTCCGCAAGTGCATCAAGTGCTGCAGTTGGTTCATCTAAGATGAGTAAAGAAGGATTTTTGTAATATGCCTTTGCAAGCAATAAACGTTGTTGTTGTCCACCACTGAAGTTGATTCCATCTGGGTGATAGATCTGTATTGATATAACTATGAATTCCCTTTGGTAATTGATTTACAATCGTATCTAACTTAGAGATGCGTAACGCTTCTTGTACGCGATTTTCATCATAGTCTTCTTCATGCATGCAAGAAATATTTTCACCAACCGTCATAGAGAATAGATCAATTTCTTGGAATACAATTCCAAGCTTTCCAAAGTAATCTTCTTTATTGATTTCTTTCAAATCGATACCATTGACTAAGATTCTTCCTGAAGTTGGTGTATACAATCCACTTAACAGTTTCACGATTGTAGTTTTGCCTGCACCATTTACACCCACAAGTGCGAGTTTCTCTCCTGCTGTAAAGTGTAGATTAAAATTCTTTAAGACATACTTTTCACTTTCTGGATATTGGAAAGATACATTCTCAAAAATAATATCGAATGGTGCACTCGCTTTCTTACCATCTTGATTAATCACATTTTTATCCATTTCAAATTCATACGTTCTCTTTGTTAAATCTAGATTAGAATGTAATTTCGCAATCTCAGCAGTTAAAGCTGTGAATCGTTGACCATAACTAATGACAATACCGATATACAGAACGAAAGAACTCATTTCAATCATGCCATGCATCATCAAATAGATTAGATATCCATAGGTAATTCCATCACGGATAAATCCTAAAATAACATCCGTTTGTGCTATCCATCCTTTGTATTTTGAAGCAGCGATAGTCTTCTGTACGAGAATATCGTTATTTTCTTGCATCTTTCTTTTAAAAGATCTTGCATCTGGTAGAGACGGATATCCTTTCCCTTCGCACTCTTTTGAGAAAGGCTATTAAAATAACGAGACTTCGAATAATTCTCTGCCTTTTCTTCATCTTTCTTTAAATACAATGCATAGCATTTTTCATAGATTCCATAATGAAGAAAGGAAATACATAATAGAGCTAAAAGGATTGGCAGGCCAATTCGGCTGATAAAAATTGCATATAGTATCAAACTGAAAATTGCAGAGAAAACAATCACAGTATTATGATAGACACCTTCCGCACCTTCCATATTCATATTTAATGCACGAATTCCATTTTCAAGTTTTTCCTGAGCAGGCTTTGTTTCGTAGTAGGAATAGGTTAATTCCTGTACCTTTTTTGCGACTGGTAAGATAAATAATTTTTGTCTTGGAATAACATATTGCATACTATTTCTTGTTGCAAGGTAAACATGCCACATGCTAAGAGTCCATACACCGCAAATAAACCAAGTATCTGAAATACCAATGTTGTCCAATCTTGGGTTGTAGTAATAAATTGAACGATAGCAGCTGGTAATAATACAGCGATAAACCCTTCTATTACTGAGATAACAATCTCTAACAACATCATATTGATTACATGTGGGTCGCATTCCCATAATCGGTAGAGCATATCCTTATAAATATTCCATCTAGTAAGCTTCATAGCGATTACCTCCTTGCAGAAATACAATACTTCATATGACAGGAGCAAATAAAAAAATGCATGAATTGTTCAAATTCATGCACGAAATGCTTATAGAGGTAATATAATCTCCGTCGCAAATACACCTGGTTCATTTTGACGGTTAAGATATCCATCATATTTCTTAACGACTTGGTCAACTCTCTTTAGCCCATGTCCATGGTCGCCTCGCTTCGTCGTGAAATAGTGATCAGTACGTTGTTTCACTGTCTCACTTGTAGCGTTTGTAATTGAGATATAGAGTTGTTTCTTTAGAATGCCAATATAAACTCGAATAAATCGTTCATCTGGATTCTTTATCTTTCGACAAGATTCAATCGCATTATCTAATAGATTTCCTAATATAACACACAAGTCTAAATCTGATACATGTAATTGTGGTGGAATTGACGCATCACAATGAATACGAATTTGTCCTTTTCTCCGCAATCGCAAGCTTCGCGTTCAAGATAGAATCTAATTGTAAGTTTGCCAGAATGATAGAGTGTATCGATAGAGTCCAAATCTGTCTCAAGTTCATTGAGATAGTTTTTCATCTGGTCAACTTTATTCAAAGAAAGATATCCTTTTAAAGACTGTAGATGGTTATGATAGTCATGTCTCCATCCACGCATGGTCATGTAGATGTTTTCAATTTCATCCATCTGCTGTTTCATCAGTTTATTCTGATAGATGATTGTTTTATCTTCTTCACGCTTCATAATTCTTTGTAGAAGATATTCCAATAAAATAAAAGATTAGTGCCGCAATACCACCTGCGATAAAACCATCATAATAAACACCAAGGAACAGAATTCCAAGATACAACAGAATGACGATAGCTGAAAAGATTCTTTCTTCTTTTAAGAAATGATAATGATTCCAAATAAAACATAAGAGAATCCATACAACTATCATATAAGAGAAGCGATAAACACTATATCCTGTAAGTGCTAGTATCATAATCGACAAAATCACATGCATGAATGTTATCTGTATCTTCTTGATAATAGCTTCATAAAGTGCTAAACCAATCAATATGATTACAGCCATCATAATGCACCTCGATTGGCTGCGATAAATTCCTGCATACACATTTCATAATTACCACGTGCGATTGGGAACTGTATACCATCTTCACCAATACAATCCTTCTTTGTTACACGTACAATATTTTTCATATTTACCGCAAACGAGCGATGAATTTGTAATAATGGCATATGTAACATTTCAAGAACTTCACGAATACTCTGTTTGATGATAATAGTTGTCTCTTCACTCATACCATCACTACGCAAATAAATCTTTGTCTCATGGCCGAGTGCTTCAACACCAATCACATCACGATGATAAATTTTATATACTTCCTTCTTAGAAGAAATAATCGAAAATTCATCTGATATATGTAATTGCTTGATTGCCTTATCTAATATCTTAAATAATTGATCTTTCTCATAAGGTTTTAAAAGATAGGCTAATGCGTCTACATCATATCCTTCAAAGACAAAGTCTTTGACACCACTGATGAAACATATCAAATGATTTAGACGTGCTTGTCTCATCTTACGAGCAAGTTCAATCCCTGTCATATTCTCCATTTGAATATCCAATAAAAGTAGATCTGCAGACAAGACCATTCTGCAAATCCCACCAGAGATTATCACAATCTGTATATTTTAATATTTCAATCTCCAAATGATGTGCTTGTGCATATTCATGAATGTACTTACACAAGATATCCATTTGAAAGCTGTTCGTCATCACATACAATATATTTCATGCAACTATCATACCTTTTTCATCATAGATGTCCAACTTATATTTTGTTGTTCACCGAATACTACTGCATATTTCTATATATGTTTCCCCGATATATTTTGTGGATAAATCAATGTTTCCGGATGAGAAAACTCTAATGTTATATTTTTATGTGGATTAATCAAAAGATTCAAAATCATTGGTTCTTTTGTATTCTCAGAGGTAGTCATCATTAGTTTGCGATATGGTTGGAAGCCACATTTTTCTTGAACTCTCTTTGATTGTTGGTTAAATGAAAAATGCCCACAAAGCAGGAAATCATAGTTCAATTCGTTAAATAAATACTTGATAACTATCTTTACTGCTTCTGGCATGATACCATTTCCCCAATAGTCTTTACTTAAAACAAAACCAAGTTCTCTTCCTTGATAGGCCGCAAACTCTGTCAAAGCTTCTTCTCTTCCATATCTTATGAACTTTCAAGAGAACCAATCACTTTTTGATCTTCTTTATGGTAGATTGCAAATACTTGGTCACCCTCGATAAACATATCTAATATTTTTTGCGTTTCTTCTTTACTGGCATGATGTTTCCAACCAGCCATTTCACCGACACCTTCAACAGAAGCGTAAGCATAAAAATCATCTAAGTCCTCTTTTACAAACGGTCTTAAGATAAGTCGCTCTGTTTCTAGTTGTATTCCATTGATATGAAAATCTGCGTTCATTAACAATTTCCCTTTAGTAGTTATACATCATAACGATAACTATCATAGGCACGATAGATATCATCTAGATGTGTATGATTTAAAACGAAGGAATCTCCTAGTAATGTAAACTCACCATCCACGATTAATAGACCACTGTTTTTAGGGATTGCTACTACTGGATTTCCTACATCTTCAATTTCACGAATGATTGTAGATAAATGTTCTTCATCTTCGACGTAATTTATATCTACATCAAATTCTGATAGTAGCCCCAGTCCTTCTTGTAGTTCAAATGTATTATCTAGATTTGACTCGTGAAATGTATCAAGTTGTACAAGAGCACCTGCATGATGTCCGATTAGGATACCATCAAAGTTGCATAACAAATCACGTAAGCCTAAATCTTCGATTCTCTGCATGATCCATTCACCGCAATCACCAGTGATCACAATAATATCCGCAGCTTCAATTTTCGCTTTTGCGCTTGCGTAGTTATCCTTGGTAATAATTAAACCAACTAATTTGTTTTTCACGGATACCATAGTTATAGAAAGGACGTACCATCATTTCATACGCTGGTTTCCCTTTTGCAAAAGAAGTCATCCCATGTCGCAAATTCATTAGACCAACCATCGTTATACGATAATGGCATCATCAGTACCTTCATATCTTTTCGATGAGTTGAGATAGTTCACTAAAGCCCCAAGCTTGGTCGAATGTAAATTGATTTAATAGTATATGTATCATGTTTATCACCTGCATTCATTATATGACTTGCTCATCAGAAAATCTATTTTGTATAATCACTGTAAGGAGGATGTTATGGTACGCTATCATATTTTTGTGGAAGGACGAGTTCAAGGTGTTGGCTTTCGTTACTTTGTTTCAATGCACGCACAATCTTATGGATTAACGGGAAGTGTGAAAAATCTAGATAATGGTTTGGTAGAAATCTATGTACAAGGAGAAAGTGATACCATAGATCAATTTCTTGCGACAATCATCAAAGGCGATGGTCGTTTCATCAAAGTCGATGATTATTCCTGTAAAGCTGTCCCTATCATCCCAGATGAAAGACGATTTTCCTGTCAATATTATTAACATGCATACAACATTTTCTAAGGGCTAAAAATGCCCTTTTTTCTTTCGAAAATATTAATTTTTTTCAAAATGTAAGCGATTACTTGTGATTTTTTTATCATTTAGTATTGTCTTGATTATGTAAACATGATATTCTTGCTTACGTGAAATAATTCACATGGAGGAAAAGGACATGGCAGTCAAAAAGAAAGAAACTAAAAGAAACAAAAGTAAATACAGCCCCTGTGGAAGTTCGTGTCAAAGAAGTAGACGATAAAGTTGCCTTAGCATTAAAGGCACTTAATGACTACGCATCATTTGACCAAGAGAAGATCGACTTTATCGTGGCAAAATGTACAGTAGCAGCACTTGACCAACACGGTACATTAGCTAAGATGGCTATCGATGAAACAGGACGTGGTGTATTTGAAGATAAAGCAACAAAGAACTTATTTGCTTGCGAATACATGGTGAACTACCTACGTGACCTTAAGACAGTTGGTATCATCAGTGAAGACCCTGTTACAGGTATTACAGAAGTAGCTGAACCAGTTGGTGTTGTTGCAGGTTTAACACCAGTAACAAACCCTACTTCAACAGCAATCTTCAAGAGTTTACTTGCATTAAAGACAAGAAACCCTATCATCTTTGCGTTCCACCCAAATGCACAAAAGTGCTCTGCTGAAGCAGCACGCATTGTATATGAAGCAGCTTTAAAGGCTGGTGCTCCTGAGAACTGCATCCAGTGGATTGAACATCCATCTATGGACGCAACAAGTGCACTTATGAATCATCCAGGTGTTTCTACAATTCTTGCAACTGGTGGTAACGCAATGGTTAAGGCAGCTTACAGCTGTGGTAAGCCTGCATTAGGTGTAGGTGCTGGTAACGCTCCTGCATATATCGAAACAACTGCAGATATCAAGCAAGCAGTTAATGACATCGCAATGTCCAAAGGCATTCGATAACGGTATGATCTGTGCAAGTGAACAGACAGTTATCGTTGATGAAAATATCTATGAAGATGTTAAGGCAGAATTCAAACACTATAATGTACACTTCTGCTCACCTAAAGAAAAGAAATTACTTGAAACATACATGTTTGGATATACAGCTCACTCCAAGGGCGTAGAAAATGCAAAGTTAAACGGTGCAGTTGCTGGTAAGCCAGCTGCTTGGATCGCTGAACAAGCAGGTTTCAAAGTAGATCCTCAAACATCTATCTTAATTGCTGAATTAGAAAAACCAGGTGTTCAAGAACCACTATCACGTGAAAAACTATCACCAGTACTCGCAATGGAAAAAGCAAGTTCCGTTGAAGATGGATTTGATAAAGCAGAAGCTACTGTTATGTTAAACGGTGTTGGACATACAGCTGCGATTCATACACGTTCCGCAGAATTAGCAAAGAAGTTTGGTGAACGCATTAAAGCTTGTCGTTTAATTTGGAACTCCCCTACTACATTCGGTGGTATCGGTAATATCTATAACTCCTTTATTCCATCATTAACACTTGGTTGTGGATCTTATGGTCATAACTCAGTATCCGGTAACGTTAGTGCAATTAATCTGATTAACATTAAGAAGATAGGTAAAAGGAGAAATACAATGCAGTGGTTCAAGATTCCAAGCAAGATTTATATTGAACAAAATTCCATCACATACTTACGCGACATGCGTGAAATCAATCGTGCATTCATCGTTACAGACCGCACAATGGTTGATTTAGGTTATGTATCAAGAATTACTGAACAGTTAGCAGCCCGTAAGAATAAGGTTCAAGTTCAATTGTTCTGCGACGTTGAACCAGATCCATCCTTACAGACAGTTAAGAAGGGTTGGGAATTAATGCAAGCCTTCAAACCAGATACAATTATTGCTTTAGGTGGTGGTTCCTCCATGGACGCTGCTAAAGGTATGTGGTTATTCTACGAACACCCAGAAGTTGACTTCGCTGACTTGAAGCAGAAGTTCATGGATATTCGTAAGCGTGCATTCCAGTATCCTGAATTAGGTAAGAAGTCTCACTTAGTATGTATCCCTACTACATCAGGTACAGGTTCTGAAGTATCACCATTCGCAGTTATTACAGATAAGGTTAACAAACTCAAGTATCCATTAGCTGACTACTCATTAACACCTACAGTCGCAATCGTTGACCCAGCACTTGTAATGAGCTTACCTGCACAGGTTACAGCTGACTCCGGTATGGACGTATTAACACACGCATGTGAAGCATACGTATCTGTAATGGCAACTGACTATACAGACGCTCTTGCATTAAAGGCAGTACAGATGGTATTCGAATACTTACCAAGAGCTGTACACTATGGTGCTAAGGACGAAGAAGCTCGTGAGAAGATGCATAACGCTTCCACAATGGCTGGTATGGCATTCGCGAACGCTTACTTAGGTATGTGCCACTCTATGGCTCATAAGATTGGTGCTGAATTCCACACAGTACATGGACGTACTTGCGGTACATTATTACCATACGTAATCCGTTATAACGGCACAAAACCAGAAAAACCAGGTCTATGGCCTAAGTACCAATACTACAACGCTGATGAACGTTACTGCCAATTAGCACACGCTATCGGTCTCAAGTTCAACACAGTACAAGAAGGTGTTGAAAAGTTTGCCAAGGCAGTTCACGATTTAGGTATTGAAGTTGGTATGGCAATGAACTTCAAGTCACAGAATGTTGACAAGAAGGAATGGGAAGAGAACTTAGAGAAGTTAGCTTACCTCTCATACGAAGACCAGTGTTCCCCAGCAAACCCACGCGTTCCAATGATCAAGGATATGATCGAACTAATGCGTGCAGCTTACGAAGGAACAGAAATCCATTACGAACAACACTAATGACAAAAGGCACATCGCTCGATGTGCCTTTTACTTTTGCTTCTGTTGTAACTTACTGTGTACTTGATTACACCAACCAATCCACTTTTCTTCATATTCACAAGCAGAAATCACTCTATCAACCAAATCATATGGAGAATGAATTCCCATTTGATTACATTGTTCCACACAATAACGATATAGATTCCAATCCAGTTCATCTTCTTCATAAACTAATGGTACCGATTCCAAGCCTGCAAGTATTGCTGTGACTGCCCTTGTATGTCCATCCGTCAAAATTGGAATACCATCTAATACCTTCACAGGTAAAGGTTCAAAGTTTGATAAATCATCTTTATGAAACCATGCTTGAATGTTCGATAGTTTCGCTTGCGAAATATAAAACTGGGATGGTTGTAAATCTTTTAAAGAATAATCTGGATTCTTCTTTTGACTCATTTGCCACTCCGATAATGATACATTATAATTCCACCTGCTACTGCTACATTTAAAGACTCAAAGCCTTCCATCTCAATGCGTACACGATAGTCAGCCTGTGCAATGATATCTTGATGAACACCTTGTCCTTCATTTCCCATCACAAATGCCATCTATTCTGTTACAGGTATCTCACTCATTGTCGTAGATTCCTGTAAGGAAGTCGCAATGACTTTTACACCCTGACTTTGTAATGTAGGAATTAAAGTAGAGAAGTCTTTGCGTACAACAGGAATATGAAATAATGCGCCTTGGGTAGAACGAATTGCTTTATCGTTATAAAGGTCACAAGTCTCAGTTGAACAATACACGCCATCAAAGCCAAATGAAATTGCGGTACGGATCAGTGTACCAAGATTACCAGGGTCTTGAATGCCATCCAATAATAATAGACGATTTTGTTTTGTAATATCTAGCTTACACTGACGGCAAACCGCAATGTAATGCACGTTTGAAACATTTTCAGATAACTTTGCCATAATGGCTGGTGTTACTTCTACCACATGTTCAAAGTCAAATGGTGAAGTTGTATCCGTTACAATTGTTTCTACGGCATTGGCCGCTAAAGCTTCACCAATAAGATGCTCACCTTCTACCAGAAATAAACCTGTTTCATCACGATGTTTCTTCTTATGTAGTAGTGCCCAGTTTTTTATTTTTGCATTCTGTAATGAACTTATCTTTTCCATAGTCATAATCATATCACATCTATTTGGTAGCGACGATTTCAAACAGAGGTGTAGAAGCGTAATTAATCTTCTCCTCTTCTGTCCAAACTCTTTGGTATACTTCCGTATCAATTTGAATATTTTGAAAGCCAATCTTCTCAAGTTCTACCTGATCCCACGACGGACTATCTGTTAGCGTCATCGGTAATTGTTCTGCGATACGCTCCATCTGATCAAAGTTTTCTCCGATATTATGGTCGTACAGATGCGCTCGCTTTTACATTTTGGCGGTCTTCTTCATACGCATTGCGTAACTCTTCAGAGAATAAGTAGTGATACCAATTCGCATCGAAGACAATGAGTTTGCCTGATGGTTTTAATACACGATACCATTCTTGATAGGCAGCTGTTGGATTCTCTAAATTCCATGTTAGATTACGGTTGATAATCACATCAACGGAATTATCTTCAAACTCTAAATGTTCTGCTGGTTGTTTGAGAAAACGAATGGAAAGATGATACTTTCTTGCGTTTTCATGAGCTTGTTTTAACATCTCTTCTGTACAGTCGATACCTGTCACCTGATAACCTGCTCGACTGAGAAGAATTGCCATAAACCCTGGACCTGTACCGATATCTAATATCTTTAGGTCTTTCTTCTTTGGAAAGTGTCTTGTGAGTTCATTTAGCCAGGCAACCGTAGATGCCCCTGCTAGCTCTTCATTATTTTCAATGGAATAACTCCCAGCACGATTGGTCCAATATTGGATAATTTTTTCTTGAATTGTATGCATGTCCCCTAATTCCTTATTGTGTTCTATTTTATCATAGTTCAAATAAAAACCCGAATCTCTTCGGGTGATTATAGTCTTTGTCGATAGACTTCAAAGGATAATACTGCTGCAGCGCTGGCTGCGTTTAACGCATTGCGAAAATCATTTGCGTATGGAATATAGATATTCTGTTCAATCTCATTTCGCACTGCAGATGATAATCCCTCATTTCACCACCGATAGCTAGTAAACATGGAATATGATAGTCGGCTTCTAGATATGTAATCGCGTCTTTACGCATCGCCGCATAGGTTTTAATACCTTGTTTTTTAATGTCTTTAACTAGCTGTGGTAAGTCATCAGACATGACAATATTCATGTATTCAAAGGCACCTGCACTGGATTTAGCAATTGTACTTTCCGCACTTGTCAATCATGTCTAGGAAGAATTAATCCATCACAACCTGCACTATATAAAGTGCGGATAATATATCCTAAATTAAATGGATCTTCTACTCCTTCTAACAATACAAGAAATGGTGTTTTGCCATGCATGCATTCAGACAGTTCTTGATAGACTCTAGGACTGGCTTCTGCAACCAATCCACCATGTGTTCTTCCAGTTGCCATTGCATTAATTTCTTCACGTTCTAATGGCATGCATGGAATTCCTTTTTCCTTTGCACGATGTAAGATAAAGTTTAAGTCCTTATCATTTTTATGTTTATCATAGTAGAGTTTTTCTACTTTGCGATGATTTCCAAGAATAGCAGCTTTTACACTGACATTTCCTTCTAATAACATTAGCGTGCCCTCCGCACTAGGTCATTTTCACCTATTTCAAATGGGATTGGAACCTGTACCACTACCATTGGACGTCTAGAACTTGCAAGGTATTCTCCCTTTGGATCTTTGATCCACTCAACTTTAAAGTACGCTTGTCTTTGCCAGGTGAAATCACTTCTAGCATTTTCACCAACATCAAAAGGCATTACGTGTCTCTAAGTAGGCTACATTTGCGTCTTGGTCGTATCCAGCAACCTTTGGCTAAGGAAGTCATGATTTACATCCGCATCAGAGTATGCATGATAAATCAATGTATTTAATCCTGCTATCACCAGGATAGAACGCTGTTGTTGTCTGGCGATTTTTCAGCGAGAGATTTCCTTTTTGTGATATGCCAATCTTTCTGGTGAAAGTGGTCCATCATTCTCTGCAATCTCATCAATCAGATGACGATATGCACTAACAACAGATGCGACATAATACTCTGTCTTCATACGTCCTTCAATCTTTTAAAGGAACTAACACCTGCATCCATTAATTCATACATGTAGTCCGCTGCTAGTAAGTCTTTGAACCCATAGAATATAAAAATATCAGTATTTATTTCTTTATCATCTTGATAAACATGATATTGCCAACGACAACTTTGTGCACAACCTCCACGGTTGGCATCACGTAATGTCATACGATTGGATAATGTACATCTACCAGAGTAGTTTACACATACCACCATGGATAAAAGGCTTCTGTATCTACTGGACATTCCTTTGTGATGGCATGAAATATCTTCAATTGAGCATTCACGTGCAAGTACTGCACGGTCTAGTCCCTAACTGTTCGTGTAAGAATTTAGCTGTTTCTACGATTAGTAATACTCATCTGTGTAGAACAGTGTATCTCTAGTTTTGGTGCACATTCACGTGCTAGTTTCATAATCGATGGTGAAGCCGCAATGATCGCTGTAACACCATACTCTTCTAACTTCATTAAATATTCACGTAAACCCTCATAATCTTCTTCATGAGGAATGACGTTGGTTGTGACATGGATATGTGCGTTATGTTGACGGGCAAATTCACATGCCTCCTTGATATCTTCCATCGTAAAGTTGGAAGCTCTTGAGCGTAAGGAATAGGATTGTCCACCAATATAGACCGCATCAGCACCATAACGAATCGCTGTCTTACAACGATTCAGATCCCCTGCTGGGGCTAATAATTCAGGTTTCTTCATCATAACTTTATCTGATCGTCTTCTGTCCATAATATCCATCTGAAACTGGTAATTCTGGATATTTGGATACAAATTCCTTTCTAACACTCTCGCCATCTTCTCCATCAAGCACACGACGATACATACGAACCGCATCTAATAGTGCCGCTTGCGGAATATAGTTTCCATACATTTCAAAACGCTGAATGCCTGCGTTTGAAAAAGGCTCTAACCACGCAAATGATTCCTGTACGAAATCTGTATAGATCATCATACCTGCTTCATTTTCATATGCTGGCATCATACCATCACGTTTCTGTTCACGAAGATATAGATGATGGTTATGATGTAACGGTTCTTCAATATTTGCGACTTCTTGATATGCCGTAAGTAGTGGACGCTTGGAAATACTCATAAGTAGGTAACCAAATACCTGGATACCACAATGGCGTACACTTGAAGCAATCTTTAAGATTTCCTCCTCTGTTAAAAGCGGTGAAATATTCACCGAATACATTCCTGTCGATAGCCAAAACTTTGCGTCCTCTGCAGAGGTTACTAAGGTTTCTGGGCTATAGATGAGCTTATCTTCTAACGATAATTCCTTGGCTGCTTGATATAGACCGGGATCAGCAATAATAACACCATCAACCCCTATCTCTAGTAACTGTTGGATTTGTTGTTGTGCTAATTTAATCTCACTTTGTGGAAACAAACGATTCATTAGCACAAATAGCTGTATCTGCACCACACGTGCTTGCGTTAATAGTTCTTCAATCTGCGCAATCGAAAAAGTATGGAGCGAGCTAAATACTCCTCCTTCGAGTGCAACGATTACTTCATCTGCACCAGCTTCTTTAAGCAGTGCGATATCTTCTTTTCTTTCACATGTAACTGATATTTTCTTCATACCGCCCTATTATAACATGGATTTCAAGCACACCATTTGACATTGCACCTACTTATGCTATGTTATAGACGTAATTGGCGTTAAGTGCTGTTTGGGACGGGTCCTTACAGACGAAAAGCATAGCTTGCGGTCATTACAACTCCCATTATGTGAATGAAAACCTTTCTTCACAAATGGATGTGAAAGGAAGGTTTTTTATATGTTTAAAAAAGAATTTTGGAACTCATCCGCTTCAAAACTAAAATCAGTAAAATATCTTGCGTTAATGGGTGTGTTTATCGCGCTCAAGATTGTAGCTTCTAAACTATACTTCCCAGTATCCGAAAATTTAAAAGTCGGATTTGGCTTTGTGCTACTCGCAATTGAGTCATCCATTCTTGGTCCAGTTGCTGGTGCACTATCCGCAATTATTACAGATAACCTAGGTTTCTTCTTGGGTGGTGGCGGTGTCTACTTTGCAGGATATACATTAACACCAGTGCTAGCGTGCCTAGTATGGTCATGTTTCTTATATAAACAGAAGATTACTGTCGTTAAGATTGTCATCGCAAAACTCATCAACTCATTATTTGTAAATGTAGTAGTTGGATCACTTTGGAGTTCTATGTTGTATGGCAAAGGTTATATTTTCTACTTTACAAAGAGCTTCATTAAGAATTCTCTCTTATTCCCAATTGAAGTCATTTTACTAGTCATTGTATTCAATGCATTAGCACCTGTACTCAAGCGCTATAAGCTCATTGATTCATCCAATACATTTCCAATTCCTTGGTTTTAATTCTCGCCTGCTGTAACATCAGCAGGTTTTCTTTTTGTATGCACAAAACCATTGGTGTATAATTGCAATATGATAGAAAAACATTACTGGAAGATTAAGCAAGCAGCCTTAAATATAGATTTATGTGTTGTTTCCAAGCATCACAGTATCGAAGAAATACAATCCTATTACGACGCAGGCGAAGAATCTTTGCAGAAAATAGAACTGCTGAACTCGTTAAAAAGGCAGCTGTTCTACCAAAAGATATCGCTTGGCATTACATAGGACATTTACAACGTAATAAAGTAAAAGATATCTTACCTGTTGTATCCTGTATTCAATCGCTTGATAATATCGCTCTTGCGAAAGTTATTGAAAAAGAAGCGATTAAACAAAATCGTAAAGTTGATGTGCTAATTGAACTACATTTAGCTGATGAAGATACCAATAAGAGTGGACTAGATCCAGCTGATGTAGAGGTATTTACAAACTTCCTCTTACAAGAGTGTCCACATATTGCAATTCAAGGTTTAATGACCATGGGGCCACATACAGATGATGAAGTACGAATTCATGAAGTCTTTGCCAAAGCACATGAAATCTTCAGACATCTTCAAGCACTATTTGGTAAACAATACTTCCATACTCTTTCTATGGGTATGAGTCATGACTATCCAATCGCAATTGAACATGGTAGTACCATGTTGCGGATTGGAACATATTTATTTGAGGAGAATGAATTATGACATTTACAAAAAAGAGCGCAAATCTAACTCCAATCGCAGATGCAGTATTTACTGTCGTTGCGAAAGCAAAGGAAGATAAGCGTATCAACGGTGAAGAAAATGTAATTGACGCAACGATTGGTACACTTTGTGATAACGATGGAAACCTCGTTGCACTAAAATCTGTATTTGATCACTACGATACAATTGACCACCGCATCAAAGCTTCTTACGCCGCAAGTTTTGATGGTAACCCTAACTTTCGCAAAGATGTATATGAATGGGTAACCCAAGGTAACAACCTAAAACTTGCACATAACGTTGTCGCAACACCAGGTGGATCAGGTGCTGTCAGTTCTACCTTTACTTCTGTATTAGAAGAAGGAGAAACTGTCATCATCCCAAATATTGCTTGGGGTAGTTATCGTTTGATGGCTACAGAAAATAACTTAAAAATTGCTGAGTATGAACTCTTTAGTGAAGATAATCACTTCAATATCACTTCCATCAAAGAAACGGTTCAGAAAGTGATGAAGACGCAAGAACGTATTCTATTACTCATCAATGACCCTTGCGAAAATCCTACTGGATATACAATGAGCCATGAGGAATGGAAAGAAGTTATCGACTTTGTAAATGAAGTATCTAAAACACATCCTATCATTTTAATGGATGATATTGCATATATCGATTATGCTTACAATGTAGATACATCACGTAAGTATATGGAAACCTGGAATGAACTTAGCGATAACGCAATGATTATCGTATGCTTCTCCTGTTCCAAAACAATGACTTCCTATGGCTTACGTTGTGGAGCTACTGTGATTCTTGCACAACAGGAAGAATCCGTTACAGAGATGAAGACAGTATTAGAAAAGAAAGCACGTGCTACTTGGTCTAATATTCCAAATGCCGCAATGGAAAACTTCAGTTGGGTTGTTAATGAAAATAGAGAAGAATTCCTTAAGGAAAAACAATCTTACATTGATTTAATGCGAGAACGCTCTTCTATCTTCTTAACAGAAGCAAATGAAGTTAACCTACCTCATTATCCATATCGTGAAGGTTTCTTCGTAACATTAAAAATCTATGATAATGATTTATGCAAAAAAGTTCATGAAGCATTCTTAGAGCATCATATTTATACTGTGAAAGTAAACCACGGTATTCGCGTTGGTTTATGTTCGCTACCAAGCCATAAAATTTATGGTCTAGCAAAGAAAATGAAGGAGATTGAGGACAATATCCTCAAGTAGAAAAACTATGCCAGCTGCAACTACACATGTTGAATTTGCGAAGGATGTACTTCGTACAATGGATGAAGCACATGCAAGCATGATTACAAACAAGGGAATGTTTTATCTAGGCTCTCAAGGCCCAGATATGTTATTCTTCTCAAAAGCTTCCCTATTACCAGGATCACTTAAAAAATATGGTGATTTAATGCATGATGAAAAGTGTGATGAGTTTATTGATTACTTTGATAAGTATAGCGAAAATGACTCTGATCTTAGAAGCTATTTCTATGGATTCTTATGTCACTACGCTCTAGATTCGACTGCGCACCCACTCATTAATGCAGTCGCAAGAGATACTCATATACAAACAGGATTACACGAAGGTGCTGCTCACGTTATCAGTGAAGCTAATATCGATGTATGGATGTTACACCAACGTGGAAGAAGCGAACAAACCTATGATGTCTTCAACTTTATGAAGATTGATAAGGTATCTAAATCCAAACTTGGATTAATGTATGCAGGAATGTTCCAAAATGTATTTAATCTAGAAATCAAACCTAGTTTATGTGCAGAATCTGCGACAGAGATTGTTCGTTATACAAAGTTCTTATATCCAACGAAGTTAAAGTATGATTTATTATGTGCATTAGAAAAACAAATTAAAATACCACCCGTTTTATCCGGCATGGTATTGTATAACAAAAATGATTTTAAGGTATTAAACCTTGAACATAAATCTTATCCACTTCGCTATGACTTAACAAAAGAGATTCATGCGTCATTTCAGAATTATATGGTAAAGCAGTTAACTTCGCAAAGCAGTTAATTGATACACGTAGTCCAGAAGACTTCCGTATCAACTTCAATGGTGAACCATACCAAGAATAAAACCGATTCACTGGAATCGGTTTTTTAAATATCTGTTTCTGCCCAAGATGGTAATTCATTACCCTTACGGATTAATACCGTCTTTTGATAATTTGTTTGGTTGAGGAAACGCAATACCTGGTCTACTTCTTCCTCTGTACAACCTACAAGAACCTTTACATCTAATTCCTTGATGAGGATGTCTGCTGCGACAACTAATGCACTAATCTCATATCGATTACCACTACCAGCATAAACTGATACACCATCTTTTCCAAAACTCTTTGTATCGTTGATATATCCATAATCAACTGGATAGATTAAGTTCTGAAAACGTGGATGAACTTCACCTTTTTTTCTTGTAATTTGGTATCCACTGGATAAGTACAGCGTATCTAACTTCTGCCAGAAATAGGCATTATTTTCAAATTCAATCATTGTATACCCCTTTGATGTCTCCATTATACTATTACAGAATATTTCTGTAAACATATCCTAATTTCTCTGATTTCATTAGAAATAGAATTTTTGAAAATATTTATTTCAAGCTGCATTCATTTCCCAAATGGTGGAATCTTTTCCTGACGCAACTTCAAAGTGATACTTTTGCAATGCCGATATCAGTATCTAGCGCAAAGCCAAGACCCTTTTTCACATATACCTTTCCATCTCGATATCCAAAGCGATAACTATGTTGATTTAAAGCAGATGGAGCCATAGCTACAGCCTCTATCCCTTTGATAAACCAATCCGGCAGTTCAGGATAGCCAATGGATAAGTCTTTTACCTTCTTATATTTATGTTCTCTTCCTGGGTTTTCACCATATCCAATTGCGATAATCATTAAGAACTTCTCACCAGGTTTGATATCTACGACACTTTCAATCTTTTTATAGGTACCACCTACCCAACAGGTATTAAGTCCTAACATTTGTGCCTTAAGAACAATCTTCTCTCCATAGTAGCCACAACGTTCATTGAAGGTTGAATCTTCCTTACCAACTAAAGCGATGTAGTTTTTTACATTTGAGAATAAACCATAGTGATATAAGCGTTTTGCGAATGCCTGTAGTTCATTTTCAATCAGTTGAATATGCAGATTTCCTTCTTGATTGCATTTATCAATATACTTACGTAATTCATCCCACGTCTGATATCAATTGGTTTATCTAAATACGAACGTACAGAATGTCTTTGTTTGATAGCATTTAATAGTTCCATCTTCATTTCTCCTTTAAAAAGAAATGGCACAAACCATTTCAGATTGTGTCATTATCAACAAAATTATTATAACAGGATATGTATCAATACGATTCTTTATTTATTATTCACAGAAAAATATTTTTAAAACAAACCAAAAATAATTCCAACCGATACCAATAGTATTGTCAACCACTCATTCATCTTAAACGTATCATTGGTTTTTAACTATTATTGAGGATTGTTTTATTGTATTTGTAATTAGTAAATATCCATACTTCATTTGTTTTATCCGGGTCAGATATAGAGGTTGTATAACTTGCGATTTCATCTATCATTTGAATGTTGTATTGATCAGAAGCTTGTAAATTTGACCAAGTATATGACCAGTTATTCAGAGAGTTGAGAATCTGTTCTCCTATGTAATCATTTCCTTTACGCAAAATTACACGAATGTTCGTTGGTCGTTTTCCAAGTTGATTATTATGATCGATCCATTCTGCGTTAACGGTAATTGCCGTTGCGGTTGCGGTATAGATCTGACACTTTGGAGAAGCATCAATTTGGCGATGATTGGTAGTACTACCATCAGATTCCGTTTTTGGAATCTGAACCAGAAAGACTGTCATACTTGCACGATAATCTTGCGAAAGATTAGTCTCTCCCGTCTTACTGACAAGATAAATCGCATCCTCTAAATTTGAAAATGTCGTAATTCCATTCTGATTTGAAATCATAGTCTGAGATGGTATCTGAGTTTTCGCAACTGATTCAATTCTTTCGATATCCGCTTGTCTTAGTTCATAAACATCAATACCAAGATTTTGATATTCCGACATCAGTTGCCAACTTCCATCTGCTTTCTTCTCGGCAATCTTATATAGAGAAACTGCCATCCCTGTTAATTTTGTCCCATCACTTGTTCCGGTATATACTGTGATACTTCCATCGTTGATAGCGTAAGTCGGTAATGATGTACATACTATCAGGAAGATACTGAAAAATACATGATACAATACATGCCAAAAACATCTATGATTGTCCATTGTGCGTCTTAGCACATCATCACCACCTTCCTTACTATTTTTTCATTTTTCGTTTCTTAAAAAACTTTATAAAAAACGCAAACAGTATTATCAAAATGACGATTGATATAACGAGTGGCCAGAATATTTCTGTTTGCCACCACAACAGTTTCACAGTTGAATCATGTTGTTGGCTAAAGTCATACTCTATACGATGACCACGAACCAACAACCGATGATCGTTAACACCAAATGGTGTACAGGTTAAAAGTGTGACAAAATCACTATCTTTTATTATTCGTAACTCTTCTACTTCATCAGGTAATACCGTTTTTATTTGATCTATTTGATATGCAAAATCTTTATTCAAAACATGTACGAAGAAAATATCACCTTCTTTTACATCCTCTAGGTCTGTAAAGATACGTCTTGAAGCCATACCATTATGTCCAACAATAACTGCATGTGTACCTTCTCCACCAACGGGCAGCGAAGAATTTTCTAAGACACCAACACCCTTATCTAAAACAGTATTTGATGTGCCATAGTACATTGGTACATAAATTTTAGCAGAGGGAACTTCAACATATCAGCATCACTGCAGGTTGTAATAACTCAAAATCTTGATAATCCTGCTGCTGAACATAATTAATTCCATCACCAGAAAATGGATCGGCTGGATAGCTTAAAGGAAGCAATTTATTGTATTCCTTTGCAATTGAAATCAATCTTTCGATTGTCGATTCCTCTGTTTTTGCCATCTCCGTATTGTAGTCCGCAATATCTTTTACAGCAAATTGCTGATTAACATAGTTTGCGATACGTGGATAGGCCATCGTACATATACCAACAAGTATTATGAGAAGTCCAAGCAGACGTTGCTTATTGTTTTTCTTCATGAACTTCTCCTTTCGTTATTTTCAAACCGCTGTATTATTTCTGTTCTCCCTTATTGCCTTTGCCCATAATGTATAAACCACCAACCACAAGCAATGCACCTGCAAGCATGATTAAGATTGCGGAGAAAGCACCTGCTTCAGGAATATTTAATCCCTTAGTATTTGCTACCTTTAGTACTAGTCCATATGTATTTGTTGTGGAAACTGTACTACCTTCTTCAATATCAGAACCTGTAGGTGCACTTTGCATCGCAATAGTTGCCTTACCTGTTGGTTGATTACCCGTAGTTTTTTCAGCCGTAACGATTACCTTTACTACGCCAATATCACTATAACTTGCACTCTTTAGTACTGTTTCCTTCATGTAATATGTGCCTTCATCTAAACCGGCTAATTCATTTGACATATTACCTGTGCCGACTGTAAGTTTTGCATCAACACCATTAATCTTAAGTACATCTGTACAGTTTTCATCTGTATAAAGTGTAAACTCAACACCAGTCATATCTGCTGTGCTGTTATATCTATCAATCTTATGAATCTTAAATTTATATGTAAATGTCTTGGTGGAATCCGATAATGTTGCTGTATCATTTGGTGTATTTGGATTCTGTGTAAATGTTAAAGTTGCTGTGTTTGTATTCCCTGTCGTATCGTTTGCAACAGCATCGGAATTAAGCTTTGCAGAGTACGATACTTTTACATTTTGTCCTTGATTTTCGATAATCCAGTCATTGTTGAATTTTATAGAAAGTTTACGCGTATTTTCATCAAAAGCTACTGTATATTTAGAAGCCGCAACAGCCACACCACCTACAGTTACAGTTACACCACTTGCAGGTTGTCCTGTTGTGAATTGATAATCTAATCCAGCAGAGAATATATCATCAATTTGGAATAATAATGCATTCGCAGCCAATCTTGTCTGTGCATTATATTCATACATCGGAATTGCAGATTCAACATTGTAGTTTACTGTACCACCAATAGCTACATCATTTGTCTTCACAGGAACATTGTTATCATTAATTGTTTTTCTTAGTGATGTACTACTATCTTTTAAAGTAATTGTCTTTGCTGTATCACCCATGTTAACAAGCATTGGACGAGATGCAATTCTTGTATGTTGATATCCATCGTTATCTGTCCATGTTTGACCATTACTTGTTGTCTCGACAACTACCCACATACCCTTTGAGAGTTCCGCTTGGTTATTCGCAAAAGTAATACCTGTAAGGTTCTTCGCAGCCGCATAGCGTTCTAATTGTACGGCTAATTTCGCAGCTTCTGTACTATTAGTCACATCTGTTTGAACACCTGTGATAATTGTTGCGGCAGAATTTAAGATTTCATTTCCATTGAACTTATAGGAACCATAAGTTGCATTGTTATTAAAGAAATCTGCAAAATCAGTCGTAATTGAACGATCATCAATCACCTTATAAGCAGTGAATGTTCCATTTGCTGCAGTGGCTGGTGTTCCCGTATTGTCACTTAAAGTTAAAGTTGCTGCTGATGCATGTACACGCAATGGTATAAGTGCTACGCAAAGCACCATGACGCTGAAAATTGTTAAAATTGTTGCGATTTTTCTTTTTACGTTTGAGTAAGTGGTTGACATAATTTTAATTCCTCCTTTTTTATTTTTAATTGTTATGTTGAGTGGTTCATTTATGGTTGTGACTTCTAATCGCAATCACACCACCTCCAATCAGCAGTAGTAACCCTACCATACGTAGGATTAATATATCTTTTGTGCCGCTTTCTGGCATATTAAGTCGCCATTGATGCGCTAATGTTAGACTATGTGAATCAGAGGTAACAATCTCCCATTCAGGTGGAGAATGCCATGTAATATTTCCCTGTGCATCAATTGTAAATGATGCTACACCCTCTGGTTTTAGGTAATGATCTGCAGCTTTTATTACTTTGAGATAGTATGTTTTATTAGCCGCCAGTCCATATATTTTAAGAGATCCATCCACATCCGAGGTGAACTCCGTCTTTTGTGTTGATATTGTTTGGTTCTTATTTGAGTCGTATGCCCTTACAACCTGTTGGAAATCAGCGTCACTATACAATTGGAACGTTACACCTTTAACTTTTGTCGTTCGCTTACCGCTATCAACATTTAGAATTTGTAATGCATATTGGTCATTGTATAAAACTATCTGCGGCCCAACAATTTGTATTTCACCTTTCAACCAAGTAAAGCTACCATCTCCCGTTACTTTAAAGTCTAGAATGGAATCATTCGGCAAGATGTAGCCATCTTTTGTTTTGGTCTCATACAGTTTATAGTTTCCCGGTCGTAAATCCTTGAGATTCACTTTCCCATCACTTTCCGAAATGATAGTACCCAGTTTTACACCATCTTTTTGAAGTTCAAATTCAACTCCATTTAATGGTGAATTGTCTGCCCTATTTTTCTTATATAGCACGACATCCAATGTAATAGGGGTGTTTTCAACTTTGATTGTACCACTCTTACCATTTACCCCTGCTAGTCCTCGAATTGTAAAATCTGAATCAACTTGGAATGTATACCAAATCGTATTTTGTTTATAATCCTTAGGTGCTTTTTATTTCTTCAATTATGTATGTTCCAATTGGTAGGTTATCAAATGTTAACTCTCCATTCGAATTTGTTTGTAACGTCTTTTCATATCCACCACCAAATCGCTTAATTTTAAATTCTGCATCTTTTAGTTTGATTTGATTATCTTTAGAGTCAACCTTAAGGATAGTGATTTTTGTTCCCCCATTTTTCGTGTTGGTAATTGTTCGGCTATAACCTTCTTTAAAACTAACAACACCATTTGCGGCTACCGATAACTCTGAAACTGCATCAGTAGGCAAATCATATTTTGATGTGTTCGATACTGCTGTTTCAACGATGCGGAAGTCACCAGCAGGAAGTCCACCGAAGGAAAAGTAACCATTGTCAACGGATTGCGTTTGAATGATATTAACCCATGCATTTCCATTCCATTTCTGTAACATGAACCTAGCACCTGAAACTGGTTCTCCAGTTGAGCCTAGTTTTGTAAATTCCATCGCATTTTTATAAATTGGGTCATTTACAAGTTTAATACCAGAATCCGTCTTTAATATACGCATATTTATATCCGGATTAAGTGTAATAACAGTCCCTGATGTATCCCAAATATCACCAATATCATTCTTTGGCAGTTCTGATGAGGAAGCATTATCCTGCGGTAGCGGGTATGGCGATGGAGGTATAAATATTAAATAAGATACCACCAGGTTGAAGCCCTAAATTACCATTACGATGAATGTATCTATTTTTAACAATTCTATTTGGAACTACCGTGTATATTTTCCAAAATTTCCGATTCTGATTACGAGGTTCAAAGATAAATGTTGACGGTGTAGAACCCAATAACAGTTTATCTCCATTCGCATCTCGCGTTAGATATTGTCCTGAATATACATTCTTCAACTCTACCGCGAGTTGTCCACTTCCTGTCAAATAACACTCAGTAACTTCCCAAAGTTGTTTTTTCAATTCCTCTGTATCCTGAGTAGGACCACCCACTTGAACAACATTTGTAACAGAATTATTTGCATTACCAACTGCCTTCTTATTACTTCCTGTATTTCCATCTACAAGCTGTATATAAGAGCCTTTTTTAATGGCTGTTGTAGAAGAAGGTAATATATTGAAATTGATTTGTGGTTTTGGACCTTTTGATATGACAACACGTATTGTTGAACCCTTTAGGGGCTGTACCACTCGATGGGCTTTGGGAGATGATAGTTCCCTGAGGTTGTGAGGAGTATTCTTCCGTAGCGTCGATCATGAAGTTTCCATTCACTACATTCTTTGCATTTACCAAAGTCTTTCCTATTAGATTTGGGACCGCAAGATACTCTGCACTATCTATACGGAAGCGATACCCACCACTTGGCAACATATATGAAGATTCCGTTGTGATTTGTTTCAAATAATAAATACCAGGATTCAAATTATTCAGTAACATCTTTCCATTGGAATCAGTCGTTCTAGTTGCGATAACTGTAGTACGATCAGCATCTGCATATATTTCGAATTTTGCATTCGCAATTGGTGTTGCTGGGTTATTGGAAGATACCAACTGTAATTCCAATTTACTATGGTCAATGGCCGTAATTGCACGGTCAGATTCAACTACAACAGATTTGGTTAGAAGCAGGTTCTTCCCTAATCGTTGTTTCTTCTTCACTTATATCTTCTTCAATATCCTCAACAGCCGACTCAATTGTGTACTGCATATGCATTGTACTAATTGCTTGATAACCACTTTCAGTCATTTTTTCTAAAGATACTGATATATCTGCAGTTTTTTCACTTTCATTATTTTGTGGTGGAATGATGACAGGAATGGATACACTTGCTTGCCACTTTTCCCAATCAAACGTAGTTGAATCTACTATCTCTACGATTGTAAATACTAGCTTGTAATCCGGTTCAATATCACTACCTACATTCTCGATAGTACCTTCTAGCTTCATAGTTTCATCTTCGATTGAGAATTTCTTATCTTCAATTTTTGTATTATCTTCTGTGATATATGAGAAAATCTCTGGTAAATCAAATGTAAAATAATCTCCAACTTTCCATTTTGCATTTTACATTCGATGAAATCTTTTTAAATCGATACCTAGATAATAAATATTATCAAAATACAACGGACTGTTTTCTGGATAGTTTTCTTCAATCTCTTCATTCTCTTTCAAATATAGCCTCGTAAAATCAATTTGGTCTGAAATATCGTCCACATCATTGGCATGCACAGCAAAAAATACTGAAAATACTGGCAGTAACATCGATACCACTAGTATCCACAATATCATTTTTAAGTGATTGCTTTTGTCCCTTAAAAAGAGACTATGCATTTTCAACAAAGTTTCTCCTACATCTACCGAAAAGTCGGGTATTTTCACAAATCATTCTAAAATTGGCCATTCTACGATAAATAACTTGCATGCATGTTATATAATACTTGGTTTCCAAATATGCAATTGCCATAATATAGCCTTTACTGTATCGTATCTTTGTTATATCAAGGAATAGGCATTTTAGCAAGAAATTTAGTTATGATTACACTTTGTTTATCGACTGTTTTTTAACTTCCTATCGTAACTATCAAAACCACAAAAAAACAAGACTGTTTTATATATCAATAAAACACAAATATCATTTTAAGTACAAAAAAATGACTAGTAATTTAGTTACTAGTCACTAGTTTATATATTTATTGATATTTATGCCTCATAACAAATATATAAAGGTATCCCATCATCGATACAGAGAATACGCACAGATACCAAGAGATATTGAACGAATCGTCCGTCTTTGGTGTAGAGATACCCAGCCAACGATAGACGTGTGTAGTATCCCCGTTAATAGCTGTACTTGTAGAAAGATATACATATCCATCAAATACTTCTGGGCCAAATGTTCCATAAACTCTTTCCTTAATTGGTGTACCATTTTCGGTTACCCAATGGTTTTCACACGGTATGTATAAATGAATTCCAATAAATTCATCTGGTCAGATGAAAGTGTTAGATTCTTACTTTCATAATCCACCGCATAATCCGGGATAAGTTTGCCATATCTAAAGAGTACCGTAAATAAGTTATCATTTCCTGTATCTTCTTGTGCAAGAACCCTACCTTGATCATCGATATAACGAATTCTCCAACTTGTCGGTTTGCGTCCAACCCACTTTGCATAGATTGTCATATCATACGCAATTGACTCATTGATATCAAACGGTTGTGTAAATGCTGGATCTTTATACCAGCCATCAAACCAATATCCATCCTTAGAAGGAATGTTTGGAATATCCTTATGTACACTAGACATCTTAGGAACTGTTACCAGTGCAGGTAGTACAGAAGTAGCACCATTACTTACAACCGTAACGTTTACTCGTGGTTCTTCCCATCTAGCATATAAGAAACGATCACGATTATACATTGTCGCATTATCTTTAAGCTTAGTACCCTCTTTGAACGTATCAGTTGTATACCAACCTGTAAATACATAGTGTGCTGGCACATTACTTGGTCTTGCTGGATTATTCAGGATATTTTGATAGTTAGATAATGGTTCCCCATAGTAGAGGTTTAATACTGTACCATCCGTATTTTCTAAGTGAAGATTATACTTATTTCGTGTTTTATATAAGTGCATATATGTCTGACCATCACCATCATAGTCATTTACCACTTGATTGTTGTTGTATACAACGATGAGTGAACCACCAGTATATGCAGTTAAATCTGGGTTAGACGCATTAACATCTGTAGTGTAATCATCTACCCCATTTGTCCAATAATAATATGAATAGTTAAATGCGGGTGTATTAGGGAAATATACACTAAACATGCTGTAGGAAAGTGTATCTACATCCCAAATACGATTATTTGGATTCCTTGACCATGTGCCATCTGGATTTTGTTCATGAAAGATAACATGAATATTCTTTGCACTTGGAGCTACTGCTAATTTTCTAGCATGAAATTCCAAATGATATGGATCAACATTAAAGAATTGTTGTTCTGTAAAGGTAGGTGGTGTTTTATCATAGTGAGAACTTGCATCATTTGGCGCAGACCATAGATAGGTTAGGTCAATGCTAAAAATACCATCCGTCTTATGTCCATAGATTCCTTGGTATGACTCACGGGCGCTCCTCTGTATTTGTAGTGAAGTTGTAATACACAAGTGTGATTGTCATCACTGGACGATCATAGTATACATTCACTACCGTTGAACCATCTGCTAAGACTAGCTTTGTCGCATTCTCTGTATCTGTCTTTACCTGATTATATTTACGATAGGTCGTATCATATTGTGGACCGTTATAGACAACCGTACTATTTACATTCTGTGTTTTCGTCTCTGTATTAAATAAGGAGTAAGTCTTTTGCGTATCTGTAAAAGATACTTCATCCGTTGCGTTTTGATACCAATAATTAACAATATATGTCGATTGGAACGGAATATCATACTCTGCATAGACGTACATATCTTCTGCCGGTTGTACCCCAGCATTCCAGGTCTGTAAAGTACCTGTGCTATCCTGATACACCCAACGTAAAAATATCTTACCTGGAATCGTTGGCTGTGCAGGTTGTGTCTGTGTACTCTCGTATAAATATGTTAAATAGAAGTCCTGTACAGAATCACCTGTATGAAAATAAGTCGTCAACTTCTTTCTTGCATAATAAACAGAAACTGTAATATCTCCATTTGGCGCAATCTGTACCTGTTCAGGAATCAGAGCTTGAAAGCCAGGATATGTTCGATTTGCGATTGCCTGTGTCATATCCCCTACATTGCCTGTAAGAGTTTCATATTCTGCTAAAGATTCATCATCATAGTTGCCAGACAATGTTTGACGTACATGGCGAACTGTATAAGTTCTAGTAGTTGGTACTGGTTGTGTTGTTGGTGTTGATGAATCTGCGAATACAGCTGTAGAAATCGTATTTACACAAATACTACATACCATTAGCAGAGCACAAAGAAAACTAATCACTCTGACTTTCTTCATTCCTTTTATCCTCCCATTAATAATGGAGTTATTTTTATCATGCAAAAAGGGAATTGTAACCATTTATAATATTGTTTTTACAATATTTTTTATTCGCTCATTTAATTTAATAAAATAAAAAACAACGAATATAGGTATATTCATTGTTCTTTTTATAACTGATATAATTTTGTTTGACAACGTTCTAGTAGTTGGTAAATATCATACTCTCAACCAGATTCATAACTGCCATTACGATTTCCAAACATCCATTCGCATCGCTTAATGCATTATGATGATCCAATTCAATTCCAATATACTCACACACATCATTCAGACGATGATGTTCGAGATTTGAAAATACACGTTTACATAATTCCACCGTATCAAAGTACTCGATTAGCGGTATCTTTATGCCTGTATTTAAACAGGCTTGTTTTAAGCAGTTCATATCAAATCGAGCATTGTGTGCCACAATCACCGCATCTTCAAAATATCCTGTTAATTTAAGATAGATTTCTGAAAATGTTGGCGCATCCTTAACATCACTAGCAGTGATGCCATGGATACGGATGTTGTAAGGGGAAAAATAACTTACGTTTTCTTCCGGTTTAATTAAAGAGTAATAGTGATCAATGATGACCCCATCTTCCATAACCGCAATACCAACCGAACAAACACTCGCCATTTTGTTATTGGCAGTTTCAAAGTCAATCGCTACAATCTTAGTCATCTTCTTTAATATGCTCGTATGTCATCTGGTAGATTTTTTCGATATGTTCATCTGCCATAGAGTAATAAACATTCTTACCAATCTTCTTTGTCTTTACTAGTTTTGTTTTCTTCAAAGAAGATAACTGATGGCTAATGGCACTTGTACTCATTTGTAATAAAGCAGCCAAATCACCCACACATAGCTCACTGACAAAGAGTGCGTTCATAATCTTGAGTCTCGTGCTATCACTAAACATATCAAAGATTAAACTCATATCATCTACGTCCGCTTCGCAAATCATATTCGCTTTACATTTTTCTACTGCTTCAGGATTTACTAATTTTGTCATACTCCCTACTTTCTATGATTCTTTTTCGCTTGCTTGCCTGGTGCTAAAGAATTTAACCATTTTTCAATGCGATACTTCGCATAGACTTCTTGTTTTTCAACACTTCCATCTACTAAAGAAATAACCAGCTGATCAATGCTTGGATTCCATTCATAATGCCAAGATACCATATCTTCATAGTAGATGATAAAACACTCTGATTTATCATGACGATTATAAAGCACAATGTAGTCCTGGTGAATTTCATATAGTTTACAATCCGGCAACATCAATAGCGAGAATAACGATACCATGATGACCATAACTCCAATCACCTGCAAATATGAACGTATCCATAAAAAACTAATACCCGCAACCATCGCAATCATTAAAAATGATGTTGGTTTTACATTTGAAACGTAAAAAGGAATGTCATCTTTCGGTAAATTTCTTACACGTATTTCTTTCGATTTCATAAAAACATTATAACACGCAGATGTTTCTCAGCGAATTAAAGTAATATTTGATATACTTTTATAGCGGAAAAGAGGAAATCATGAAACAACCAGTTACTTTTTGAAATTACATATCTGTAAACAATCCGGTGCCCGTACAGGTATTTTACACACACCACATGGTGATGTTGAAACACCAATGTTTATGCCTGTCGGTACACAAGCAACCGTTAAATTCGTATCCCCAGAAGAACTAAAAGACTTAGGTTCTGGTGTGGTACTTGCCAATACTTATCATTTATGGCTAAGACCAGGTGAAGATATCGTTGATCAAGCTGGTGGAGTTCAGAAGTTTATGAACTACAAAGGTCCAATGTTAACAGATAGCGGAGGATTCCAAGTATTCTCCCTCGCAGATCAACGTAAGATTACAGAAGAAGGTGTTACCTTCAAGAACACTCTCAACGGAGATACACTCTTCCTCTCCAGAAAAATCAATTCAAATTCAAAATAAGATTGGTGCAGATATCATTATGTCCTTTGATGAGTGTATTCCATACCCTGCAACACGTGAATACGTTGAAAAGAGTACAGAGAGAACATTACGTTGGGCACTTCGCGGTAAACAAGCACATAGCCGTCCAGAAGAGCAGGCACTCTTTGGTATTGTACAAGGTGGTGACTATGAGAGACCTTCGTAAATACTAGCTGAAAAAGTTGAGTGAGATGGACTTCCCTGGATATGCGATTGGTGGTACATCAGTTGGTGAAGATAAAGAAACAATGTATCGTATGGTGAAGTGGGCTTCTGATGCCTTACCATTTGATAAGCCAAGATACCTAATGGGTGTTGGTGCAGTGAATGACTTATTAGAGGCAGTTAGCCGCAACGTCGATATGTGCGATTGCGTACTACCAACTCGTATCGCAAGACACGGAACACTGATGACGAGTGAAGGAAGAATCTCTATCCGTAAGGCCATCTATAAGAATGACTTTACACCACTTGATCCAGAGTGTGATTGTTATACATGTCGCAACTACACAAAGGCATACCTCAATCACCTCCAACGTACTAACGAAGGATTTGGTACTCGCCTCATGTCTATCCATAACTTACGTTTCTTAGTGAAACTCATGGAAGACGCAAGAAAGCAATCAAAGAAGATCGCTTTAATGACTTCAAAGAGGAAACTCTTGCAAAGATGAAATTTGACCACAGAGGATTTTAATATGAAATGGAAAACAAGTGATTTTGATTACGACTTACCAGAAGAACTGATTGCGCAAACCCCACTGCTTGATCGCACTTCTTCTCGTATGCTTGTCATTCACAATACAGAAAAAAAATATGAAGACAAACACTTCTATGATATTGTAGACTACCTGCATGCAGGTGATATTCTAGTACGCAATAATACACGTGTTATCCCTGCTAGATTATTTGGCACAAAAGAAGAAACAGGTGCTCACGTTGAGTTACTTCTACTGCGTCAGCTTCCAGATGATGTTTGGGAGTGTCTTGTTGGTAATGCGAAGGTTGTAAAACTTGGTGCGATTGTCTCCTTCCACGATGGACGTCTACGTGCAGAATGTGTAGAAATTGGCGAAAAAGGTTTACGCAAGATGCGCATGATTTACAATGGCATCTTTAACGAAATCTTAGATGAATTAGGAAATGTACCATTACCACCATATATCAAAGAAAAGTTAAATGACCCAGAACGTTACCAGACTGTCTACGCCAAGGTGAGAGGTTCTGCCGCAGCCCCTACTGCTGGTTTACACTTTACAGATGAAATCTTTGCAAAGTTAAAAGAAAAAAGTGTTACTGTCGTTGATGTAACATTACATGTAGGTCTAGGAACTTTTAGACCAATGGATACAGAAGATGTTGAAGACCATGACATGCATAGCGAAGTTTACTACTACATGTCTAAGGAAGCTGCCGACATATTAAACGCTGCCAAGTCTAATGGTCAACGTATCTTTGCGATTGGCACGACATCTGTACGTACACTGGAGTCCGTATGGAATCGCTTTGGTAAGTTTGAGGAATGTTCTGGTGAGACAAAAATTATTCATCTATCCAGGATACCAGTGGCATACTATCGATGGTATGTTAACAAACTTCCACCTACCAAAATCAACTCTGATTATGATGATTGCGTCCTTTGCAGGATATGAATTTACTCTAGAAGCGTATCGCCATGCAGTACAGGAGAAATACCGTTTTTCTCCTTTCGGCGATGTATGTTAATTACCAATGAATGAGAAAGAAAAAGAAGCCTATATTGCCTATTTAAAGAATCGTAAATCTTCTGCGAGACAAACTACTATGTAGAGTCTCTCAAAGAGATGAAAAACATCAAAAGCTAGTACAAATGAAAAGCCAAAAGTTACTCTTGCATGCATGTTGTATTGTGTGCATGTTGGCCTTTAAATTCCTTCACGAAGTCTTTTGATGTAACGATTATGTATAACAACTCCAACATCTGGCCAGCCTCAGAATACGACATGCGTTTATCTGATATGAAACGGTATCTGGATGAAAGATGGCATGGAGAAATTAAAAATGGTAATAGAGCCATATAACTATGATGCTTTTGACCAAAAACTTTTGGCAAAAAGAAAAGATGATCCTGAAGGATGGCTACGTTGTTTCTCATGTTACACAGAGAGAATGAACGCAGCGTTTGCCTATGCGGACCAAAATGGCTATGACTACTTTACAACCGTCATGACCTTCTCACGTCAAAAAGATTCTCAAAAGCTCAATGAGATTGGCCGCTCTCTACAGCAGAAATATTCACACACGAAGTATTTCTATTCTGATTTTAAAAAGGGAATGGCCAACAACATTCTACAGAGATCTCTGATGCGTATTGTCTATACCGTCAAGATTATTGCGGCTGTAAGTATTCCTATGATTCCCGTAAAAAAGATAAGTGCGACTCCTAAGAATCGCACTTTTTTATTACTTCTCTAATACATCTAATTTTTCGTTTAAGAGTTCAATTAACTTTTCTTTTGTACGGATATTGTCCATCACTCTGTATAAGTACCAGACTTCTTATTGATGACAATATCATTGTAGTAGTTACGACCTAATGTTTCATAGTACTTAGATAGTTCACGTGAGTGATGACCAATCTCTGCACGAATTTCAGCCTTTTGCTTTTCAACCTTTAGCTTAGAAGTAAGACCTTCTGTGCTTTCTGTTACAACCTTTGTAACGTTTGTTAGTAAATCGGAAATTGTTTTTCCTAAATCATCGAATCCATTCTTGTTATTTTCTGACATGTCCTTAGTCCTTTCCGGCCCTTTCAATGAGGTCCCAAATAATAAATGCAATTTCATCGTTAGTAGCTTCACCTTGATCAATTAATTCAACAATTCCACTAATCAAGATATTTGCGTAATACTTCGTGTTGTCTAATGTCAACTCACCAAGTCGTACTCCTTCATCAAATAGTTTTGTTAAATCTGTGATTGCTTTTATTCTTCGCTTCCAAAATGTAGATCTAACACTTAAGTTAGAAAGATCTGCACCATCTTCGCCATTAAGCTTTTCATGTAATACACGGAAAGACTTCACTGAGTTATGAACGAACTGTTTTAAACGTTCTGTATAATCCTCTTTATTCATGCTTTTCCTGCATCATGGCATTAAATGCTTCGTTGTATTTATTACTGATTGCTTCAATTACATCATCTTTTTGATTTGAAGTAATAGTAGAATAGTCCTTTGCTACATCCATCTCTTTTAACGAGTTGCCCTAGTTGTTGTTTCTACAATGCCGTTTTTCTTTAAATAGCTTTTCTGCCCGCATCTATAAACTCGTTCTTTCGTTCTTCGTTGTCTTTATTCTCATGCATATTTTTATTACCTCCTACATCTACTATAACTCACTGACTGACTTTCAGTCAAGTACATTGTGCTATACTTTTCTATGAAAATTAATTTGTCCAATTTGTCAAAAGTCAAAATTAAGTCGTTCCATCTGTGAGAAGCAATCTGTGAAAAATAATCATCACTTTGATTATGCTAAACAAGGTTATATCAATTTATATCGCTCAAATAAGCCATTTCATGGCGATAATAACGAGATGGTAAAAGCACGTACTGCCTTTTTAGAAAAGGTGTTTCATGCCTTCTTGAAAGGAATATCTCATTAACTAAATCGACTTTTCATCCAGAAGTCTTTGTCGATTTAGGGTTGTGGTGAAGGTTATTATACCGATGGTTTTTATTGCGCAGGAGAAATATGGATTTGATTTATCAAAGGATGCTCTAAGCACGCTTCTAAAAATGATAAATCAACCCAGTATGTCGTAGCTTCTATCTTCCACCTCCCACTCGAAGAGGCATCTTGTGATGTGGCTGTTACCTGCTTTGCGCCTGCCGCAACAGAAGAATTACAGCGTATATTAAAACCAGGTGGTAAATTTATCTTCGTTACACCTGGTCCAAAAACACTTGTTTGAGATGAAAGCTGTTCTCTATGATACACCATGTGAAAATATCATGGAGGATATTAAAACAGACTTACAACTCATCAAAGATGAAATGATTGAAAATGTTGCGACACTTGATCAAGAAACACTCTATCAGTTATTCCAGATGACACCTTATGCCTATAAGACGTCTATAGTAGATAAGCAACAGTTTATTAGATTACAAACTTTTAGATGTAACTTGTCAGTTCCAGTATTTCGCGTATATGAAAAAGCATCACACATAGATGCTTTTTATTTATACTCATCCTTCATGATCACTTAGCATCATTGTGCTATCTTTGCTCTTCATCTTGAGTACGATACTTCGTTCCATTAAAACAAAGTTCACGTATCACCTTTCGCATCCATGCAGGTCTTCTACGATATGCCATGAACATCTGGGCTTCCGTCTGTGTTGGAAGAACATCGTGTATTGCGCCATATATATTGATTCCCATCAAATATGTCAATATCCACTTTAAAAATACTCAGCGTATCTCATAATCACTTTCAATATCTGGTCGAATCACACCATTTTCATACGCTGAAATCGATTGTGCCGAAACATTCAAAACACTTGCCATTTGTTTTTGAGTCATATGATGGTTGATTCGTAGTTTCTCATATGATAAGTCATCAACCTCATAGCATCTTGTATAGTTTTTTCATAACTCAAATATAGAAAATTTATACTGGTTTTTCATACTGAACAACAGAAATACTAGATATAGTTTTTAATTACATAAAAATCTGGAATAACTACGTATTATCTCAATCAAATTCTTCAATACTATTTGTTTAAGCTAATATTCTAATACTACTGAATCTAATTTTTTGATTTGAAATCATTCTCATTCAGTGTTACACTATATTATGCAGTCATAGCACAAGAGTGCTAAGGAGGTAAAATACTATGGCAAAGAAACAATTTAAAGCAGAATCAAAAAGATTGTTAGATATGATGATTCACTCGATTTATACCAATCGTGAAATCTTCTTACGTGAGTTAATCTCTAATGCTTCTGACGCTTTAGATAAACGTCATTATCTCTCTCTTACAGATTCTCGCTACGCAACAAACCAAGAGAATCTAAAGATTACTTTAGATATTAAAAAGGACACACGTCAGTTAATTATTGAAGATACTGGCGTAGGTATGAGTGCAGAGGAGCTAGAGAAAAACCTAGGTACTATTGCGAGAAGTGGCTCTGCCGAATTCCGTAAACAACTAGAAAACAATACAGATAACGTGGATATTATCGGTCAATTCGGTGTTGGTTTCTATAGTGCATTCATCGTCGCAAAACATGTACTTGTAGAGACGAAGTCTCCAGTAGAAGAAAAAGGTTATGCATGGTCAAGCTCTGGTGAAGATGGATACACAATCACAGAGATTGATAAACCTGAAGCAGGCACAAAGATTACGATTGATCTTAAAGACAATACAGAAGAAGAGTCCTTTGATGAGTTCCTAGAAGAATATAAGATTCGTGAACTTGTAAAGAAGTATTCTGACTATGTTCGCTACCCTATCCAAATGGAAGTCACAAAGTCTATCCCAGATCCAACTGAAGAAGGAAAGACAATTGATACCAAAGAACTTATAACACTAAACTCCATGGTTCCACTATGGAAGAAGCCAAAGTCTGAAGTTACAGAAGAAGAATACAACTCATTCTATAAATCTAAGTTCAATGACTGGGAAAATCCTCAGAAGGTAATTCACTATAACGTAGAAGGAACACTTTCCTATCAGCGTTACTGTTTATCCTTCTAAGACTCCCGATATAACTTCTATTATCAAGACTTTGAAGCCGGATTACAGTTATACTCCAAGGGCGTATTTATCCTTGATAAGGCAAAGGACCTCGTACCTGATTACTATCGTTTTGTACAAGGTATTATCGATAGCGATGATTTAAACCTAAATATCTCACGTGAGATTCTCCAACAAGACCGTCAGGTTAAGTTACTTGCGAAATCTATCGAAAAGAAGATTCATTCTGCACTAGAAGATATGTTAAAGAATGATCGTGAAAACTACGAAAAGTTCTTTGATAACTTTGGATTAAATCTTAAATACGGCATCTATCAAGATTATGGTATTCACAAGGAACAGCTCCAAGACCTCATCTTGTTTAGATCCTCTAAGGAAGGTAAGTATGTCACATTGAAGGAATATACAGACCGTATGGTAGAAGGTCAAAATGCAATCTACTATGCCGTAGGTTCTTCCGTCGATGAAATTGAACGTTCCCCTATCATGCCTAAGTTAAAGAAAAAGGCTATGAAGTTCTTGACTTCTTAGATGCACGTGATGAAGTTTTGTTTCGGGCATTATGCAAAACTATGATGAAAAGAAGTTTGTCTCCATCTCTAAAGCAAATCTAGACCCTAGATAGCGAAAAGAAGAAAAGAAGGAAATTGAAGAAAAGACAGCTGAAAACAAAGATATGTTAACAGCGATGAAGGATGCGTTAGCAGATAAAGTGAAAGAAGTACGTATCTCATCCAGATTGATTGATGATCCTGTATGTGTCGTTGCGGATGAAGGTGTATCCCTAGATATGGAACGCTATATGGCAACGATCCAATGAATAAAGATAGAGCGATTACAGCCACAAAGATTCTAGAAATCAATCCTAACCACCCTATCTTCAATAAGCTCACGTAGTATCTACATCTTCTCCTGACAAACTGAAGGAATATACAGATGTACTCTATGATCAAGCATTATTGATTGAAGGATTACCAATTAAAAATCCAGTTGAGTTTGCCAAGAAGATTACTAACCTCATCGTAGACGCAAAAAACTAAATACTTAAAAAGACGTAACTCGTTACGTCTTTCTTTCTGTTTAGATATTATATTTCTTTTGTGACATTTTACCATATCACTACGATCAGGAAGTTGTTGCAAATCACGATCGTACATAAAGATGAGTACACAACCAATTATTCTCTAGTATTTAAAACTTGATTTAATATTAGATAGCCAGCTAATGCCGCAAATACAGACTCCAAGGATAACAACATTCCCGCAATTGTAGGGTTAGCTTCCTTCTGGGCAAAAATTTGTAATGTATACGCAACACAAGAAGAGAAGATACCTGTATATAGTAACGGAATATACGCTGCTAAGATAGAAGCGATGGTAGGTCTTTCAATCACAATCATTGGAATTACTGTCGCAAATCCACCCAATTCATATTGTCCACAAGATAATCTAACTGGATCAACACGGGTACTAGAATGACCAATGATGATAATATGTATTGCAAATAAGAACGCAGCCAGAATCAAGAATATTTCTCCAATCCCGAGTGCAAGATTACCCGCCATGCTTAAGAGGTATAATCCAAATAAAGCCATTGCGATACCAACCCAAACTTTTAGGGGAATCTTTTTGCCAAATAACAGTGTGATAATTGGCACGAACAATACATATAAGGTTGTTAGGAAACCAGCCTTCGCAACTGGTACCGTTAACATCGCAATCTGCTGTACGATACTACCAATGGATAAGGCAAGACCACATAAGACAGAGCCTAATAATAACTTATGCTTTTCTTCCTTCGTCTTAGGACGAATGACATGGGTGCGTTTCTTGTCTAGAATCGGAATGATTGCTAAAAGTGAAAAACCAGCAATCAAAAAACGTATTGTCGAGAATGTCCAAGGACCTATATAGTTCATTCCCACATTCTGTGCCACAAACGCACAGCCCCAGATAATCGATGCTAATATCGGTACAAATTACTTCTTGAAAAGAAATTCCTCATAGTTTGGTATATGAAATTAAGCTCATCCAGCTAAACAAAATCTGATAACATCTCCCTTTCTCCCCAGATTAGTATCGGTCTGGAAACCAGGTAGAATTGAGATCGTGAATGCGTACTAGAATCTTATAGGTTTGTGGCTTTGACTACGTGAGGTATTATCTGACCGCTTCGTTGTATAGAAATTGTTATTAGTTAGATGAGCCCTTCTTTTATTAGAGAGTGAGTTCACATTTCACTATATTCTTTGATACTTCTGAAACAGTGATACTGGTATTCATCACATATTAATTTTGAAAGGGTCATTTACATGATCAACATTGGTATCGATGTCGGTAGTTCAAGCACTGTGCTGCAGTGCTCGACGATTCTACCGAGCGAGTTCTCATCAAACCCTTCTTTCTCACAAACAATCGAAAAGGATTTTGATCTACTCTATTCTAAAACGAAACAATTTTATTCACAGAAACATTCTGTAGGTATGGAAGATACTGGTCATTATATGATCAATCTTACAAATTACCTACTCGACAAGAGATTTACTGTCAACACATCAATCCGAGGCCTGCCTTCGTCGTAAGGGACTTGTCACATCTGCCAAGAACGATGAAAAGATGCGCTTCTAATAGCAGAAATGTTAAGTGAGAAGAGATTCTGGCGTTCCATTTCTGTACGTTCTATTGACAGTGAAATTCCGTGATATCACTCTCTTATCATCAACTCCAAGAACAGCAGAATCAAGATATGAATCGGCTGCAGAGAGCACTAGACATCGTGTTTCCAGAAGTAAATTCACTTTTCATGGATACGCTATTCAAAAAGCGTGTCTGAAATTCCTATCAACTTATCACGCTTCATCAATTTGCCTTAGAAGATATTCGTATTCTTCGCAGGCACTCATAGAAAGGAAGAGGGCAGACAATGAAAAGTGACCGCAGAAGAAAATCAGAGACTTGCCAAAATTCTGTTGTGAAGATAACATCTCCATTGATTTGAGTAACATCTATCATCGCTATCATCAATACCAGAGAAGAGCAGATTCGTATGTTGGAAAAGAAAATAGAAGAATTCAGTCCTAAGCTAAACTCTCCTATCATTTCCATCCTAGCATTTCTCACTATTTCAGGAATGACTGATTCTTGCGAAATCGGAGATATCAATCAATTTCAGAACACGGGAAATTTGATATCTTTTGCGAATGGATCCACTTGTATACCAGTCCGGCAAATATGACGCTGCACATCATGCCTCATCTCAACATCGTTCAGAATATAGGCAAGGCACTGTATCAAGCCGTATTCACTGTCTGTAAATATTCTCCGACCTTCCATGATTATTATACTAAAAACGTAATCAAGGAAAATCTCACAGATGATTGCCCAAGGCCATTGTACACGAAAAACTCTCCGTGTGATATGCAAACTTTTAGTACAAACTCTCTCTATGATCAAAATCATATTCAACTAATTGATTTATCAACACAATAATCATTCACATAGTCAAGGCTACAAATGTGTTGTTTTCTTTAACTGTACTCTATTCACGATTTCAAAGATCTTTTTGAGATTCATCTGGATTTTTAAATCTCAATATAATTTTACTGATTTTCTTATAGTTAAATACCTCGATGAAAAACGAATTACTTGCGCAGATTCGATAAACTGAAAATCATTTAATTTCATTTCTAATAGATCTCTAAAATACTCTTTTCGCAAAAACTCGTTTCTTTTAGTGACTCTCCTAGCATCTCATATCCTGATCCTCTTTGTAGAAAGTCACTTGTAATAACACAATAACACTTTTCTTCATCAAGCGGTATTCCATCTATCTCAATTGTTTGTAAATCACAGTTTACTTGTACGTTAAGACTCAATGCTATTGTCCCTAATTCTGTGCCTCGGAAACCAGACCAACGATCTGAAGTCATATGAATATACTCATTTTTTTGTGATGCAAAGATCGCATCTTTAATCTGCTTTTCCAGACCATACGAAAGTCGTTAGATTTAATGGGGATGGAGAAACCTCCAAAAGATTTAACTTTGTAACCTCCTTTGAAATTCCCTTTGAAAGAATTCCATGATTGATTAAAGCCAAATCCGAAGGATACGTCTTCCACATCATATCCGCAAGTACATTCATCGCTATGCATTCATGTTCAATCGAAAACTCTAAATCTTGTGGTAAGACGTAAAGAACTTTGCTAAGCTCTCTGATAGCTATTTCAGTTTGTTGTGCTATCACGGATTCAATTACTGAATCCTTTTCTTTATCTACAATAATACTTTCTCCACAAGCAGACAGGACATGAAACTGGTCATCTACTTCTAAAGTTAATTTACCAAGATACTTTGCCCAACAACCACTTTGATGAATCCATGTTCCATTGACACATTCAGCCGCATCCATCTCTGTATGAGAATGTCCACCAATAATACAATCTATTCCCTCAATTTCTTCCGCAATGATATGGTCCTTTTTTATACCACCATGGGATAGCAGAATGGAAATATCATAATTCTCTTTTTCTCTTTCGAGGATGTCCTGAATGATTGGTATTGGTTCAAATAGCTTGATACCACACATATCTGTAAATGCGGTGCTTTCAGGATTTTCTCCCCAGTATGGTGAAATACCAATCACCAATACCCGTAATTCATTACGGTTCAAAATGATATAAGGCAATACCCCTGGAATATCTTCCTTGTTTAAACAAAAAAGATTTGCGGATAGTAATGGAAAATTCTGATTTGCCATTTCTTCTAAATACGCAACACCCGCAAAGAATTCATTGTTTCCAATTGCCATCGCATCATAACCCGCACTCTTTAACAGTTCAATTCCACCCACACCATGAGTCCCATTGATCATTACCGACTTCTGGTCGCAAAAATCTCCTGCATCGAGCAGGAAATCTTTTTCTTTATTCATATGTGTACGGATATGATGAACAATCGCAGAGAAATCTTCAAACTGACTATGTACATCATTGGTATGCCAAATTGTTATCTTTTTCATCCTAAACTCCTGTATATGTGTGGTCGAACGTAATCACTGTATAAATCTTTGTTGGATACGATTTAAAGTGACGATCGATTTCCGCTTTGATTTGTTCATCCTCTAAGTGGAAGCCGTATGGAATCACCAAATCAAAAACCAGATTGGTATGTTCGTCACCTAATACAGTTCTAAAATCATGAACTGTAATTGCTGGATCAATCTGTAAAACAATACGTTTTAAGTCTTCAAAATATGCATTTGTAATAGGATTATCATATTCAATAGGATCCATATGCAAAGTCATCATCACGTGTAGTGTATCGTCTACTTCACGTTCTGCTTGGTCAATAATGTCATGAATCTTTAAAAAGTTCATCTTCGCATCAACTTCTGCATGTGCACTACCAATCTTAACACCCGGTCCATAATCATGAATAATTAAATCATGAAGACCACGAATCTCTTTATGTTCTAAAATAGTTTCACGAATTTGTTCTACCAACTCTTTATCTGCTGGTTTTCCAATGAGACGATCAATGATTTCTTTAATCAATTCATATCCTGATTTTAATATCAAGCACGCAATCATCAGTGTCGCCACACCATCAAATGGAAATGTTGTTTTGAGTTGGCTTAACAACTTTGCCACAATTGTAATGAGTGTAGACCATGCGTCATTACGAGCATCTTGTGCTGTCGCAATCATCGCAAGATTATCAATTTTCTTTCCGATTGTACGATTTACATAACTAATCCAAAGTTTAACACCGATTGATAAGACCAATATCACCATTAGTACAGGTCTAAAAATAATACTGTTTGGCTCTATGATCTGGTGAATACCCTGCTTGATCAGTTCAAAGCTAACACTAAAGATAACAACCGCAATGACAAAACTTACTACGTATTCCACACGACCATGTCCAAATGGATGTTCTTTATCCGCTGGCTTTACTAGCGATACGGTATCCTAGCACTGTCACAAGGCAAGTCATCAGATCAGATAGGTTATTAAAACCATCTGACATTATGGATATCAGAGTTTGTCATAAAGCCGATTGTCAGTTTTAAAATAAATAACAATAAATTTGCGATAATCCCAATAATACTCGTCAGTTTTCCATACGCAAAGCGTACAGATTCATTCTGAATATCATCCGCATTTTTTAATATATTTTTATCAGATAGTTTATCATAGGCACTTTCTTAGTACCCTATTTTAACGTAACGAAGCCTTCTTATCAACGTATTTGCATATTCTTTTGAAAATAACAATACAATTCCATAAGAAGCTAGAACTGGCATAAATACAATTGCGGTAAATACCATTGTATGACCAAACTGTAATGAACTAATTGGAAGTATGAATGACACCACAATAAATACAAACATCAAAGATAAAATATGTCCCAATAACTCTGAAACAGTATGGAAATGATACTTCACCCAATTTACCGCAAAGAGTGCAGAAGCGTAGGCAGATACTTCTAACATTGGTAAGTTTACTTGCAAACCAACCATACGAATCATTCCAATTAGTACGACTCCCACTACAAGCACTTGCATTAGACTATCCTTGGCTTTTTCATATCCAATAAACTCACAAGTTAAGAATGCGGAGATGATACTACAAGCGAGTGCTGGTAGTGTATAACCATTGATTGCGTATGCAATTGCTAGAAATAATACAGAACGATTTACGAAATATAGTTGTTTATTTGTCATATTTATCACCTTCTCTACATGGATTATCTTAGCAGTTAGGTATATAATTGATGTGCATATAAATGCACATCAATTAAGAATATGAAGAATACAAACGCACTACCATTACAAATTTTAGAGATACTACGTCAGTATCCAGATCAAGAACATCTAATCTCAATGCCTGAGTTGCAGGCAATCTTAGAAGCAGATGGCTTCCCTTCCAATCGTCGTACTGTATATCGCGCAATTGAGACACTACGAGAATATAACTATGATATTCGATATGAATTTCATAAATTTTATTCTGGCTATTATCTTGTACCGTATTTCAATGAAGCAGAACATTTTATTCTTTTCAGATTATCTGAACCAACAAACAACGCTATCTAGTAAAAGAAATTAGTACAATACAAACAAAGCTCAGCATCTTTTCGAGTCCATACCACAATCTAAAACATACGCTAAAGGTATGACATGCAAGCAATCAGAGATTTTATCCAATATCAAATTGATTTTACATGCGATTAAACACTCCTATCAGATTTCTTTCTACTACTTTGACTATACAATTTCAAAGGAAAAGAAATACCGTAAAAATTAAAAACGTTATATTTTAACGCCATATACAGTTACTTCATATGAAGGAAAATACTATTGTGTACTCTATAGCGAGAAGTATCAATCCTTTACGAACTATCGTATCGATAAGATGGAGACAGTACGTCTGATTGATCAACCTGTAGAGACTATCGCATTCAACTTAGAAGAGCACCTACAAACATCCATGAAGATGTACACAGGGTAAAGCAGAAACGATTACCATCAAATGCGCAATAGACATGGCAAGCATCATCTTGGATGAATTTCGGTAATCAAACTGATTATCTCGGAAGTAAATGATGAATATTTTTACCTAAGCCTAAAAACAGCAATTACACCAACCCTATTAAGCTGGCTATTATTATTCTATGATCGTGTAACAGTGATCCAACCAGCGAAGCTGAAAGAAAAATTACTTACAATCGCAAATAAAGTGATTGACACCTATTAGAAAGGAATCATATGAACGAGAAGATAAAAGAACTTCAAGACATCATTGATCAATTCAAATCATATCGTATTCTTTACCGGTGCTGGGTGTATCCACTGCCAGTGGTATCCCTGATTTCCGTAGTATTGATGGCCTCTACAATCAAAAATATCAATTCCCACCAGAAGAAATCTTAAGTCATCACTTCTTTCTACAACAAACAAAAGAATTCTTCCGCTTCTATCGCGATAAGATGTTATATCCTAATGTAAAGCCTTCCTACGTGCATACATATATCGCCTCTTTAGAGAAGCGCCAGAAAAAGGTTACCGTCATCACCCAAAAATATTGATGGTCTGCATCCAACTTGCCGGTTCAACAAATCGTACTAGAACTACATGGTAGTGTTTTACGTAACACATGCATGCAATGTCATACAAAATATTCGCTAAATGATATCTTAACAATGGATACTATACCACTCTGTCCAAAGTGTAATGGTATCATCAAACCAGATGTAGTCTTGTATGAAGAAGGATTAGATGAAACAATCCTAAATCAATCCTTACATGCATTACAAACTGCGGATACCTGTATTGTATTAGGGGTACATCTCTTGTTGTATATCCAGCTGCAGGACTGCTACGTTACTTTTGAGGTAAAACACTCGTATCTAATCAATCGTGATCAAACCAGTTATGATTCTACAGCTGATTTAACAATCCATGATGACTTCATCAATATCTTTCCAAATCTTAAAAATAAAAGCTTAATCAACTTCACTTTCGTGACGTTCATTAGCTTTTTCAATGAAATAAATCCTCTTTCCTCAGGTTCTCTATACATTCAAGTAAATACTCATCGATTATGTTCTTTATAAATCGGGTATCTACCGTCACTTCTTCAAGATCTACATACTTTTCTGCTATCTTTCCTCGATAATTCTATCTCTCCATTCCCAGAAACTTGATATCCTCTTTTTCCATTTCATCATGACTAAGGAATGATAACGATATAGACAATATGGAGAGCAAAAATACGTAATTTACTGTTCGATGTTTCTTTTCCCATCCATTACCTCTTAATGCACAACATTCTCTATGCTGTCCAAGAAGTTGATTTTTCAGGCATATTGAGTAATCATTGTTCATGCCAGAGTCTCATCATATTCTCCTGTTAATAAAGTAGATTCTTGTAAATATTGATTTGGATATTTCTTTAATAAAACTTGATATATTCAATCACAGCTTCTTGATTTGCTTTCATCTATCATATATTTTTCTAGTATGCTAAATAACCTGTTTTTCAACGTCACTTGCGTCTTTCTTGAAATATCCCTCATACATGAAGAATTGCATTATTAAAAATCTTTTTACCTCTTCTACATCTCTTAGATTTAAGATTTTTCTTTTTAGAAATTGAATATCAACTTCTTTTCCTTTCAAATACCTCTGATTTCTAGGTATACTTTATGTGATTTGTAATACATAGTATTTATTTTAGCCCACAGTACTTCACATTCTTTTTCGCATCTTTGTGTTATTCACATTCGTACCTTCTTTCATCGTTTTATTTCTTTTCGCAATGTAGTATCTTGCATATTATACAATTTAACAACTCTATAAATATATGGTGCTACTTTCATCAGTACATGAAGTAAAAAGGTTATTTTACAATAACCCAATACCAGTCACAAATATTTCAATACCCAATAAGGATAAGAATGATACCACCCAAGATAGATGACTTATTCGCAAAAGCCATTCCAAACTTCTTCCCTAATACAACACCTGCATAACAGATGATAAATGTTACAACTGCAATGATTACTGAAGTAATCAATGCGGAGGATAAAGTATAATCTGCGATAGTAAATCCAACGGATAAAGCATCAATCGAAGTCGCGATACCTTGAATCAGAAGTTTACGAGTACTAGCTTCATATTCAGCTTCATCCTCTTCCTCTTCTTCAAATCCATCCTTGATCATTCCACCACCGATATAGAGTAGTAAGATCAAGGCAATCCATGGTACAACATCCATAAAGATTGCAAAAGCAGAAGAAACCGTATGTACCGCAAACCATCCAATCATTGGCATTAAAAATTGAAAACCCGCAAAAACAATGGCAATCTGAATCATTCTAGATATTGCCATTTTCTTTTCGTTCATACCATTTGCCATTGATACAGAGAAAGCATCCATCGCAAGACCAACGCCCAATAAAGCGGCTTGTATTAATAGTTTTATCATATCCATTCACTCCTATTGAATATGGTAAGGAACATGTTAATAAAAAAAGACCATGTATTACCAAAAAGGTAATCATGAGTCTCGCTAATTAAAACAAGCCAGGTTTTTACCAGTATGTTGACTTGCTGCACGGGCATGTGCCAGCTACTCCCTCAAATTACATCTATATTTTCGCCGAATAAGTTTCTGTTAGTCAAGGCTTACTTCAACTTTCCAAAAGTCTTTTCAATCCATACACTAGCACTTCCATCATAACAGGAGAATTCTCCATAACCCATCTTCATCAATCATAACTGTATTGGTTTGCAGTATCCTAGAATATCTCTGAATTCTTTTCCTGCATGATTAGTACCGATATACATTCTCTTAGAACCACCACATTCGATTACTTAACACAACAGCTAAGCCACTTCCACTAAATTCATCACTACCACTTCTTCGTCCAACTATCATCTGAGATTATCAAAATAATCATGTTGTTCACCATAAGCATAAAGTTCTCTAATCTTCATTAATGAGAGCTCAGCTACTGCAGGAATATCCTTAGCAGGAATTCGTATAAATCTCATAGAATACACATGGTACCCATCAATGACGTAATAAAATTAACGCATACGCTAATGGTTTAAACCATGATAAGACAAAGGATTCTAATGACTGTCCAGGTTCTGTATCATGATTATCCACAAACGTTACCGCATGCCACGCATCTATTTCTACTAGTGTTCCTTGGAACAACTGACGCATATCAAAGTTACCATTTGTATCGGATGCGTTTAATAACTGATAGTGTAACGGTACATCAAATAAAGACATACAATCCGACGCATCCGCAAGATACTCCTGCAGCTTGCTAAGGTCACCATTCCAGTACTCACCTACCGCAAAGAAATTATCTCCTTTATATGCACGCATGTCAGGTAACCAATTCTTAAAGAATTGGTTATCAATATGTTTTACCGCATCTAAACGCATACCATTAATACCAGTAGTATCTAAATACCATTTACCCCAACGATTAAATTCTTGTAATACTTCTTGATTTTTAAAATCAATATCACAACCCATTAAATAATCATAGTTACCATGTTCACTATCTACATTTGAATCCCAGTTCTTTCCTTCAATAAGATAGATGGCACTTTGTTTCTTCTTTTCATCCCAATCCGTACCATCAAAATGACTTGCATTCCATGTAAATGTAGAGTACTTTCCCTTTACGATTTGGAAAAGTAAATTTTGTCCATGCGGTAATTTGATAATCACCACCAATCTCTTCATTACGATTATTTGGGTCTATTTTAATGACATCTATCGTTTCTTCTATATCACCACCCATTTTCTGATTTAACACAATATCCGCTAGAACTGATATATTTTCTTTTTGCAATGCATCAATCGCATTTAGATATTCTTGTTTTGTGCCATATTTTGTAGGAATCGTTCCCTTTTGATCAAACTCTCCAAGATCATATAAATCATAGACACCATATCCTACATCATGTACTCCACCCGCACCTTTATATGCTGGTGGTAACCACACCAGTGTAACTCCCAGATTAGAAAAAGAAGGTGCCAGCACCTTCAGTTTATTCCAATGTTGACTATCATCTGGAAGATACCACTCAAACGCTTGTAATAGTGTATCGTTTTTCTTCATAGTCACCTCTTATTCAAGAGTTAGTTTCGCTACCTCTTTTTCAAAATATTCCTTTGTGTCTTCAATTGATAAATCTAACACAACAGAAAGTTCTTCATATAGGTATTTCTCAGCTATCTGTAAATATTCATCATCGATAGAAGCTAACTTCTTATGTTGTTCAAGACGCTCTTGATTGCGTCCATACGAAGTCTTGATGATACGTACTAATTCACTAATATCATTTCCTTTTAACAGTGAAGCATACTGACTCTTCATATTTGCAGGTTTACTTTCAAGAGTCTCTAAATCAGGTGTATCAATAATCAACTGATCAATCTCCTCTTTTGTAATCAAATCACGTAAGTGACCTGCTTTATTGGACACTGGAACCTGAATAGAAACAGATCCAGAAGTAGGAAAATACGGTTCAAGAATATAACATTGTTCCCCCGTAAAGTCACTGCGTTTCTTTCCTGTAATGCGACATACATCTCTTCGATAGACAACGATATCTTTTACTTTATACAAAGAAATCACCTACTTTCACCATTTCTATTTTACCACAACATCCATCTTTTTCCTAATGGGCCAAAAGTCGCAAAGAAAAGAAGTTGCCTGCCACAACTTCTCCATCTTTATGATTAACGTGTTCCCTTATCGTAAGGAATACCTTCTGCCTTAGGTGCTCTAGATTTTCCACTAGAGAAGCCTAACACAATTAATACGACAAGATAAGGAATAATGTTATAGAAATACATTGGTAATGGTAGTCCTTTTGTGAATGGAATCTGGTTATAAACAACACTTAAACACTTTAGGAACCAAACATTAAGGAGCCAAACGCAACGTCAAGTGGTGACCAGTTACCGAAAATCATAATCGCCATCGCTAAGAATCCCATACCCGCTACTGCACCAGAAGCTGTACCATTGGCAACTGTCGCAATATATAAGTAACCGCCAAATCCACCTAACGCACCTGAGATTGTTGTACCAAGATAACGCATCTTATATACATTGATACCTACAGAGTCAGCTGCTTGTGGATGTTCACCACATGCACGCAAACGTAAACCTGTCTTAGTCTTGTATAAGAAGATAGATAAGATAATAAATAATGCAAGTGCAATAAAGGTTGAAATATAAGCCTTATCAAATAGTACCGAAAAGATACCTGTCGCTTCTTTGATTTTGGATAACATAACCAAAGTCATGACGTTGTCCAAGAGAATCGACAGCTGTACCCATCTCTAATTGGTCTTTACTTGTAAATACTTTGATAAAGAAGAGTGCAACAGCTGGCGCAAGAAGATTTAATGCAGTACCAGCAATTGTCTGATCTGCTTTAAACTTAATCGCAGATACAGATAATAGAAGTGAGAATAATGCCCCTGCAACAGCTGCTGCAAGCATCGCTACCACAAACATAATCTGATTATGATCCACGAAGAACGGAACGTTCTGTCGTAATAATAGTGTCACAACCGCACCGATAAAAGCACCGAAAATCATAATACCGTCTAATGCAATGTTGATGATACCACTACGTTCCGCAAACATACCTGCTAAGGCAACGATCAATAGCGGAATGGTAAAAATCAATGTTTTCTGAAGAATAAAAATCATTTCTTTTCCTCCTTGCTATTTTTGATCTCTGTCTCAATTTCTTGTAAGGATTTCTTCTTCGTGCTTAGTAACATACTGATATATCTTGCAAAGCCTGAGAAGTAGACAATCATCGCTACCATTAACTGAGATACATATTCGTTGAATGCAGTATTTGCCGCTAGGTTTGATCCACCAACGTTGATATACTTTAAGAATATTGCAGTAAAGATAATACCGATAGGATTGTTTCCTGCAAGCAAGGCTGCGGGATACCATTGAATCCATCTACTGGTAAAGTCTGGTATGTCTCCCACTTAAAGTCTTGATGACCATTGAGACACCAGATAGAAGCACCCATCGCCGCAAGTCCACCAGCGATAGCCATCGCTAGAAGTAGATTTCTCTTTTCATTCATGCCTGCATACTTTGCACCATCACGGTTATACCCACAAGCCTTTAGTTCATATCCAAATGTCGTCTTATTCATCACAACATAAAGTGCGATGGCTACACAGATTGCTAAGAAGATACTTGCGTCAGCATAGGATACAACAGAACCACCAGAGAAGATTTTATCTAAACCAAATGTTGCCGTTGCGATATTGTTTACTTCTGTTTTCATGATGAAGTTTACTTTTGATTCCGCAACGTTAATAAACTTAGAACCATTAAATACCCAGCTAACTACATTCGCCGCAATCCAGTTTGTCATAATACAAACGATAACTTCGTTGACATTGAGATATGCTTTGAAGAAACCAGGAATTGCACCCCAGAGTGCACCAGCTAATGTACCGCAAATTAATGCTAGCAACCAAATCACTGGAGATGGAACAGCTGCAGATGGGATTGATAATGAAACAATTAATGTTACCATTGCACCCATTAAGTACTGTCCTGGAGCACCAATATTAAATAGACCTGTCTTAAATGCAATACATGCAGATAAACCAGTCAGAATTAATGGAGTTGCATTAAACAACATGTTACCAAACTGGAATAGTGAATTACCACCACCAGAGAATGGTCCACCAAGAACAATCAAAATACCACGTACTGCTTCCGCAAATCCAATACGAGGATTAAATACAGACAGTAATACAAGAACAACAAATCCAACAAAGATACCGCCGAAGATACACAGTAAAGAAGCACTTAGCGATTTTAATCCTTCAGAGGATTTTTTATTTTTATTTTTCATCGCTCTTCTCCTCCTTACCATTACGCTTCGCACCTGCCATATATAGACCTAACTCTTGTACAGTTGTCTTCTTAGGATCTAGTTCGCCAACAATTTCGCCTTCATACATGACAAGAATACGGTCAGATAAGTTCATAACCTCATCTAATTCCAGAGAAACAAGCAATACACCTGCTCCACTATCACGACTTTGAATAATCTGCTTATGAATATACTCAATCGCACCAACATCTAGACCACGTGTAGGCTGTACCGCAATCAATAAATTGTGCTTACGGTCTAATTCACGGGCAATAATTGCCTTCTGCTGGTTACCACCTGACATACTACGAGAAGTTGTAATTGGTCCTTGACCCACTACGTACGTCATATTCTTGAATAAGTCGATCCGCATACTTTCTAACTTCCTTGAAGCGAATCATGCCATGGTTTTGGAATTCAGGTTCAAGATATCTTTGTAAGACTAAGTTTTGTTCCAAAGAGTAATCGAGAATTAAACCATGTTTATGACGGTCTTCTGGAATATGAGAAATACCATGTGTATTCTTATAGCGAATCGAAGTATGAGAAATATCCTTCATCTCACCATCAATATTGAGTTTTACCTTACCACTCTTAATCTTTTCAAGACCAGTGATTGCATGTACTAGCTCTGTTTGCCCATTTCCCATCAATACCTGCAATACAAACTATCTCACCCTTACGCACCTTGAAAGATACGTCATGAATACTATCCTTCTTATGAATCTTATCAAAGACACATAAGTTCTCAAGTTCTAACACTTCTTCAGTAGGATTACTTTCCTTCTTATCAACAACGAACTTAACATCACGACCAACCATCATATTTGATAGTTCTTCCTTTCGTCGTATTCTTCACATCAACCGTACCGATATACGCACCCTTACGAAGTACAGAGCATCGATCTGCTACCTGCATAATTTCATTTAATTTATGCGTGATAAATAAGATAGACTTTCCTTCCTTTGCAAGACTCTTCATGATTTGCATGAGTTCTTCAATTTCTTGTGGTGTTAATACAGCCGTAGGTTCATCAAAAATCAAAAATATCATTATCACGGTATAACATCTTTAAGATTTCTGTACGCTGTTGCATACCTACCGTAATATTTTCAACTAACGCATCTGGATCTACAGTTTAATCCATAGGATTTGGATAACGCAACAACCTTCTTTACGTGCTTCCTTCTTACTAATAAAGCCAAGTTTTGTCGTTTCAACACCTAGAATAATATTCTCTAAAACAGTAAACACCTGTACTAACTTAAAGTGCTGATGTACCATTCCAATACCCAAATCATTTGCATCATTTGGATTGTTGATTTGAACTGGCTTTCCATTCTTATAAATCTGTCCCTCTTCTGGTTGATATAGACCGAAAAGAACACTCATCAGAGTACTCTTACCAGCACCATTTTCACCCAAAAGGGCATGAATTTCACCCTTCTTTAACTGTAAAGTAATATTGTCATTTGCAATAATTCCAGGGAAAATCTTGGTAATATTGCGCATTTCAATAATATAGGGAGATTCATGAACTATATTTTCATCCATAGTCTATCCTCCATTACCGATGATGTAATAATCAAATTTTCTCTTGTTGCAAGTTAATTATACATGATATTTTTGCAAGGTTATATGCGCAGTTTTATATCACGTATCTTTGATACAGGATATAAAACCGTCCTTGCGTACAACAAGAATATACAAATACAGGGATGATAGCGTTACTATCATCCCTGTAAAGAACTTATGACTTCATTACGCTTCAAAATCAATTGTTACGTTTGGAATGCCCTTCAACCAGTCAGCGTTGTTTGCATCCTCCGGTGTCTTAGAATCTGGTACGATTTCACCGTTAGCAACCTTCTTGAACAATTCTCTGTATTGTTCAACTGTGAAGTTCTTCATTGACCATGTATCTTCAGGTAAGCCTGTAGCACCTTCAGCTGCACCGAGGTTCTGAGCCTTATTAGCAAGTTCACTGTCCCACTTACCTTCGTAGAATTGACCTAAAATACGTTCAACAGATGCACTTAAGCCCTTCATAGCACTTGTGATAACCTTTGAACTTTCAGCAGACTGGTCAACGTCTACGCCGATAATCTTTGCATTTTCATATTCAGAAGCTGCAGATAATACAGACTGGAACATTGATCCACCACATGCGAATACAACTTCAGTTCCAGATGCATACCAACCAGCAATCTGTGTCTGTAATTCTGTTGAAGCTGAGAATGTAGAACCATACTTATAGGAGTACTTGATTTCTACTGTGATTCCCTTTTCCTTCGCAGCAGCACTTGCGCCTTGAACGAAACCATAACCGAAACGGTTACATGCAGGGTTAGCACCTCCGCCTCCACCTGTATAACCTAGTTTTGTATAGCCTTCCATTACTGCAGCGTATCCAGCAAAGTATCCAGCTTCCTGTTCCTTATAAACGATAGCTGTAACGTTATCTAGACCTAAAGCCCAACCATCAACGAATGCAAACTTTACATCAGGGATTTTCCTTAGCTACTGTTTCCATTGCCTTAGCCTGTAAGAAACCAGGAGCCACAATGATCTTCGCACCATTTTCGATAGCCTGTTTCATCGCATCAATACGGTCGTTGTCTGTTGCGTCTGAACCATTTGCTGGCTGATAGTAGTTGTGTGTTAACTTGTTAGCTTCTGCATAGTGTACAGCACCTTCATAAGTACCTTGGTTGAAGCCCTTGTCCATTAACTGACCAACGTCAGTAACAACAGCGATCTCAGCAGTAGCCTTGCCTGAACCTGTGTCTGTAGCAGTACTGGTCTTTGCAGTATCACCGCCACATCCTGCCATCGTTGCAATCATTGCAAGTGATAGCACTGAAGTAAATAATTTCTTCATGATAATTCTTTCCCTTTCTTTGTCAGAATATTCTGACTCCCGTTGTTTCTATTTTAAAACGTAATGAAAGCCTTTGCAACAACTCAACCCTGAACTTCCTCTTTTTCAGTTGTTAAATTTAATCTTTAATTTGCCATTTTATCTATTAAGAACGATAAAAGCGTGATACGCTAAACACAGATATTGTAGAAAGAAGCTTTTAAGCAAATGAGGTCACTATGAAAGTAGAATTTAAAAAGTTAGGAATCAACGGCGAAGGTATCGGTTTTATCAATCGAAAACCAGTGTTCTGTGATGGAGTATTACCAGAAGAAACAGCAGAAGTCGAAATCATTGAGGAGAAGCCAAAATACGCAATGGCTCGCCTCAAGCGACTTATCACAAAATCACCAGATCGTATTGAATCCCTAGTCCACTAGAACAAGCACATGGTTGTCCTCTCTTTATTTTGGATTACCAAAAACAATTACGTCACAAACAAGATATTCTTGAACAAGCATTATTTAAATATGGAAATGTAAAACGTTCCTTCGTGCGTGATATGCACGCAAGTGAAAAACAGGTCGGTTATCGTTCCCAATGCAAACTACCAGTCCAGAAATCACATGATATATTGGTCAATGGTATGTATGAACCAAAAGACAAACCACTTCCATCCTATCGAGACATTTCTTAATTCATGATCCAAAAGCTAGAAGAAATCCGAAAGAAATCTTACGTATTCTCAACGAAGAAGGCTATGATGCCTATAACCAGAGATCACAAAAAGGACTACGTTATATCGTTCTACGCGTGATCGATGGCAAAGCACAGTGTACCCTTATCACTGGTAAAGAACATATCCCTTCTATCATCATTGATAGAATCATGGAAATTCCTGGTATGGAATCCCTATGTCAATCCTTTAATACCAATCGTAAGACAAATCAGATTTTGGCTCACCCGCAAAAGTACTTGCAGGACAACATGCATTAACCATCTCTATGGATCAGATTCAACTACAACTTTCAGCGAATCCTTCTTCCAGTTAAACATTGACCAAGCCGAAAAAGATGTATCAGATGGCAATCAGTAAGATTGATCCATGCAAGGTATTAGTAGAAGCTTATTGCGGTATCGGTACGATGGCACTAATGGCCAAGGATAAGGCAAATGTCGTCTATGGTATTGAATCTGTTCCAAGTGCTGTTGAAAATGCCACAAACAACGCTAGACTAAACAACATCACAAATACAGAATTCATCTGTGATGATGCGGCACATGGTTTACGCAAGATTGCGATGAAGAAGACAGTTGACTGCTTACTAGTTGACCCACCACGCAGTGGCATGGATGATGAAATGCTAGATACCATCATGCATGTATTACCAAAGAAGATTGTATATATCTCTGTAATCCTTCCACCCTTGCAAAGAACCTCAAAGTTCTTAAGCAACGCTATCACGTAGTGACTGTAATTCCATATGACTTATTCCCACAGACACCACTTGTAGAATCCATTACTGTATTGGAGTTAGGTTAATGAAATACCTCATAAAAGACAATGCGATTACGATTGATCCAGAAGGAAAATACCTCAAAAAAACAGTAGAAGATTTTCTAAACGATTACTATCAATCAAAGAAAAACAAATATCTACTATTGTTAAATAAACAAATCTTATTAGACGGTACCCCAGTCAAACACGGCAAAGAAATCATTGACCACAAAACTATCACAATCACCTTCCCAGAAGAACCGATCGATTGGATTCCTGCAGAAATAGAATGTAAAGTCATATACGAAGACGCATTCATCTATATCGTGCATAAAGATGCAGGTATGATTATCCATGGTGATCCTGGAGATACAACATGCTTGAATGCTTATGCGGCTAGATACCAGATCAACCATGGCATCAAACAACCAGTACGACCAATTCACCGTTTAGATAAAGATACGGTTGGACTTGTCATCTACTCAAAGATTCCATTCTTCCAACCATGGTTTGATGCACAACTTTCTAGCAAGAAAATTCATCGTCACTACCTAGCGATTACAAATGGTAATATTGATCCAAACTTCCGTATGACAATCAATAAGCCATTAGGAAGAGATCGTCATAACAGTGGTATGTATCGCGTTTCTTCAACAGGAGTTGAAGCTATCACACGTGTAGAAGCACTGGGCAATTATCAATCTTATAGTTTAATAGGATGTACCCTTGAAACAGGTAGAACTCACCAAATCCGTGTTCATCTTTCCAGTATTGATCATCCTATCGTCAATGACGTACTCTATGGAATTAAAACAAAAGATTTCCCAGCTATGGGCTTATGGGCAGACTGGATTGCATTTAGAAATCCAATTACTAATAAAAAGCACAAGATTTTTGATCAACCAAATCCAATGTATGAACCATTCAAAAAGTAGATGACCAGCATCTACTTTTTCGTTATACAATCCCTAATTCTTCTAATACCTTCGCTACGCCATCATTTGCGCAAGTATCCGCAACAATATCCGCATGCTCACGTACATCATCCTTCGCATTGCCTAGGGCAACACCAATTCCTGCTTTCTGAATAAATGGTGTATCATTTCCTGCATCACCAAACGCAATAACGTTTTCCCATGTATAGCCCTTCTCTTTGAGAACAGCTTCTACAGTTAATGACTTATTGATAGAATGCAAGAATACATCAAATCCCTTCAAAGATGACCAAGCAAATACCAAGTCCGGTATCTCCTTAGCAAAATTCATAATCACATCTTCATCACCCACTAAGAATGTTCCTAAAGGATTACCATATTCTAAGTGATGTGTACGTTTCTCTGTATCATCGATAATCAGTTTAGCCTTGATAGGATCACCATTTACATAACCATCTACAAACTTCTGATGTGCGTTGTATGTTACAACGTGATCTACAAACTTAAAACCTAGACCAATATCATTCGCTTGCGCAAAAGAAATGATTCGATTCATATACTCTGTTGGTAGTGGATGTGTTTCTAACACAGTACCGTCATGCTTTACCAAACACGCACCATTGATTGTACCAATGATATCCATAGGCAAATCCTCAAATAGCGTTGGTTGTAAGAACGTATAATGTCTACCCGTATTAATCATAACATCATACCCATTCGCCAGCGCTGTTTGTAAAGCATTACGATTACGCTCACTTAACTGCTCAGAACCACTCGGAATCAGTGTATTGTCTATATCACAGACAATCATTTTTATCTTATCTACATTCATATTCATAACTTCAAAATTATAGCATACCGTGCTAATATATAAAGTGTTCTGTGCTCGTGGCGCAACTGGATAGCGCATTTGATTCCGAATCAAAAGGTTGTGGGTTCAATTCCCATCGAGCACACCATTCAAATCAAAATCGAACCCTTCGTAATGTTGGGTTTTTATTATATCTACTTCAAATAAAACACCCTATTTAGAGTGCTTAGTATCATCTATTTCTTGGGAATTCGCTAGTTGCTCTTTCCGCTTCAAGTCTAGCTATCTCCTCATCAAGATACTTAATTAATTCTTCTCTTGTCGGGTTTTCTCCATCGAGCATACTGTCAATTCCTTTCTATACCTAGATTGTAAGTCTGTTTTCTATTTGTATAGATAACTGGTGGGGCCGTCGCCCATGTCTATGCATGGCCATCCCACATTTCCTCTTCTTCAGCCGGATGTAGACGAGACGGATTTTTCTACTTCAGTTATCTATGTTCATCATACGCTAGTATATTGATACGTCAAGATATAATTAGATACATATGTATATAAAATGGATTATCATCAAACATGAATGCATGTATTGATATAATCCCTTTTCATAACGAATTACTAACCAAGGAAGTGTAACTTTTCATCCATCAGATGATATGAAACAGAATCCGTCTTATATTCTACTTCACCGTCTGTATGAACCCATACTGGTTGTTCTGTTTGAATATGAATCTGTTTACCTCCTTTAGAGAAACACCTTTGAACTTTCCATGTTCTCCCTTCATTGCATAAGGGAAGATGCGGAAGAAGTCAATTCTACCTAAACCATCCGCAATACAAGCATTCAAGATACCATCGCAAGGATTCGCTGTTGGACAGAACTTAAATCCTCCACCTTCATATGGTTCGTTCATTGTTGCGATAAACAATAACTTATCATAGGAATAACTTTGATCATCAATCTGAATCTTTGTCTTGAAGTGATGATGTAAGAAAATTAAGCGTGCACCGACAAACAAGTAAATGAGCTTACCTAAATGTAATGCATTTAAGACTTTCTTCCATGGTGATCTTTGAACCTGCTCAGAAATTGCGGCGTCATAGCCGATACCAGAACTGATATTGTAGCGACGTGAATACGGTTCGTCAGATACCTTATTTCCCTTTTCATCATAGCGTGTATGGTATGTCAATACACCTACGTCTAAATCTTTGCCATGCTGGTCATTTAGAATACGGTGTAAACATTCAATCTCTGTTCCATGAATCCCAAGTGACTTAGCTAAGTCATTGCCTGATCCACAAGGAATCAAACCAAGATATGTCTTATCAAAGTTTACAATACCGTTTACTGCTAGATTCATCGAACCGTCACCACCAATTAAGATGATATTGACTCTTTCATCATTTGAAGTTAATTCCTTCATTATATCCTTGATACCATGTTCAAGATTTGAAAGATGTACTTTATACTCAACTCCAATTGTATCGAGTTCTTTTTTAATAATATCCCAACACTCATTTGTCCTACCGCTAGCCCCAGCAGGATTAATCACAATATGATAGACACTCATTTTATTCCCCTTCATCCACAAATCGGAAGTACCTTTTTTTGTCCATCTGCAGGAATGATTGCCTGCGGGAAGATTTGTCTTATGACTGTTTCGTATTCCAATGGATCTTTGATGGATGGAGAATAATGTGTAAACCACAATTCTTTTACCATCATCCGCTTTGCAAGAATTGCTGTTTCTTGCATGGTACTATGTTTATTTAGATTTGCTTTTTCAATCTTTTCTGGATCGCCATACATACCCTCACCGATATAGAGGTCCGCATGACTTCCGTATGTTACCAATTCCTCTAATGGTCTTGTATCTGTTGCATAGACCAGCTTGAGTCCTTGACGACTTTCACCCAACACATCATCAGGTGTATATATCTTACCATCAAACTCGACAGTATTTCCTTTTTGCAGCTTTCCCCATAGCTGCATTGGCACATCCTTTGCAATTGCCTTGTCCTTATCAAACTTACGCATGCGGTCTAATTCAAAGATATATGCATAACATGGCACACTATGTTTTGCATGCAATGCTTTGATTTTTAGACCTTTTATTTCAAAGTCTGCTTGTGGCCCATCAATCTCTACAAGTTTAATTTCAAAAGGAATATAACGAGCAACTTTATAGATACCCTCAAATACTTCTGTTAAACCTTTTGGCCCGTAGATTGTTACAGGTTCTGTTCGCTCAGACTTTGCCATCGTTAGTAATAGACCAGGTAAACCAGCTGTATGGTCTGTATGGAAATGTGTTAAAAGAATTGTATCGATTGTCTTACAAGAATATCCATATTGATGTATGGCTATCTGTATACCCTCTCCACAATCCACTAGTAATGTATTTCCATTCCACCTTACCAACAAGGATGTTAACCATCGATTTGGTAAAGGAACCGTTCCACCTGTACCTAGTAAACAAATATCTAGCATAAAACCTCTTTCTACTCATCTATGGTAACACAAAAAGCCCTGCAAAGCAGGACTTAGAGTTCTTTGATAATCGCAGATAATTTTGGTAATAATTGTTGCTTTCTAGAAATGATATTTGGATCATAACCTGAATGTTCATCAATCTGTGTTTCAATCATCTCGGATAATACATAAGACATCGGTCCATAGAAGACGAAGTAAGAACCATTACCCATTACATCTGTAAATAACATCAGTAACAGATCTAAATGACGATCCTTCTGTTCCTTCTCCATATTCTCTTTGAATGCAGGTAGTAACTTCTGTACTTCTTCGGTATGACTGTAGTTTGTCTGACCGATAGAAATCTTGTATCTACCGATATCATAGTTCTTAAGGTCACGATTGAGGATTTCATGTGGTGTAGAATCCTTCAAGGCAACAGAAGCACCTAACATCTCTCTTGCATAAGCATCAATATCATCGATACCTGCAAGTTCTGCTAACTTCTTAGCCACTTTGATGTCTTCTAAGGTTGTTGTGGCAGACTTAAAGTTTAATGTATCAGAGAGAATTGCACTCATCATTAAGCCAGCCATAGTTGGATCTGGAACGATATTCTTCTCACAATATAAGCCATACACAATTGTACTTGTACAGCCACAACGATGGTTACGATATTCAATAGGATGATCTGTTTGAATATCTCCAATATGGTGATGGTCAATAATTGCGACAATATCTGCTTTATCAATATGATTCATTGTTTGGTTTGTTGCGCTATGGTCAACAAGTGCACACGTAGCTTTCTTATAGTTACGTGTGTGGTAACGTGATACACCACCTACAACTTTACCATTTTCATCTAGTACAGGATAACTACGTACACGTGAGGCATTCATCTTTGTCGCAACATCTTCTACATACTCTGTATTCTTAAAACAGATTAAATTTGTAGTCATAATCTGAGAAACAGAATAACTTTCCGTGATAACTGTCGCTGTATGCATGGTACGATCAGGTGTCTCAACGATTGCACAACCATACTCCTTGGCTAGTTCTTTAACATCATCTGATGCATGTTCATCACAAGTTAGAACCAAACATTTTACACCTAGACGAATTAAGTTTAGCTGCTTTTCATGGCCTTCGGACATGATGATAATACTGCCAGCGATAAAACTCTCAACCAGTTTCAAATCATCTAAAGTAACGATGTGTACTTGACCATTTGTACTGAATTCATTTGGTCGCAATACAACCTTGCCACCAATCGTACGTGCGATATTATCTAATGTCGCAGTTGCCATCAAGTCCTTTAAATCAGTATCTTCGTGGATACGATAACGAGAAAGATCACTTGTAGAACAGATACCACATAGATTCTCATTTTCATCCAGAACATATAAAGAACGGTTTTGTGTTCTTAACATCAGATGCCATGCATGATGAACTGTTTCATCATAACGAATGGTTGTTGGAGTATCGAGATTGATATCTGCTAAACGTGACGTGCATCCGTCATCAATAACGGATTATCTAAATGAAATGTACGTAAAATAAATTTTGTTTCTTCATTCAGGTCCCTTGACGACAAGCAGTGCCGTACTACCAGTCTTATTCAATAAATTCGCAAACGCAATTGCCGAGCAGATTGAATCACTATCTGGATGTTTTATGACCTGTTACATAAATATTGTGATTACTCATGTCCTTTCAACTAACCCTCCACAAATTATCTAATATATTAATAACTTAATACTTCATTACCATCTTCTGTAATCAAAAAATTGTATATTCCCATTGCGCACTATCTTTGCCATCTTTCGTGCTGATTGTCCAATTATCATATGGGTCAATTACAACCGAAGCTTTTCCTAAGTTAATCATTGGCTCAATCGTAAGAATCATACCTGGTACAAGTACCATACCTGTACCCTTCTTACCAACATGCGCCACAAATGGATCTTCATGGAATTCAATGCCTACTCCATGACCACCCAATTCTCTTACAACACTATATCCTTTGGATGTCGCATACTTCTGTATTGCATAACCAATATCCCCAACGGTATTCCATGGTTGTGCAGCTGCTAGTCCAATCTCAAGACATTTCTTTGTTTCTTCGACAAGCTTACGGCGCTCTTCACTTACATTTCCAATACAGAACATACGGGACGCATCACCATAATAGCCATCCACAATCGTTGTACAGTCAACGTTGATAATATCACCATCATGCAGTTTCTGAATATGCTTTGGGATCCCATGGCATACAACACTATTTATTGATGTGCATACATGTTTTGGAAAACCTTCATAGTGATATGGTGCACAGATTCCACCATTTTTTTCAGTGAAATCTTTAACAATATCATCGATTTCCTGTGTCGACATACCAACGTGAATATGCTTTTCTACTTCGTCTAATACCTGTTTATTTAATAGCGAAGCCTTGCGAATTCCTTCAATCATCGTTGGACGCTTGATATATTTTTCCTCAGGTAAAATCGCACCTTTTTGTCTTAATTCCTCCATACGTTTCAAAATGTGTTCTGGAATTGGTCTATTCTGATCTATTTCTTACAAAGTTTTTAAATCCATTTTACTACCTGTCTTTCTATTTTTGTTGTACTGCCAAAACCACCAGTTCTTACAGCATCTACTTCATCATCTACCGTAATGCCGAAGGATACGAAAATACCCTGCAACATTCCCTGGCCACTTGCAATTTCAACTGTCTTATTTTCATTTGTATCATTTGTTAGTTTGCAGAAGATATGCCCTTCATTATCTGCGTGATAGTAGTCACTATCAATAATGCCAACCGTGTTATTTCATCTGTAAACGATACTTGAATCCTAGTCCACTACGTGGAAATAACATCAATACATAATCATCTGCCATCTTTACTCTGATACCAGTAGGTATTAATACCGTTTCTTGTGGGGCAATCTTCAACCCAATTGGTGTATAAAAATCATACCCTGCAGAACCTTTCGTTGCACGTCGTGGAAGCTTAATTGCGTTGTATATTTCCGCAATATCTCTTGTTTCATTTGGAAAAGTCTTGAGCCAATCCTTATAAAACTCTTCATAACTAACTTTTTCAAACTGTGCAATTTTTATTCATTTTGTATTACCTACCTCTTCTTCCATGATATTTTACCACGTTTATGCGATTTCTCTACACTTTCAGCCACTTTAATTAGTTATGATTAACTTCATTTTAAGTTATAAAAATTTCATTTTTCGTTTCGAATGGAGTTTAGAGTATAATAAGGAGTGTTAACGGAGGTCTTATGAAATTAAATATCGCAGTATTTTTCGGTGGTGAATCCGTCGAACATGAAGTAAGTATTATCTCTGCACATCAAGCGATTGAAGCGCTTGATAAAAATAAATACAATGTCATTCCTGTATATGTTTCCAAGGAACGTAAACTATATGTCTCTGATTTATTAAAGGATATGAGTAACTACAAGGATCTCAAGCATTTGATTTCCCAATGTACACAAGTCTCCATTACATCAGAGGATAATCGTAGTTGTAATCCGTCCTGTTAAAACTCCCTATTTGGTCCTAAGGAATTAGGTACAATTGATGTGGCTATCCCTGTGATGCATGGTACAAATGGTGAAGATGGCACAATCCAAGGTTTCTTTGAAATGTTGAAGGTTCCATATGCTGGATGTGACCTCTATGGTGCAGCGATTGGACAAGATAAAGTTTTACAAAAGAATGTCCTCAATGATAACAACCTACCAATCACAAACTGGTTCTGGGTATATGGGGCAGAAATGGATACACGTCAAAGTGAAATTCTCGATAAAGTACATCGCTTAATCTATCCAGTGATTATCAAACCTGCCCGTACAGGTTCATCTGTCGGTATCTCTATCGCTCATAACGACGAAGAATATCTAGCATGTTTTGATGAAGCACGTCAGTATGACGAAAAAGATCATCACAGAAAAGGTTGTAAAACCAATGCGTGAAATCAACTGTTCCGTTGTTGGAGACTCCTATTCCTGTGTAGCCAGTGTACTAGAAGAAGTAAGTTCAGTTTCCCAAGATGAATTGCTCAGCTTCTCTGATAAGTATCTCGGTGGTAGTAAGAGCACAAAGAGCGAAGGTTCTAAAGGTATGGCAAGTACAGCACGTATCGTACCTGCACCACTTACGGATGAACAAACAAGACTCATCCAACAATTAGCGAAAGAAACTTTCCGTGTACTTGGTACACTCTGGTGTTTGTCGTATTGACTTCTTGATGGACGCGGATACTAAGAAAGTTTATGTAAATGAAATTAATACCATCCCAGGTTCTCTTGCCTTCTATCTATGGCAAGCAGCTGGTGTATCATTCTCTGAGTTAATGGATAAGCTTGTAGAACTTGCATTAGATAGAGAAAGAAGAAGATCAAAAATGACCTTCTCCTATGAAACAAATATCCTCAGTAACTTCTCTGCTTCAAGCGCAAAAAGGGTTCCAAAGGATCTAAGATGTAAGATAAGCCCACGTGTTGTGG
>BNJS01001329.1_pt1 | contig 81530 bp, 160 predicted proteins | sample 8540461 | NCBI WGS metagenome assembly BNJS01 (sample SAMD00202454, study PRJDB9452) | human saliva metagenome | isolation source: human saliva | place: Japan
GCCACGTGTCACTGGAGAGGGTCTCGGCCTTCGGGTAAGAGGTTCTGCCGCACAGGCCGGGAACCCTGGCGGCGAGTCAGGGCCAGTGAACGGGCCTCGATGTCCCCAGCTCATTTCACGATCTCGAAAGTCGGATTCCGCGATGCTCCCGGCTCGATGCGAAAGCGCAGTGGCGCGGAGCCCCGGGCGTCGATCCCCGAGGAGCTGGGCGACGGTGTTTTCGCCGTGCTGCAGGAGATCCTGTGGTAGTCGAGCGGTCCCGCTGGAAGCGTGACGGTGCCCGAGGTCGGTTGCAGATCCCCCGCGAGCAACCGCAGCAGGGTCGATTTGCCGGAGCCGTTGCAGTCCGACGACACCGCCGACCCGCCGCTGGGATGGTCAGGTCAAGGTCGCGCAGCAGGGGCGCGGGGGAGTGGTCGAAGGCGTAGGAAACGCCGGAGAAAACGATGGACGAAGGCATGGAGGCTCCCGGGAACGGCTGGATGCGCCGGACCGGAGCGCGGAACTGGCTCTACGGTCAGCGCGGGTCAGCGGTGCTGCAGAGCCTGTCATCGCGTGGGCCTTCCGTCGGGAACAGGACGCCGTCAGTGTAGCGGAACACTGGGTTGGGGGTGGGCGGCTACGATGATGCGTCGGTCCGCGATAGGAGGCGAAGCATGAGCGAGGAATCCACGATCAAGCCCGTGGTGGCGGTGGTGGGTCGTCCGAACGTCGGCAAGTCCACGCTGGTCAACCGCATCCTGGGCCGCAGGGAGGCCGTGGTGCAGGATGTTCCGGGCGTCACCCGTGACCGTGTCTCGTACGACGCGAACTCGGAATGGTCGCTGAGTTCGTGCTGGTGGACACCGGCGGCTGGGTCTCGGACGCAAAAGGGCTATGGCGCAGCAGATTGCGGAGCAGGCGGAGCTCGCGATCTCGATGGCTGACGCGGTGCTGCCTCGTCGTCGACGCCACCGTGGGCACCTCGGACGAGGACGAGGCCGTGGTCAAGGTGCTCAGGCGTTCCAGGAAACCCGTGGTGCTGGCCGCGAACAAGGTGGATGACCAGCGCCACGAGGCCATGGCCGCCACGATGTGGAACCTGGGGCTGGGGAGCCGTATCCGTCTCCGCCATGCACGGCCGGGGCTCCGGCGATCTCCTGGATGCGGTGCTCGCGTACCCCTGCCGGAGGCTCGGGAGAGTTTTGACGAGGTCGGCGGGCCGCGCCGGGTCGCGATCGTCGGGAAACCGAACGTCGGGCAAAGTCCTCGCTGCTGAACAAGCTGGCCCAGCAGCAGCGGGCGGTGGTCCCGACGTGTCCGGTACCACTGTCGATCCGGTTGACGAAATCGTCGAGGTCGGTGGACGGTGTACCGACCCATTGACACCGCGGGTATCCGACGAGCGTGCTCAAAGAGGCCTCAGGGCACGAGTTCTACGCCAGCCTCGCGCACCCAGACCGCCATCGAGCGCGCTGAGGTCTGCGTGGTGGTGATCGGACGCCCGACCCCGGTCACCGACCAGGACCTGCGCATCCTCACGAACGTCGAAGAAACGGGACGAGTTCCCTGGTGATCGCTTCAACAAGTGGGATCTCACCGACGAGGAGCGCCGCCGCTACCTGAGCGGGAGATGGAACGCGATCTGGTCGCTTTCCGATGGGCGCCCACGGTCAACATCTCGGCGCTGACCGGACGCAACGTCGACAAGCTGAGCAGGCCGTCGAGGCGGCGGCAGAGGTTGGCAGACGCGTGTCTCCACCGGCAGCTGAACTCCTTCCTGAGGGGCGTCTGGCCGCCTCCCATCCTGCACTACCCGCGCGGCGGCAAAGCAGCCGCGGATCCTGTTCGGTACGTAGGCCCACAACCGCCCGCCCACCTTTGCGTTGTTCACCAGCGGCCAGTTCGACGCCACACTATGTGCGCTTTCATCGAGCGCCGTCCCGTGGAGGAATTCGGCTCGTCGGTTCGCCCATCCACCTGGAGATCCGGACCGAGAAAACACAGGAACCGGCGGTGAACGCTCGATCACGCGTCCTCGAGGTCGCACTGAGCACCGTCGGGCAGAAACCGATCTTTCGCAGGCCGGTCGTGATTCCTGTCGCACGATGCGACGGAGCGCGTCCGCGGTTCACGCCCGGTGGCGATGGGGACGCGTCGGATCGGTGATCCAGTCGCCCACGAGCCGGATAGAGGGCCGGGAGCGGGCAGCCCTGCGACCACCGCCGCCGGGCGACGTGCGCCGCCTGGATGCCGGAGCCGCAGTAGACCCCGACCCTGCGCTCACCGGCACCGACGGCCTCGAAACTCTCCCGCAACCTCGTCTGTCAGCAGCAGGAATCCGTGCTCGTCGGCGAGTTCGGAGCGCTGGCAGCGAGCGGCCCCCGGAATGCCCCGCCACGGATCGACGGCTTCACCAACGCCCCGGAAGCGGTCTCCGGGCGGGCGTCCAGGAGCACCTCTGCCGAGGCCATCCCACTGGCTGCCCCATCAGCATCCAGCACTGCGGAGGAGGATTGTCTCCCCAGCCGGAAATCACCCGGCGCTGGAGAGACGTCCCCTGCTCCAGCGGAAGACCTGGCGGACAGCCAGCGCTCCGAGACGCCGTCGAGGACGAATGCGCCATCGTGCCCGTGGTGCTGCATAGCCACCACGCCCGGGCAGCGGCCATGGACCACCAGTTGTCGTAGACCACGACGGGCCGGTCGTCGCTGACCCCGCGGCCCGCATCGCCGCCCTCGAAGGCAGGATGGGGAGCGGTGCCGTCCGCCAGGACGACGTCGGGGAGGCCAGTGCCGTCCATGTCCACCAGAACCGCCCCGGGATGTGTCCTCGGAGGTAGCTGCTCCCGGCCGCCTGAGCTTCCCGGCCCTCCGGAACCGGACGTCGAGGAGGGTGACGTCTGTTGCTGGCGCAGAGCGGCCAGCTGAGAACAGTGATCAGTGGGTTCTGCATGACCACTGTTTCACAGCCCCGGCCCTGTTCCGCGGGAGCTGTGCTCATCAGGGCAGCCCTGCCCGAAGATCCGCCAGGCCCGCGCGGCAGACCGCCCGGTCAGGGCCCGGACGCTGTCGGAGAAGACCACGTCCAGCTCCCCGGAGTGCGACTGCGGTGTAGGTGGACACCCAGCGTCGACCTGCCAGGCCGGGGCACCGTAGTGGCGCGCGAGGCGCAGGGCCCACGGCTCTCCGGCAGGTGACCCGTCCCTGGGCCCGGCTGATCCGGGCCACAACCAGAGCGAGAGGGCCTCCCGGACCCGGCTTTTCTCGACCTCGCGGCAACCACCACGAGCCCCAGCAGACCGCAGGCCCTGATATCGGTCGACGTCCACGCCGTGATTCCCCGGGAGCCTTGATCATGCCCGTCCTCATTGTGCCACACGCCGTTGCACCACGCAAAAGGCAGAGCCAGGCACCTGACCAATTTATGCGCTATATTTAAGTACCAAATTCCGGCGGTGACGTCGCGTGGGCGTTGCCGCAAGCGATAGAGCAACCAGCCCCGAGGAAGAGGTCTTCATGGTCAAGCGCCAGTTCCCGAAGCCCAGTGAGATATTCGACCTGCTGCACTTCAAGATGCCAACCCTGAACGCCAAGAAACGGCGCGTCTCCAGGACCCCTGACGATCTGGGACCCTGAGGAAGATAGCCAAACGCCGCACCCCGAGGGCCGCCTTCGACTACACCGACGGCGCGGCGGAGGGGGAGATCTCCATCGCCCGGGCCCGTCACGCCTTCGAGGACATCGAACTGCATCCAGACATCCTCCATCCCGGCGGAGGACGTCGACACCTCCTGCGAGATCCTCGGAGGACCGTCGTCCATGCCGTTCGGAATCGCACCCACCGGATTCACCCGCCTGATGCAGACCGAGGGCGAGATCGCGGGGCAGGGGCCGCCGGGGCTGCAGGCATCCCGTCTCACGCTGTCCACCCTCGGCACGACCTCCATCGAGGAGGTCAAGGGCACTCAATCCCGCTGGGCCGGAACTGGTTCCAGCTCTCACGATGCGCAAGCGGGAAACTTCTCACGGCCTGGTGGAACGAGCCGAAACAGGCGGGATTCGACACCCTGATGTTCACCGTCGACACCCCTGTCGCGGGCGCCCGCCTGCGCGACAAGCGCAACGGCTCTCGATCCCGCCGCAGATCTCCCTGGGAACCGTGCCTCGACGCCCTCACCGCGCCCCCTTGCGTGGTAGGTTCGACTTCCTGACCACCCCTGAAGCTGGAGTTCGCCTCCCAGTCCCACTGGCGGAACGGTGGGGAGCTGCTCGACTCCGCGATGGATCCCACCATCAGCCACCAGGACCTCGACGTCATCCGTGGCATGGGACGGGAAGATCATCATCAAGGGTGCAGACCGTCACCGACGCCAAGAAAGCTCGTCGATGCGCGTCGACGGCATCCCGTTGTCCAACCACGGTGGCCGCCAGCCTCGACCGTGCCCCGGTGCCGTTCCACCTGCCGCCGCACGTGGTCCGGGAAATCGGCAAGCGATGCCACCGTGATGGTGGACACCGGCATCATGAACGGTGCCGACATCGCGGCTTGCGTGGCGCTGGGCGCTGACTTTCACCCTCATCGGGTCGCGCCCACCCGTACGGTCTCATGGCCGGCGGACGCGCGGGCGTCGACCGCGCCATCGCGATCCTGCACGAGGAACTGGTCCAGCACCATGAAACTGCTGGGCGTCTCCAGCATCGCCGAACTCGAACCCCGGCACATCACCCAGCTCACGCGCTACGTGCCGGTTCCCACGCTGGCCCAGCACGTGGCGGAGGCCCCGCCTGATCCCCATCTGGACGGGAGACCGAGTCATCGTGTTCGCTGGGCCGGGGCTGAGTCACCGAGTCCCGGGCACATGCCCAGTCTGCAAAGTCAGTCGCAAGGAACCTGCGTCACCAGCTTTGATCCACACGACGACGGCGCCATCATCAACACTCGTACCGGGTAGATGAGCGTGAACTCACCATCGACCCCACCCGCGACTACCAAACCCATCGGCCCAAAGAAAAACCTGAACCTCCAAAACGGAGGTTCAGGCCATGCCAATGTCCTGAGACATCACACTGTCGGGCTGACAGGATTTGAACCTTGATCTCTTGACCCCAGTCAAGTGCGCTACCAACCAGCCATTGCCCGAAACCGCTCAACGTGCGGCCCGGGTAGCTTAGCGGGTGAACGGCCAGACGCCAATCGGGCGCGCCAGGAAGGCACCGACCCGTCTTGACGGACCCCGGTCGCGTACTCTTGCTCATCATGAACCTGCGCCTCTGCTCTGTCGCCCTGGCGGGCCGACGACGCCCGTTCCAGCCTGTTCCCCGGGAACACGGACCCCAGCAACACCCCCGAGAAGACCAGTTCCCCACAGCATCCTCCACCCAGGAAACCTCACCCTCCTGTCGCACCGGCCGGGGCTCATGACCATCACTCACCAACCGACGCCGCCCTGCCCAGTGACCCTGGCCACCCTGAGCCTGGAGAACGGCACCATCACCAACGCCACGGTCACGGGACCGGGAGGCGCGGTGAGGGCACTTTCGAGAAGGACGCCTGGACCCCTCGAAGGCCCCTTGAACTGAACACGGAGTACAAGCTCGCCGCCACCGCCAGCGACGGCACGACGAAGGAGGCCAGCTCAAGACGGTTTCACTGGCCCGCTGAGACCACTTCTCAGCCCTGGCCCCTACATGGATGACAACCTGGGCGTGGGATGCTCGTGTACGTGAAGTTCAGCTGGGCCATCCCGCAGGAGTACCGCGCATCCATCGAGAAAACATGCGAAGGTCACCGTCAACTGTGCAGAGGGTCGGGCTGACCAGGTGACACCGAGCTGGCTACCGCCCGAAGCGAGTACTGGAAGCCGGAACGAAGATTTCCGGATTTGAAGTGGCTCGGGTGCAGGCGACCGATAAACCTGGCTGAAGAAGACTCCGAAGTGCGTCTCCATCGATGAACGTGTCGCGTCATCAAGCGTGACATCGCGAAACCTACACCACCACAGTCGTCGAGAACGGGGAAGTGGTCAAGACCCCTGCCTCCACCACGGGGAAGGAGGGTTTCGTCACCCGTTCCGCAGCACGAAACTGATCCTGGAGAAATACTAGCGACAGCCTGAAGATGAACTCCGACACCATCGCTATTCCCTCGGCAGTCTCTGAGGCTCACAACCGGACGCACAGTACGCCATGCGAGTCACCTGGACAGGTGAGTTCACCATGCCGCCCGTGGTCGGTCATCGGTTCCCGGAAGTGAACGTCAGTCATGGCTGCGTCGGACTCAGCACAGACAACGCCGGGTGGCTCTACAAGGCACCAGCATCGGTGATGTCGTGGAGTCACTGGGTCCGATAGGAAGATGAGCCTCTCCGAGGGATGTGGGGGTGGCTCTACTCGTGGGAAGAGTGAAAGCGCCTGCCCGGCTTCCGGCTCGTGAGCTGACCGAGGCGATACTGGCCGATTGGCAGGATGACTGCCCATGCTCTGTCATCGTCTCTGCAATTTTCTCGCACGAGCCGTGACCACTCCCGCTGTTCGTCCGTTTCCTTGGGCGAAACGCAGGGTGGCCCTTGTCGGCGGCTCTACGGCGCCGCTGCGTTCGAAGCTCCCGCCGCCGGTGCCGTGGCAGGAGCGGCCGGCCCGTCCGTGGATCTGCCTGCCCTCGGCATCCGCTGGCCTCGCGGCGGACGGTCGGGGCCCTCGTCTTCAGCTTCATGCGCTGCTGATCGGCGCGGTCGCTGTTTGTTTACCGACGCGCTACCGCGGGTCGGTAGGAACTACGCCTCACCGGTGTGATGACGGCCTCACCCCTCTCGATGCAGGCGCTCGTGCTCGCTGATGACCCGTGCCGTGTTCATCCGCTGGGGAACTGACGTCCTGGCGTCCCTTCCTGCTGATCGCATCCAGCCGGTAACGCGGTGAGGCGCCTATGCGCACCCTCCTGATCACATTCGTCGGCGGTGTCCTGCCCTGCTGGCGATCGCCGCAATCTGGTGGCGCACCGGCACCACCTCGCCGTCCAGGGCTGCTCACGAGGTGTGGGCCCGATCCCGGGTTCACCACGCTGATAGCTGTCCTCAGGTGGCCTGGCCGGGTTCAGTACGAAAGCGGCCCAGTTCCCCATTCCACGTGTGGCTCCCTCGGATCGCCATGGCCGCGATCACCCCGGTCAGCGCCTACTTTCACGCCGCGGCAGCGTCAAGGCCGGCATCTTCCTGCTGCTGCGTTTCAGTCCCGTCCCGTACGCGAACGCGGTGTGGAAACGGTCTTCTGGGTGACGGTCGGGTTGATCACCACCTGCGTTGGCGGTACTGCGCCTGAACAGACCGACGCTAAGAAGCTGATGGCCTATTCCCACGGTCAGCCAGCTTGGTCTGCTGACCGCGAGCATTGTTGCACCGAGGCTGGTATAGCCGCGGCGGTGCGCCACCATTGCGCACGCTCCTGTTCAAGTCCGGGTTGTCGTGATGGTGGGTGTCATCGATCACCCACCTGACACCCGCGATCTTCGTCGTTTCCCCCACTGACCGTACAGGCGGATGCCTCTTCAGCTTTCGCTGATGGTGACTGGGGTCGCGTCGATGGCCGGCATCCCACCGATGCTGGGTTTCGTCTCGAAAGAAGCGATCCTGGCCTCGCTGCTGGGGGCTCCCGGTGTGGACCGGCTGGGCGGCTTTCCTGGTGGCCGCCCTGGGTTCCGTGCCACCTTCGTCTACTGCGCCCGGGTCCTGCTTTCGGAATTCTTTTCGACGGCACGACGAGGACCGTTCCGTGCACATGCACGATCCGTTGCTCGCGGGAAGCGCGGCGTTGCCGATCCTGGTTTCGTGCCCATGGTCGCATGGCTCGGGGCTGTCGGCCGGTGGCATCGGCCGCCGAGGGCGGCTCTCGGCGGACGGCACTCCGGGGTTCACTGGCCCTGTGGCACGGCCCCGGCCCGGAGTTGTATGCGACGGTGGGCATCCTGTTCCTCGGGTCCGTCATCGCGTGGCGGCGCAGGACATTGGTCGACTGGGTGCTGCAGCATCGATTCCCGCTCAACGGTTCCAAGGCCATGCGTGGCACCACGGAGTGGACTTCGTCGTCTCGGCGCGCTGCGCGCCCGCCTCGGTGGCTCCCGGACACCGCCACCCGGCATCGTCCCGATCCTGGGTCTCGCTGGGAGTGATCGGCCTGGCGGGGCAGCTGGCGGCCAACCTCACCGGCCTGCGGGCTCAACAGCCGACTGACCAAGTCGATCGATGTCGTCGTGTTCGTCCTCATCACCGCGGCAACCATCGGGGTCTGCATTTCCCGGGTGCGCATCGCATCGGTGCTGTCGTTGTCGGCGGTGGGGATCCTCGCGACGGTTCAGATCCTGGCCCTGGGAGCCCCCGACGTAGCCCCTCACCAGCTTTTGGTGGAGAGTCTGAACATCATCGTGATCATGCTCGTGCTCAGCGGCTTCCGGTCCGGTTCCCTGCGCCGCTGGGCCGGAAACCTGCTGACCCCTGGCCGCTCCCGCGCTGGTGGGTGGGGAGCGCGGCTCACCGGCCCCTGACTGCGCGGCGCGACAAGTCGGATCTGGCGGGAAGGAGTTCCTCGAACGAACGAAGGAACTTGCCCGGGTGACAACGTCGAACGTGATCCTCGGGAGTTCCGCGGATTCGACACCCTGGTGAGTTGAGCGTGCTCGATGACGGCGGTCGCCATCCTGGCGCTGCCTCGACGGTGAGGACCGCTGACATCGATCCGCCCAGGGAGACGACCCCATCCGATTCCGGTGACGCATGCTGCAGATTAACCAGGACCCAGGCTCTGCGCGCGCACCGCGCGATCATGGAGGCTGGCCCAATGCGGTCAGCCTTCAGGTGATGCTGCGCTTCATGACCCCGTGCGTGGTGATCTCCGCAGTCCTGTTCTGGCGTGGGCACAACAGCCCGGGCGGGGCTTCAATGCGTGCCCCGGTGGCCTCTCCTCTGGTGGGACTGATCTACCCGTCGACCGCCGAGGACCGTTCCGTGGGCCCGCCCCGGCTGCTGTTCCTGGTCGGCGGAGCTCGCGCTGGCGGTCGCCATCGCGGTTTTCGACTGTTCCTGGACCGGTTCTTCCCGCAACCGATCCACGGGGAGATCCTCGAAACCCACCCTGACCACGTCGATGATCTCGACGCCGGCGTGTACCTGGCGGTCCTGGGGCTGATACCGTCCTCAACGTGCTGGGCGCCACCTGTACCAAGCCGGGGGCGAGGGAACCCGCGAACGCATCTGACGAGCTGCTGGAGGGTGAACTCCGCCGCTGGAGACCGTGCGGGGAACGTCCCCGGCGTCCCGCGATCCGGACCCGTTTCATCACCGAGGCACCCGTCCGAAGGAGACCAAGAAATGATCCTGATAGCCACGATCTTCGTCCCTGGTCACCGGCGGGTGTACCTCTGCTCCAGCGCTCCATGGTGCGCGCCGTGTTCGCCTCGGGCCTGAGCCACGCCGTCAACTTCGTCCTGCTCACCACTGGTGCCGGGCTGGCGGACGGAACCCATCACCGACGGCACCAGCACGGTAACGGTGGCGGATCCTCTCCCGCAGGCCTTCGTGCTGACCGCGATCGTGATCATCTCTGGCCATGAGCGATCCTGATGCTCGCCATGGCCGTCATCGGCGCAACGACACCACGCTGCGCCATCCTGAGACGGGGAGACCCACCCGCATGAACTCCGCCATCCTGCTTGTCTCGTCGCCGCTCCTGGTGTCGGCGGGAGTCACCGTGTTGTCGGGGCCCCGTCGCAGCGCATCGTGCTGTTGCTGGTGTCGTCGGCGACGCTCATTGGGAGCGGGCGCCCCGGTGTTCCACCAGAACACCCCGCCCCTGGCGCATCTCCATCGGCTCCTCTACAAACAGAAGATGGGTATCGCCCTCGTCTCCGACACCCTGAGCGCCCTGCTGCTGTGGTCACCGCTTCCTGACCATGGTCTCCGGCACTTCCTGATGCTCACCAAGGAGGATCGCTACCGTCGTGGGTCCCCTTGATCCTGCTGCTCAACACGGGTGTCAACGCGCTTCTGACCGGTGACCCTGTTTCAACTTCTTCGTGTGGGTGGAAGTGATGCTCTGCCTCCTACGCGCTGATCGCGGTGACCGGATCCCCGCGGAGGCTCGGCATCGGACGGATGTTCGTGATCGTGAACACTAGTCACCCACCATCCCTGTGATGGGCGTCGTGGTCTGCTCTACGGGGCTCATCGATCGGTGAAACCCGGCGGGCTCTGGCGGGCGCGCGGAGATCCCTGCGTCCCGCTGGCCACCCTCGATCATCCTGTTTGCACTCTTGTCAGGAGGTGTGGTTCCCGTCCCATGGCTGGCTGCCCCGCGCTCATCCCGCGACCTCCGCCGATCATGTCCCTGTTCGCTGATCGCCACGAAAGTGGGCATCTACGCCGCTCCACTGGTCTATGCCACCGTCTTCGACGGGCCGGCCCCTGGCTCCCCGGTGCTGACGGTCATGGTGGTGATGATGATCGTCGTCGGCGCTCGACCTTCGGTGAACCCTGATCCGCCGCCTCGCCCAGATGGTCACGGGGGTCGGGCAGATCCCGATCGGCCTGTGCTGACCGAGTTCTCCCGTGGCGGCGGGACCGTCTTTACTGGTTCACCGCATGATCACCATGGCGAGGCCTGGTGTTGGCCCCGGCGCCGTCGAGAACGTCTCACGGCTCTGGGACGGTTCGACCGGCTCTCCGGCTGATGCGCCGCGATCCGTGGCTCGCGGCCACTTTCGCCATCGGGCTGGCTTGCTGGTCGGGCTGCCGCCGACCCTGGGCTGTGGGCGACGGGCGGGTTGCTCCCAGGCCGACCCGGTTACGAGGATGGCTTCTCGCGGCTGCGTGGCCCTGGCCTGTCGCATCCCCTGATGGCTCCTGCAGCGCCTGTGGCGCGAGGCCTCTGGGAGCGCCCATGAAGAACTACCTGCCCGACGACCCCACCACCACGTGGCGTGCCGACCCTGATCGCCGATGACGCGAAGGTGTCCTGCGGATGCTGTGGCCATCGACCCCGCTGATCGGGATCTCCGTGCTGCTGTTCCTGCGTCGGCTGGGTGCGCCGCTGTTCGAATCGGCCGGCCCATGGCGACTCGACGTCTCCGTCCCACGTGGCCTCTGTGGATGTGCGGTGAGCGAGTGATGGTGGTTTCAGCTGCTTTTCGTGGTAGGAATGTGTACCCACGCCCAGATCGTCATCGGGTCGTGAACGTGGCGGTGGCGGCGTGGCGCCCCAGACCGATGAGCCGGCTCCGCCATTGTGGAGTACCCGCGATGCGCGCCACCACCGACTTCGAGATCGCGATGTCTGCATCACGCCACCACGATCACACGCGGGCACCCTGGTGCTCGGTCGTCTGCCCCGGCGACGAGGACCCGGGGACCCCGAAAGTGCTCGTTCATTCGCGTTCGACCTCGTGCGTCGCCCGTCATCGATGGCCCGGCAGAGTTGGATGGCACCTGCTGCACGCGTTGCGGCGCCACGGAATGCCGCCGAAGGCGGGAGAGATGAGCTCGCGCCATCCGGGTAGCAATCGGGCTGCGCTGCCGTCCTGTTCTCCTGGGTCTTGCTGTGGGTGACGACCGCTGACCCGCGACGCGGGCGGTGGTGGTGACCCGGTCTTTCCTCTCCTGCACCGGGATTCTCGCCATGTTCGGGATGCTGCACCGTTCCAGCGTCTCGGTGGACGCCGCCTGCTGGCGTCATGATAGCTTGGGATCCTGGCCACCATCGCGCTGGCACGAGCTGCATGACCAGGGGAGGAGACGACGCTGCTCGATCCTGGCCTGTGCCAGCGTTGGCTGGTGCTACGTGCTGGTGCTGTCCGTCGCAGTGCGCGGACAGTTCAGAGCGAGGGACTGCCGTCTCACGGATCAATGCGCCTCGACCGGCGACCGCGCTGGGGCTGCCTCGATCCTGGTGGCGGCCGCGCTCGGCTGACCGCCAGCGACGGCTTTCGACCTGATGCTGTGGGCGAAAGACGGCCGTCACCGTGGTGGCCTCTGTTGATCGTGAGTTCGGTGGCCTCGAACGTGCTCTTCGTCGCTGCGCCGCCGTCCGGACGGATGCCAGACTTGACCCGAGAACCGATCCCAACGACCTGAAAAGCGAGACATGATGCGCGCAGGAACTTTCATCGCGATTGCGTCCGGACCCGCTCTCGAAACGTGACCGCAGTTCTGAACACCGTCTCCGCCACCGCGCGGGCTGTTCACCCCGACACGCCATTGGCGCTCGCCAGCGGCGCCGAGCGCTGGGGCCGTGGATGTCGCCTTCACGAAACCTACGCGGGAGCTTGAAACCCGCGGGTTCGAACGCCATCTTCGTGTGTCACGGGCCCCTGACCGCGACGCCCATGCGGCGCCGGTCAGACCGTGACCGGAAACCCGGTTGGTGGACGTAAACCTCATCGGCCCCGGTAGCGGTCGACACGAACCGCTGGTTCGTGGTGTGCGAAACATCCTTTGGTGGTTGCCGCGGCACGACGGGGGCCGTCTATCGGTCAACCCCGCAAACAGAGTGCAAATCCGTACGGCCTGGACTTCCGCCGCTGGCTATGATGTCAGGATTTCGTGACGGCGTACCGCCGCCTGGGCCAGCACCTGCGTCGACCACTGGGCCGCCCTGCTCGGAGCTCGCTGGAGGCAGGCAGGTCCCTCCAATGGACGTTGTCCCACCTGCAGGACTCGCGACAACGCGATCACGGCTGTTGCCGTCGTCACGGCTGACCGCGCAGAACATCGCTCTGCGTCGGCCGGCAGGCCATCTGCGTGACCCGGCTTTCCGGGTGATGTTTTCAGCGAGGGCATCGATGCCCGCAAATGGCGTCGTCGGTGGCCCGGATGCTGGGCTCACATCACCCACTCCGTCGGAGGATGCGTTCAGCGCGTCATGGCGGTCGGTCGCCCAAGCCGCACGCTGGATCCTGCGCTGACTGGACTTTCGCAGTCGAGAGCCACCTGGAGCACCAGGGGAGTGCTCTCCTGGAGCGCTTCGACGCCCCTCAGCTACCCTGTACATTTAGACCGGGTCATGGACTACTCTCGACCCCCTTCTGCCTCCGATGACGCCTCTGGCGACGCTCACGGCCGATCCCGTGACGTTCCTTCTGCGAGTTTTCGACAGCGACTGGCGTTTCTGACACTGGCGCACCCTCGAAGGATCGTCCGGCACCTGGAGGGAGCCGGTCTGCCCACGTCGTTCCGGAGAGATCCACTCCTGCGTGGGGGCATCACGACTCGTTCTCGCTGGACCTGCCGGACTACTCATGCTCGGTGGTCTTCCGGGACCGGGCCTCGAGGAGGAACCGACGACACGCGCCGACCTGCGGCCGATCGCGCGAGGCTCTGGTACCGGAAACGTTCCCGTGTGCCTGACCCGTGATGCGGCGATGGAGAACTCCTGCGGCGTTGCTGGAGCAAACGCGCCGCCACGGGACCGTCGAGATCGAACCGGAGCCCTCCTCGCCGCCCGTCCGGCACGGCGTGTCACCGCCATCGACCTCGGACAGTGCCAGCAGCTGTCGCTGCGGAGGACTGCTCCTAAGGACGTCGTCGTGCTGTCCCGGACCCTTTCCAGAACCTCCTGACAACCGGGCCGAGGTGCTGAGGGAGATGGCGAGGATCGCAGGGCGCGGCGTGGTCTCGATGCCCGAACTTTCAGTGCACCGGCGCAACCTGGCTTCTCGAAGTTGTTGACCGGGCGCATGCCCGTTGGCCAAGGACCTTGCTACAGCTGGGTACGACAGCCCCAACCCGCACCCCACCTCGCTGAAGGACCTGTCCCACGTCGTTCGCTCGGCTCGGCCTCGAAGTGGAGCGCTGCATCTGACTGAGAGCGGCCGCCCCTGAGGACGGGGGAGTGCGCCAAATCCCACTTGGTGAGAGTTCCGGCGGTCTATCTGCTCGTGGCGTGCGGCGATCGTGTGCAGGCCTGCATCGTACCCGGATTGACAGGTCGCTGACCGCTCTTCCCGCCCTGCTCCGCCGGTTGGCCTGGGTCTGGCTATGCGGATTCTTCGCCCCTTGCTCTGGGCCGTTGACGATCACCGGTGCTGGCCGACGTGGCTGGTTGTCGCGGGCAGCAATCCCGCCGGATTCTGCGTCGGTGTTGCATGCGTGGCTGCGCTCCTGTACGGCACCACACCATCGTGGGTGGGAGCGCAGTGCTGACCGGGTGGTCTGGGGTGCTGGGCGGTGGTGGCTGTCTGGCCGGGCTCTGGAGCCGTGTCCGCCCTCATCACACTGGCTTCCCGGCTGGTGTTTCCTGGTCCCACTGTCCTGGGTGCCAATGGAACACGGTGCCGGACAGCTCCCCGTTTCGATTTCTTGGCTGCGGCTGAGCCACATCGACCATCGACCAGCTGGCCGGCTGGGCTGCCGCCAGGGAACCCTGCCACCCTCGGCTGGCTGGCGATGGCGGGATGCTGCTGTCTGGCTGTTGCTGTTCAGCGACACCGGCTGGTGCCGTTACCTCCATCATCGCTGTTTTCATCATCGGCGGTGTGTTCACCACCAGCGGACGCGCGGTGGTGAGGACATCTCGGCGGCATGGTCCAGGGCAAGCAGCTGGGGTCTGCACGGCGGCCACATCGCCGCCACCGGGGCAACCCCCACCACCCCGAGCGAAACCATCTTCCTGCTGGCAGACGCGCGAGCCCACGGTCGCGACCTGACATGATCTGTCTGGGCGGAGAACCCACCTGACACTGACCTGATGAGCAACCCAACCACCCAGAAATGCAGGTGAATGCCGCTGTTGAACTGGCCTAGGCCCTCTCGACCTGGGAGCAATCACCGCTGGCCCCTGAACCCCAAACCCGCGCACAACCACACCGATCTGGGGTTCGCGACAAAGGAATCGTGATCGCTACCACAACGCAATCTCGCCCTTCGGGGAGTTCCAGTGCCCTACTGAGACGTCCTGGAACCCATTATCTCGCAGACGAAACGGCCGACACAGTCGATACTAGCACTAATCCGGGTGTTGTGACAGTACCACCACCTACCGATCCCGGACCTGAGAGCGGGGTACCGTGATCTGTTACGAGCTGGCTCTACGATCAGACCGTCTACGACACCGTCGACGAACGGCGCCGAGGATCTTGCGGACGCAGAGCACGACCCACACTCTCGGGCACCATCGAACTGCAAATAGATGAATATGAACTGCGCGGGCAGCGGGAGCTTAGTGGGAGTTCATCGCCAGTACTCTCAATGGGTACTCGGGCCTCATCGACACTGCGTGGCTGCACGAACCCACCTGGGAATACACCGCAGCACACCGTATCTACACCGTCCCCAAACGGAACAACGTCACCCTGGCGGTACACCTGGCGCCGATACTGGGTCCGACCCAGGTCCTCGGTTGTTTGTTAGCCGCCGGATTCGGGGTCCGTGCGGCCCGCCTCACCCATCGGGCCGGTAGTCTTGAGCGAACGTCTACAAACTCGGATGAACAGGAGAAACACTGACCGAGGCCTCACACACTGGCGAGGTGCTCGTCATCATTCCAACGTTCAACGAGGCCCAGAACATAGAGAGCATCATCTCCCGGCTGCGGCGCAGCGTCCCGGGGGCCCATGTGCTCGTCGTGGATGACAACTCACCGGATGGCACGGGCGAGCTCGTCGATGCGATGGTGGTGCGGGACGATCACGTGCATGTCCCGCACCGCAGGGGCAAGGAAGGTTTGGGAGCGGCCTACCTGGCGGATTTCACTGTAGCCTCGAACAAGGATACGGCGTGCTGGTGAGCACGATGCCGACGGTTCCCATCAGCCAGAACAGCTGCCCAGCCTGCTGGCCGCCCTGGAAAACGCCGACATGGTCAAAGGGCTCCGCTGGGTCAAGGGGGATCGGTGAACTGGCCCTGACACGTGAATTCCTCTCGCGCGAGGGCTCGTGTATATCCGGCTGATGCGGGACGCTCGTCACCGGGACATCACGGGCGGGTTCAACGCCTTCCGTGCCGATGCCCTCGACTAAGATCATCGACCTGCCCATTGACCGTCGCGGCTACGGGATCCAACGCGATCTCACCGGCATGCCCACAGGCCGGGTTGCGCATCGTCGAAGTCCCCATCGAGTTCGTGAGCGAATTCGGCGATTCCAAGATGGGCGGCACAGTGGTCCGGGAAGCAATAATCTCAACCACGAAGATGGGGCTCTGACAATCGTTGGCAACAACTGAGAAGACTCTTTGGAGGCGCCGTGGCCGGTCGACGCGTCCGGTTCCGGAGAGTAGGCCGTGGCTGGTGCTCATTCCCTTCCTGATTCTACGTGGCAACGCGAGGTCATCATCCTGGTCATGGTGACCGATGCCTTTGTGGCTGGGGACTCACTTCTGCTGATTGCCTCCACGTTGCTTGGCTGTTGGCTCCTCCAGGGAGGACGTCGCACATGGGTGCTGCTCGAGTCTTTGGGCAGGATCCTCCGCTGCCGGCGAAATCGCTGACGCGGTGCTTGTGATGGCTGGCGGTCTTTTTGCCCATCATGCCCCGGCTTCATCTCCATATCATCGTTGCTGCTTATCCCACCAAGTCGCCACTTGGTTCGCAGCAGCTGGGAAAACTGTTTGGCAGAGCTGGTCGCCCCTCCAGCCTGTAGCTGATCGAGGGGAAGTTGTTCAGGAGACCTCGACCACCGACAAGGATGATCCCGAGAATCCACCTGAGCCCCTGAGCTTCCAGCTGCTCGGCCAGCGTCGTCTCGAGTTCAGGGATGCTGCGTCGCTGCGCAGCATGTCCCAGTCCGGGGTTTGGGCTCCCTTCGCCTCCCCAAGCGTCGTCGCGGAGCTGTTTCGCCAGTCCGACCGCACCGCTTGTACCCCACTCGAGCGGCAGCCCGCCTCAACTGCGAAGGTGACTCGAAAAGTGATGGCCCTTTGGGGCAGTCGAATCTCACTTGGCTGGCGTTCAGCGAACCCGATTCTCGTTCATCTTTTCGAAGCTCTTGGCGCCCAAACCGACACCACGCAGCGCTCGATCCGCTGCCATTTTTCACCTCCCTACGTGGAGTTAAACGTCTCGATGCTCCAGGTTCCAAGCGCGCGCTGGCCCACATACCCCGAGTGTCAGTGCCTCCCGGAGAAGATCCGGACGATCCGTGACTATGCCGTCCACCCCCAGTCAATGAGTGTGTGCATGTCGTCGCGCACGTCGATGGTCCAGACATGCACCCCTGTAGCCAGCGCGATGGATTGCCCCGACGCGCGCCATGGTCAGCAATCTGACCTTCACCCCAGCCAGCCCTCGTGGAGACGGGATCTGAACACGCCTGGCCTCCGGACTGCAGGTGCGAATGCTTCCCATGGCCATCGCGGCCACGCCCAGTGGACCAACTGCCGTTGTCACCTCGGGCATCAACTTCCGGAATCTGTTGATTCGATGCTGCGAGAAGGAGCCGACGCATACCCGCTGTTCGGCGTGGAAGCGACGGATCGATTCCCGCGAGAGCCCACACGGCGCCAGGCGCCTTGAGATCGAAGCGAAACGCAGCCCCGGAAAGCGCCTCGAAACAGTTCCTCCACCGTCGAATTGGCTCACGTCCACCGACGTGGAACCTCGCGGAACGGCGGCGAAAGGCAGTCGCGCGATGTGTCCCCTCCACGTCGCGTGACACGAGCAAGGTCCGGTCGTGAAAGGCCACCAGATGGCCATCTGCGGTGGCGTGAACATCGGTTTCTAGGTAGTCATATCCCATCGCGACCGAGTTGGCGAAGGCTGCCAAGGTGTTCTCGATACCGAGATTGGCAGTGAGCAGGGCACCACCGCGATGTGCCATCGCGATGAACCCGGTTCGAGGAAACCCGCACACATGGGAACCATTATGCCTACTGCAGGACGCGCTTGTGTGCAGTGAGGTGAGAGACTTGCCCACATGCACAAGTCCTATCGATCCAATCGGCTGTTGCCTACGGTCACGCGGGAAACTCATCCGCAACTTTCCACTGTAGCGGGCCGGCGTGAACGTGTACCCGGTCTATACCGTCACCTTCTCCAACCACACCGGGCACGGGCAGCTGGCGTGGTCCCGCATGATCGCAGCCTCGACGTGGCTGACGTGATCACCGGGAATAGACGAGCGAGGAGCCCCTCGCCGAGTAGATGCCGTGCTCGCTGGCTATCTCTGGCTCGGCCCGATCATGGGACAGGTCGTCCTGGAAGCCGCGGCCCTGGTGAAAGTCGCGCAACCCGGAGGCAATTTTTCCTCGCCGACCCAGTCGATGGGTGACGTCGGGCGAGGGTTCTACGCCCGACCGCATCCCGGAATTCTTCCGTGACCACGTCGTGACGGTCGCGGACATCATGACCCCAAATCTCTTCGAGCTGCAGTACCTGGTAGGGCACGAAACAGGTACCCTGTCCCAAGTCGTCGATGCAGCCTGCGAACTCGTGACCGCGGCCCCCGAGATCGTAGTCGTGACCTCCGTCGTGGCCTGATGTCTTGATGGCTTGCTGCGGATGCTGGCCGTGGACGCGAATCAGGCCTGGATGGTCGAAACCCCGATGCTGGATCGCAACTTCACCGGATCGGGTGATCTCACCGCCGCCATGTTCCTCGCTCATTGGTTGCGTACCAAGGACCTCGGTGAAAACCCTCTGGAGTGACCGCGTCGGTGGTCTACTCGATCCTGGAACAGACCTCAATCAGTGGAGAGGCCGAACTACAGCTCGTAGCAGCCCAAGAACAGGTGGTAAACCCGATCAACAAGTTCACCGCACACCGTCTCGACTGAGGCCAGCTGGATCAGCTTGGCGCATCACCCCAGAAGGTGTTGATCTGCGCGCCGAGCTGATTGAAGCGTCTCGGAAGGTCCTCGTAGCCCCTGTTAATCACGTAGACATCCCGCAGGATGGTGGTGCCACGGGCCGCGAGGCCGCCAGAAACAGACATCACCGAAGGACGCAACGCGGTGGACACTCGATGTCACGCCCACGCCACTTGTCGGACCGATGACCATCAACTTTGTGGGCATCCATGACGGTGACGTTCGCCCCCAGGTCGCTGAGCTTCTTCAGGTGCACCGCGCGGTTGTCGTAGACCCAGTCGTAGATGATCGACTGTCCCTTCAGCCGTTGCGCAGATCAGCGCGAAGAAGGGAAGGTTGTCGATGTTCAGTCCCGGAAACGGGCATGGGATGGATCTTGTCCAGGGGGCCGCAGCTCGGATGGTTTCACGGTGACGTCCACCAGCCGGTGTGACCGCTGTTTCGAGTGCATTCGTTGCTCAGCGCCATTCGCTGTCCCCATTTCCTCCAGAAACAGCGAACTCCACTTCCAGGAACTCGATGGGACAGCGTTTTCACGGTCAGCTCTGACTGAGCGACGATGCCGGCGGTGATGAGAGCTCATCGCTCCTGATCGGGTCCTCCGAGATGTGGTATCTGACGTCCTTTGCTGGATTTCCCTGACCCCTGGATACGCAGGGTGGTGGTTCCGATGCCTTCCACGCTCGACCCCCAGCTCACGGAGGAAGAAAGCACAGGTCCTGCGACCATGAAGGTTCTCGAGAGCATTGCGACGACGGTCAGCCCTGGGTCCGGCGCCGCCATGATCGCATTCTCGGTGACGGTAGTCACGCACGCTCTACCAGAGTGATGTGGTGCTCGGGCGCACCGTCACGGTGCACGGGTGGCGTGGTACTGGCTGTCGCGCCCCTGCAGACAGAGCGAGACGCTTTCAGCGCCGACATGTGGATGTACCCGTACGTGCCCCGAGATCGCAGCCGCCGACAGCGTAGGGAGTTCGAAGGAGTCAAACTCGTGCATCAGAGGGCCAAGGAACATCAGGATGGAACGCGTGCGGCGTGCGGCGCGCTGGTCGATGGTCTCGGGGTGAGCTTTCTGGGCGTCAATTCGAGGTCCTGACTCCGTTGGTGGGGTGACGGTCACGCTGATGGACTGAGGACATCGCAGATACGATCCACTTCTCGATGCTGGCGATCCCGCGCAGCACCGTGCGTCCATGGTTGAGCATCGAGGCACAGAGCAGCGCGACGGCAGCATTCTTGGAGGAACGGACTCGATCTCGCCCTCCAGCTTCGTTGGACCGGTGATCTCGAAAGTCGACGGTGCCTCGGTGGCCGCGCGATCGAGGGCATCTCGAGCGCGGATGCCAGTCTCGTCAACTGTTGAGACGAGACGTTCTGCTGCCCCATCTCTGATCCGGTGAACGGCGGACTGCGAGAGTTGATTCTCGTCGGCGAGGCGCTGTTGCGACCATTGACGGCCTTGCGCGCCTCCCGGATCAGCGATTCCTGAGGATTGGCTGGTGGCGGTCATGGCGTCATCCTAACTCATATCTGAGATAACTCTGCCGCCTGCAGGGAGTGCAGGCCCAGAACGATGCAGGAGCACTCAGAGTAGGGCCCCATGACCCACGAATACGACGTTTGCGTGCTCGGCGCCGGTCCCGGTGGCTACGTCGCCGCCATCCGTGCCGCCCAGCTCGGCCTGAAGACCCGCATCATCGAGAAACGCTACTGGGAGGCGTGTGCCTGAACGTCGCGCATCCGACGAAGTCCGCTGCTGCGCAACGCGAGCTGGCCCATCGTCAGCCCACGAGGCCGTCCAGCTTCGGCATCCAGGGTGACATCACCGTCGACTACGGCAAGGCCTTCTCCCAGCCGCCAGGTCTCGGAGCGGATGACCACGGGCATCCACTTCCTGATGAAGAAGAACAAGATCAAGGAGATTCAACGGCTAGGGGAGCCTTCGTCGATGCCCACACCATCGACGTCGCCGACGACAACGGCGCCACCACCGGGTCGACCTTTCAACAACGTCATCATCGCGGCCGGATCCACCACGAAGATGCTCTCCCGGGACCAGCGTCTCGGCCAACGTGGTCACCTACGAGGAGCAGATCCTGGCCGACAAGCTCCAGGCTCAATCATCATCGGCGGTTCCGGGGCCATCGGAACCGAGTTCGCCTACGTCTTGCGCAGCTACGGCGTCGACGTGACCATCGTCGAGTTCTTCGACCGGATGGTTCCCAACGAGGACGCGGAGATCTCCGCCGAGATCACCAAGGCGTACAAGAAACTGGGCATCAAGGTGCTGACGGCCACCAAGGTGGAATCCGATCGAGGACACGGGCAGCGGGGTGCGTACGTCACCGTGAGTCCCAGCCATGGCGGAGGTGCCTCCAGGTCCTGGAGGCGGATCGTTTCCTCTCGGCTGTCGGGTTCGCCCCGCGCACCGAGGGCTATCGGCTTGGAGAACACCGGGGTCGCCCTGACCGAACGCGGCGCCATTGCCGTCGACGACTATCTCCGCACCAACGTTCCCGGGGATCTACGCCATCGGCGACTGCACGGCGAAGATGATGCTCGCCCACGTGGCCGAAGCCCAGGGCATGGTGGCAGCCGAGACCATCGCCGGAGTCGAGACCCACCCCGTCGACTACGACATGATTCCGCGGGCAACCTATTGCCAGCCGCAGATCGCGTCCTTCGGCTACACCGAGCAGCAGGCCAAAGGACAAGGGCCACGAGGTCAAGGTCTCGGAAGTTCCCTTCGCCGCCAACGGCAAGGCCTGGGGCCTGGGGGAGGGAGTTGGTTTCGCTCAAGCTCGTCGCCGACGCCCGATACAACGAACTGCTGGGTGCCCACATGATTGGCCCCTGACGTCACGGAACTGCTTCCGGAACTCATCCTGCGCCCAGAACTACGAACTGACGGCCGATGAGATCGCGCACGCCGTTCACGCGCACCCGACGCTGTCCGGAGGCCATCGAGAGGGCCGCCCACGGCATCGGTGGGCACATGATCAACTTCTGAGCTCCGCGGCTTTGGAGAACAGGACGGGACGGGGCGGTACCCCAGGGGGTATGACAATCGATTGTGACGATAACCGATTGGAGTCTCATGTGCCGTCCCCGTTTCCCCTGCTCCCACTGTCACAAGACCACTGGGCCGGTTGCGGCCAGACACATCGAGGGAGGCACTGCAGACGTGCCTCCAGAGAAACGTTGTACCTGCCCCAGGACGCGAACCAGTGACGCAGCTGGATCCCGATGAGGTGAAGCCGTCGGTGCTTCGCCTGAAACGTGCCAGCGGGCAACTCAACGCCGTGATTCGCATGCTCGAAAGCTGGCCGAGACTGCGAGAGGTGATAACCCAGATCGCCGCCGTCTCCAAGGCCATCGACCGGGCCGGTTATTCGATCATCGCCCACGGAACGCGCAGCTGTCTCGTTGGAGCGACCCGACAGGGGAGTCCATCGACGCTCAGAAGCTGGAAAAGCTGTTCCTGAGCCTGGCGTGATCAGAAATCATTCAGGCTGAGCGGGCCCAAAAGGCGGTCGCGAAAAGCCGGGAAAGCTCCTGGACGGAGCCGGGGAGCCATGGATGAGGCCGGAACGGGCCAGCTGCACGGCAGTTACATCACCGAACCAGAGCCGGGCCAGGCTGTCCACCCCGAGCTCGACAGCGGGGAGAGGAGGATCTCGCAGCTTCCCCCGGCCTTCTCGCACAGTGATACACCAGGCTCCCTCGCAGAACCCCATCGAGTCCATCGACCTTGATGACCACGTGGCCATCCGACTCGAAACCGCGATCCGCAACCGCCCTTCTCCAGATCCAGGATCCGCTAACCAGATGCCGTCGCGGATGACGTTCTGTTTGATGGCCCAGGGTCGACGAGGTGAGCTGGGCAGGGGTCGTCCGGAGCGGCTGATTCGTAGGTGAGTTTCTCGACCAGGTCGAAACTGGCCAGGCCCCGCCACAGCGCGCGGTCGATCTCGGGGCTGGGGGAGCCACCGACAGGATCGCGGTGGGGGCGGGGATCGCTGTTTGCTTCTCGAAAGCCACTGTGTTTGAACTCCGCGAATCCGTCCGGGTTCCCGGAGTCATCGAAGTGGGCAGGTACCGCAGTTTCCTGGACGGTCCCCTGCTCGTCGAAGTCCCAGGTGCCGTCCGCCTTGGCGAGATGCATGCCCAGGGGACTGAACGCACCGCGATGGGTCAGCTGATGGCCGGCGGACAGACGTTCGAATATATTCTATCGAGTGGGGGGATTGGCGAGCTCCAGCGATCCCGGGCAACCACCACATCCGGGCGGATGGCGAAACGCCGGGTGTCGATCTCCCAGCCGACGTGCCGAGTGGCGACTCCGAAGCCGAAGCGACCGTAGATCGTGGCCTCGCTGGCGCTCAACGCGGCCAGCGCGAGATCCTCGGCCCTGGCGCGCCGGAGGTGGTGGTCCATCATCATGCGCATCAGGCCGCGGCGACGGTGGGTGGACGGACCGCGACGGTGTTGACGGCCATGACCGACGATGTTTCGCCGGTGTTTACCCGGATCGGCGCCCAGGCGGTCCAGCGACAATATGACGCCCATCGAGTCCGGAGCTTCTGCGGTGACCATGCCAGGTTTGCACCATCGGCGCGTCGGTGCCTGCGAAAAAGCAGCCAGACCCTGTCATCGGAGCGCGGCCCCTCGAGGAAGACCATCGCAAACAGATCCAGGTATGCGGCCCAACGAGGATCATCGTCCGGGGTGTCGAGCGGCAGGAGCTCGAGTTCGTAGGGTTCCATCACCACGACAGTCTATGAGCATGCGTCGTTGGGGACGAGGGTCCAGGACTGCAGAAGGCCGCATGGTGTGCATGCGCGGCCTTCTTTCCATCAACACAAAAAAGTCCGATAGCAAGGCATTATGTAATTATAGAACGGTTCGGAGGCCCCTGAGCTGAACACCGCGAGGCCTCATCCCTCCTCTCTGCTCGTTCAGCCCTGCACCATCCCATAGTCTGGGCCGTACTAATCGGGATTGGAGTCGCGATGCTCACCGAAGAGCAGATCCCGAGCTCTCGAGCAGCTCACCCTCGAGGAAAATGCTCGCTGCTCTCTGGCAGCGATTTCTGCACACCCAACCGGTCGAGCGACTCGGGATTCCCTGCCCTGATGGTCTCCGATGGTCCCTCACGGGCTGCGCAAACAGGCCGAGGGCGCCGACGAGATGTGCCTGGAGGAATCGGTGCCGGCCACATGTTTCCCCACAGCCGCGGCGCTCGCGTCCACCTGGGACGTTGCGCTGCTCACCGAGATCGGTCGGGCGTTGGCCGAGGAGGCGACGGCGCGGGGCATCGGCGTGATCCTGGGGCCAGGCGTAAACCTGAAACGCTCCCCACTGTGCGGACGGAACTTCGAGTACTTCTCAGAGGACCCCCTGCTGGCGGGAGAACTGGCCGCAGCCCTGGCCGCGGGCATCCAATCCGGAGGGATCGGGACCTCCGTGAAAGCATCGCCGCCAACAATCAGGAAACCGATCGAATGCGCACAAACGCGCGGATCGACGAACGCACCCTGAGGGAAATCTATCTCAGAATATTCGAACAAATAATCGAACGAGCGCGTCCGGCGACGTTGATGTGCTCGTACAACCAGATCAACGACGTCTACTCGTCCGAGAACCGCTGGCTCCTGACCGAAGTGCTGCGCGAGGAATGGGGTTTCGACGGCCTGGTGATGACCGACTGGGGGGCGGTCCACGACCGTGTCGCCGGGGTCGCCGCCGGAGTCGACCTGGAAATGCCGTCCTCGCATGGCTGGAACGACCGGCTCGTCGCCGAGGCGGTCCGGTCAGATCTCTTGGACGAAGCCGATCTGGACAGGGCCGTCATGCGCGTGCTGCGGCTGGTCTCTCGGTACCACCAGAAACGCCCGAGCAACCCTCGATCTCGGGGCCCACGCACGAACTGGCCCGCGAGGCCGCATCGCGAAGCGCCGTGCTGTTGAAGAACGAAAGGGCGGCACTCCTGCCCGGGCTCGGTGACGTCGTGGTCATCGGAGAAATGGGCCGCACCCCGAGATATCAGGGGGCCGGATCGTCGCAGGTGAACCCGACCCGCTGGACAATGCCCTCGACGCCCTGCAGCGCAGGCACCCCGGTTTGCCGTTCGAGCGGCTATCCGCTGCCCGGCTCTGCAGCCAGCCTTCCCCACCGAGGAACTGCTCAGGCGAGCGCAGGAGGCCGCCGCGGGCCGCATGGTCCTGCTGTTCCTCGGCCTGCCCGCCGCGGACGAGTCGGAGGGATACTGACCGGCAACACATCTCGCTGCCCGCCGACCATGTGGACCTGCTGCATGCGGTGCGCCGGGTGTGCTACAGGGTGATCGTCTGCTCTCCGAACGGCGCGGCCGTCGAGACCGCCTCCTGGCAGCGACGACGTCGGACGCGATCATGGAGCTGTGGCTGCCAGGTCAGGGCGGGAGGTGAGGGCCGTGGCACGGCTGGTCACCGGCGAAGACTCCCCCAGCGGCAGGCTGGCGGAAACCATCCCCGAGAGTGGAGCAGCACCCCGCACAGCTCAATTTCCCAGGTGAAGCAGGTGAGGGTGCGCTACGGGAGGGAGTTTTCGTCGGATACCGCGGGCTCCGAAACTCGGGAACCGACCGAGTTACCCCTTCGGCCACGGTCTGGCCTACACCACCTTCTGAGTTCAGCGATCTGCAGGCTGAGGTGACCGAGATCACCCCCTGAAACGGCGTTGGGCGAGGTGGTTCTCACCGCTTCATTCACCGTCACCAACACCGGCGGCCGACGCGGTGTCGCAGTCCCCAGCTCTATATCGGGTATCCGGTCTCCTCGGTGGGCCGCCCTCCCCGGAACTACGAGGTTTCCGGCACCTGGAACTGGGGCCGGGGAAAGCGCCCGCGTCGAGATCCGGGTGACTCGCCGCGACTCCTGTCCTTCTGGGACGTGGAGAACCCACTCCTGGAGCGTGGAACCGGAAGCGATCGCGTCGAGATCAGCCTCGCGGAGGACATCAAACTGGGCCTTGAGGCGGAGCTGCCTGCTCCCCCACGCATCCTGCCGCTGACAGAATGGTCCAGCCGTCACCGAGTGGAGACGGCATCCCGTGGCATGGAGAAACTGAACCCTTCCTGGCCTCCCTTCGGGAAGGAATCGGAGTTCTTTCTGCTGGACCTGCCGGTGTGCAAGCTTCCGCTGATGTTCGAGGACACCCTGACCTTCGATCAGCTGACGGAACTGCTCGCCGAAAATCCGTACAACCCCTCTGTTCCCTGAGCGCGCGGGCCGAGTGAGACCGCCGATCACGGGCAAGGAATGGTGTCCGGCAGAGAGAGGATTTCCGCACCGTTTGAAGAAGTTTCAAAGGGTGAGAGGATCCGGGAATTGTTGTTGATCTCCCGGCCAGTGGGCGTGGGGTCCAGAGCGATTTCCGAAGATGGCCCTGAAGCCGACACGAAACGCAGGTGGCCCCGCACTCGATTGCCAGTCTGAAGTCACCGGACGCGCCCATGCGGACAGTCTCGTCCCAGCCCTTCCCTGCCGGCGTCCCTCAGTTCCATGCTGCATCTGGCGCATCACCTTGAAGCACCGCGCGATGCGCTCAGTGTCGTCGGTGAACAGCGCCAGGGCCATCAGCCCCCGGGACATCCAGTGCGTCGAAGGCGTCGGAGTTGCTTTGGCGAAGGTCACCACCTCCTGCGGCGGCAGACCGAACTTCTGGGTCCTCGTCTGGAGGCTTGCTCACCTGTACCAGGGACCTCAGCCTGCGGCCTTCCACCTGTTGCAGCCGGCGATCCAGTTCCGAAGCGACAGCCAGGTGCGTCGAGGGCCTGGAACTCACGTCGCGAACCGGGCGACGTACTTTGGCCTTGTTGGATTGCGGGTGCCCGATCACGGCTCACTCGATGTCAATGCCATACCTTCCCGCAGGAGCCTCCCCATTTGTTCTAGGCCTGCTGCCTTGTTCTCCCCGAACCTCGGTACCCGGCGGCGTGGGCCTGGAGGACGGCCTCCGTTTGGTCTTGGAGACGGGGAGCAGCCGGATCTCGCTGCTGTCGCGTCCCGCTCTCGCGGCCGCGGTCGCGATTTGCTGTTCGATCTTCTGCAGGTTGGCGGCAATGCTGGTCACCCGCCCAAGTCTAGGACCACGCCGCCCAAGGACCGATCCGTGGCAGAATTCCGGCTCGTGGAGTAGCTGTGTATCACCCGGCCCGGCCCATACCGGGACTCGACCGGCGAGGTACAGCGAGCCGCTGGACGTCACCGTAGACGAACGGCACGATCACCGCCATTGAACCCACCCGGGGTGTCGGCGACGGCGACTTCGACGCCGACGGCGCGAACCTCATGCCCGGTCTGTGGGACAACCACACCCATTTCTCCTTGGCGGCGCTGATCAGCCAGTGCACCCGCTCTCTCCCACAAGGCCACGAAATCGGAGATCCTCGCGGCCGTCGAGGATCACCTGCGGCACCGGCCACCGAGAGGCTGGTCGGCTACGGCTTCCGCTCGGCAACGTGGGCCCACGACCGCAGGCGCGACCTGGATGCGATCGCCACCGTCCCGGTCGCGCTGATGTCCCGCGATCTCCACAGCCTCTGGGTGCAACACGGCCCTCGAACAGGCGGGGCGGCCGGGCATCCGACGGGATTCCTCGTGGAGGAGGAGGCCTTCGCAGGCATCCGTCGCACTGGCGTCGCGGTATCTCGACCGGGTGGAACACGCCGTGCGGGCTGCCGAGCTGAGCCGCCTCCCGGGGGCTCGTGGGCATCGTGTGGATTTTTCCTCCGGCTGGGCCAGTAGGCCTGGCAGCAGCGCGCGGCATCCTGTCACCGTCGGGCTGCGGGTGGAGGCCGCCACCTGCGAGCGGCTCGACGGTCTGAGTCGCCATGGGCGCGGAACCGGCGACGAACTGCTCGAGAAACTTGAGGGTCGGCCCGCTCCAGATAATCGCCGACGGCTCGATGGGCAGCCGCACCGCCCACTGCATCGCGCCTTACCCGAATCCCCTGCCGGGGTATCCGAACGGCAAACCCAACCACACCCGTTCCGAGTTGCTCGCATTGCTGGGGCGTGCCCGCGAGGCCCGGCTCCAGGCTGCGGTTCACGCCATCGGCGACGCCGCCTGCCACGACGTCCCGGACGCCTTCGAGATCTCGGGTACGCGTGGATCCGTCGAGCACGTGCAGTGCGTCGCTCCCGCCGATCTGCCGCGATTCGCGCGGTTGAAACTGGTCGCGAGCATCCAGCCCGCGCACCAGCTGGAGGACATCGGGGTGGTCGAGCGGGTCTGGCCCGGCGCGAAGGACCGCACCTACCCGATGCTCGACCTGCTGTGCGGGGGCACGGCTACCTTCGGCTCCGACGCACCCGTGGCCTTCCTCGACCCCTGGAAGGCCATCGAGGCGGCCTGTCACCGCCCCTACCGGGCGGACCAGGCGCTCGCTCCCCTGGCCGCCCTGCGGGCCAGCACCCGGACCACGCTCAGTGTTGGGCAGCCCGCCGACCTGGTGCTCACCGCCGGTCCCGGAAAGGTGTTGCTGACTATGCTCGGCGGCCGGATCATCTTCAGTCGCTGATCATTCGAAGGGGCCGGGATCGCCCGCCCCGACCCGCACGACCTCCGGTTCGTCACCGCTGAGATCCACGACGGTCGTCGGGGTCAACCCGCAGTCACCGGAGTCCAGGACCGCATCCAGTTCGTGGTCCAGCAGCTCCTTGATGGTCCACCCCTCCACGAGCGGCTCGGGATGATCCGGAAGCAGCAGGGTGGAGCTGACCAGAGGTGAACCGACCGCGTCGAGGAGGGCGAGGGTGGTGCGGTGATCGGGAATCCGCACGCCGATCGTGCGTTTCTTCGGGTGCTGCATCATCTTCGGCACCTCGCGGGTGGCCTTCAGGATGAAGGTGTACGGCCCCGGGGTTGCCGCCTTGACCGCGCGGAAAACCCAGTTGTCCATCTCCACGAAAGCCCCGAGCTGGGAGAACTCGGAGATCACCAGGGTGAAATGGTGCCGTCCCCCAGCTGCCGGATCCGCTGGATGCGTTCGATTCCCGATCCGTTGCCGAGGGCGCAACCGAGCGCATAACAGGAATCGGTGGGGTAGGCGATCAACACACCCTCCTCCGAGGATCCGCACCATCTGGCTGAGGGTGCGGGGCTGCGGGTTCTCAGGATGCACGTCGTAGTACTGGGCCACGGATTCACCTGTAAACCCGCCGAGCCAAATCAGGGAGCCGTGTTATGACTCCTCACCCGGTTCACTGCCCCGGACCCGGGATTCTCATCCGGTGGGAAGAGCGGTCATCCGTCACCGGATTCGTTCGGTCGGCACCCCTGTCAGCCCTGGTGCACGAGTGACATCCACCATGGGAAGCACCCGGATGGCGGTTCCCTCGACGACGGCAGGTCGTGAGACGCGGCGCACGGTCAGCCCTTCACGAGTGGCGTCGCCGAGCCGAGTTGAAGAGGCCCCGTCTCCCGGCTTCCCGGCCGTCCTCGAGCGGAGCCCTCAGGACGGCGGCGGCCCGGGCCGAGTCCTGGGCGGCCGCCGCGCCGTCGATTCCGCCCACAACAACAGCGACCACTGGAGCGCGGCCAGCAGCACCAGCATCGCGAGCAGCTTAGCAGCAGGGGTGACTGGACGCTGCCGCTCCTGCCCCTGGTCCCCGGCAGGGCCTGAGGACCCTAACCATTCCGGCGGTAGGTGTCGACGGGCGATGTTCCTCTCCCGTCAGCGACCGGCTGGCCGAGAGCCAGCATGGGACCGGGAACACCGCCCGGCAGGTGAGCCGTACCGTCACGGAGGCGACCGTTCCCATCAGGGCCTCCAGACCCCGGCGTCCACGCTCACCTGAGCATCCGGTACGAGGTGATGCAGGAGCGTCGCGCGTCGGTTGCAGCGGCATCCAGTGCCGCCTCGTTCGGCCGATGCCTGTGAGACGCTCCAGCAGCCGCACGTGCCGCCTCGTGTGGCGGCGGCGGCGGTAACGGCCTGCTGCGCGAGGCAGTGCCTGCCATCACGAGATCACCAGACCGACGATCGCACATCGCCACGGGCAGCACTCAAAGCCGCCTCCACCGCCACGGCTCTCCTCGTTCCGATGCCCTGGGAACCATCTGCATCCTTCCTGGATCACTGTCAAACCATCCTGCCACTCAAAGGGTGCGGGCGGCTGGGCTGGGCAATGGAATCAATCCTGAAAAGGAGATGTTCATGGTCAAAGAAGGTGCAGCCATTCTCACGGCGGCGGTTTTGCGCCAGGTCTGTCCTCTGGCCATCAGCGGTCCTCGTCCAAGCGGTATACCGGAAGTGGCTCGAGGTGGAGATCATCGTACGCTGCACAGCTACCAAGGGCTTCCTGCAGGGGACTGCATCAGTCACGTCGACGAGACCGTCCGGGCGAAGGCGCACCCATGCTACTCCGTTCGGCGGCTCGTCAGAACTCCTGGGTCAAGCTCACCAGCGTCAGGATCCTCGTCAAACGCGGGCTGGTCGCCGAGGGCGTGCCGACCCACTCAGGCGTCGCCGCCGACCGTCCGTCGCGGACGGCGTGGACGTCACTCCACACCCATCGGTGGCGACGACACACCAACACCACGACCGCCGATCGCTGCCTTCCTCGCCACCAGCGGACTACTGCCGCTGACCGTGGTCGGCTCCGCCCAGCGTCGACAACGACGTGATCCCGGTCCGCGGTCGCTCGGCGCCTGGACCGCGCGCGTAGCAGCGATCTTCGCCAAGAGATATCGTCGCCGAGCACAATTCCGGTCCCGGATGCTCATCGTGCATCGAGGTCGTAGCGGACGCCACTGCGGCTGGCTGACCGCGGCCACCGCCGCCGAGTACCGTAAAGTGGCTGGATACACAGGAATGGCTGCCCGGGATCGGCCTCCGTCCGCGAGGGCGTGGGACGTCCACACGCCGTGCATACGTGCCCGAGGCGGTCATCGACATCACCGCGAGGCCGAGGCGCCCCAACAAGGTGATGGACGAGGCTGGCAACGTCACCATCTTCCTAGTCCGAGGGCGTTCAGGCGGACTCCATCGTCGTCCGGAGATGGAAGCGGCGGGTGAGGAAGTGCCGCGCGACCCTCTCGGTCACGTGAAACTCGACACGTGAACGGGGAGTGGTTCGTGACAAGTTCGCGGAGAAGCTGGGGGCCGAGAAGGTGATGGTCCAGAAGTCGGGTCACTTTCTCCCGGTCGGCCGCAGCCAACGAGGCGGACCTGGCGCTCATCAAGCGGTGCACCGACCCGGCGGTACGACTGCGCTCTCGCGGGTCGCTCGGCGTCAATCGGCCAGGACGAGGAGAAGTCAACGACAGAGCTGACGGCGATCGCCTTTCGAAGGCGCATCATGGCGCGGCAAGCCATCTCGACATCACCCCTGCCCTCGGGTTTCACCGAGCTGGTGGCCGCCATCGGTCAGCCCGCTCCCGGTCGCCGCCTGCAGCCCACTGATCAGTCGCGATGGCGGTGGCTCGTGAGCAGGGCCGCCGCACGCAGCCCCGAGGCTCGAGACGGTGATCGTCCCCATCCCGCATCCGATCCTCGTTCCGGCCCGGACCCCTGCGCCGCCACATCGACCGGCATCGCGGGGTCGGCCGGGTCGTTCCCAGGTTGACAGTCCGTGGTGGTCTCGGCCGCGCGGGTCAACGTGGCCGGTCGGACGGTTCTCTCCCTCGCCCATGCTGCGCAGGCAGAGCAGGAGGATGGCTGACAGGAGGTTGAACAAAATCATGATCACGATCACGGGCGGCTGAAAGCCACGGCAGCGGGATTGGAGGTGAGAAATACGAGCAGCGCTCCCGCGAACTAAGCTGCAGCAGAGCGACCAGGGCTGCGCCTACCGTGGAAGGCAGCGGCCGTGGGGGCGGGATCCTGATTCCTCGGGAGGTGCAGAAGAGGAAGGCGAGCGGTAGCCAGCTCACCAGAGTGTGAGGAGCAGGAACCAGCCAGCCGATCACCCCTCGCTGAACCAATCCAGGTCGTCCTGTGATTTCAGCGATTCCTGATGGGAGCAGCAGACAGTACGCAGGCTCAAGCCGAGGCTACCAGCAGGTTTCCGCCCAGTTCCTTTGAGGGACTCCCTCGTATCCCTTGTCCCTTCTTCGGTTTCTTGCCCGCTGGTTTGCAGCATCCGCAAAAGTCCAATCGGCAGGTTCCGACCCAGTTCGACCCGAGTAGGCGGTCAATCAAGGCGGTACCGGCCAGGCCATACCAGTTTCTTTTATCGCATCGCAGTACGTCAACTGCTTTCTTGGCGAGGTCCGTGCTGTGCAAGAGCATTCACGATTCCGTCAGACGGAAGATGGAACCAGTCAGGACGCAGCACTGCTAAGGTGAATCCGGCTGCAGCTCCTGCCAGCATCAGCACCGGAACCAAAGTCAGAACTGAAAAGTAGGTGATTGCGGCAGCATGCTGTGGACCATGGCGCTGCTTATAGCGTCACTGATGGTGGTGAGACGCTTGACTGCGGGGTTTTGAGGAAATTCTCTCACCCGGTCTTGGCCCTCCTGCGAGATTCAAGTTCGTTCTCAGTGCAGGTTCTGCTGTGTGATCCGTTCGCTCGGAGGTCACTGAGTGTCCCTCGATTTCCTGCCAGACGCTGGAGACGATATCAGGAACATGCCCTGCCCTCCCTTTGGTGAGGCTCGAAATAGTTCATTGGCTGGTCGTGCACTCGTAGACGCTGAAACCCGTCAGCTGACCAGTGTGAGTTCGTCAGGTCCCTCGACCCCGCGGGCCTGAGGATGATCGATCGCGATCCGGATCTGCTGCAGCGAGATCCCGACATCCGAGAAACCGCCTCAGACCCGAGCAGCAGAATGTCGCGGAAGGAATAGGAGGTGCTGTGATCCTGACCCTGACGCTCCCGGATCTCCGGTACGACTGAGGCCGGTGCGGGCAGTAGTCGAGCTGCCGATGAGGTGATGCCGGCAACCCTTGCTGGGCCATACAGGGCCACGGAACCCCAGGTCCTAGAGACGGGGGCGAAGTCACCGTCGAACAGCGCATCCTGCTGCGGTGTCTCGTCCATATGCCTGATGCCATCAGCCACTGTGTCAGCCCTAAGTTCTCCCGGCCCGCCGGTTCTGCGGCACTATTGACGCTAACCGCCGGGATTGCGAGTGCGTGGACGACACGCCCACCGGCACGTTGCAGATTCTAAACCCTCCAGCAAGGCTTCAGGGTTGGTCCCGCCCCAGGACCGGGGTGCGGGATCCTCTCAGAAGTCCTCCGGCTGGACCTGATCCAGGAACTCCCGGAACTTCTCGACCTCGTCCACGTGAGCGATCTCGTCGGAGATCCCAACCTCGTCCAGCAGCTCCGCCGGGCAGTGGACAGGCCACCCCCGCCGGATCGCGCACGGCCACGACGTCGCTGGGCCTGGCGTCGAAAGTCACACCATCCACCACTATTTCTGCGTAGAACACGCCATCCTCCATGGACCTGATCGTCAGCTGCGGCTGGGACTCGCCCGCGAGCTGCGCGAAGGCCTCCGCCAGCAGATCCTGGGTGAGTGGCCTGGCGAACTGCTCCTGTTCCAGGGCGACGGCGATGGCGGCGGCGTCGACGGCGGAGATCCAGACCGGCAGCAGCCGTTCCCCATCGTTCTCGCGCAGCAGGAGGACCGGGCCTTCATCGCCCACCTGTATTCCAACCACACACAACTCGACCATGCCCACAGCCTACGAGACCTTGTCAACCGAACAGCTGTGAGAACATCAGGCCGCTGTGCGCGTGCAGCACCAAGCGGTACACCTCGCGGAGGACCTCCTTCGGGACCCCCTGGCGGCCCTGGTACTGGCTGATGGCCTGTTCCACTAGCGCGGCCTCCAAGGGAGCCGACTGTTGGAGCACCCCCATCTGCCTAGGGTCTCGACCCGTAGTCGCCAAGGCGCTTTAGCAGCGCCACCGCCAGGGCCAGCATCTCCCTGCCGTACCGCTGGGTGCCTTCCGGTGCGAGATCACTGCAGGCGTTCCAACTCGATCAGGGCGGCCTCCCCAGCCCCGACTCCGGAGAAGTTCCCTGCGCGTGAAAGAGCTGGCGCTGGGTTCCCGGTTGCCTGGGTTGCCTCCGTGAGCGGTTCCGCGTTCTGGGGTGTCGTCGGCACGGTCGCATCCGCGGTCTCGAAGGCCTCCCCGGTCCATGGCGGCGAGCTCCTCGCGGATCACCTGCAGGTGGAAGATACCTGTCGCGTTGGGCATGCACACGAAGAGCAACCGCTCCACATCAGCCGGGTAGAAGCGCCGGTAACCGGAGGGATGGTCCCGTTCGGGGAAAGATCGGCCCCTCGTTCTCCAGGTACTGACCTTTGAGACCGAGATGTCGGGAAATTCGCCCCGGATCGATTCCAGAACCTGACCGATCGTGACGCGGCGCGGCGGCATCAGCTCCGCCCGGCCTCGCCCAACAGGATCGCTCGCCCGGTATTTTCGATCTGGATCTCATCGCCGTGCCGCAACTGGGCACGGCCATCGATCAGAACCCCTGTTGACGTAGGTTCCGTTGAGGCTGCCCAGGTCCTCCAGCATCAGCTGGCCACCCGCGCACCAGCTTCGCGTGGTGGCGAGAAAGCCGTGACGTCGTCCAAGAAGATGTCGGACTCGGGGTGCCCGCCCGAGGTGGTCACGTCGGAGTCGATCAGGAACTGCGATTCCTTCCACTCCGCCCCGGTGACGATCATCAGCGCGCGTTGCCGGGAGCCAGGTCCGCCGCATCGGCCGACGGGCTCCCCTAATGGCGGACAGATGCTCGTCCGTGAGCCGCGAGAACGCTGGTGGTGTCGTTCTTCGAATCCTTGAGATCCCCTTGGCGGTGGTTCCTGACCCCGTCATCGGTGGCCCCCTTTCCGTGCTGATCGCCATCAAGCTGCCCCAAGCCTATCGGGGACATCGGATTGACAAGCCTGCCATGCTAATTTGGTTTGGCGAATTCCGGCGCGCGGGGAGAAACCGTGGAATCAACGGAGATTTCCGTCAACTGCTTGATCTCGACTCTCCCCTGCACCCCTGCTGCCCTCCACCTCGCTGACCAGACCACCCTAGACCGGGCCCCGGCCTCCAAGGTGGCGGGATCCCCGATGGCCTCGATGACGACGGGGGTGGTCAGGGTCTTCCCGTCCACCGCTATCCGCCCCTCCGCATCCCGATCAATCCATGTGTTCGCGACCACGCGAATGGAATCGTTGAACTCGATCACCTCGGAACCTGCGTCACGCAATTCCTCCAGCGCATCCAGCAGAAGCTCCGGGGTCACTGCGCCCTGCGGGTCCTGGATGGTTATCCGCACCCCCGGCCCGTTCGCCGGCACCGTTCCAGCGATGATCTGCATCTGCTCTATCCGGTGTTTGGTCTCGTCATCGGCGGCCTTGGCCCCCGTCGCCCCGGAGACCAGCCCTTCGCGGGTCGTCGTCAGTTCCCTGACCTCGGATTCCAGGCGCCGCGTCTCGGCGGAGAGGTTGTCCAACAGCTGGATCAGGTCAGTGCGACGCAGATTGGAGTAGTCGGGCTGCGAGGCCTGGGAACGCAGGGTCCACACCACCAGCAGGGCGGTCAGGCAGAGCACCACCCCGACGACCAGCTGGCCGCGACCGGGTTTCAGGAAGGCACGCCAGATCTTGCCGGAGTTTGCCGGTTCGATCTGATCGGCGGCGCGTTTCGGGTCTGCTCAGGCGTGAGCACCGCCCCTTCGGATTGCCGCGGCATTGTTGAAGATCCGGATTCGAGCACTACGACGACCCCGGTGGAGAGCTGGGATCCGACCCCTATCTGGTCGCCGGCGAAAACGATCAGCCCCGCGATGAAGACGTTCGACAGGAAGGACCACGACACGCCGGTCGGAGAAGGTGCCCTCCAGCCATGCGCGAGTTCCCCCGGGGATGGCGTCCAGCGCGCGGCCACGATCGCGATCGGCAGGTACGGCTGGAGGAACACGGGCAGGACGGGTTCAACCAGCAGCCCGATCACGATACCGGCCGCGAGCCCAAGCAGCACCAGCATTTCTCCTCCTTCAGCTCTTGGCGTACCGCAGCGTCATCGCCGGGTCGGCGGGTAGTTTCAGATCGCCGTTCACCGTTTGAAGTTCGTAGGCGATCCCGTAGTTGTCGTGAAGATACTGCCACCACACGGCCGAGGATGTGCGGGCGAAACGCGCCTGCAGCCGGGAAGGATCCCCGATGGCCTCTACCACGTAGGGCGGGTTCAGGAGACATAGTCCACCGTGATGGCGGATCCCGCGGAACGGATCGGGGTGAGCGTCGTGATGCGATGGCCATTCACCGCCACGGCCTCGGCCCCGGCCTGCCACAGCCCGTTCACCAGGCGCGACAGGTCGGAATCGTAGATCACCCTGCTGCCGTTTGGTCCTCTCGCGTCATTGACCCGTGCCGCAGACCGGGGCCCGAACGGCGATGGCGCCGGCCGCCAATTCGGTTTCCTGCAGGTTGGCGAACACTCGGATCGGCCAGCATCCTGGCGCAGTTGCTGTTCTCCGCGTCGAGTTCACTCGCCCTGGCCGCGAGTTCATCGCGATGCTGCTGCTCAGCGGCGATCCGTGACAGGGAGGTCCTTTCTCTCTCATCGCCACCTCGCTGGGGGAACGGGTGGGTGGAAACCACGGACAGCGCCAGTAAGGCGGCCGCCATGAGAAGCGCCAGTGGCATCGCCCAGCGGCTGCGTCGCGTGAGACTTCGTGGTCAGGTACTCGGGCTCCATGGCCTCCGACGCGAGATCGCTCAGAAGGCTCATGTGGCGTGTGGACGCATCGGTCACCTTTTCATGCGCGAGTTCAACGGTTCCTTTCAGTAGAGGGATCCCGGCCTGCAGTATGCGAACGCCCCGGCGTGGCGAGCACCCATCCCGCCCACTCGGCCAGCCCACCAGGCCGAACGAGTCAGGAGAACCGAGCAGCGCATGATCAGGGAAGGCCAGCAACAGGAGCATCGTGCCGGTCTTCCCGACCAGGATTCACCGGGGCGCCACCCGCCCGCTGCGAGCATGGCGAGGAAGCAAGCACAGCAACAGCAGGTCGCGGGCGGGAAGGCAGCAGCAGCCACCCAGGGCACGGGGTCCTGACGGTCATCACCACGACCGCGGTGAGAATGTAGAGCCGGTCCGCCACCCGGGTCGAGGCGCGCCCCCAGCAGCGAGGTCTGGTGGAGTGTGCGTCAGGAAACCGTCGAGCCAGTCCGTTGCTCCCGAAACGGCAAGCAGGATCACCGCCGCCGTCGTGCCCGGCCAGGATGAGCCATCCGACGCACGGCCAGCAGCCTCAGGAATGAGAGAACATTCGGTATCGCTCAGCGAGTCGATCGGTGTCCCAGGTCTGGGTTGGTTCGACTGCTTCACGACAACCAGCCTAGGCCATGTCCGTCCACGCCCGGCCAGGTCGTTCACGGGCATCACCGAGCAGCTGGGGAAGAGCGCGGGTCTGCCCGATGATCGGCATGAGTTCGTGCAGCCAGCGGGGGACGACGTATGCTGCGTGGTGGGCGGCTATTCCAGCGCCGGCGACGGTTCCTGGTTCATGCCGATGTTGAAACCGGCGGGCTGCGGGACCTCCGTCAGGACCGTATGGCCCGCTGGGTGAGTTCCGCCATCTCGCGGGTCTCATCTCGCGGTGGCGTCGACATACCCAGCTGTGACGGTGACGGTGAGGCACACCAACAGGTGCCCCGGCGAGTAGGGAACAGGTTCATGACCACGAGGCATGCTCGCCGCGGGCGACGATCAGCCCGTCCTCGTCACGTTTCGTGGGGGAAAGGCAGAACGGGCAGCCGGTCTCGTCCTTCGGTTTGTCACCCTCATAGACCATCCTGTGCGGGGTCCACAATCTCTGGAAGGAGTCGGGGACCCCGCACAGCTCAGAGGACGGTTCCGTCATCGCGCACCCGGATCCGTGTTGCTGCGGGAGGCGATGTGGGCGCGGATCCGCTCCACCGCCTGTTCGACGGGTACCCCGTTCAGTTGGGATCCGTCCCGGAAGCGGGAAGCTAACGGCCCCCGCATCACGGTCCTCCCACCGGCGATGAGGAATGAACGGCGCTTTCGCTCTGGAGCGTTTCGGATCTTCTTGCCGAAAACGGTCATCCGAGAAATCGAGCTCGACCCGGACCCCGTGGGCCCTCAAACGGGCTGCGACATCCGCGAGATGGTCGTTGAACTCGTCCGCCACGGGGACGCCGAGCACCTGCACCGGGGCGAGCCAGGCCGGGAAGGCCCCGGCGTAGTGTTCGGTCAGCACTCCCGAAGAACCGTTCGATCGAGACCGAACAGGGCCCGGTGGATCATCACCGATAGCTGCATGTTCCGTCGGCCGCTTGGTATTCCAGTCCGAAACGTTCCGGCAGGTTGAAGTCAAGCTGGATCGTGGACGATCGGCTCAGGTGCGTCCGATGGCGTCCTGGCCTGCACCGAGATCTTCGGACCGTAGAAGGCCGCACCCCCGGGTCGGGCACGAGTTCCAGGCCGGAGGCCGTCGCCACCTCGGCCAGGACGTTGGTGGCCTCCTCCCAGGTTTCGTCATCGCCCACGAACTTCTCAGGGATTCTTGGTGGACAGTTCAGGTAGAAGTCGTCCAGCCGTAGTCCTTGAGCAGATTGAGCACAAAGGTCAGGAGACCGGTCAGCCGTGCGCATCTGTTCGCGGGTGCAGTAGTATGGGCGTCATCCTGGGTAGATCCCTGGCGGGTCCAGGCCGTGCACCACGCCGGATTTCTCGTTGCGGTGAGACGGTGCCGAACTCGAACAGCCGCAGCGGCAGTTCCCGGTAGGAACGGCCCCGCGAACGAAAGATCAGGTTGTGCATAGGGCAGTTCATGGGTTTCAGGTAGTAGTCCTGTCCCTGCCTGCGGATGTTGCCCTGCGCATCGCGTTCCTCGTCCATGTGCATGGGCGGGTACATGCCGTCGGCGTACCAGTCGAGGTGCCCGGAGGTCTGGAACAGGGATGCCTTCGTCAGGTGCGGGGTGTAGGCGAACTGGTAGCCCCTCCTCGACGTGGCGGCGCCGGGAATAGTCCTCCATCTCCAGCGCACCACGGCGCCGTTCAGGTGGAGCGGCCAGCGCCCGACCCGATTTCGTCGGGGAAGGAGAACAAGTCCAGTTCGGTGCCGAGTTTGCGGTGATCACGTCTGGCGGCCTCGGCCATGCAGGTCCCGTAGTAGGCCTCAGGTCCTCCCGCGTGGCCCACGCGGTGCCGTAGACGCGTGCAATCCAGCGTTGCGGCTGGTCGCCCCGCCAGTAGGCGGCGCTCGATTTGGTCGCGCGAACGCCTGGGAGTAACCGGTGTGGGGTACGCGGACTCGGCACAGGTCGCGCCATGCGACAGGCCGTCGCTGACGGACGTTGTGCGTGGATGGTGAGCTGCCCGCGCACCTCGACGGAGTGAACCGTCGGCGGCGGAGCGCATAACGCTTGTCGCTATCAGCTCGAGTTTGAAGTTCGCTGGCTTCCAGTTCCTCGCGGGCCTCCTCGTCGCTGACCTCCGCCGCACGAAGCGCTGTCACGCACTATCTGAGCCCATCCGCGTTTCCTCGATCGCCTTCAGAGTCCTCCGGGGTCAGCGTGGCGTCGTGAAAACCCATGTCGGTGATGGGCGGGCCGATACCGAGCTTCGCTTCTGCGAACAGGTGCTGCAGGGCCTGGGCGGTCACGTGTGCCGCGGAGTGGCGGATGATGCTGAGGCCCTCGTCGCTGTCGGCCAGGACGGGTTCCACTTCGTCGCCGTCGACCAGTTCGCGCTGGAGGTCGCGGATCTCGTCGACCCTCATCGCCACGACGTGCGGATCCTCTCCGAAGAGGTCGAGCCCCTGTGGTGGTCGTCAAGTCGACGTTCTCACGGGAGCCGGGACGAATGACGACGATGGACGCAGACACGTGGGCGTTCCTTTCACTGGACGACCCGCTCATTCTGCCACCAGCTGGGCATGGCACGTTAAAAGTTCGTCTTGAGGTCACGCCAGCCCGGCGGAAGGCTCACCCGGGCTCCGGGAAGCGGCGTCCGGGCTGGTTCGTGGCGCTGTGGGTCGTGATCACGGATGGGGGAATCTTGCCACCAGGTGGGTGAACTCAGTGCCTTCGTCACGCGTTCGGCGACGAAGGAACAGGTGGAGACGACTCGTTCTCCTCGGCCTCGATTCGGGTCAGGGCGAAGTCGACCAGTTCGCCCGCCAATCCCCTGCCTGAAATCCGGTTCCGGTGACGGTGTGGGTCGGCTCCAGCGCGTAGCCATGGTCACGTAATCGATGTAAGTGGCCACGCGACCGTCGATCAACAGTTCGAACCAGTTGGACTCGTTGTTCATCAGCTTTGATTTTGCTCACGGGAGCCTCAGATGAAAAACCCGAGCTCGCTGAGCCGGTGCACTTTGTGGGCGATGCCAGGTTTGAACGGCGACCTCTTCCGTGTCAAGGAAGCGCGCTACCACTGCGCCAACCGCCGAGTGGAGACGGGATTCGAACCCCGTGTACACGGATTTGCAGTCCGTTGCCTCGTCCCTCTCGGCCACTCCACCGGGTGGAGTATGTCTCGAGCGGACGACGAGATTCGAACTCGCGACCTCACCTTGGCAGGTGATGCTCTACCAACTGAGCCACGTCCGCACGCGCTTTCTGGATCTTCGGGTTGTCGTTCGGCGCGTGGAGAACACCCTAGCGCAGGGGTTTCGAGCGGATGCAGTTTCACCCGACAATCGGTGTTTCCAGCCCCACTGGCCGGGCTGAAACACCCGCGGACCTCAGACGATTCCTCGCTGGATGGTCGTTGTTGGCGATGCCCTCGGAGCCGCCCTCGCGACCCAGCCCCGGGTGCTTGACCCCACCGAACGGGGCGCCGGGTTTGGATCGCGGCGGAGTTGATCCGGTCATGCCGACCTCGAGTCGCTCCGTCATCCGCAACGCGCGGTCGATGTCTACCGTGTGGACGTAGGCGGCCAGACTCGACTCGGCGAGGGAGTTCGCCCAGGCGAGCACCCGTTCCTCAGAATCGAAGACTGCCACCGAGCACGGGCCGCAGCAGCTCCTCACAGATCACGGGTTCCCCCGGGTCGGTGACAGTCAGCACGGTCGGGCAGGTAAAATATCGGTCCCGCGACGTCCTCGCCTCCCGTGAGTACCTTGGCACCGCGTTACGAGCTCCCTCCACGAGTCCAGATGCGCTGCCGCTGCCCGGATCTGATGATCGGGACCGATGCGGTGCTCGGATCGAGTCCATCACCCGACGCCAGCCCCTCGAACTCGGCGGCGAGACGCGCAGCGAAACCTCGTCGGCCAGTTCCCGGGAGACGTAGAACCGGTTCGCGGCGTTGCAGGCCTCACCCATGTTCCGCAGCTTCGCGGATTTCGCGGCCGCCACCGCGCGGTCCAGGTCCGCGTCGCCGAAGACGATGAACGGGGCGCAGCCCCCGAGTTCCATTGAGTCCGCGGCACGTTGTCAGCGGCTTCGCGGGAAGCAGTCCCTGCCCACATCGGTGGATCCCGTGAAGGAGGCTTCCGAGCCTCAGATCCCGGGCAGGGGCCCGGTCAGGGGCGGCGGAGGACGAGTGACCACGTGACCACGCCGTCTGGAGACTGGCCAGCCGACAGGCGGCAAAGGCGAGGGCAGTCAGGGGGGTCAGCTTCGACGGCTTCAGGACACCGGTGCAACCGGCCGCCAACGCCGGACCGAGCTTGCGGGTGGCCATCGCCAGGGGAAAGTTCCACGGGGTGATGGCCAGGACCGGACCGACGGGACGGGGCATGGTGATTACTCTCAGGCCGCCCTCGGGGGTCGTGGAGTAGCGGCCGTTCAGGCGCACCGCTTCCTCGGAAGAACCAGCGGAGGAACTCGGCCCCGTACACCACTTTCACCGCGCGCTCGGGCCGGGTTTCCCCATCTCGATGGTCATCAGGACCGCGAACTCCTCCGCGCGTTCCGACGATCTCGAACGGGTTCCGGAGCGATCCGCACGGGCCCGCGGTGCCGTGCGGGCCCAACCATCTCTGGGCGGCGGCGCGGCCTCCAGCGCGGCCAGGCTGTCGCCCGGCATCCCGCGTCGGCGACCCGTGATCACATTCCCCCGTCGCCGGATTGATGACGCGAACCACTCGCCGCGGGCCTCTCGCCAAGCGCCATTGATGAAGACGGTCGTGACGGCGAGCGCCTTGGCCACCGAGGGTTTTCTGGAAACGGCACTCCTGGCCCGACCTCAGGAATCGGCGAACAAACCCAACCTTAGGGGTTCCATGAACAAACGCCGCTGACCCTGGCCACCCTGCTGGTGCGCCGGACCACCCCGCATCCCCAGACGCACGAACCTGGTGCGGCACACGCCCGGCCGTCCCACATTCGTTTCGGCCCCACGGTACGGCCTCGTCAACTCCGCCGGCCAATCCTCCGTTGGCACCTCCCAGAAGGTGCTGCCAGTGGCTACGCACGGGCGATTGGCGCAGTGGTAGCGCGCCTCGTTCACACCGAAGAGGTCGGCGGTTCGAAACCGCCATCGCCCACCGATATCCTCTGACTAAAGCCAGCCAGCCGCAAGGAGGAAAGGCATGTCGGCACCGGCCATCGTGCTTGTCGCACGAGGCGACGATGACTCTGCCGTCCGAACCTCTCTTGACGTCGTGATCGACCATCTCCATCGTCTGCGTCCCGATCTCCGAGTTGGTCTCGGTCTCCTGAACAGCAACCCTCGACGGTCCACGAAGCTGTAAAGGCCTTGGCCGACACGGGGTGGAGGGATAGACGATGGTCCCCCATGGACTGGTTTCGGCAGCCGACCACTCCCCGTACTGACCCATGCCGCGACGAGGTCGGTCGGCCAATCGACCGAGTATCGTGATAGCTCAGTCCCATCGGCGGAGCATCGATCTGTTGAACGTCCTGGACATCAAACTGCGCGGCGTCTTCACGCGCGAACGCCGTCGGTGGTGCGCCTTTGGTTCTCGATGCGATGGAGGGATCTCAGGGAAGTTCCCTGCTCGCCCGGAGACCGGCGATGGAGCGCATCACAAGCTTCCGGTGCAGCTCGCGCGGAACGACATCACCCGGTCGCGCCACCGCCCTCGCCGTCAATGCGCTGCGCGGTCAGGGACGGCGTCACATAGCCGTCGGCTCCCTGTTCTGACCCCAGGGCCCCGTTTTCCGGGCCCACCAGCAAGCACCATCCGGGCAGGGGCCCCGGCGGTCACCCCACCCATAAGGAGAATCCCCGGGTCACCGAGGCTGATCCTGGCCACTGCCGCCTTGCTGCGGCTGCTCGACATCGACTTCCACGGACGGAACATGACAAACGACTTCCTCTCGACCTGCCCGACCAGAATGGCGAAAGCGGCTGAACGAACTCCAGATACCACGTGCTGGGGAATCCGGAACTGAGGGCCCCCTTACGGGTGAATACACAGACACACCGTCGCCGAGGGTGTATGCGATGCAGGGCCTGTGGGACCGAGCTGTTCCGCAGCGAGGCAAAATTTTCCTCACTGCGGCTGGCCCAGTTTCCTTGATCCCTCGACCGTCGTCTACCTGAGGATGTTCCATCCCCAGGCGCCCCCGCGTCGAGGTCAGTGCGGCCTGCAGATTCCAGTGAGGCATGTCTTCCGGGGCGAGGGACATGACACCCCCAACGGACGAGCGGGTACTGCATAAACTCCATCCGCTTGCGTCTCGTTCCGGCGCGCCATCAGCCAGCCCGAGGAGAAGACACATAGGCTCACTTCCGTGACTCTAGCTCCACCCTAACATGGCCGACCCCGAGTTCCAGCATGCCCTGGAGGAATTCGCCAGCATGCAGTGGCGCTCAGGAATCAGGGCCGAGGAGATAGGGCTCCCCTCAGCGGATTGCGCCGTTCTCCCGCAGCCATGGCACTGGACTTCGTCGAGGATGACGAGGAGCTGGGAACCGGGAGGTTGATACTGCTGACGATCCCGCCGGCAACGGAGAACTGGGAGGGGCGTTTTCCGCTTGGTCTCCTATGTGCGGCCGAGGTGGACCGGGAAAAGGTCACCGATCCGCTGCTGCCGGAGCAGCCTGGTCCTGGCTGACGGACGCGCTCTCCAAGCGCGGGGCCGCCCACCGGGCCCTGGCCCGGAACCGTGACCGCATCCTACGGCCGGGAGTTCCGCTGACAACCACCAGGCCGAGGTGGAGGTCCGGGCATCCTGGACCCCGGTTCTGGACAACCGCCAGAGATGACCGTTCAGCTCAAGGCCTGGCGGGATCTGCTGGGCACTCAGGGCGTCCCCTGCCCCGTGGGTGGTGCAGTTCCCGGGCGCTCGTAGAACCCAGTTCGTCGAGCAGCCAGCGAGAACCCCTGCGTCCTCTGGTGGACACCCCCGAGAACGCTCGACGCCTGCTGGACTCCCTTTCCCACGGGACTGGACCAGTCGCATTCGATGCGGAACGCGCCCCACAGCCACCGGTACTGGCCCCAAGGCGTATCTCTTCCAGATCCAGCAGTGGGCCGGCACCTGGGTTGATAGACCCCATCGCCCTCGAGGACGGGGCCGAGGTGAGGCTCGGAGGCTGGCCTGACGCCTGCTCCGACGCACTGCACCGGATCATCTATCACGCAGCATCGCAGGATCTCCCCTGCATGCTGGATGGCAGCTCGGCCTCCCGCCCTGTCTCGACACCGAACGCGGGACGCCTCCTCGGGGCAGTCGGTCGGGTCTCGCCGCCCTTCTCGAGACGAAACTCTGTGCATCCGGCGTGCGCAAGGCGCACTCGGCGGTACTTCGGCCACCTCGTCCGCCGCCGACCTCCCTGGTTGATCTACGCGCCCTCGATGTCGACTCACCTGACTGAGACTGGCCGATCTCCTGCGCACTGAACTCGTGGCTGGGAATCGCATCGCCTGGGCCGAGGGAAGAGTTCATCCACAATCTGCGGGTCTTCGCACTTCCTGTCTCAGGCGGAGACCGTGGCGGCGTCTGTGCGGCATCCAGGGTTTGAAACACCCGGGGCAGCTGGCCCGTGCACGTGGGCGCTCTGGCAGGAACAGGACCTCGTGGCGCGACGACGGGACCGCCCACCTCCGGATCCTGGCCGACGCCGCGATCGTCAGATTCGCCTCGGGGATCGACCGGAAGCTCGCGCGCGGACGCTGAGATTCTCCAGGGATTCCTGGGTTCAACACCGCGGTCAAGAGGCACCGGGCCAACTGGGTCCGGCAGTCGAGTCCGGTGGGCCGCTGTCCCCTCCGACGCCTCCCTCTCGCGTCCGGAGCCGAAACGGCATTCCTCAGCCGCGTTCCTGGGGCCTGTGGCCCAGCGCTGCTCTGGAAGAAGGTCCGCGCAGATGTCGACGCGCTGGCCAAGGAGCTCGGCATCCAAACCAGTCTCATAGCGTCCTCCGCGATCCTGCAGGCCTTCGTCCACAACTGGGAACCCGGTAGCGATCCCCGGACCGCACTGCTGGGGGGCGGTTCCCGGAACTGGCAGGCCGATCTCCTGCTTCCGCTGTTCGCCAAGCATCTCTGAGAGCCACGTGGGTCCGGACGGTCCCCCCTCCGGTCGAGGAAACCTCTCAGGCCGGCTGGGTGACCGTTCGCCGCTCAAGTATTTTCTCGAGGCACCCGCGGGCTCATGCGCGACGTCAGGCCGAGCTCCTCGGGACCTCGCCGCGGGTTCCCCTGAGCGAGGAACTCCTGTTCGATGCCGAGCGACCCGGGTTCAGGTGCTTCCTCGCCAGTCTCTCTGCAGCCTCTCCCCAGCCCGGCGATGACCGGGTTGTCTCGATGCTCACGATCGTCTCGTGTCTGCGGGCCAGCCCGATCAGTTCGGTGCTGAGTGGGATGCACCAGGCGGGGTCCGCGACCGTACGCCAATCCCGCCGCGGCGAGCTTTCTCGCCACCTGAGCCCGGTTCCCGCAGAACTGGCCGTACCCGATTATCAGGATATTGGCGCCGGCGTCGACACGAAGCAGGTCGACTTGGTGCGTCTCACCCCTGGCTGGCAACCGCGGGCATCTCGTCCGGGAGCGTTCCTTCCGGTAGCGCAGCACTGTCGGGCGTCCTGGACCGTGACCGCGTCGTTCCAGGGCAGCGACGAGGCCGGGTCTGGTCCCTCGAGGCCGAGATCTCGATGCCGGGTACGAGCCCCAGCATCGACAGGTCCACATGCCGTTGTGGCTCGGGCCGTCGGTTCCGGTCACCCCGGCCCGGTCCAGCGCGAGGGTGACCCCCTCGCCATGAAGGGCTACGTCCATCAGGATCTGGTCGAAGGCCCGGTTCAGGAAGGTGGCGTACACGGCGACGACGGGATGCATCCCAGCTCAGGCCAGCGGCAGCGAGACGACGGCGTGTTGTCGGCGATGCCCACGCCGAAGACCCGGTCCGGGAAAGCCGCAGTGAACCTGTTGAGGCCCTGTAGGATGCAACATTGCGGCCGTGATGGCCACGACATCCGTTCTACGCTCCCCGATCCGGACGCATGGCCTCGCCGAAGGCATCGGTCCAGGTGGCCTGCACTGCGTCGCTGAGCGGCTGCCCGGTGATCTCGTCGATCCGCCCGATGGCGTGGAACTGGTCCTTCTCATGTTCTTCGGCGGCCTTGAATCCCTTGCCCTTGCGGGTGATGGCATGAACCAGCACGGGGCCCTCGAACTGTCGTGCCTGCTCAGGGATGCCCAATGACCGCGCGGATGTCGTGGCCGTCTCATGGGGCCCGTGTACTTCAGTCCGAGGTCGGAGAACATCCCCTGCGGCGCGAGAACGTCCTTGACCCCGGTCTTGAATCCGTGCAGCAGATCATAGATGGGGCGTCCCAGGATCGGGGTCCGGTGGAGCCGGTTCTTGATGAAACTCAGAGTCCGCTCGTAGCGCTGGTCGGTGCGCAAGCCCGGCCAGGGTGCTTACGCCAGCCCGCCTACCGTCGGGGGTGTAGGAGCGACCGTTGTCGTTGACTACGATCACGATCCTCAGGTCAGGTTGCGTCGCGATGTTGTTCAGCGCCTCCCAGGCCATTCCCCCGTCAACGCTCCGTCCCCGACCACCACGACCACGGTGCAGCTCCTCCGCGCAGGCGAAATCCTTTGGCGAGGCCTCGGCCCAGGACAAGGCCGTAGAGGCGTGGGAGTTCTCGACCCAGTCGTGCCCGGACTCGAACGGGACGGATAGCCGGACAGGCCTCCCGCTGCCTGAGATGCTCGAAGCTCAGCCCGGCCGGTCAGGATCTTGTGGACGTGGGACTGGTGCTGTGTCAAAGATGATCTGGTCGGGAGGCGAGTTGAAGATCGGGTGAATGCCCAGTGGAGTTCCGACGGACACCCGAGATTCGGCCCGAGGTGCCCAAATGTCGCGTGACTGACCCGGGTTGATGAGAAAGCCGCGGATCCGGAGGCGAGACTTGTCAGCTGGCGGCGCGAGAGCGTCTGCAGATCACGCGGACCCACCAATCTTGGTGAGAGGGGACATGGCGGATGGTCTAGAGGCTCTCCCAAGGAACGGACACCTTGTAGTGTTACCGTTCCGGCCGCGTATTCAGTGGCCCTTCCCTGGAACTGGGCTCTCGGAGATCCGTGGACGATACGCTTCTCAGCCCATTGACGAAACTGCTCCGGACTGTGCTGAGCTCCGGTGCGGCGTCTGCGCGCGCAGAAGAGGAAGTCCCGTCGCCATGTGGCGGCAGGGCACGTTCAGTGCCCGCCTGACCTGTCACTGATGTTCCTGCAGTATATGGGAGCCTGCCTGGCTGCCCGCCTGGATCATCCGGGAGAAGAACCGGTCAGGTGCTCGCAGACTGGGAAGCTGCGACATAGCGACCTACTCTCTTCCGGGAATACGGCACAGGTTTTCTTCCCTAGGCTTAGACAGCTGCGCCATCTCCGGAATCAAATATGCTTTCGGAGGTCATCCTGGATCGCTTCCAACTCACCTGTCAATCGAGTTTCCAGAGCAAACTCGTCGTGCTGGGCTGCAGTGCAGATCAGCAGGTCAGGCTATCAAACGAGTTGGTGGAGCACAGTCACCCCGCACCCACTAACCAGTCCTTCTCGAATTGGGCACTGTTACCGAGAAAGCGCCTCCGTGGACCCTTCTCTTCTCGACGAACCACGAAATCATCAATCCCACAGAACCACAGGAGTTGCAACTCTAAGGCTATCCGGGTGTCGTCATAACGCAACAGCACATAGACCACGAACCCGAAGTAGCTGCAGCACCACCCACGGCATGAAGGCGGCACCCGGCATCCGGAATGCCGCGATTCTTGTGAGCCCGGGATGACATCTGATAGCGGATGCTAGCTACACCAGGACCAGCGACCACATAGAACAGAACCAGTCCCACCGATACCGAGACATGGTGAATGCTCCATCACCGACCCACCGATGACCAGGATCGAAGGCGACGCACGTCAGTGCCACTGACAGTATCAACGCCTTGGCGGAACCCGTGCTTCGACAGATGTCCGACGGACCCGCGCCTTGCTTCGACTGGGCACAGCCTGCACAGCATGCGGGAGGTCGAGAAGATCCCCGGAGTCTGCACTGGAGGAAGCAGAGGTCAGGACCACGAAGTTCATGGCTCCCGGCCGCAGCGACGAACCCGGACCATGCTGAACAGGTTCATGAAACGGTGACATGCCCGGATCGATCTTTAACCCACGGAGTGACTGACATGATGACCGCCAAGGCCAGCACGTAGAAGATCACGATCCGAACCGGTATGGCGTTGATCGCTTTCGCAGGGGTTTTGTGGATCGGAGGTCTCGGCCGCAGCCGTTCCTGATCAACTCCAATACTGATGAACGCGAAGCACCAAGGATCTGGAAAGCCGCCAAAGAAAGTTGTCACCATTGCGAGGGAAGATTCTCACTGGACCATAGGCACTCGGCAGGTGAGTGATCAGAGTGCAGACTGGAAGTTCAGCAGGATCATCCCTATGCTGACGACGATCGAAGCAGGATGGCGATGATCTTGATCCAGGCGAACCAGAACTCGATCTCGGCCAAACAGCTTGACGCCAACAGGCTGCAGCCGAGCAAAAAGCCATCAGGAGAATGAACGTACAGATCATCGACCAGGCACGTCCTTGATCCAGAAATCAAAGTAACCGAGGATGACAACGACTTCGCTGGGCGTGACGACCCATAGAATCCAGTACGTCCAGCTCACGGAAGTACCCGGCCCACGGTCCGAGCATATCTCAGGCGAAATCCTGAAGGACTTGTACTCGAGATTGTGAGCAAGAGCCCACCCATGGCCCCTCATCACGAAGAAAAGCATCGTCCTGATGAGCAGGTAGATCAACAGCAACGATGGTCCCGCCAGGTGAACGGTCTTGCCCGAACCCACGAAATAGGCCTGTGTCCGATGGCGCCGCTGATGGCGATGAGCTGGATGGGCGGTTCTTCAGATTCCGCTGCAGATGCTCCTGGCCCTCGGCGGCCTGCGTTGATGCGTCATCCGACATGATCCAGCGCTTCCGTCAGGGGCATCAGCGGCAGGTTGAACGCCTCGGAAACGCCCGCGAAGGTCAGGTTGCCCTTGACCGTGTTGAGGCCCTTGGCCAGCGCGGGGTTGTCCTTCAGCGCCTGGGCCGCGCCCTTGTCGGCGAGCTGGACCGCATAGGGAAGAGTGGGTATTCGTGAGCGCCTCAGGTGGAGGTGTTCGGCACCGCGCCTGGCATGTTCGCCGCGCAGTAGGAACTGCGAGTTGTGGACGAAGGTCGGATCGCCGCGGGTGGTCGGGTGAGGTCCTCGAAGCAGCCACCCTGGTCGATGGCGACATCCACCAGCACCGATCCGGGCTTCATCTCGGCGACCATGTCGTTGGTGACGAGCTTCGGGGCCTTGGCGCCGGGGATGAGCACCGTGCCGACCACCAGATCGGCCTGGAGGACGTCCTCTTGCACGGTGAGGGCGGAGCTCACGACACCGTGTACCTGGTTGTGGAACCTCCAGAAGGTGTTGCGCAGCTTGTCGAGGTCGGTGTCGAGAACCGTGACGTCCGCACCGAGACCCATGGCGATATTGGCCGCGTTCTGGCCCGCGACACCGCCACCGAGGACTACGACCTTGGCGCTGGGAACGCCACCGATGCAGCCCATGAGGACGCCGCGCCCACCCTGGGCCTTCATGAGAGCGTGGGCACCGACCTGGGGGGCCAAGGAGCCTGCGATCTCGGACATGGGGTAAAGCAGCGGCAACGCACCGGAGGGCAGCTGAACGGTCTCGTAGGCGATCGCAGTGGTGCCTGCCTTGAGCAGAGCATCGGTCTGGGGACGATCGGCCGCGAGGTGAAGGTAGGTGAACAGGGTCAGGTCCTCACGCAGGTACTGGTACTCGCTGGAGATCGGCTCCTTCACCTTGATCACCATCTCGCCAACCTCCCAGGTGTCGGCGGCGTTGATCGATCTTCGCACCTCTGCGCGACAAATTCCTCATCCGGGATCGAAGAACCGACGCCCGCACCCGCCTGGATGTAGACCTCGTGGCTCCTTCTGACGAGCTCATGGACGCCAACGGGGGTGATGGCGACCCGGAACTCGTTGTTCTTGACCTCGGTCGGGATTGCGATACGCATGTGTTACTCCTTCGTAATTGTTTCTGGCTGCCCCACCCTGGGCATCCATGCGCCTGCTTGATACTGACACTAGTATCGACAAGGGTCAACACCTGCACTCACATTTTTCGGCTACGACAAGGCCTTGAGCTGCTGGAAACCGGGATGGCACCACCCTCGCGAGGACCCAGAGGGCCTCACGGAGGGTCCGTGAGGGCCGTTCAGGCCCTCGCCAGGTTGCGCAGCACGTAGGGGCATGATGCCGCCGTTGAGGTAGTAGGCCCGCTCCCGGGGTGTCGATCCGCACGATCGCGTCGAATCCCGTCACCGTGCCGTCGGGACGGGTGGCGGTGACCCTGACCGTGCGCGGGGTGATGCCGGAGTTCAGCTCGGTAATGCCGGAGACGGTGAAGATCTCCTCCCGCGTCAGCCCGAGGGAGTCAGCGGAGACCCTCGTCGGGGAACTGGAGCGGAAGAACCCCCATCCCGATCAGGTTGGAGCGGTGAATCCGCTCGTAGCTCTCAGCTACGACGGCTCTCACCCCGAGCAGAGCCGTGCCCTTGGCCGCCCAGTCCCTGGAGGATCCGGACCCGTACTCCTTGCCTGCCAGGATCACCAGCGGAATCCCTGCGGCTGCGTAGTTCTGGGCCGCGTCGTAGACGGTGGTCACCGGGGCCCCAGGGAAGGGTGAAGTCGCGGGTGAAACCACCCTCGGTGCCGGGCGCCACCTGGTTCCGCAGCCGGATGTTGGCGAAGGTGCCCCGGATCATGATTTCGTGGTTTCCACGCCGGGATCCGTAGGAGTTGAAGTCCCGGCGGCCCACTCCCCGGGACGCGAGGTAGGCGCCCGCCGGGGAGTCCGGCTTGATGCTTCCCTGCCGAGATGTGGATCTGTGGTGACAGGATCCCCCAGCTGCAGCAGCACCCGCGCCCCCTGATGATCCTTGACGGGGATGGGTCTTCGGGCATTCTCGTCGAAAGTAGGGGCCCGCGCATGCGTAGGTGGATTCCCTCATCCCATTCGAACACCGCCCCGCTCTGGGAGTGGGCAGCGAACGCCAGCGTTCGTCCCGGTGAATACGTCGGCGTAGCGGGACGCGAACATCTCCGGAACTGATTGATGAGCTGGATGGCGTCTCGATCTCGGCCTGGGTGCGGGCCTGGTCTCGCATGAACACGTCGTTTCCGTCGCGGTCCCGGCCGATGGGGTCATTGAACAGGTCGATGTCCATGGTGCCGGCGAGGGCGTAGATGATGACCAGCATCGGGCTGGCGAGGTAGTTCATCTTCACGTCCGGGCTGATCCGGCCCTCGAAGTTCCGGTTGCCGGAGAGCACCGCGGCACAGCTAGATCGTGTTCGTTGACGGCGGCCGAGACCTCCAGGGAATCAGAGGGGCCGGTGTTGCCGATGCAGGTCACGCAGCCGTAACCGACGAGATTGAACCCGATCGCGTCCAGGTAGTCTCCGAGCCCGGACCTGGTGTAGTAGTCGGTTACCACCTGGGAGCCGGGCGCCAGCGATGTCTTGACCCAGGGTTTCCGGGTCATTCCCCGCTCGACGGCCTTCTTCGCCACCAGGGCCGCGCCCAGCATCACGGACGGGTTGGAGGGTTGGTGCAGGATGTGATGGATGCGACGGTGACGGCGCCGTTCCTCAGCTCGAAGTGACGTGCCGTCGGCGAGGGTTACCGGCACCGAGGCGTCGGGGGTGTCCGTGTAGGTGGGCAGCACCTCGCGGAAGCTGTCGCGGGAACGGGTGAGCAGGATCCGGTCCTGGGGACGTTTCGGCCCGGCGATGGACGGCACCACGGTTCTGAGGTCGAGTTCGATGTACTCGGAGTAGTCGGGTTCGTGATCGTCCAGATGCCACAGTCCCTGGGCCTTCGGCGTAGGCCTCCGACCAAGGCGATCTGGGATCTCGTCGCGCCCGGTCAGGCGCAGGTAGTCGATGGTTTTCCCGTCGATCGGGAACACCGCGATCGTTGAACCGTACTCGGGGCTCATGTTCCCGATGGTGGCGCGGTTGGCGAGCGGCACCTGGGAGACCCCCTCGCCGTAGAACTCCACGAATTTCCCGACCACCTTGTGCTCGGCGCAGCATCTCGGTGATGGTCAGCACCAGGTCGGTGGATGTGGTGCCCTCGGGGAGCCGGCCGGTCAATTTGAACCCGACCACCCGTGGGATGAGCATGGAGACCGGCTGCCCCAGCATGGCGGCCTCGGCCTCGATGCCGCCGACCCCCCATCCGACCACGCCGAGTCCGTTGACCATGGTGGTGTGGGAATCGGTGCCGACGCAGGTGTCGGGGTAGGCCTGGAGGACACCGTCGACGATGCGCGGGAAGACGACCCGCGCCAGGTGTTCGATGTTGACCTGATGGACTATGCCGGTGCCCGGGGGCACCACCTTGAAATCATCGAATGCGGTTTGACCCCAGCGCGAGGAACTGGTAGCGCTCTCGGTTGCGCTGGTATTCGATCTCGGTGTTCCGGGCGAAGGCGGCCGGGGTTCCGAACACCTCGGCTATGACGGAGTGGTCGATGACCATTTCCGCCGGGGAGAGCGGGTTCACTTTGGCGGGGTCTCCCCCGAGGGCCGTGACCGCCTCCCTCATGGTCGCGAGATCCACCACGCAGGGCACACCCGTGAAGTCCTGCATGATGACGCGGGCGGGGGTGAACTGAATCTCGTGACTCGGTTCGGCTCCCGCGTCCCAGTTCCCGAGCGCCCGGATGTCGTCGGCGGTGATGTTGACGCCGTCCTCCGTTCGCAGCAGGTTCTCCAGAAGGATCTTGAGGCTGTAGGGCAGCCTGTCGTGTCCTGCCACCGCGTCGATCCGGAAGATCTCGTAGGTGGTGCCACCCACCTCGAGGGATGACCTGGCCCCGAAAGCTGTTGACGCTCATGGCTCTCCTTGGTCCGCCTCACGCCACATATCTTGATGTCAAGATATCACGGCGACGCCCTGTTCCCAAAAAGCCGGTGAACGCCTCAGGTTCTCGTGGCGGGTTTCAAGATGGCCACACACTCCACGTGATGGGTCATCGGAAACAGGTCGAAGGCACGGATCCGGTCCGCCTCATATCCGCGTACCGCAAAACCTGCCAGGTCTGGCCAGGCTCGCCGGGTCGCAGGCGACGTAGGCGACGGCCCTGGGCGCGAGATCCGCCACGCGCGCCACCACGGCGGCCCCCGCTCCCCGCCGGGGTGGGTCGAGGACGACCAGATCGACCCCGGAAGGGAGCCGTCGCAGTGCCTTCGCCAAAGACAGCGCCGGGAAACGCCCCCGGGGCACGTTGACGCGGGCATTCGCAGCAGCCCCTCGGTCCAGTTCCACCCGAAAACTTCGGCCCCGGCGTGGTCCGAGGCCCGCGGCGAACAACCCCGAACCGCAGTAGAGATCGAGCGCCAGATCCCCCTGTCTGGGCTTGGTCCCTTCCATGACGGCGTCGAGCAGGGTCTCGGCCGCCCGGGTGTACCTGCCAGAAACCGGAGGCCGCCACCTGGAAGGAGAACTTTCCCGCCTTCTCGCGGACCCGGGTGGGCCGATCAGGGAGTTTTCCATCGGCGAGCACGCTGACCCTGTTCGCCGCGCGAACCACGCTGAGCGATTCCCGCTCCTTCCGCGAGTTCGTTCAACTGGGCAGGGAACAGGCCGGGTGCAGCGGCGAGGCATCCCGTCTCGGGCAGTGGCACAACCTCGTGTGATCGCCGCCCGCGTAGCCCCACGCGACCACCGCTGACCGAGTACCTCATCCGGGTGCGCCAGTTGACCGTCGGCTGGATGGCCTCCACCCGCCCGGGCCAGGTGATTCCCGCCAATCGACAGCTGCTCCGCGATGACGGCCGTCTTGAGGTCGAGCTGGAGCTCAGGGACTGGCGTGCTGCCAGTCACAGCCACCACACTCTCCGGCGATCGGGCACGGGGGCTCCACCCGTCCGGGAGGCCTCGGAGCCCGGATCACGCGTCCCCTGATCGAACCGGCTGCCCCTTCTCGGTGATCTCTACGACCACCCGCTCCCCGGGCAGTCCGCCCGTGACGAAGATCACCTTGCCGTCGAAGCGCCCCACGACCACCACCGTGGGCCACCCGTTCGAGTTCGACCTCGATCATCTGGTGCCCTGTCTGGCCTCGCGGCGCCGCGAGCTGCTGAGCTGGTAGGGCACCGAGATCACCATCACCCCGCTCATGTAGTGCAGCCTGGTGCGGATCAGCAGGGTGGTCTGGTTGTGGAGCAGTCGCTCCCACCAGTTCCCCACCACATAGTCGGGAATGTAGACGGCCACCACGTCCCTGGGGTTCTCAGTGCGCATCTCGGCCACATAGCGGATGAAGGGCTGGGTGATCTCCCGGTAGGGGGATGCGATCACGCGCAACGGAATGCCGAAATCCTCCCTCCGCCACGCCTCCATGAGCTCGCGCGCCTCCTCGTCATCGACGGAGATCGTCACCCCCATCAGGGATGTGGCGCGACCCGCCTTCGCGTAGGCGATGGCCTTCGCGGTGGGCAGGTTCACCTGTTGCACCAGCACCACCGCCCTGACCCGGCTCGGCAGTGCCCGGTCGGATTCGGGGCGGAGGGCCAGTTCATCCCTGACCTGGTCGTAGTGTCTGCGGATCAGGACCATCAGCAGGTACATCAATCCCATGGCAACCAGGGCGAGGTAGGCGCCGTGGGTGAACTTGGAGATGAGCACGACCACCAGCACCACGGCGGTCATTCCCGCGCCGAGGAGGTTCACCACGCGGGATCGTTGCATGCGCCGTCGTTCGCCCCGGTCCTTCTCGACGCGGAGCGCGCGGTTCCAGTGCAGCACCATCCCGGTCTGTCCGACGGTGAAGGAGATGAACACCCCGACCACGTAGAGCTGGATCGGAGGCCGTCACGGGCGTTGAGCCCCCAGACGAGGGCGATGGCCGCCACGGCCAGCAGCACGATCCCGTTGGAATAGGCCAACCGGTCGCCGCGGGTGTGGAGTTGCCGGGGCAGATAACCGTCCTTGGCGAGGATCGAAGCCAGGCTCGGGAAACCGTTGAAAGCGGTGTTCGCGGCCAGGAACAGGATCGACAGGGTGGCGATGATGACCACGTAGAAACCCGGCACGAACCAGTCGCCGAAGACCGTGCGCGCCAGCTGTCCCGTCACGGTCACCGCCGCGGTGTGGATGGTCGAGCCGTCCGGCTTCAGGTAGTGGGTTCCGGTCAGTTCGTCGATCAGGTGCACGCGGGTCAGGTTGGCCAGCAGGACGATCCCGACGAGCATGGTCACAGCGATCAACCCGAGCAACCCGAGCACCGAGGCGGCTTTGCGGCTCTTGGGGGCGGAACGATGGCACGCCGTTGTTACGGCCTCCACGCCGGTCAGCGCGGCGCAGCCCGACGAGAAGGCCCGGGTGATGATCGCGACCAGCACCCACCCGAAGGCCTGGTCGGCGCCCTGGGCACCGATCACCGTCAGGTCGGAGGTCTCGCTCTTCAGCGAATGCCCCAGGACCAGGATCCGGAAGAATCCGATGGCGAGCATCAAGAGCATTGAGAACATGAAGACGTAGGTGGGCCAGGCCAGTATCCCCCCGGAGTCCCTGACGCCCCGCAGGTTCATCAGTGCCAGGACGACGATCACCCCGACCGCGATGGGCACCTCGTAGCCGTCTATCCCGGGGAGCATCGCCTTGGCGTTGAGCACACCGGCGGAAACCGAGACGGCGACCGTCAGCACGTAGTCGACCAGCAGCGCCGACGCCACGGTCAGTCCTGCGTGCCTGCCCAGGTTCGACGCGGCTACCTCGTAGTCCCCTCCACCAGTCGGATAGGCACGAACGGTCTGCCGGTAGGACATCGCCACCACCGCGATCACGACCCCGACCGCGAGCCCGATCTGCCACGAGAACAGGTAACCGGTCATCCCGGCCAAGGACAGGGTGATCAGGATCTCGTCGGGTGCGTAGGCGACCGAGCTCAGCGCGTCCGAGGCGAACACGGGCAGCGCAAGCCGTTTCGGGAGAAGCGTTTCCCCCAGTTGTGCACTGGCCAGGCGGCGGCCGACGAACACACGCTTCAGCGCCTGATAGATGTTCACGAGGCCCTACGGTAGACCCATGGCGGGGTGATTGCGATACCGTCGGATCTGCGTCCGGGATCCCGCCGGACCGGGAGGGAGACGCAAGTGCACATCGTGATCATGGGCTGTGGCACGTCGGTTCCATGCTGGCCGGGGCCTCGAGAAACGAGGGCCATCTCGGTGGCGGTGATCGATGTCAACGTGGATTCGTTCCGGCGGCTCGGGATCGATTTCTCAGGGGCCACGGTCAGCGGGTCGGTTTTCGACCGGGAGGTGCTGGAGGCCGCCGACATCCAGCACGCAGACGGTTTTCCTGCGCCGTTTCCAGCGGCGACAACTCAACATCCTGGCCGCCCGGTGGTTCGCGAGCAATACGGGGTGGACAGTATGGTGGCCCGCATCTACGACCAGGGCAGGGGCCGCCGTCTACGAGAGGCTGGGCATCCCCACCGTCGCCACCGTCCGCTGGACCGTGGGCAGGGTGATGCGCAGGCTGCTGCCCGAGGGCACAGCGAGCCCGTGTGGCGGGACCCTCAGGGACCGTGCGGTTAGCTCCAGATCTACGTCCACTCGGCTTGGGTGGGAGAAAGCGCATCAGGGACTTGTCCGCGGCGGCGCAGGCCCCGATACCGTTCGTTTCCCGCACGGGCCGCGGCATCGTTCCGGACTCCCAGACCGTTTTTCCAGGACGGGGACCCTGAGTCTTCGTCGCCTGCGAGACCGAGAGGGACTGACGACGTCGAATCCCTGTTCGCCGCTCCCCGACCCGTTCCCGAGATCTGCGAGGAATCACCATGCGAGTAGCCATCGCCGGAGCCGGCAACGTCGGCCGGTCCATCGCCCGTGAACTGATCAGCAACGGTCACCAGGTGCTCCTGATCGAGAAGGACCCCGTCGGCGATCACCCTGATTCTGTCCCCTGGCGGAATGGTTCCAGGCGGATGCCTGCGAACCCAGACCCTGGAGGAGGCCGAGCTGAGAACTGCGACTGGCGATGCGGCCAGCGGGATGACAAGGTGAACCTGGTGCATTCGCTGTTGGCGAAAACGGAGTTCGGGGTGCCCCGCACGGTGGCGCGCATCAACCATCCGGGCAATGAGTGGCTCTTCGACGAGGCCTGGGGAGTGGATGTCGCGGTCGCAGCCCCGCATCATGTCGGCTCTGGTGGGAGGAGGCCGTCGCGACCGGCGACCTGGTGCGGCTGTTCACCTTCACCAAGTCCCCGACGAACCTCTCCGAGATCAGTCTGCCCCAGCAGAGTCGTTCGTCGGGCGCCGGATCCGTGATCTGGAGCTGCCCCGGGAAGTGGTCCTGGTGGCGATCATCCGCGATGGCATCCCGCTGGTCCCCGAGCGCGACGGTGCCCCGCTCGAGGGCCATGGACGAGATGCTGTTCGTGGCCAGTCAGGACGCGGAGGGGCGAACCTCGGCTCGATGTTCGCCTCCACCGACTGACCGAGTGTCAGCTGACGACTCTCGAATTCTGTTGACCATGATGCGCCCGTTGTCGCCGGAGGAGGATCCGGCCTGCACGACGAGGTCACAGCCGGGCGTGATGCAGTCCGAGGCGGCGGCGACCGGTCCAGTTCAGTTCTATGCTGCCCGTGCCGTCGGTCAGCAGCGCCTCCACGCTGCCCATGTCGAGGGCTGGTGACCCAGCGGACGGTGCCCCGCACCTTCACCTGGACGATCACAACACTCGGACAGGGGCTGGCGCCTGCAGTCGCGTGACCGCTCCTTCAGGTCCCTCGGCCTCCAGTTCCTCGGGCCGGGGAGGAATCGCCGCAGCCGCCGCATGAGGGCCGTGCTGCCCGCCGGTCATTTCTGCTCAGGTCCGGAATCGTCAGGGGAATGAGGCTGCCCGGCGCGGCGGGGCGAGTTCCCTCTACGGACCACGAGATTGCCGAAGCACTCGAGAAGCGCGATGCTCGCGTCCTCATTCTCCGGTTCGAGGCGGCGCGCCCGAAGACGATCCCGCAGCACCCATCCAGGCCCCCGACCAGCCAGGTGCGGGAAACATGGGTTCCGCGCCTGCCCTGGCGCGTCGGTGACGGGCTGCTGACGGCGCAGCTCCACCCGAAGGACCCTCCAGGAGGTGATCTCCCGCCCTCCTTCTCCGGATTGCCGCCGCGATCTCCTCGCGGATCTCGGCGAGCATCGAGGTGCGCCTCGGACCCAGCGAACAGCGCGACCTCCATGGCCGATGCCCCTGTCCCCCACCAGGAAGGACTGGACCCGCTGCCGCCTCGTCCACCTGGAGCTGGCTGACAGTCTCCTCGAACAGGGGTGACCACGAGGCGCCCGAGGTCTATCCGCTGGACATCGTCCTCGTCCAGGTCCACCTCTTCGATGTCGAAGGGACCCTCGTAGCGGTCGAACAATTCGTCGATCTCGGCTCACTTCTCCTCATCGGTCATCTCATCGACGATCTCCTCGTCGTCATCGGTCCTCTTCGACCGTTTCTCATCGATGGTCTCCTCGACCGTTTCCTCATCGGTGCGGTCTTCATGCTGCCCCTCGTGGATTCACTGTTGTCCGGTTGAACCACTAACCTGGCGCGCTCCGTCTCATCGATTTCGGCGACCGGGATGAACTGTGCGGAAATGAAGGGTACGACCACCAGTTGGGCCACCCGCTCGCCCTCCTGAAGCTCCACGGTCGTTTTCGTGTCGAGGTTGATCAGGCAGATGCGGATCTCGCCGCGGTAGCCGGAATCGATGATGCCGGGGCTGTTGACGATTCCCAGGCCACGCTTCGCGGCTTGCCCAGATCTGGGCGTCACCATCCCGAAAGTGCCCGCGGGAAGGGCGATGCGCACCCCGGTGCCGACCAGCCTGCGTTCCCCCGGTTGGAGGGTGACGGACTCGGTGATGCGCAGGTCGCGCCCCGCATCCCCTCGACCTGGCATAGCCAGCAGGTACTCGAGGGCGTCACGACCACTGGTATCTCAGGCACCCGGTCAATCTAGCGCGGCTGCGGCCCATCCGGGACCCGGGACATAATGGGAGTCCCGAGAAACATCGAAAGGACCTTGTCATGGCCGTTGAAGAAAAGATTTTGTGGAAGATCTACGCATGGGTGTGTCAGCGCAGCAACCACTCTTCTGGCCCAGAAAGCTGTGACGAAGGCCGGGAAGCGGCCACGGAGACGTCCTGATCCGAACGAGCCTGATACTCCACTCACCCAGGCGCTCATCATGGGCCCTGTGCAGCGGGGTCGGTGTTGGCATGGCGCAGCTCACCATGAACCGTTACATGCAGCGTCGCTGGTTCTCGAACACCGGTCGCAGGAGCCCGGGCCGGCTGCGCAACAAGATGGATCTGTGATCCCGGTCAGACGCAGTCGACGCAGTACGTGAGATCGCCCTTGGTCTCGGCCAACTGGCTCTGGGATTTGACGAGGAGCAGGATGCGCAAGTGAATTCATCTCGACTGCCGTGGCAGTACCCGACTGTCAGTTCCTCGTGGGACAGGTCGGCCCCCGGCAGTTCGAACGATTCAGCCGCCTCGACCTCGTCCTCATCAACCTTGCCGGAGTTCTTGTCGTTTTCGGCGTGTCTTGAGTTCCTCGAGCGAATCCTCGCTCATCTCCTCGTCACTCTTGCGTGGTGCGTCGTAGTCGGTGGCCATGTCCGTGGTCCCTCCTGGTCTCGCCGTCGGTTCGTCCCGAAATTGATCGGGGCTATGTGTACCACATCCTGAGCGTGGCGCAAGTCCGGGTTCCAGCTGGTGTCGGCTGGTAGGTTGTTCAATCAGACACAAGGGAGTTTGCATGGACAGCGCACTGAGCCGCGGGAGATCAGTCCCGCATCCGTGGAGGGCCACGCTCGCCGAGGTGGCCACGGAGGCCGGGGTGGACCCGGCGCGGATAGAGGGGTTCGCCTTTCCCGTGCTCGCGGAGCGCTCGAGCACATGACCAGCTACCGCCCTGGACTGCGCGGTCAGACGCCGGGGTGACGGTTCAGGACATCGCCGTTTGCAGGAACTCATCTCCACCCGCCTACAGGCCCGCGGGATCGATTCGGAGGACATCGCCTGGGATTCGTGGCGGGAACCCGACCGCAAATGGCGGCTGGTGGGGTGCTGGAGAGCCACGAGCGGCGGGCGGAGTTCATCTTCGATCCCCTGCGGCCGTTTCACCATCGCCGACAACCCGGACGCGCGGTGGATGATCGGTGAGGAACTGCCCGGCAGCAGGACCCCGACAACGAGAACACTGTAGATTTCGACGACGAGTTCGCCCTGGTGCGCGCAACCACGCACACCCACCACCCTCCCTCCCGGGCGACGACGTCCCACCGGCAGCTTCGACGAGGGCCCAGCCACCTCGAGGCTCGACGATCTCTACGACATGCTGAGCGGTGTCAGCGAGGACTCGGTGCGGATCTACGTGGGCATCGACGACGAGTCCTCCGGGGAGGAAACCCCGCAGGAGCAGGACGGGCAGGAGGAATTCGAGGAGACCGAGGTGATCGACGACTTCGCCGGGATACCGGAGGCCGATGCCGCTGACACCGTCGAAAACCTCCTGATCGGGCCGGCCCAGGGATTCCTGGTCGAAACCGATACCGAGGACACCGCGCCGCAGCCCAGGTCACGGCACCGCCGCAGGGCCCGTGTCCCGAGCTGGGACGAGATCCTGTTCGGCGGCCCATCGTCCCGCTGAACCTTTCATTCCCCGAAGGGCAGGGGATCCTCTCCCAGGGTGGCGCGGGCCCGGGTCGCGGTCATGCGCCGCCGGTGATGGGCCCGGCAGAGCACCTCGTAGCGGATCTCCCCTGCTCCGGTGTCCCCCACCACCACCTGGGAGCCCTCCGTTGACCATCAGGCCGTTGACGGTGCGGGCGTCGTGCCCTCGCACCACACCAGCACAATGGGCCGATGGGGAGGGTCTCCACCCGGTCAGCCAGTTCCACCAGCCGCCGCGATCCGGGAAACAACTTGGTTCTGAAGTCCGCGAGGATCCCGAAAGTGTAGACGTCGATTTGCAGTCTCGTCCACGACCCGCAAGCTGTTCCACCTGCTCCCCGTGTAGAACTGCGCCTCGTCGCAGACGAGATAGTCGATCCGCCTGCGCCACCAGCTGGGCGGATGACGTGGGTCCAGAAGTCGAATTCCTCGTCCACCTCGGTGGCCGGCGTTTTCGAGGCCCAGCCGGAGGAAATCCGTGCCCTGCCCGAGCGGTCCCGGGACGTGAATATCCGGCTTTGTCTCGCCGTGCGTGGACTGGGTGTGGCCGAGGCTGCAGGGCGAAGGGTCGACTTTCCGCAGTCCATGGGACCCGGTGTGGAAGACGAGTTCAGGCACTCTTGGCTCGATCAGCTCCTCGTAGATGGAAACGTAGGGTCTCGGCGGTGTGCCGAGGGGTCAGTTCTTCGAGCAGGCCCCGACGCGGAACGCATCGCGGCGCCGCCAGGATCGGCGAGTTTCCGCATCCCGCCGCCAGGAACGACGTCCGGTTCGGTGAGGAGCGCGGATTCCGGTGAGGTCGCCACGGTCAGGCGATCGTCGCAGTAGAGGATCGGCAGCCCCGCCGCCACGGCCTCGGAGAGCACCAGCGCCTGGGAGTCAGAACCGGTGACTCGTCAACACGAACACGTCGGAGTCGACCAGTTCGTAGCGATCGCGTCCAGAACGCAGATGGCCCCTGGAAGTCGATGTTTCCGGCGCCTGCGGCCAGCATCTTGAGCGAGGACGTTGGTCGCCGTCCCGACGATCACCAGCTCCGAGACCCGGTATGCCAGCACGCCGGAAGGCCCACCAGCACGTCCAGGCGTTTTCCTCCTTCGCCAGCCGCCCTGACGGTCGTAGACCGCACCGCCTCGTCGGATCGTTCCCCTGCGGACTTGGGAGATGGCATCCAGCATGCCCCGTCCGACGCCGGTGGGAACCACGTATCCGGGTACCCGGTGGGTGGCTGCTGTCTCACCAGGTCCTTCATGAAGGGGCTGGGAACGGTCCGAGCGTCGACCTTGCCTGCTATGTCGGCGAAGGAGGCCCAGTCCATCCGTGCCGCCAGCCCACCGGGTTCCTGGCTCGGGGCACCAGCCGGGAACGACTGAGGCCCGCCCCGCCGCCCCGGTGAGCAACGGATTGATGAGGAACTGGTAGAGCCAGGTGCCGACATGGCGGCCTTGACCGTCTGGTGGTGCCTGCGACATTGGCGTGGAAGGTGTGGAGATGCGGGATGCCCTGCAGTCTCGCGATCCTGGCGCCGAGTATCAGGGCCCCCGTTCGGTTTGCGGTGCACCACGTCGAAACGCGCGCACTTCGTGATCAGCCGGGCGCGGCGTTCCGAGTTGTGCAGGATGTCTCAGATGGGCGGGAAGCCCCTCGACGTAGATGGTCGGGCACTCGATGACGCGGCAGCTCTGGGTTTCTCCAGGTGCCGGTCCGGGGCTATAGAGACTGACTTTCCGGTGTCCCAGATCCGTCAGTTCCCTGGATCTGGGTTTCGACGGAGCGGCCGATCCCGCCGGAGGAGGGAAAAAGTCGTCTATCAGCAGCGCGACGTGCATTATTGCGGCCCGAACGTGAAGAGCGGCACGTACATCTCGGCGGCCGTGAGGGAGCCGTGCTGGCCGTGGAGCCCGAACTCCTTCGGGAGGTTCCGGGTGTGGACGGCCCAGTCGCCCTGCATGACTACAAGAACGTCGCCGATGCGGGAACGGACCCGGTCGGTCACATCGCCGAACCAGCCCCGCCTCGATCGCGTCGTCGCGCAGCCACACCTCTGCCTGCTCCCCAGCCTCGAGGCCCAGGCCTTGGCGAGTCGCTCAGGTCGCTGGTCGTGAGAGCTGCCGGAAACCTGGGTTCGCCTCCCACCTGCCAGGCTCCCCATCAGCCCCGGGTGATCCTCGATCGTGATCTGGTGCTGCTTGGGGACGTCGACCATGCCGTGGTCGCCCGTGACGAGCAGGCATGTGTCCTCCGGGAGCGCTTCCACCAGGTCCGTGACGAGTTCCTCCGCCCGGACCAGCGAGTCCAGCCATCGCCAACTTCCCACCCGTGGGCGTGCCCGTTGTGGTCGAGGCCGCGTTCGTGAGGCGTAGACCACCCTCGTGGTCACGCAGAGGCCTCGTGACCGTGCCGATGAACGCCCGGTGATCGCCCTCCGTCTCCACTCCGAGGTGTTCGGCTCCCGCCGAAGGCCAGCCTCTGGAGTCCCACTGCCCTTGAACCGGGCGAGACTGACGCAGCCGCTGGTGATCCCCGGAACGCATCCGCTGGTAGAGCGTCGGTTCGCAGGCGAAAACCCTCGACATCGGCGGGGCCGCCCGCCCACGTCAGGGCGTTCACCACGCAGCGGCGATCCGGGTCGAGAAATGAGTAGCCGACCATCCCGTGGCTTCCGGAGCGGAACCGCAGCCGATGCTGGTGAGGGATGTCGCGGTGGTCGAGGGCACCGCGCAGGTCAGGCGCATGGCCCTTCCCAGTCCCGGGGCGAACAGGTCGCTGTCGTGGCTGTGTTCGGCAACGGGAAACCAGCCCAGGCCGTCGATCAGCAGGATGACGTATCGCGCCGCCCGCGGCACGTCGAGCACCGGGGTCCCCCCCAGCAGGCGGGCAGCGACGCTGGGCAGCAGATTGTTCAGGCAGGCGCCCCTCGTAGTCCGGGCAGCACCGTGTCGCTCATCCGACGTGCTCCTGCAGCAGGGAACCGAAGGCCATGAGCTTTTCGACGCTCTGCCATCCGTCACCCAGCGGGCTCATCCGCACGGTCAGGTCGTTTCGGGGACCGACATTCCGGTCCATCCGTGATCCGCCTCGCACTGCGGGTCCTCGCAGGTCGCGGGGCCGATGTCCAGCCGGGATGCGGCTCCCCACGCCAGGGTGAGCCAGGCCTCGACGAGCTGCGATCCGTTGGCGGGATACTGCTCGGGTGGTGCACGGAACGGGTCACCACGACGGAGTGGATGGCCCTGAGGGCGACCACCTCAGCGCTGGTGATGGCGCGATCCGGGATAGCCCGGCGTCCTGTTCGTCGGTATGGCTGATGATCAGCTGCTTTGTCGGTGAGCACGAGCGCCGTGAGGTGTCGCTGCAGATCGCCCGTCGCGAAAGCTGGCCTCGTGATGCACGAGGTAGCTGAGCATCCTCTGCTGTCCCAACGCCCCGGAGATACTCGCCCAGACGAGTTCGGGGAAGAAACCGGCAGTCCTCCACCTCTTTTCTTTGAGTGCGGCGGCCTTGGATGCCTCGGGGACAGCTGAATCACCCGGCCATTCTTCCACTAAATTGAGACACCATGAAGTCCCGGCCCTTCTTCGCCGCCCGTCTCGAGGATCGCCTGAACCGGGATGCTGAACCGCTTCCTGCTGCGCCGCGGCTGGCAGGAGTGCATCACCTCGTACACCGGTTTCGGCACCACGAGGCAGGTCCGTGTCCTCGCGCGGGTCGTGCTGCGACCCCCGAAGGACGCGGGAATTGCGCAGGCAGCAACCGACCTGCTGCACCGTCGCGGATGGCGCAATTTCATCGCCGCCGCGAAGGTGACCTCAGGGCCGAGATCGTGATCGGGGATCTCAGGTGCCCGGTGCAGGCCGACCGGGGCGGCTACATCGATGTCCGGATCCGCGACCACGGTCTGCCCGTCGGATGGCACCAGGTGCTCATCGAGGGTGCCGGTGGGGCCTCGAACTGGGCTCCGGTCCATGTGATCGACGAGAACCAGACCTTCGGGATCGTCTCGGACATCGACGACACCATCTCTGTCCACGTGGCTTCCCGCCCCATGGTCGCGGCCTGAACTCCCTTGGTGGTGACCGAACAGGCCCGTCAGGCCGTCCCCGGTATGTCGCGCCTGTTCCAGGAGCTGATCGCTGCCCATCCGGGTGCGCCGCTCATCTTCGTCTCTACGGGGCGCCTGGAACACCTCACCCGATGGTCACGCGTTTCCTGAAACGCCACGGTTTCCCTCACGGCGCACTGCTGCTGACCGACTGGGGGCCGACCAACACTGGTTGGTTCCGCAGCGGGGCCCATCACAAACGCACCTGTCTGCGGGAGCTCGCCGCGACCTGCCCAACATCCGCTGGCTGCTGGTCGGTGACGACGGCCAGCACGACCCAGATCTTGTACGCCGAGTTCGCCAGTCTCCAGCCCGACCACGTCGCGGCGCGCGCGATCCGCCAGCTCACCCCCGGCGAACACGCCCTGGCCCACGGCACCCTGACCGAGACCCCGGACATCTGGGATTGGACCCCCGACCTGGCCCCGGAGGTCCGCGCACCCGACGGGGACGGACTTGCCGATAAGCTACGCCCGTTGATCCGGCTCAAGGAGATCTGAACCAGCCCATGGCCAAAACCACCGAGGAGTTCGAGGAACACATCCTGGACGTCGACGTCACCGAGGAGATGGAGTCCAGTTTCCTCGAGTACGCCTACTCCGTCATCTATGCCCGTGCCCTGCCGGATGCGCGCGACGGTCTGAAACCCGTCCAGCGGCGCATCCTGTTCTCGATGGACGACATGGGCGTCAGACCCGAGAAGGGGCACGTGAAGTGCGCCCGTGTGGTCGGTCAGGTGATGGGTGTGCTGCATCCGCACGGCGACAGCGCCATCTACGACGCCCTGGTGCGCATGGCGCAGCCGTGGGCGATGCGGTTGCCCCTGGTCGACGGTGCACGGCAACTTTCGGGTCGCTCGATGCGGGACCGGCGGCGATGCGCTACACCGAGTGCCGGATGGCGCCTCCCGGCGGTGGCGATGACCGCGGGTCTGGACGAGAGACGTCGTCGATTTCAGGCCGAACTACGACGGTAAGGACACCGAACCCGAGGTGTTGCCAGCGGCCCTGCCGAACCTCTTGGTCAACGGCGCCTCCGGGATCGCGGTGGGAATGGCCACCAACATCGCCCCGCACAACCTACGGGAGGTGGTCTCCGCGCTGAAGGCGCTCCTGAGGGACCGGGAGGTCTCCCTGGAGGAGCTGATGCGGCACCTGCCCGGACCCGATTTCCCCAGCGGGGGGCGGATAATCGGTCTCGAGGGCATCCGTGACGCCTACGCCACCGGACGTGGTTCCTTCAAGGTGCGGCCAGGGCCAGCATCGAACGGGTCTCGGCGCGCCGCCGCGGCATCGTCATCACCGAGCTGCCCTACCTGGTCGGTCCGGAGAGGATCATCGAACAGATCAAGAAGGGCATCGACTCACGCAAACTGGTCGGCATTGCCGGGGTGAAGGACCTGACCGATCTGGCCAACGGCACCAGGCTGGTGGTGGAGGTCAAGAACGGCATCAACCCCGAGGCCCTGCTGGAGCAGCTCTACCGGGTGACGAAAACTGGAGGACACCTTCGCCATCAACGCGGTGGCGCTCGTGGAGGGAGCAACCCGGACCCTGACCCTGAAACAGCTGTTGGAGGTCTACCTGGATCACCGGCTCCAGGTGACGATCCGCTGCACACCACCGCCTCGGCAAAAGCTCGGGAACGGCTGCACCTGGTCAGGGGGCTGCTGCTGGCCATCGTCGACATCGACGAGGTCATCGCCATCGTGTCGTTCCAGCGAGGACGCCGCCGAGGGCGCGCAGCCCGTTGATGGACGCCTTCGACCTGGACGAGGTGCAGGCGAACTACATCCTGGACATGCAGCTGCGCCGCCGACGAAAGTACTCACGCTGGAGCTGAACGCTGAGGCCGACGAACTGGCTGCCCGCATCGACGAGTTGCAGCGAATCCTGGACGACGACGCGGTCCCTGAACGCCTGGTGGCCTCGGAACTGGACGAAATGGCCGAGCGGTTCGGAACCCCCGCAGGACGGTGTTGCTGGCCGCCGATGGCGTGGTCAGATCAGCGGCCCCTGGAGGTTCCCGACGAGCCGTGCTGGGTCTGTTGTCCACCACGGGACGCGCGGCCCGCACCGACTCCGCCGCTCCCCTGCCCGATGGGCGGGTCCTGGGCTGCACGCGACGTGATCGTGGCCGCGATCAGGGTCACCTCCCGCGCCGAGTTCGGGGTGATCACCAACACGGGACGCCTGCTGCAGGCCAGGGCCATCGAACTTCCCACCGTGCCGTTGACCGCCACGGCACCTGAACCTGCAGGGCGGTTCCGAGTCTCGGGAGCTGTGGCCCCGAGCAGGGGGAACAGGTGGTCGGCCTGACCTCTCTCGACCCGCTCGGGCCTGGCCCTGGGGACGCTGCGGGGCGTGGTCAAACGGGTCAATCCCGAGGTGATCGGGAAGAGCTCGTGGGACGTGATCCGCCTCGAGAAGGGCGACGAGGTCGTGGGGCGCGGTGGAGCTGGAATCCCCGAACACGGCGTTCATCACCTCGGATGCGCAGCTGCTGCACTTCTCCGCCGACCTGGTGCGCCCGCAGGGACGCCTGGGTGGCGGCGTCTCAGGGTGAAGCTGTCGAGGACGCGAAGGTGCTGTTCTTCGGCGAGTGGATCCCGCAACTGACCTGGTGGTCACGATCGCGGGGCGCCGGATTCGTTGTTCGGGCACACCACGGGCGGCGCCAAGGTCACCCCCTGGCCGAGTACCCGACCAAGGGCCGGGCCACCGGAGGGGTCAGGTGCCAGCGTTTCCTGAAGGGGAAACGGCCCTCATCGCAGCCGCCATCGGCGGGTTCATGACCGCCGCGGCCTCGGACGGCACGCCGGTTGCCCTGCCGGAACCCCACGCCGAAACGCGACGGTTCCGGCGTTTCCCTGAAGGGGTGGTCGAGGCGCTCGGGGCCCGGCGCACCCCTGAAGTGGTTGAGTTGATCCCATGAGTTTCGACGACCTGCTCTCCGCCAACCGCAGCTATGCGGAAAGTTTCTCCCGGAAGGGAATCGATGGCATCGCTCACGCCGGGGTCGCGATCGTCACCTGCATGGATTCACGCATAGACCCGTTGCCCATGGTCGGTCTCCCGGTCCCGGTGACGCCAAGATCCTTCGTTCCCCGGCGGCTGGGTGGCGCCTGGACAATGACGGGCTGTGCTGGCAGTCCACTGCTCCACGTCGAACGGATCATGCTCATCCCCCACACCCGCTGCGCGATGTCCGGAACCGATGAGGCGTTGCACCAGTCGATCGCGGAACGCAACGGAATGGACGCCACGTGGCTGAGTTTCGGCGCCAGCCCGGACCAGATGAGCCGTTTGAAGCAAGACGTCTCGCGGTGCTGGCCCATCCCTGATCAAGAACCGAGCCAGGTGGGGGATTCAGCTGTACGACGTGGACACCGGCCTGCTGGAGCAGATCTTCTGAAAACCCCGCCGCCCGTGGCCTTGCGAAAACCCGAGAAGAGATGTGGAAGCCATGCCGAAACCGACGTCCAGGAATGAGTTGGTTCACCTAGCGGCGAGCGGTTCGAAGAACTGTGCGCTGTGCGATTCGATGAGCGATCACGACACGCCGTTTCGTTCTGACTTCAGCGGCGGGGCAACAGGAAAGAGGCTCATTGGCAGCGCGACAAGAACGTTCGGGACATCCTGACGCACCTGTACGAATGGCACCAGCTTCTGCTGACCTGTGAGGACAACAGGAACGGGCAATCAAGGCCGTTCCTGCCCGCACCCCCACAACTGGAGGACCTGCAAGTTGAACGAGCAGTTCTGGCGCCAGCACCAGTCAGCTCGCACTGGAGGAGGCGAACGACTCGTGCGCTCCTCACGAACAGGTGATGGCCTTGATCAACCTTCAGCAACGCCGGACTGTTCTGAGAAGGGGCCGGTTCGCCTGGACGGGAACGACGACCCTGGGCTCCTACTGCACATCCGCGACATCCAGCCATTACGACTGGGCATTGAGGAAGATCCGCGCTCATCTCAAGGAATTGCGCTCCACACTGACCTTAGGGGCGGTGTTGTTCCAGGTGCCACGAGACTCGTTCACGGCCATCCCCGGGTCTGCCCTGATCGAGGGCTTCGCGGTCGAGGGGTGGCCCGTGAACAAGCCTTCCTCAGACGTCTATGCGGTCGGATTCCAGCGCGTAGGCGCCCGCGACTATGAACTCCTTGCGCGGCGCCACGTCATTGCCCATCAGCATCTCGAAGACGGCCTCCGCTCGTTCCGCGTCGTCCACGGTCAGGCGTCTCAAGGTGCGACGCCTGGGATCCATGGTGGTTTCCGCCAGCTGATGGGCGTCCATCTACCCAGCCCCTTGTAACGCTGCGGTTCCTTGAACCGCACCCCCTTCTTCGTCAGCTCCGCGGCCTTCCGTTGGTATTCCCCGTCGGTGTAGGTGTAGATGTATTTCTCCATGCCCCGTTTCGGATTGATCAGTTCGAAACGGTGCAGCGGGGAACTAGCTCGAGTAGACCCGGCCTGCTTCCACGAGGGGACGCATGTAGCGGAAGAACAGCGTGGCGAGCAGGCAGCGGATGTGGGCTCCGTCGAGGTCGGCGTCCGCCATGAAGATGATCTTGCCGTAGCGTGCTGCGTCCACCCCGAAGGTGCGTCCCGAACCGGCGCCGACCACCTGGATGATGGCCGCGCACTCGGCGTTCTTCAACATGTCGCCGACGGAGGCCTTCTGCACGTTCAGGATCTTGCCGCGAATCGGCGGCGCCTGGAACTCGGAGGTTGCGCGCCGTGTCTCGCGGTGCCGAGCGCCGAGTCACCCTCGACGATGAACAGCTCGCTCAGCTCGCCGTCGGCGCTGCGGCAGTCCTTCAGTTTCGGTGGCGGCGACGACGACTCGAGGGCGTTCTTCCGGCGCTGGTTCTCGCGGTGCGCCCGCCTGGACGCGGGCGCGGGGAGGCGTTCACCACCTTTCTCCATCGAGGGTTCGCGCCACCTGCTTGGTCGCGGCCCTGGAGCTGGTCAGGAAATCCGTGAGCTCGTTCTCGACGATACGCGCCACCGGGCGCTGCACGGGAGGGTGCCCAGCACCTCCTTCTGTCTGTCCTCGAACTGCGGCTCCGCGAGCGGACGGTGACCACTGCGGTCAGTCCCTCGAGGCAGTCGTCCTGACGATTTCGTCCCTCGTTCTTCAACAACCGGGTCCCGTCGAGGGCCTTCGTGGAATGCCTTTACCACCCCCGTTCGAAACCGGATACGTGGGTACCGCCCTTTGGGGGTGGCGATGATGTTGACGAAGGAACGCACCTGGTTGTCGTATCCGGTGCCCCACCGCGCCGCGATGTCGACCTCGGGGCTGCGTTCCACGTCGGTGGCGGTCATCACCCCGGCCCTCGTCGAGCATCGGCACGGTCTCGGTGAACGAATCACCGCCGGTCAGCCGCAGCACCTCCGTCAACGGGGCGTCCCTTCGCCAGGAAATCCACGAACTCCGTGATGCCTCCCTCGTGGAGGAACACCTCTGTTTCTGCGTTCTCCCCGCGGGCATCGGTCACCTCCAGGCGCAGACCCGGGACGAGGAAGGAGGTCTGCGCGCCTGGTCGTGAGAGTTGGGGCAGAGAGAGACCGGCGTCGGCGAGGAAGATCTGTTCATCGCTCCAGTAGCGCACCCGGGTTCCCGTGCGGTTCTTCGGCACCCGCCCAAGTTTCCGCAGACCTGAGGCCGGGGTGAAGGGAGCATCCGGTCCTTCGCCGCCGAAGATCCCGGGCACCCCGCGCCGGAAACTCATGGCCCAGGTGGCTCCTTCCCGGTCCACCTCGACGTCCATGCGGGAGCTGAGCGCATTGACCACGGAGGCACCAACTCCGTGAAGCCCACCGGTTGCGTTGTAAGAGGAGTTCCCGAACTTCCCGCCCGCGTGGAGCCGGGTGTAGACCACCTCGACACCGCTGAGTCCCGTGCGCGGTTCCTTGTCGACGGGGATGCCGCGAGCGTGATCCACGACCTCGACGGAGCCGTCCTCATGGAGGGTTACCGTGATGCGGTCGCCGAAACCGGAGAGGGCCTCGTCAGCGGCGTTGTCGATGATCTCCCACAGAGCAGTGCATCAGGCCACGGGTGTCCGTGGATCCGATGTACATGGCCGGGCGTTTGCGCACCGCCTCGAGGCCCTCCAGGACCAGCAGGTTCTTGGCTCCGTAGTCGCGGGGGTGTGGGTGTTGGGGTTCTGAACGCACTGGACAGGTTACCGGGAAGGCAAGCGCCACGTCAGCAAGAGGTTCGACGGCTGCTGCGCCCTGAGGAGGGAATGTTGGAGGGACGCGCTACGTTAGGAACGGCACAGAGGTACTCCGGAAAGGAAGGGCGAGCATGACCAACACCGCCACTGAACAGGCCACCGGCAGCCTCACCGCCATGGACCGGTGCGACCGTTGCGGCGCTCAGGCCTACCTCCGCGTGGAGTTGAGCAGCGGCGGCGAGTTGCTGTTCTGCGCATCATCGCGAACAAGCACCGCGAGAAGCTCGCCCGGGTGGCTGCGCGAGATCCACGACGAGACGGCACGCCTCGATGAATGATTGCCGTTGCGGCCCGGATCAGTTCCGGGCTCGCCACCACCGGCTCCAGACGGTTGGCCAGGACGTGGTGGAAGGCGGTGGCCACCGTCCCGGTTCCAGGCCACGGGCCTCGGGCACAGGCCTGTCGGTAGATGGCTGGTTGCAGTGGGTCCCGCATTTCCGAATCACCGATTTTCCAGTCGACCACGAGCGCATCGAAGGCCGGGTCGTCGCTGGAAAAGACCGCGTCGATCCGCCCGCGCAGCACCAGCGATTCCCAGCGGAGCAGGAACCGGAACCTCGATTCCGAGTGGCGTCAGGTTCGCGAACCGGCTTGCCTCGAGGCCCGTTTGAGGCGTTCCAGCTCGGGTTCCTCCGCGCGAGCCCGGAACTCGAGTTCGTCGAAACCGGGACTGACGGAGAACCGCGCCATCACCCATTCGTGGAACCGCTCCCCCAGCCGCGTGCTGCGTTTTCGGTTCCCGCGGCATCCGGCGCGCCAGGCGCTCGGCGAAACCCACCGGGTTCTTCCGCAGTTCCATGAGCGCGGTGGCCGACAGGCCGGCGGGCAGGGTCAGGTTCAGTTCGTCCTCCGGGTCAGTTGTCTCGGCCAGGAAAGCGGCGTCCCGGTCCCGCCGCGATCCTCTCCTGTTCCGCTGCCGAGGCGACGCCCGACCCCAGACCCAGCCGGTCTCGTCCCCCGGATGCGATCACCTCCGCGCCTGACGGACCAGGGGCCGCGGCATGGGCCGTGGCGGCCGCCCGGTCCGTGACGGGAACGGGCCAGGCCGCGGTCCGGGCAGCCGTGGGTCGGGGATTTTCCTCCGGGGAGGCGGCATGGAGGATCCCTCGTGAGTGCCGCCGCATCCTCGAGGCATCAGCGTGAACGGCCGCGTGCCCGTTTTCAGCCCGGGTGCCCGGTGTGGGCTGAGACGACGAGCAGTCGTTTCGCCCTGGTGGCGGCGACATAGGCCAGCCGGTCCTCGGAGAGCCGGTGCTCCTGCTTCAACTCCTCCCGGTAGGCGTCGATGCCCCGCTTGGAGTAGTCGGCGAGCTGGGGGATCGCATCCGCGTCTCCCCTGAGTGGCGCGGGTAGCAGACGCGAATTCGTGCTCCAGTTTCCCGTCCGGTCGGTCCCGGGAAACACCCCCTCCGACAGCGCCGGCAGGTAGACCGTGTGCCATTCCAGTCCCTTGGCCCGGTGGACGGTGAGCAGCTTCACCGAATCGGCTGCGGTCGGTGTGGCGCGTTCCAGCGCGTCCCCCGTGTTCCTCCTCGGCATCCAGCCATGCCAGTAACCCGGCCAGGCTCCCGTCGCCGTCGATGTCGGGGTAGGTGGAGCAGGCCGCGATGAACCGCGCAAGCTGGGAGGTGTCCCCGCGCACCAGTTGTTCGGCCTCCAGGCCGAGCCGGGAGATCACGCGGCGCACCAGCTCGGGGACGGGCTCGTCCAGGTGCCTGCGCAGCTCGGCGAGTTCCGAGGTGAACCGTTCCAGCCGCGCCCTCCCCTCGTCGCTGATGGCGGCCTGCCCCGGATCGTTCATGGCGTCCAACAGCGAGGGTGCGCAAGCCGGATCGGCACGCGAGACGAGTTCGGTCAATTCCTCGGGCAACGGAAGCGGTTCCTCCGCGGCCTCCCCCTGCGCCAGCTCCCGGGCGCGCCGCGCCAGCGCGGCCAGATCGGCCAGACCGAGCCGCCAGCGTTCCCCGGTGAGCAACCCGGCCACCTCGGCGTTTGCCAAAGGGTCGGCGAGTACCTTCAGGGTGGCCACCACGGGGCGATCTCCGGTAGCTGAAGCAGGCCCCCGATACCGACGATCTCCACGGGAACGTCGTGTTCGCGGAGACGTTCCCACACCGAGGTCAGGACGTCGTTGCGGCGGGTCAGGACGGCGATGTCCCGCCATGCCGTGCCCTCGGCATGCCGGGCCGTGACGTCGGTCGCCAGCCAGTCGAGTTCCTCCGAGGGGTGTCGAAAGCACAGGACACGGACCTCACCATCGGGGTACCCCTCCCGGGCGTAGTTCCACCCCCGCCCCTGTTGCGCGTGAGCGGCTCCGGCCAGGCGTTGCCCACCTCCAGGATCCGGCTGCCGCTGCGGCGGTTGATGGTGAGCGTGAACTCCTTTGCGGGTTCCCCCGTTGCCCCTGGGAAGTGGGTGGGAAAACCCGAGGATGTTCGAGGCAGCTGCTCCGCGCCACCCGTAGATCGCCTGGTTCGGATCCCGACGGCGGTCACGAGAAACCCGCGGCCCGACGCGGTATCGACGCCGCTGAACAGTGCGCGCAGCAGGATTGCCTGCGCCGACGATGTGTCCTGGTACTCATCGAGCAGGACTACCGGAACCGTTGTCTGGAGTGGCGCCGACCGCGGGGAATGATTACGCCAATTCCACTGCCTGGGCCTGCTGGTCGGCAAATTCCACCAGGCCGAGTTTCTTCTCGAGTCTCCCGGTAGGTCTCGACGAGTTCCAACAACTCCAGACGCTCGTCGATGGCCCCCTGGGCCTCGAGGAACCGCTTCGTCGGTGATCCCCGCCACAGCGGTGCCTCTCTCGAACCGGGCCCGGGCCCGCAGGAGAACTCCCTGACCTGCGCAGGCGTTGCGAGGTGTGATCCAGTGGGCCGCGATCCAGGGCCAGCACCCGTTCCGGGAGCTGGCGAGGGGACAGCCGGGACAGGGTGTTCGAGGGGCAGGGGTGCTCGGCAACCGCCCGGGCGGCAACCCTGAACCTGGAAGCCCCGGACGGCAGCCTGGCATCGGCCCTCGATGCCCAGCCTCAGGCCGTGTTCCCGGACGAGCTCGGGCGGCGAGGCGTCGTAGGTGAGCACCATCTCGCCGCCCTCCGTCTCGTCCTGGGAGGCCAAGTCGGCCCGTTCCAAGGCGTGACAGATGCGCCTCCCAACTCGCGGCGGCCTTCCGGGTGAAGGTCAGCCCGAGGACCTGCTCGGCCCGCACCTGCCCGGTGCCCACCAGCCACACGACCCGGGCGGCCATGACCGTGGTTTTCCCCGTACCCGCTCCGGCGACGATCACCTGTGGTTCGAGCGGGGCGCAGATGGCGTTCAGCTGTTCCGGGCTGAACGGGATTCGGATGCCTCGCACAGGTCGCCGGGGTCGTTCAGTGGTTTCATTCCATGCCTCCGGGGTTGATCGCCGGGCAGGAGGACCCGAACGCGCACCAGGCGCACTGCGGTCCCTCGGGCCTCGAAAGGTCCCCTCTGGAGGATCTCGACCGCCTGTTCCAGTTTCTCGGTGAGCCAGGAGGGGCCCTCCGGCAGGACCGGTTGGAATTGCCGTTCCGGTAGTGCTCCGCCGTGCCGGAGCTGGAGCAGCGACGGTTCTGCCACCTCCCTGATTCCGGGCGCCAGGGCCTCGAGACGCAGAGCCTGGCGGCGAGTTGATACACCCCCGAGCTGGGTGTGCTCGGCCACTTCGGCCCTGGTCGGGGGCGGCGACCGGTCTTGAGGTCCACCACGGACAGTTTCCCGTCCCGCAGCTCGAGCCGGTCCACGGTGCCGCGCAGCAGGACCGGCACGTCCTGACGACGATCAGGGGCCTCGAAGTTCACCTCGACCCCGAGGAGCCTCGTCGGGTTTGTCTCGTTCAGGGTGTGGAACCGGGTCAGTGCCCGGCGCATCTGTTCCTTCTCGGCCGTCTCCATCCAGCGGGCCTCGAAACGGAGCGGGGCCAAACCTCGTCCAGGCCTCTGGAGCATCTCCGCGAGTCCCATGGTTCCCCATGCTGCCCGCTGGGCCAGCCGGTGGATCACGTCGCCCACACCGGCCTGAGGGGCCTCGGGGCCGGTCGGCTCCGCCCCCTGCGTGAGAGGAACCACTGCCGCGGGCAGGTCAGGAGCGCCTGCAGGGTGGATCCGGTGATGACCAGTGGCCGTGACGTCCTCCAGTCCGGGGAGGAGGGTTGTTTCACCCCCACCAGTTCTCGGGGCGGGCCTCACGAAACGCCGGGCGGCACTGCTGGTCGGTGATGTCTGCAGAGATGGGCCAGGCGCAGCGCGGCCGCCCGCCGCATGGCCGGGGACTCTGCAGGGTCCGCTGCGACCCGCCGCAGCTCGGCGATCAGGGATGCCGCCGTCTGCCGCTGCCCGGGCAGTCCTGCGACGCGCACGGGGCACCCCGGCTCCCCGGCAGAATCGCGACGGTTCCGCCGGTTCGGCCTCGCTGACGCCGGCGCGCTGATGTGCAGCTGCTCGATGCCCGGGAACAGGCTACGTAGAAGGATCGCCTCTCGGACGCGATCTGGCCGGCGGTGCTGGCCGCATCCAGGTGGTCGGGGGCGAGACGGTCCGGGTCCAGCAGCAGGCCCCGCCAGCCGGTCTGCTGGCCATGTTCCCTCGCTGACCCCGATCACGTACACCCTCCGCCAGGAGCCGGTGCGGGAGCGGTGGGCCGTGAGGAGCCGGACGCCGCGCCCCTGGATGGAGAGTTCGCGCCCGGTGTCTGCGGGGATCTCCTCACGCATCACGGCCGAGCAGAAGGCATCTGCGCCGTGGTGCCCGGCGAGTTCCTGACGGCGCCCCGCGAGCTCGAACAGTTCGACGACGGCGTCCAGGTCCTGGTTGGCGCCGCGCGATCCCGCCAGGGCGGCCTCCCGCAACCTGTCGGGCCATCCGGTTCCGTTCCAAATCGTCCACAGCACCTCTGCCACTGGGGCTCCCCGGGTGAGTTTCCCGGCGGCCCTGACGAGCAGGAGCCCGAGCGCCCGGACGCGTTCGGCCTCGGGGCCGGGAAGGCCTCCAGCAGTTCCGGCTGGCGGAGGCACTCCCGAGCAGGTCACGGGAGTCCGGGTCCCCGGCCCCGGTGGCAAGCAGGGACCGGATCAGCGCGCGCTGTCCCACCGCGTCCAGTTCGCAGAGGGGACCGGCCAGCAGCCGGGTTACGGCCTCGTTCCCGAGATGTTCGAGGTTCGCCGCCCCGGTCAACCCGGCCAGGAGGGTTTCCACGGCGCACTGGGATCCGAGGCCAGTTCGTCACCAGCCACCTCACGGGGATTCCCCGCGCCGTCAGTTCGCGGGCCAGGGGTCAGCTGGCTGCGCCCGGATCGTGCGATCACCGCGAGCTCGTGCCGGGCGCAGCCGTCCACCAGCACCGCCTCGCGCAGCGCGGCGGCCAGGTGGGCGGCTTTCCGCCGCCGAGTCGTCGCAGATGCTGACCGTGACGAGCGATCCCCCGCCCGGTGTGGGGGCGGCAGGTGCGTCGCCTGGGTCCAGCCGTTCCCGGATCCCGGCGAGCGCCTTCGCCACGGCCGGGCGATCCCGGTGGCCCGTGACGAGCCCGGAGGGTCTCGGCGCCGGGCAGCTCTGCGCAGCAGGGTGATGCTGGAGGCCGAGGCGCCGCGGAAGGAGAACCGAGTCTCTGCTGGGGGATCACCGAACACAAGCAGGGGAAGACCGATCCGCCAGGTCCCCCAACAGGTTTGCCGCCACTTGGTCGAGTTCCTGGGCGTCGTCGACCAGCACCGCATCGAATCGAGAACGGCGGGCCTCTGCGACGGTGGTGTCGGCCAGAGCAGGCGCGCGCGATGAACCAGTTCGGTGTAGTCGAGGGCCCCGTCGAAATCGGCGATCGTCAGGTAGGTCTCGGAAGAAACGCCCGACCGCCTCGAAGACCGGGTCTCCCAGGCGAGTTCTATGACGTGTTCCGGTCGAGGCTGAGCATTGCCGGGCCCGGGCCAGCACCTCACGCAGTTGCCGGGCGAAGGCGCGCGTCCGGGCGGCGGCGTCGGACCTCCTCAGGCCAGGACCGCTCACCCTCGCCCTCGAGCAGGTCCCGGAGCCGCTGTTCCTGCTCCGGGGCCCGGAGCAGCCTGAGGTCCTGTGCCGGATCTCCCAGTTCCCGCAACAGCCCCAGGGCGAACCCGTGCACGGTCGTCACGCGGGCTCCCGACCCGGCTCCCCACGTCGCCGGATGATGTCCCTCCCTCGCTCCCTGGGCTGCCTGCCGGGAGGCACAGTCAGATCACGAGCCGCTCCAGCGTGGAGCCCTCCTTCCAGGCGCCTGGCCGCCGCAGCCGCCAGTGGTCGTGGTCTTTACCGGTTCCCGGTCCCCTGAGCACCACTCGGACTCCTCGCCGCGGCACGGCTGCCACCGCCTGCCCGGCATCCGGCACGGGTATCTCGGGCGGGACAGCGGGCAACAGCCGCCAGGCTCCGGTGTCGTTCACGGGTCAATGGAACCATGACTGACCCCCAATCTGTGGAAGAGTGATCCCTGTCCACCGCAAGGTGCGGTGGGTCAGTTTTCGCAGGAGAACAACATAGCTCTGGGGACCGTCAAATGGTTTCAACCCCGACAAGGGTTTCGGTTTTACATCGCTGTCGACGACAGCAAGGGAGAGGACGTCTTCGTCCACTACAAGTCCATCGACATCCCGGGTTTCAGGACGCTGAACGAGAATCAGCGCGTGGAGTTCGAGATCGTACAGGGCCCGAAAGGAATGCAGGCGGACCACGTCCATCCTCTGAAGCTGCTCGTCAGGGCGTCTCTGGCCAGGGATGAGCCACACGACCAGCGAAGGCGAGGCCCAGTGACCATGCACCCGGCGGAAGCCCAGCCCTCAGGACCGCGACCACTACACCGTGGTCCCTGGCGCCGTGGGTGGCTGGTTGCAGCGACGATCGGGACCCGGCATCGCACCAACCAGGACGCGTTGTGCGTGGCCGCCAGTTCACGTCCCACCAAGCGGGCCGTGCTGGTCGTCTCCGACGGCGTGAGCACGGCTTTCGGAGCCGAGCACGCGTCCTTGGTGGCGGTCGAGGAGGCCTGCTCGGTCCTGATCCGGGCGTTGGCTGCCGGCGGCTCGGCCGAGGCAGAATCTTTCAATTCCGCCTTCGCGCGGGCCCATGAAGCGGTTCTGGCGGCGGGCGCCCACGAGGAACCGGCGGCCTGCACCTCGGTGGCCGCCACCGTAGCTGACGGCCTGATCCGGGTCGGCAGCATCGGGGATTCCCGGCCTACTGGTTCGGCGACGACGGGTGAGCTGGCAGCTGACCAAGGATGACTCCATGGCCCAGGCGCGCATGATGCTCGGCATGCCGCGTGAGGAGGCCGAACGTTCCCTCCAGGCGCACTCCATAACACGCTGGCTGGGCCGCAACGCCACGGATGTCAATCCCGCCCTGGTGGAGTTGCGTCCCGACTCGGATGGGTGGTGGTGTGCAGCGACGGTTTCGTGGAACTACGCCAGTTCCCCGGAAGACCTGGGCGGCGGTGTTCGAGGGAGGGCGAAGCGAGGTCAGCGGAAATCCGGTGGAACTGGCGGAGTCGCTGGTGGCATGGGCAAATTCCTGTGGTGGCCGCGACAACATAACGGTCGCGTTGGCGTACTGCGAGGGTTGAACGCGGCTAAGGTAGGCACCATGGACGTCAGGATTGGAATCAGCGACATCTCCCGCGAACTCCAGGTGCGCACCACGAGCAGCGCCGACGAGGTTGCTGCGGCCTGGATGAAGCGCTCACCAACAATTCGACCTTCGAACTGGCCGACGACAAAGGGCGCCGGGTCATCGTGCCCGTGAGCGAAGCTCGCTTACCTCGACTCTGGGGCCCGCCGAGGGACGTCCAGTTGGTTTCGGCGCTCTCTGACCCCTCCGGCCCTGATCCGAACAGGCGCCGCCCGACAGTTAGGTTTTCACCCTGAACGACACAACCACCTCCGGGACGTTCGCCGATCTCGGTATCCGCGAAAGATCACCGCCTCGCTCGCCGACGCGGGGGATAGTCAACCCGTTCCCGATCCAGGCACTCCGCCATTCCCCTGGCCCTCAGCGGCGCACCGACCTGATCGGCCAGGCCCGCACCGGCACCGGGAAAACGCTGGCATTCGGGAGTTCCCTGCTGCACCGGCTCCAGACCAGCGCCGACGAATCGGAGGAACCCATCACCCACGGCCGTCCCCGGGCCCTGGTCGTCACCCCCACCCGGGAGCTCGCCCTCCAGGTGGCGCGGGATCTCGAACTGGCCGGTTCCCGGCTTCACACCCGGGTGTTGACCATCTACGGCGGCACCGGATACGACGAGCAGCTGTCCGCCCTCAAGAAAGGCATCGACGTGGCGGTCGGGACCCCCGGGCGGCTTCTCGACCTAGCCAACCGCCGCGCTGGACCTGAGCCACATCGAGGTGTTGGTGCTGGACGAGGCCGACGAGATGCTGGACCTCGGTTTCCTGCCCGACATCGAGAAACTGCTGGCGAAAACACCCCTGTCGCGTCAGAGCCTCCTGTTCTCGGCGACGATGCCGGCCCCCATCCTCGCCCTGGCCCGTAGCCACCCTGAACCGGCCCAGTGAACATTCGCGCCGAGGGCGCGGATGCCCGGTGCCACGGTGCCTCGACATCACCCAGTTCGTGTACCAGGCCCACGACCGACAAACCTGAGGTGGTCGCCCGCATCGCCCGGGCCCGCGATGCCAGCAAGGTGATGGTTTTCTGCCGAACGAAACGGGCCGCGCAGCGCTTGGCGGATGAACTGCAGGAGCGCGGTTTCCCGCCACGGTCCATCCACGGCGACCTGAACCAGATCGCCAGAGAACGTTCCCTGAAGAAGTTCCGGGGCGGGACCGTGACCATCCTGGTGGCAACCGACGTCGCCGCCCGGGGAATCTGACATCACCGGCGTCAGCCACGTGATCAACTACGAGTGCCTGACACCGACGCCACCTACGTGCACCGCATCGGCGGACGGGGCGCGCGGGACACACTGGCGTCGCGCGTCACCCTGCCGACTGGCCGGACGTGACCCGCTGGAAAGTAATCAACAAGACCCTCGGTCTGACTTTCGAAACCCCCGTGGAGACCTACTCCTCGTCCCTGCACCTGTACACGGACCTCGACATCCCTGAGAGGCACCAGGGCGTGGCTCCCCTGCCCGCGCGCCCGCCGCGCGAAGCCCGTTCTCGCAGGGAGACGACATCCGAGGGCGGCACGCGGCGTCGCGCAGGCGCCGACACACACCACACCCCGGGATCGCCCGTCCTCCACCGGCGGCTCGAAAGCACCGCCCCTCGCCGCAGGAGGCGTCGGCGCCGCGCCGGGGTGGACGTGACCGAGTCCCGCAGAAACGCCGAGTAATACCGCTCGCCCGGGGTGACAGGCAGGCCGGCACGAATCGCCTCCCGGACCCCGCGTCTGGCCAGACCGGATGGCCGCGGCCACCCGGGATTCGTGGCTCAGTAATCCATGCTCATGGCCTGCCGAACCTCGGCCAAGGTGGTTTCGGCGACGGCATTGGCCCGTTCGTTGCCGGCCCTGAGCACGTCACGCAGCGCCCGGGATCGGCCATGAGCTCGGCCCGGCGCCCGGTGAGCGGCGAAAATGATCATTCACGGCAGCCGTGGCGAGTTTCTTCAACCCGCCGCCACCGCCATCGCCGATCTCCTCGGCCACGTCCTCGGGGACACGCTCCAGAGCACATCGCGGCAATGTTGACCTAGGTGTTCGAGACCTCAGGGCGGTTCACGGGGTCGTAGGTGATGTGGCGGTCCGAGTCGGTGACTGCACGTTTGAGCAGTCTCGCGGTTTCGTCGGCGGTCATGCCCAGCTCGATGGTGTTGCCGCGTGACTTGCTCATCTTGTTTCCGTCCAGGCCGAGTATGGTGCCGCTGCGGCTGAGCAGTGACTCGGGTTCCGGGAAGATGGGATGGTCTAGTCGACGCGCCCGTAGCGCTCGTCGAAACGCCTGGCGATCACCCTGGTCTGTCTCGACGTGCGGCAGCTGGTCCCCTGCTCGACGGGAACCAGATTGGCCTTGCAGAACAGGATGTCGGCGGCCTGCGCACCGGGAAGGTCAGCATCAACCCGACATGGGACGGTTGGACGCGGCCAGCCTCGTCCTGACGGTCGGGTTGCGGCGCAGCTCCGCGTCGGTGACCAGAGCGAGGAAGGGCAGCATCAGCTGGTTCAGGGCGGT
>BNJS01001308.1_pt1 | contig 81475 bp, 163 predicted proteins | sample 8540461 | NCBI WGS metagenome assembly BNJS01 (sample SAMD00202454, study PRJDB9452) | human saliva metagenome | isolation source: human saliva | place: Japan
TCTTTGTAGCTAAAGCAAAAACTCCATCGTGTGAAGTGACCCCCAAAAGTTAGACTGAGACGACTTTAAGTCGTCTCTTTTTGATTAATAAAACCGATGTATGAATAACCCCTAGGGGTTCGCGCCAAAATTTTTACCAGTCCCTGGAAATATTATTAAACTTTCACTAGATTTTACTAGTTAAGCAATACGAGCAGAGTTTGAATGAGGTTATTCTATAATTTACAGGACTTAGTCCATCCAGTTTAATTTTATACGTTTGTTGTTGTAATAATCAATATAATCGATAATAGCTTTCTAATTCGTCAAGAGACTTTAAATTCTTTTTCAAATCCATAAAAACATTTCTGATTTCAAATACCAAAAGAAAGATCCATCATACCATTATCTGCACTGTTCCCCTTACGTGACATAGATGGCTTTGTATATCTTACTTTCAAAATCGATGATAAGAATCATGCGCTGGTATACCAACCTTGGTCACTATGGAGAATATGTATTTTGTACTTTTGTCATCTGCAAATGCCTCATTTAACATTTACTTTGGTTGATGTAAGTTAGGTGAACGAGAAAGATTAGAACTGCTAATTTCACTGTTAAATCCATCTAAGACTGGTGATAAATATAGTTTCTGTTCACTGCTTGAATGGCAAACTCTGCTACATCTGTGTAACATTTTTCCATATGTTTAGATCCTTCAAAATCACGTTGAATCAGATTATCTGCTTTCTCTTCCAACATCTCTTTGTGATGAATAATATTTGGTGTTTACGACGAATACGGGCCATTAAAACCAAGAGACTTTCTATTAAGTTGCACTTCTTTATGATTCACTTTAAAATCACGATTTCTAATTCGTAAATGAATTCTACGGTAACCATAGTTTTCCTTATGTTCTGTAAAAATATCTTTGTATTTCATCTTTTAAGCTATTTGATCCTTATCCGGTTGGTTCATTTGTTTTAAATGGTAATAGTACGTTGAACGAGCTAAATTAATTACTTTAAAGAAGAATATCAATGGAAATTCTTGTATTAATTCTTGAACAATTTCAGTTTTTCTTCTTTTCTCTTTTTCCTCCTTCAATCGTAGTTTCCTCAACTTTTTAGAACAGCAATTTCCGCCTTTTTAAGCATAGATTTTCTAATTCAAGACGTTCTAATTCTGTCATTTCTATCTCTTTGGCTTACGTCCCATTGAATTTGGTCTCCTTGTTTTTCTCAACAATAGTATACCCATTTTCTCATGTTATAGCCAATTCAAAGTAAGCCACGATTCGGGAAGTGCATACTCAATACATACACTTAATTGCAGAACGACCTTCTAGAAGAACTTTATTCATTATTTCCTGCTTTTAGTTTTGGTAATAGTAACGATTTTTCTCTTTTAACAATTTCTATTCCATATCGATCAATCAATCGAACTCAAGTATTTAAATATTAGAATCACGTGATATCGTATTTTCTTTGAAAGATTCTAAAGCTTTTCACCTTGTTTTCTTAGTTGATAAATTTCTATTTTATCTTCATAAGTTAATTTATTAGTAAACACCCCAAAAGTTAGATTTTCATACCCAACTTTTGGGGTAGCAGCTGAAGATGGACGTTTTAGCAGGCAAACGAGACCAAGGCTCGAAGTTTAGCCATGAGACACCAAAGGTGGCTGCTGGCAGGCCCTCAGCTACAAAGGGAATTTTTCTTCTCTTGAATTTTGTAAGAGATGGATTCAGTTAAGCTTCTAAATTAAAATAGTTAATCAAGTAATGAGCTAATCCATCTTGATCATGTGGAAGTGGAGTAATATCATCAGCAATTTGCCTTTTAGGCTATCAATGGCATTATTCATCGCAACACCGTGCCCAGCAAATTCTATCATTTCTAAATCATTATCTTCATCACCAAAAGCTAAAACATCTTCTGTTGGAATTCCATAATAACGAGATAAATGTTGGATTCCAGTAGACTTATCGATACCATAAGTGACGATTTCTAGGCAAGGCATATCGCCTCCCCAAGTACGAACATCAATCGTATGACCATAACGTTGCTTAATTTTTCTTTAATGAAAGGGTTGCTTTTTCAATACTAGAAAAAAACGGTAATAGCTGTTGGCTTTTTCTAGTAATTGCGTATCTTTTTGTAATAAGATAGGTTGTTGATCTTTTTGGATAGTAGGGTGAATCAGGAATATTTTCAATGGTAGCATATAAATGATGCTTTCCTTCGACCATGAAATAATCACATTCTAATTCTTTATGAAAATTCCAACATATCAAAAAAACGATATCTTCATCTAATGTTACGTGAAATTCTCCTTGCCAGTTTTTCGTCATTTGGAATATGACATAGGGCACCATTAAAGTTTACTAGTGGTCCACCTAATCCTAATTCTTCATATAAATGTTTTTGAGCTTCGATAAGGACGCCCAGTTACAATGGCGATTTTATGCCCAAGTTCTGTTAAGCGATGTAAAGGTTTGAATCGTAATGGGATTAAATTCAGATTGGCCCATTTAATGTTGTTCCATCTAAATCTAGTGCAATTAATTTTGGTTTCATTTTTTCCTCCTAAAGTGATTTATCTAATCGATTTTTAATTGACGGCAACTTGTCAATTTAGTTACAATATCCTTATGAGTGTACCATATTTTTTTATAAAATATGAAGAAAGAGGTTAGTTATGATTATTATTCAAGAAAAAAAGTTATTGAAAATATTCCAATTTTAGAAATTGTTCAAGAAGAAAATAAAGATAAAATGATTCCGACAGTTGTTTGTTATCACGGTTGGACTGGAAGTAAGGAAAATTGTATTCACTATGGAGCAATGCTTGCAAAAAAATGGCATGCGTGCGATTTTACCTGATCAGCTATATCATGGTGAGCGAAAAACATCTGAATTAAATGGCTTTGAATTATGGGAAATTATTGGGCAAAATGTTAAAGAATTTCCAACATTAGTCGGAGCTTTATCAAAAAGAAAATTTAGTCGATGATAAAATTGGAGCAATTGGTTTCAGTATGGGTGGAATGACAACTTACGCATTATTAAAACATTTTTCCATTTTTATACTCTGCAGTTAGTTTAATGGGGAATGCAGATCCAGTTGAATTTGCAAAATGGTCGCTTACTTCTACTTGGATGAAAGATAAACCAGCAGTAGAATTAACTCCTGATTTAATGGATAAATATATTCCAATGTTACAAAGTTTATCATTAGCAGATAATCCTGAAAACAATTGCAGGTCGTCCTGTATTTAATTTGGCATGGACTAGAAGATAAAAAAAGTACCATATGCATTAAACCGTGCATTTTACGAAAAGATTAAAAGATGAACCATATGCTAGTCGTGTGAAATGGATTGAAACACCAGAAGTGCCACACTTTTGTTACGTTTAAAAGCCATTGAAGCATCTGTAGAATTTTTAAAACAATCATTAGTAGAGGAGTAATTGTATGAGTGAAACAGCAGAAGCAATGAAGGAAAAATTTTAGAAGCATTAGAAACAGTGATTGATCCCTGAATTAGGAATTGATATTGTAAACTTTAGGATTAATTTATGGAGTAGAGTTAAATGAAGAAGGGACACTGCCAAGTGAATTTGACTCTAACAACAATGGGATGTCCCATTAGCAGATATTATTACAGATGAAATTCATCGTGCATTAAAGGGAATCGAAGAAATCAAAACGATTGATGTTAAATTAGTATGGTATCCAGCTTGGTCTCCAGAAAAATGTCTCGTTATGCGAGAATTGCATTAGAATTCGATAATGAAATAGAAAAGAAGGCTTAAAATCATGAGTAGATTTTAAGCCTTTTTATAGTATAGTAATGAGTTCTGTTTAATCTTCACCCGGTCGCATTGGTCGTTTATATTTACTTTTTGCTTCTTGACGAATGACCGTTTGAGGACTCTTTTTCTTCCAGAGTTATACGATTTTAAAAATTTCTTGCATTCGTTGATCATCAAATAGTTCTAAATTTTTATCGACAAAATGAATGGGCATCTTGCTGCCAATCTGAATGATAATAATTAAATAGTTCTGCAACAGCCATTCTTTTTGTCTGTAGCACTTCCTTGGAAGTTTGGATCTGTTATTTCTAGCTAAAATATTGTTGCATTTTTGCAATTTTTCTTTATCAAATTCAACCATAAATCTTCGCCTCTTTTTCGTTTGTATTGTAACATAATTTGTAGGGCTAAAAAGAGAAATGTTACCGCTATTTTTTAGAGAGTTTATAAATTTTTTTCTGATGGTATTACTGTTATATTAGTTGTATATTTTAGTATACTATAAAATTGAGTATGTATATAGAAAAGAGGAGTACAATGGCGAAGGATATGACATCTGGAAATCCGATGAAATTAATTTCTCGGTTTACGTTACCCATTATTAATTGGGAATGTTTTTTTCAACAATTTTATAATATGGCAGATACTTATTTTGTTGGTAGATACATTGGGGTACAAGCACTTGCAGCTGTTGGTTCAACAGGAAGTATTGTTTTTCTTTTATTATTGGTTTTGCCATTAGTATGACTGCCGGATTAGCGATTCCTCTTGCCCAAAAATTTGGGGCAAAAAGATATGCAAGGAGTAAAAAGAAGTTTCTATGTTTCTACTTTTAATTTCTATAGGAGCTAACGATATTATTGACGACATTCAGTATGCTATTTTGTCGTCAAATATTAGAAATGATGCAAAACTCCTCCAGAAATTATTGACTATGCTTATGAATATTTAATGGTAATTTTTGCAGGGAATTTTTGCTCAAATTGCTTTTTAACTTATTATCGAATATTATTCGAGCAATTGGTGATGCGAATACACCGCTATATTTTTTTAGTTTTATCTTGTATTTTAAATATATTGTTAGATTACGTATTTATTGTTCATTTTAATATGGGAGTTGGAGGTTCTGGCTTTGCAACGGTAGTAAGTCAATTATTTCTCTGCTATTTGCTGTTATATTTATATCAAAAAGAAAATTCCAATTTTACATATCGAAAAGAGTCAGTTTACATTTTACAAAAAGATTTCTTATGGCATCATATAAATATTTCATTCCCAATGGGATTTCAATCTTCTATTATTGCGATTGGAACAATCACGGTTCAAATTGTATTAAATCGTTTAGGACATGAAGCTGTAGCTGGCTATACTGCTGCACAAAAAGATTGATCAATTAGGAATATTACCAATGATGTCATTTGGAATTACAATGGCGACTTATTCCGCTCAAAAATTATGGAGCAAAATTATATGATCGTATTTGGAAAGGTGTTAGAGATTGTATTAAACTTTCCCTTACATTTAGTTTTTTTGTGTAGGTTTCATATTAATTCTATTTAGTCCACATTTTATGAGAATGTTTGTAGGTGTGGGACATGAATCGGTAGTGGAATATGGCAGACTTTATATTTTAGCTAATTCTTCATCCTATGGTATTTTGTCATTATTATTTATTTATCGTTATACATTACAAGGTGTAGGAAAAACTGTGATTCCAACAATTGCAGGAATTATGGAGTTAATGATGCGAGTGTTTTGCTGCATTAGTGTTAACAAAAATTTTTGGCTATATTGGATTAACAACTGCTAATCCTTTAGCGTGGTTTGGTTCCTTAGTTCCATTAGCCATTACTTATTATGCATTTAAAAGAAAATATCAACGTTATAGTTAGTTCAAGGAGGGGTATGAATGAAATCAGATATTCAAATTGCTCAAGAAGCTGTTATGAAACCAATTCGTGAAATTGCTTCAAGCATTGGCTTAGAAATGATGAACAAATCGAGTTTTATGGGAAATATAAAGCAAAATTGATGTGAATCAAATTTCTAAAGAGAAAAAAAGGCAAATTAGTATTAGTGACAGCTATGAGTCCAACTCCTGCTGGAGAAGGAAAAATCAACCGTTACGATTGGATTAGCAGATGCTTTTACGAAAATTAGGTAAAAAAATCCATTATTGCGCTTCAGGGAGCCTTCATTAGGACCTGTAATGGGTATTAAAGGAGGAGCTTGTGGTGGAGGATATGCGCAAGTTGTTCCAATGGAAGAAATTAATTTACATTTTACCGGAGATATGCATGCATTAACTTGTGCTACAAATGCATTAGCTGCATTTCATCGATAATCATATTTATCAAGGAAATGAATTACAAATTGATAGTAGAAGAGTTATCTGGAAAAGAGCAGTTGACTTAAATGATCGAGCTTTTACGACAAGTCATTGTAGGATTAGGAGGTCCGATTCAAGGAGTTCCTCGTGAAGATGGATTTGATATTACGGTTGCGAGTGAAATGATGGCGATTTTATGTTTAGCTACAGACTTGAATAATTTGAAACAACGATTAGAAAATATTGTGATTGGCTACACTTTTGAAAAAAATCCCAGTTACGGTCAAAGATTTAAATGTTCAAGGGGCTTTAACATTATTACTAAAAGATGCGATAAAAACCAAATTTAGTTCAAACATTAGAACATACGCCTGCCATTGTTCATGGTGGGCCCGTTTGCCAATATTGCACATGGATGTAATAGTGTCATTGCGACCAAATGCAGCTCTAGCACTTGGAGAAATTGTTGTAACAGAAGCTGGATTTGGAGCTGATTTAGGGGCTCAGAAATTTTTTTAGATATTAAAGTTCCTCAATTACAAAAAGCACCTGATGTAGTTGTCATTGTGACTACGATTCGTTCGCTTAAAAATGCATGGAGGAGTTTCCCTTTCTGGATTAACAGAAGGAGAAAAATTTAGAAGCTTTTAGAAAAAGGCTTTTGCTAATTTAGAAAAACATATTGAAAAATATGACACAACATTATGGACTTCCAGCAGTAGTTGCATTAAATGAATTTGTAACAGATACCCCGACAAGAAAAAGAATTAGTGCAAACTCTTTGTCAGAGAAAAGGGATTTCTTGTATTTTCTACTTCTGTATGGGAAAAATGGTGGAAATGGTGGAGTAGCATTAGCTAAAAGAAGTGTTACACTTATTAGAACATTCAACACCTCAATTCCATTCAGTCTGTGAAGAAAATAGTACGATTGAAGAACAAACTCGAAGCTATTGCAACTAAAATTTATGGAGCAAGTTCTGTTCAATATACAAAAAGAAGCGAAATTACAATTAAAACAGTTAGAAAAAAATGGTTGGAATCATTTGCCAGTTTGTATTGCGAAGACGCAATATTCCTTCTCAGATGATGCGACTTTATTAGGAAGACCAAAGGGATTTGAATTAACAGTTCGCTCTCTCGTTCCTAAATTAGGGAGCAGGCTTTTGTTGTAGCTTTTAACGGGTAATATTTTAACAATGCCAGGACTGCCAAAAAAACCAGCTGCATTAGAGATGGATGTATTAGAAGACGGTAGAGCGACCGGTTTATTTTTAATGATAAAAAGGAGAGTATTATGAAAGATTTTCGTGTAGATCATTTGAAAAAAACATATGGTGCTAAAACATTATTAGCAGATGTTTCGTTCATTATTAATGAAGGAGAACATGTTGGATTAATTGGTCAAAATGGTACAGGAAAAAAAGCTCACTATTAAATATTTTTAGCCGGAATAGATGAAGCAGAAAGTGGTACGATTACTTGTTCAAATGATTTTTAGAATTGGGTATCTTTCACAAAAATCCCTCTTTAAATCCTGAACATACGGTATTTGAAGCCATTTATCAATCAGACAATCCACTATTGAGATTAGTCCATGATTATGAATGGAGTGTCGAACAATTACAACAGCATCCACAAGATGAAAAAAATATTTAAAAACAATTTGAAGTATTGGAACAAAAAAATGAATCAAGTGGATGGATGGCAATATGAGGTGAAAAATTAAAATCCATTTTTACAGCACGTGGAATTGAAGATATTCATCAACAAATTTCTACATTTATCTGGTGGACAAAAAGAAACGAGTAGGTCTTGCCAAAGTTTTTAATGGAAGAGCCGGATTTATTATTATTAGATGAGCCGACAAACCATTTAGATATGCAAGCCATTCAATGGTTAGAACAATATTTAGCTTCATACAAAGGTTCCTTTATTATTAGTAACCCATGATCGTTATTTCTTAGAGCGTGTTGTAGACCATATGTTTGAATTAACTCAAGGGAGAATTGAAGCGTATGATGGGAATTATCAATCCTATTTAGAACAAAAAAATCTCAACGAGAACAAATTGCGCAAAAAGATGTCTCATAAACAGCAACGTTTATATCAACAAGAATTACAATGGATGAGACAAGGAGCTAAAGGCAAGAACAACAAAACAACAAGCAAGAATTCAACGTTTTGAACAATTAGAAAAAGAAGTGAAACAAACAGATTCTAAAGAATCGTTAGCCATTCGTTTTGATCAAACAAGAATTGGAAAACGAGTATTTCAATTAAAAAGATGTCAGCTTACAAATTGGAGATAAGTCAATTGTTCACTCATTAGAGTGGATTATTCAAAGCCAAGCCAGAATTGGAATTGTTGGAGAAAATGGGGTCGGAAAAATCTACATTCCTAAATGCTCTTGCTGGTCTATATCCATTTAGTGAGGGAGAAATGACTGTTGGAGATACGGTTCGCTTAGCTTACTATAAACAACAAGATGAAGATATTCCAATGGATAAGCAATTAGTGCAATATTTAAGAGAATATGCTGAAGAAGTAAGACAAAAAAATGGTGAAGTAGCTTCGATTACAGAATTACTAGAAACATTTTTATTTCCACGCTATATGCATGGGAGCATTGATTGGGAACATTATCAGGTGGAGAAAGAAGAAGATTATATTTATTACGCCTATTAATGACGAAGCCAAATGTCTTATTACTTGATGAACCGACGAATGATTTAGATATTGATACATTAACCGTTTTTAGAAGATTATTTAGAAGAATTTAATGGCGCCGTCATCGTAGTTTCTCACGACCGTTATTTTTTTAGATAAAACAATGGATCAATTATTTGTCATTAAAGGACAAGGAAAATACAGAATTGTATTATGGTTCTATGAGTGATTTCCTAGAAAAAAACAAGGGGACTTTAACAGTAGAAGAAAAACTAAAACAGTAGAAGTTCCAAAAGTGACAGAACCCTCCCAAAAAGCTTCCACACCAGAAAAAAAGCTAAAAAGATGACATATCATGAGAAAAAAAGAATGGGAAGAAATTGAAGGAAAAATCGCTGGATTAGAAGCATCCATTGAAGAAATTCAAGAAGCAATGAATCAACAAGCACAAGACTTTTGCCAAATTACAAGAATTACAAACACAATTAGAAACATTAGAACTAGAATTAGCTAATTCCTACGAAACGATGGGAATATTTAGCTGAATTCGTTTAATAGTAGGGAGCTCATCAGATGAAACAATATTTAGAATTATTAGAAAAAAATTAAACAAGAAGGAATCGAAAAATCAGACCGTACTGGTACAGGGAACAAAAAGTATTTTTGGGTATCAAATGCGATTTGATTTATCAAAGGATTCCCTAATTTTAACAACGAAAAAGAGTTCCATTTGGACTTATTAAAAGTGAGTTATTATGGTTTATTAAAGGAGATACAAATATCCGTTATTTATTACAACATAATAATCATATTTTGGGATGAGTGGGCTTTTTAAACGTTATGTAGAGTCTCCTGATTATACTGGGAGAAGATATGACAGATTTTGGTCGTAGAAGTTTACAAGATCCAGTTTTTAAAGAAGTATATGAAAAAAGAATTAGAAACATTTTGCCAAAGAATTTTTAAATGAGGATGACTTTTGCTGCAAAAATATGGAGAATTAGGAAATATTTATGGTTCACAATGGAGACATTGGAAAACGACTCAAGGAGAAACAATTGACCAATTAGCGCAAGTGATTGAAATGTTGAAGACATCTCCTGATTCAAGAAGATTATTAGTATCTGCATGGAATCCAGAAGATGTTCCAAGTATGGCATTACCTCCATGTCACACAATGTTTCAATTTTTACGTTGCAGATGGTAAGTTGAGCTGTCAATTATATCAACGTAGTGCAGATGTCTTTTTAGGTGTGCCATTTAATATTGCGAGTTATGCATTATTGACGCATTTAATTGCAAATGAAGTAGGATTAGAAGTTGGAGAGTTTGTTCATACATTAGGAGATGCGCATTTGTATTTAAATCACTTTAGAACAAGTGGATCTTCAATTAAGTCGTGAAACGTATGAGTTACCACAATTAGTGTTAAAATATCCTGAAAAAAATCATTATATGATTTAGAAGTTGCAGACGTTGTATTAGAAGGATATGAATGTCATCCCAACGATTAAAGCACCGATTGCTGTTTAATCTAAAGGAGGAAATTGCATGTTAATTTATATTTGGGCACAAGATGAAAATGGCGTGATTGGTAAAAAGGAGTTTTTACCATGGCATTTACCAAATGATTTGAAATTTTTTTCAAAGAAGTAACATTAGATCAAACGATTGTAATGGGACGCAATACATTTGAAGGTATGGGAAAGAGATTATTACCAAGAAGACATAGTATTGTTGTTTCCAATGTTGAGGATTATGATGCTAATGGAGCAGAAGTGATTACAGATGTTGAAACGTTAATCGAAGATGCCAAACATGAAGATATTTACATTATTGGTGGAGCTGTATTATTTGATTCTTTAAAAACATCAAGTGAATACACTTTATTGTACAAAAAAATTCATGGACAATTTGATGGTGATACTTATTTTTCCAAAAAGATTTTCCATGGGAAAAATTTGTAAAAAGTCAAAAAGTATGGATGGAACAGTGGATGAAAAATATTTATCCACATACCTTTGAAATTTATCAAAAAAATTGAGGATGAATGATGACGACTTGGAATGAAATTTTAGCAGAAGAAATGCAAAAAGACTATTATCAGGAGTTACAAGCTTTTTGTTCAAAAAGAAGAGCAGAAGTCAGAGTATTTCCTGAAGAAAAGAATGTTTTTAATGCTCTAGAACTTACGCCATTTGAATCGGTGAAAAGTCGTTATTTTAGGACAAGATCCTTATCATGGATTTGGTCAAGCGCATGGATTAAGCTTTTTTCTGTTCAAAAAGGAATTCCACTTCCTCCATCCCTAAAAAAATATTTATAAAGAATTACAAGAAGATATTGGAGGAGAGCTTCCAACAGAAGGAGATTTATCTCATTGGGCAAAACAAGGAGTATTATTGTTAAATACCGTTTTAACAGTAGAAGAAGGAAATGCGAATAGTCATAAAGGAAATGGGATGGGAAAGATTAACCAATCGATCTCATTGAGTCTTTAAATGAATTGAAATCATCCAGTTATTTTTCATCCTTTGGGGTAAACCAGCTCAGGATAAGGAAAAACTGATTACAAATTCGAATCATATTATTTTTAAAAGCTCCGCATCCAAGTCCTTTATCTGCTTTACCGAGAGGTTTCTTTGGAAATATTATTGATAAATGACATCTTAATCCATGAGACAAGCTCCAATTTGTTGGAAGGAATAAAATAAAGGAGAATGATATGAAAAATCGCTTTTTAAACTTTTCTTTTATGGATGACGGCTCTAACATTTTGCTCTTGTTTAACAAATCTCAAAAGATAAGCAAGAAGGAACCAATACGACAACTGCTCCAGGTTGAGCAATCACAAAAATTGCCTGATTCTCTGTACATTGGCTTGATGTTAAGTTGGTATTAGGAGGGTGGATTCTTATAAACGCTCAACTCAGGCTTTATTCAGTACGATATGATGATAAGCCAACAGAACAAAGAAAGCAAAATTAATGTTGATCAGTTGGTTGGCATAACTTTTAAATTCAATGCGTTATTCAGGAAAAGAAAGCATGGTTTATGAATCGTGGACATTTAGTTGGATATCAATTTGGTTAAATGATGAGTTGAAATTGCTCGATGGCTTGTTAAACACAGGAAGTATGGCAGGAACGGATGAAAAAATCACATAACAGCGATGTTGTTATTTTATAGAGAAAAAATTAGCGGCATGGTTAAAAACAAAATAAAAATGCATAGCTTGATTATCAAGTAACCCACTTTATGGATTCAGAATTAATTCCATAGAGTAGGTTGCAATGCAGGAATTTCTGCAATGGAAGATTGATACCTGGCATTCAATTTAATACTTCTATTGAAGAAGTGAATGAAGATGGGACTACTCGAGTTATTTTGAACAATGATGCACCAAATGGAATATTGGATTATCAAACGGGAATGGCAGAAGCAAGTCTTCAAAGTGAAAAACAAGAAAAACTCAGCCTGAATCTAAGAACAAAAATGATCGTACCGTGTATGTAGCGAATGAAGGAAAAGCAACCGTTTATTGGTATGACAAAAACGAATGCCAGCAAAAACGAATCAAGCAAAAGTGGTAGAAATGAGCGAATCCCAAGCAAAAAGCACAAGGGAAGACTCATGCTGAAAAAGAATAGATAAGAAATATGACTCTCTGATGTAGCAAAGGACGCTAGTTTCCTGTAATCAAATCCGATGCGGATTTGATTACTAATGCTACTGCGAAAAGTCAATTTCTATTTGAACGTATAATTATGAGGAGAGCGTATAAGAAGTGACTTCTCTGTTGTAGCAAAGGACATATGCTACTTCGTGGGATCTTTTTCTTGTAACTTTCATAAAATATGATATTATTACATTTATAGTATTAAATTTCTAATATAACGAGGGTGAATACATGAGTCAACCTTTAATCGAAGTGAAAAAAATATTCATAAACGATATGCAAAAACATCATGCTTTAGATAATGTATCGTTCAATATTTATGAAGGTAGAATTTGCGGCTTAATTGGTGAAAATGGAGCAGGGAAAACGACATTAATTCGTATTATTTCTGGACTAATTAAACAAGATTCTGGAGAAATTGTTGGACTACAAGGATGTAAACTAAGTTCGATTGTGGAAGCACCAGCTCTTCATTTGAATCTTTCCGCTTATGATAACTTACACTATCAATTATTACTATGTGGAGAAAATCCTTCTCATGAAAAAATAGAGGAAGTATTAAATTTAGTAGGGTTAGCCGATGTGGATCCAAAGAAAAAAGCCAAAGATTTTTCTTTAGGTATGAGACAACGATTAGCGATAGGGTTAGCAATTATTGATTCACCAAAATTATTAATTTTAGATGAACCAATTAATGGATTAGATCCAAAAAGGTATCAAAGATATTCGTGATATTTTAGCAACTTTAAAAAAATGATTTTTAATATTACCATTTTAATTTCTAGTCATATTTTATCTGAATTGGATCTTATTGCAGATGATTATGTCATTATGAGTAAAGGAAAAGTTATTCAGGAAGACTCAAAATTAGCTATCTTATCTTCATTAGCCAATAAAATTATTGTTTCAACAGCGACAAATCATACAGCGATTGAAATTTTTAACAGCAAATAATTGTGACTGTACTCTTTTACCTGACAAAATTGAAGTGACAAATACATCCCTTACGATTAATCAGATGATTGATGTATTAAGAAAAAAATCAGATTGAAATTTTTTTGAGATTTATAAAGAACAAGTTTCTTTTGAAGAATATTATTTTAATTTGGTTGAAGGAAGGTAAGCGTAATGATGTCAAATTTTAAAGCAGATATTTATAAAATTAGAAAAGAAAAGAGTCTTTTTCAATTTCACTTTTACTATGTGTCTTATTAGAATTCTTGTTTACATTTGTAATGAGAGAAAAAGAGTGGGGATACTGGAGTCATCATCACTTTATCGACTTCAACAGCTTTTCTTCCCATTATTATTCATTGCAGTGGATTTGTTCGTTTGGGGAGAAGACTTTTGTATCTAGAACGATTAATACACAGATTATTAAATCTAGTAGTCGTTTGTCTCTATTTATTTATAAAGTTGTGACGACGGTTTTTATATTCAACGGTGCATTTATTAGTAGCTTATTTATCTGTAGCAGTATTTAGAGGGTATTTTTTGCAGATGGTGTTTCTCTATCGACAGTGTGGAATATCGCAGTGTATCAATATCCTTATTATTTATGTATGATGTTCTTGTCTATTTTCATTTTTAACTATGTAGATAAGGTAAATTATGCAATTAATTTATGTAGTGATTGTCATTTTTATTTGATAATTTAGTAAGTTTTTTTCGATGGCAAATGTAATCGACCCTGAATTATTAAATCACTTTTTACTCTTTTCAACCAATTAAAGGCTGTTACAGGTAGTGGAGAGTTTTTAACGCTATCCGTTATGATTGCACTCATTTTTAGTGTGTTATACATTATTTTTTTAGCTATTATTTATTTAATGAACGAGAATTTAAGTAAGGAGAAAGCTTATGAAGAAAAATTTTACCATTTATCGTCCTAGTCATTGTAGCTTTTTGCATTTTATATGACTTATAGCAATGCAAAAACAGATTTTGATTTTTACACAGACTTGGGAATTACAAGAAAATGCGAAACAAAAAGTAGAAATTTATGGAACAGAGCAAAATGTGGAATTATCGATTGTAGAAACTTCTAATCCTCAAACAAAAAGTAACTGTATCAGGAAAAATCTCAAAAACTTCTGTGAATACGATTAAAGATACAAAATTAAACGAGGAAGGATTATATATTCCAATCTCAAAACATGGATTTTCGATTATATACTTCTCAATTTGGAAAAGATACATTAAAAAAATTACGGTTGAACTAGCCAAAAATGCTGACCCATATGAAGTGTTTTTAGATACCGTTAGTGGGGAAGTAAAAGTGAATGTTCCTCAAACATTTGATGGAAAATATGACATCATGTTGAATAATGGAGCTAAAATAACAGAAAAACCTGAAACAAAAAGAAACAAGTGCAAGTGTCATTAAAGTAGATGCTTATACAGACGTAACGATTGTAAAAGGAAAATAAATTAAAGTGAAAAGAGCCTTTCGATAGAGAAAACGAAAGGCTCTCTCTATGCAGAAAGTTCTAAAAATCGTATACCATTTCTTTTTCTAAAGGCCTCAATTTCTTCTAATCGATAATCCTGTATGCTTTTTGGATTTCTTCCATTGGTAAGTTTAATTTTGAAGCACAATAGGAGTTGTCCTTTTGTCATCCCTTGTTTTTCGCCGATTTTCAATTCCTTCTTCACGACCATTTTCATAATAAAAATTCTAATACTTGATTAAATTCGTTTTGTCTTCTTTCAATCTCTTCTGCAAGTCTAATTTCTTCTTCTGTTAAATTGTTTAACATTTCAGCTGCTGCTTTTAATCCCTGAGTTGTATGTTGCATTTTTCTCACCTCCTTGAAATTGCTTATGTTCTCCTCTACTTATTATATACGAAAAATTTCTAAAATTAATTTTTTTAATCCTAACTTTTTCAAATAATTTCTTGTGTATTTATTGTTTTTGCGCTGGTGTGCTATAATCATCAAGGAATATCTGAATAAAAGAGGATTTTTTAAATGAAAAAGATTAACGATAGAAGAAGTTAAACAAAGAGAATTAGCCATTCTTTTAGCCGTAGATGAGTTTTGTAAAAAGGAAAAACTTCATTATTTTTCTTAATTATGGAACATTAATTGGTGCGATTCGTCATAAAGGATTTATTCCTTGGGATGATGATATTGATATTATGATGCCAAGAAAAGATTATGAACGTTTTTAAACGTGAATTTTAAGTCAAGCTCAATATGACATTTTTATCTTTAGAGACAAAAATCAAGAGTATTTATAATAACTTTTATCAAAGTAGTCGATAACCAAACAGTTATTACAGATACGAGAAATCGTAAAAACTTATAAGAGTGGAATTTTTTATCGACATTTTTCCCTTATGATCGAATAGATGATTTAAAAGCAGTAGATAAAACTTATCAATTAGAAAGTTTCAAATTATTATCATTCAGTAAGCATAGAAAATATTGTGTACAAAGATAGTTTGATAAAAGATATCATTCGTACATTTTTTTCTGGACTGTATTATTACCTGTGTCTCCAAGAAGATTTGCGTATAAAAATTGAAGAAGTGATTCAACAATATACAAGACCGAATGGAAAATATGAATGCTTATTAGCTTCTAAATTAAAAAGAAAAAGAAGTATTTGAAGCAGGGATTTTTCGATGAAGTGGTGGATGGAGAATTTGAAGGACATATCTTCCCCGATTCCGAAAAGAATATGACCGATTATTAACACAATATTATGGAGATTATTTAACATTACCTCCAATTGAAAAACAAACTAATCCGCATGAATTGGAAGTTTATTTAAAAGAAGAGGAGTAGCATGATGCCAAAGTATTTAACAAAAAGAAGAATTAAAACAAACGCAATTAGATATTTTTAAAATACATTGACCGTATTTGTAAGGAAAATGATATTCAGTATTTTGTCAGTTATGGAACATTATTAGGTGCTGTTCGTCATAAAGGATTTATTCCATGGGATGACGATATTGATATTTCTATGTATCGCTCTGAATATGATAAATTCATTCAAGCAGTTGAAAAAGATCAACATCCATACTACAAAAATTTTTAAGTAAGGAAACTTCTGATTGGTATTTCCAAAACTTCTTAGTAGTGACAGATGAACGTACGGTTGTAGAAGATCATATTAAAGTCGATCGTCATGATACAAGTGTATTCGTAGATGTCTTTCCAATCGAACGTTATGATGATGTAACATTAATCGATAAAGCTCACTTAATGGCAACTTTACGTATGATTGCATACATTAAATTACAATATGTTCAATATGGCGATAGTCAGTTAAAAGATATTTGCCGTAAAATTATGTGGTATGCGCTACGAATCGTAAATCCACGATGGTTTGGAAATCGTATTGATGCCTTAATTAAAAAGTATCGTAAAGCAAATGGAAAATATGAAGGTCTTGTCGGTTGCGGTAAAGACGGACGAAAAGAAGTATTTCCTCGCGGAACTTTTGAAGAATTGATTGAATTACCATTTGAAGATATGATGGTTCCTGCACCAAAAGAATATGATGTATTTCTTTCACAATTTTATGGGGACTATATGACGGTTCCTTCTCAAGAAGAAATTGATTATAAGAGTCATTTATTACAAGCTTATCGTAAAGATGAACAATAATGGAGTTAAGTCTAAGAAGAGGTTGGACGTTTATCCAGCCTTCTTTTTTTATGTCTGTTGAAAGTGTAGTAGAAGATGAATCAGTAAGAACGAAAAACTACTCAATTCTTATGAATTGTTTAATATCTAGGATATTTGTTTCTATCTTTGTATGAATTTGCTATACTATCTCCAGTATAATGAGGTGAATTATGAAAAAAATATTAAAGTAAATGCTATCGCAAACCTTTTTAATGCGAGTATTAAATATTGTTTTTTTCCACTAATTACAGGTCCCTATATTGCCAGAATTTTAAATAAAAACAGAGTATGGGTATTTTAATATTACGAATACCTTTCATCGGATTATTTATCCCTTTTGCAACTTTAGGAATTTATAATTATGGAATTCGAGCTATTAGTAAGGCAAAGGAAAATAAAGCAAGAGATTAATCGAATTTTTTCATTACTCTTTTATATTTCCTTATTTTTGTACGACTATTACAACCATTGTTTATTTTATTATCACATTCCAAATGGAAGGTGCTCCCGTATTAAAAACATTGTATTACATTATGGCGATACAAGTATTTGCACAGTTTTTAAATATTGAATGGATGAATGAAGCATTTGAAAATTATACGTTTATTTTGTATAAGACTTTATTTATTCGAATCTTTATGCTTGTTTCTATTTTTTTACATTTTGTAAAAAAACAGAGCATGATATTGTACCGTATGCCTTTTTAATGTCCATTGCGACACTATTAAATTATTTAGCAAGTTTCTTCTGGATTAAAAAAAGAAGTCCACTTTTGTTGGGGTTCAATGGAAAGATGTTAAAGCAGTCATTCAACCGTTAATTGCTATCCTTTTTATTAGCAAATGCTGGGATGCTTTATACATATTTAGATCGAATGTTCTTATCTTCCATTGCTTTTACCAGAATATGTATCGTATTACACGATTGCTCAAACATTAGTATTTTCTATTTCTGGAGTCATTAGTGGGGCGGTAAGTGTTAGTATTCCAAGACTTGGGCTATTATTTAGGAATTAATGATAAGAAAGCCTATGATGATTTAGTCAATAAGGGCGGAAGAATTTTTTTATGTTCTGTATTACGCCGTTAAATTTTGGATTAGCCATTTTAGCAAGTCATGCAACTGTATTATATGCAGGGGAGCAATATTTAGATGCTAGCTTTAGTGTGTTCCTATTTGCTCTTCGTTCCATTCCATGGGCAATGGCATTAATTTTAGAAAAATCAAATTATTTTTTTGTCCAAGGTTATGAAAAATAAATTAACGATGTTCTACTTTATTGGTGGAGGATTAAACTTAGTATTGAACTCTATTCTAGCTGCTGTAGGGTATTACAAAACCAGAATGGTATATTTTAACAACAATTATTGCTGAATTACTAGTCATCGCATTAGACATCTTATTAATTAATAAAGAAATCAGTTAATCGATTTAAGAAGACTGTTTATTCATGCTGGTAAATATGTTCTCTATTCATCAGGATTTTTTTCATCATTTATGGGTTGATTTCTTGGATTCGTCCAATTGAAATGGTCGTGAATGGGGCATTGCTTATCAATATTTTTTTGTAACAATTGTTAGCTGTGTCATTTATTATGTAGTTGTATTAGCACTTGTCAAAGATGAAATTTTCTATGATGTCATTAATGCTGTAAAAAAATAAAGTATTGAAGAGAGGATAAGCTATGAGTGAATTAATTAGTGTCATTGTTCCTGTATACAATGTCGAACAATATTTAGAAAAATGTGTTCAATCGATTCAAACACAAACTTATTCAAATTTAGAAATTTTTATTAGTCGATGATGGTGCAACTGATTCAAGTGGACATCTCTGTGATGAATTAGCAAGTCAAGATGAGCGAATAACAGTCATTCATAAAGAAAATGGTGGCTTATCTTCAGCAAGAAATGAAGGGACAAAAAGTATGCCAAAGGTAAGTATGTATTATTCGTAGATTCAGATGATTACATTCATGAAGAAATGATTGAGTCCCTTTATCAGCAAACTCATTGCTGAAAAATGCAGATGTTTCAAGTTGTAATGTCATGAATGTTTATACTACAAAAACCAAACTCCTCAATGTGATCGAGAAGATTTGTATTTAGTATTGAATCAGGAAGAGTTTTTTTAAGAGAATATTTAATTGGGACAAAAAGTTCCCGGAACGATTTGTAATAAATTAATTCGAAAAGAAATTGCTGACAAGATAGAATTTCCAGTTGGAAAAAAATTTATGAAGATGCATTTTATCATTATCAATTAGTGCAAATTGCTGAGAAATATGTCGTTAATACAAAACCGTATTATTATTATTATCATCGACAACAAAGTATTACGACAAATCCTTATCGTGAACGTGATTTAGTGTATATTACGATTTATCAACAATTTTATGATTTAGTAAAACAGCAATTTCCGAAATTGGAAGAAGAAGCATTCTTTCGATTATCGTACGCACATTTTTTTATATTTTTAGATAAGATGTTAGTGGAAGATGATTTTTGAAACTTTAGCAGATTATCCAAGAGTGCGTCACTATTTGAAACAACATGCCTTTTGAGATTATGAAAAATACTATTTTTCCAAAAAGGAAGAAGAATTGCTGCCTTTAGCATCTGAAAAATCAATATTCATCTGTATCGAAAAATTGATGCTGGCGAATATGGAGAAGAATAAGAAAATTCATGATTAATGAAGAAACGAAGACTTTTTGCGACTTGCAAAAAGTCTTTTTTTATATTAAAAACACCTAAAATTTAAAAAAACATTAGAAAAATTAACAAAAATTAAAAATATGATTGACAAAATATTAAAAAGATGATATTCTATAGTCAATATCTAACGATATACAAGAAAAGAAAGTGGAGGTAATTCTATGCAAAAATTTGATAACAAAAAGAAAGTTAAATTAAAGATGATACCATGGTTGTTGATTGGTATTTTTGGGGAGCTTATTGACATTTAGGAATTCTTATTTAGTACAGTCATTATTAGATAATGGAGATGGGAAAAATATTTTTTTCAAAAATGTTATGCTTATTGTTGCACTTCTGTTTGTACAGTTATTATTATCATTCAGTGCTCATTATGGGTTATTAAAAAAATTGGGAGAAAAATATTGTACTTGATTTTTCGTATGAAAGCTTATGAGAGTGTTCTTTCAAAAATGAACAAGAATCTCAAAAAAAGAAGTGGAGAATCAGCTGGTGAAATTATTGAAGTGAGTAAAAAAATTAAAAAAACTTTATCGTTTTTCCAATTACCAACTTTTATTCAAAAGTATTGTGACAATTGTAGGTATTTTAATTTTTCTTATTTATTTCTAAATTGGAAATTATCTATTGTCATTTTATTAGGAATTCCTTCAATCTTTTTAATCTTAAATCCAATGAGTAAATTAGTTTCTAATATTAGTCAGTCTGAACAAAAAGTAACTATCAAAAGTGATTGGACAATTAGGAGAGTATTTTTAGAAATCGTACATTCTTTTTTTAGCGAATAATGCTACAGAACAAAGTAAACAAAAGATGAAAGAGTCATATTTAGAATTGTATCAACAATCTGTAAAATTAGGATTCTTTTGAAGCGTTAATGCAGCCTTTTTCATTATTTTTTTGTAACGATTGTATTAAGTTTCATTTTTCTTATTTGGAGGCTTATTACTTTCTAGTGGTGAGATGACGATTGGAACATTTATTTCATTCTTAATTTACATCTTTATGTTATTAACACCTGCAAGTTCTGTCTGCTAGTTTTTTTAGGTGAATTATCTAAAATTACAAGGATCAATGAGTGATTTATTAGAATTGATTCGCAAAACCAATTTCAGCTCAACAAAAATACTGGAGAAGTGGTTGATTTATCAGATGCAACCATTCAATTATCAGATGTTTCATTTGGTTATGAAGAAACAGAAGTATTAAATCATATTTCAATGGAAATTCATTCTGGTTCAACCGTAGCGATTGTTGGTCCATCAGGAGCAGGTAAAGAGTACATTGTTAAGTCTTTTATTAGGAATGATACAACCAACTAATGGACAAGTTTGCATTGATTCTATTGATTTAAGTGGAGTGAATCTACAAGAATATAGAAATCAAATTGGCTATCTTGCACAAAAATGAAACATTATTAGCAGGAACAATTTTAGATAATTTAACGTGGGGATTGAAGGAAACGGTTAGCCAAGATGCTATTAATCAAGCTTTTGAAAAGATGCGAAATCTATGATTTTGTAACTAGCATTACCACAAGGCATTCATACAAATGTTTCAGAATTAGGGGATAATTTTTTTCAGGGGGACAACAGCAACGATTGGCATTTGCTCGTATTTTATTAAGAAATCCAAAAATTAATTTTCTTAGATGAAGCAACTTCTTCATTGGATAGTATTTTTAGAACATAAAGATTATTCAAACATTAGAACAGGAATATCGTCATCTAACAAAAAGTGATGATTGCTCATCGATCTATCAACGGTTCAAGATGCTACTCAAATTTATTTCCTAGAAGATGGAAAGATTACTGGAGTAGGAACTCATTCTGAATTATTAGAATCACATCCTCACTATCAAGAATTTGTAAAAAAACAAATGATTCATCAATAGTGAGTAAAATATAAGTCTAGTGCAAATGGTGATGTTATTACATCTGCACTAGGCTTTTTATTGTGTTGCATTTGAATCGTTTGACAATAATGCGTATTATGCGTATAATTCTAATTGTAAGGAGGTAACTATATGCCGCTTACAGGAAAAGAGATGGCAAAATTGGCAAGACAACATGGGTGGAAAGAAATCCGTCAAAATGGAAGTCACCATCATTTTAGTCATCCAGATTTTGAGTACATAGTAGTAATTCCTATTCATGGTAATAAAGATTTAGGAAAAGGACTTGAACTCAAAATAATGAAAGATTTGAGGTTGAAATAATACCCCAATCTTTTAATATGATATAGAGGTGAAAGTATGTTGAAATCATATCCTGCAATATTTCATAAGGAAGATGATGGTAGATTTTGGGTAGAATTTCCTGAATTTCATGGTGGAACACAGGGAGATTCGCTTGAAGAATCTATGAAAAATGCGAAAGAAATGTTAGAGAGTATCTTGGCATTGTACATCGATGAGGGAAAGGAGTTACCAACTCCAACAGATATTAATACTTTAACAGTAGAAAATGGATTTGTTAGCATGATTCTTGCTGATCCAACTACCTTTATAAGAAACAATAAGGCAATTCGCAAGAATGTAACAGTACCTGAGTGGCTAGTGAGACTTGCAGACCGTCAAAGTATTAATTACTCAGAAGTTCTTACACAAGCTATTACAGAATCAGTTAAAAGTATAAAGTATAATTGAAGGAGACTTTTGCGATCGCAAAAGTCTTTTTTATCTTTTTCTTTTCTATGACAAAAGCAAATAGGTGGTTGGTTTTGTTGGTTGACAAATTGATACTGCAACACTGTCCATTCATGTTGATCTAATGTCGGAAGAAAATCTAGTAATTGAGATAATTCTGTATCTCCCACCTTCATGTCCCCAATAACACACTAATACAATGCGACCACCAATCGTTAATTGCTCCATAATAGATTCAATCGCACGGATTGTTGAATCGGGAGTCGTAATAATCGATTTATCACTTCCGGGTAAATATCCTAAATTAAAGATGGCTGCTTGAATCGGTTGTTGAATATAAGTTTGATAGATTTGCATGTGAGTCACAAATGAGTTGAATATTTTCTTTCGTGTCTAATGATTGAATTTTTTCATTTGTACGAATTAGTGCTGCTTCTTGAACATCAAACGCAAAGACTTTTCCTTCATTTTGAACAAGCTTTGAGAGAAAAATGGTGTCATTTCCATTTCCCATTGTTGCATCTACCACACAGTCTCCTGGTTTGATACATTCTTGTAATATGAAATGGCTGAATTTTTGGGCATTTTGAATCATTTGTAAAACTCCTTTACCAAAATTTTAACATTTATTACAATAAAGGTTTACAGTTGTTAAGAGTATACAACGAATGCAGTGTTCGTGCAACGTTCCCCTATGAATCAAAAATCTTTCTCCTATAATGGATAATGAATGAAGTAGGAGGATTTGAGAAATGCTAGAGACTAGAAATGAAAGACTGTTAAGAATGAAACAAGAAAAGCAGTCACAAAAGGTTCAAATGATGAATCAATCGTTAAAAAGATCTTTAATTGTAGTGGGAACAACGGCCTGTGTTGGTTTATATGTTTCTCCAGTAGATCAATTATTATCTGTTAATTTTAGTGTAGTAGAAGCTTCAACTGCTGCTACACAATTTTTACGAAATATTATTCCTGCAGCTCAAAATGTAGCAAGAGATAAAGATATTTATACTTCTGTTATGATTGCTCAAGCTGCTCTTGAATCAGGTTGGGGAACAAGTGCTTTATCGAAAGCACCAAACCATAATTTATTTGGTGTAAAAGGAAGTTATAATGGACAATCTGTTAATATGCAAACATTAGAAGATAGTGGAGGACAAAACTATTACAGTATTCAAGCTGATTTTAGAAAATATCCATCTTATCAAGAATCATTAGAAGATTATGCTGATAAAATTGTGAATGGAATTTCTGAGCGCCATTATTTTTATTCTGGTGCTTGGAAAGAGTAAGACGAATAGTTATCAAGATGCTACAGCTTATTTAACAGGTCGTTATGCAACGGATACTGCATACGGTGCAAAAATTAAATCGAATTATTGAACAATTTGGTTTAACAAAATATGATACAGAAACTGCTGTCAATATGGCTGAAGAAATTGCAAGTAAAGAAACATCTACAACAAGTGGAAATAGTTATACAGTTGTCAGTGGGGATAGTTTATATGCAATTGCTCGTAAAACAGGAACAAGTATTCAAGAGTTTATTAAGCTTTAAATGGATTGAAATTTAAACTCAATTATTCATCCAGGACAAGTTTTAGCATTATCTTCAAAAATCAGCATCTACTGAAACAAAACAAGAAGAAAGTACTCCTAAAAGAAGAGAAAGGCAAGAAACTGCAAACTGAAGAAACTCTACAGTACAACCAACCTTCAACAGGTGGAACGTATACAGTCGTAAGTGGAGATGGTTTATACGCCATCGCTCGAAAAACAGGGACAAGTATTGATGATTTATTGAGTTTAAATGGATTAAGTTTAAATTCAACGATTTATCCCAGGACAAGTCTTAAAACTATCTTCAAGTAGTGAAACTCTGCATCTGAAGAAAGCTACTCAACAGAGACAGAAGTCAACACAAGACAGTGAAGAAACATGCTAGCTAGTTCAGAACAACCTTTCAACAGGTGGAACGTATACAGTAGTCAGTGGAGATGGTTTATACGCTATTGCTCGAAAAACAGGCACAAGTATTGAAGATTTATTAAGTTTAAATGGATTAAGTTTAAACTCAACCATTTATCCGGGACAAGTCTTAACATTATCAGCGAATAGTGAAGCTGCTACAGCTGAAGAAAGTACAGAATCAACTGCTGAGGAGAGCTCAAGAAGCAGTAGCAACATCTGAAGAAACGACTCTTCAACAAATGCAAAAATGTATTATGTTCATAGTGGAGATTCATTTATACCGTATAGCACATAATCACGGAATTTCTTTATCAACTTTATTAGAATGGAATCACTTAAGTGTCGATAGTATCATTCATCCGGGTCAAGGGTTTAATTGTTTCTGATGGATCAAGTAGTTCATCTGAAGAAGCAGAAGAAACAGCAGCCTCAAGTGAAAGTACTGAAACAACTTATACCGTTCAACCAGGTGATGGCTTATGGCGAATTGCAAAAAAATCACGGATTAACATTAGATGAATTAAAATCATTGAAATCAATTAACTTCTAATATTATCCAACCAGGACAAGTCTTGATTGTTTCAAAATAAATTGATATAATGCTAGTAAATATTAGCAGACAAAAGGAATAGTAGAAATTTGGATTGTAGTAGAGAGTGCATGGTTGGTGAAAAATGCATCCTGAAAAGTTTTTGAACTCGCCTTTTTAGCTGAATTTCTGAAATTTAGTAAGAAATTCCGTTTCACTCGCGTTAAGAGTAAGTTGAGTATAATAATTAGGTGGTACCACGTGTAAACGTCCTATTGTCTTTAGAGACATTAGGGCGTTTTTTTAGGTATTTCCGGAAAAGAGGGGAAAATTATGTCATTTAATCATCATGAAATCGAGCCAAAATGGCAAAAATTTTGGTTAGACAATCATACATTTAAAACTACGGAGGATAAAGCTAAAGAAAAAATTTCTATGCATTAGATATGTTTCCATATCCTTCAGGACAAGGATTACACGTAGGGCATCCAGAAGGATATACAGCAACAGATGTTGTTTCACGTATGAAACGTGCGCAAGGGTATAATGTATTACATCCAATGGGATGGGATGCGTTTGGATTACCTGCAGAACAATATGCGTTAGATACAGGTAATGACCCTGCTGAATTTACATTGAAAAATATTGCTACTTTCAAACGTCAAATTCAAGAACTAGGATTTAGTTATGACTGGGATCGAGAAATTAATACAACAGATCCAAATTACTATAAATGGACTCAATGGATTTTTACAAAATTAGTAGAAAAAGGTTTAGCATATGAAGCAGAAGTACCGGTTAACTGGTGTCCTGCATTAGGAACAGTATTAGCTAATGAAGAAGTTATTGATGGGAAATCAGAACGTGGTGGACATCCTGTTTATCGTAAACCAATGAAACAATGGATGTTAAAAATTACTGCTTATGCTGATCGTTTATTAGAAGATTTAGATGACTTAGATTGGCCAGAAAGCATCAAAGATATGCAAAGAAACTGGATTGGTCGTTCTAAAGGGGCACAAGTAACATTTAAAGTAAAAGGTTCAGATGAAAGTTTTGAAGTATTTACAACTCGTCCTGATACATTATTTGGAGCAACTTATAATGTGTTAGCACCTGAACATGAACTTGTTCAAAAAATTGTAACTCCAGAACAAAAAGAAGCAGTTGATGCTTATATTGCTTCAGTTGCTACTAAATCAGATTTAGAACGTACAGAATTAGCAAAAGAAAAAACAGGGGTATTTACAGGAGCTTATGCAATTAACCCTGTTAACGGAAAAGAAATTCCAATTTGGATTGCTGACTATGTATTAGTTAGTTATGGAACAGGGGCCATTATGGCAGTGCCTGCTCATGATGAACGTGACTATGAATTTGCAAAAGTATTTGGGTTAGACATTATTCCAGTTATTGAAGGTGGAGATGTTACTCAAGAAGCTTATACTGGAGATGGCGTGCATATTCATTCTGAATTTTTAGATGGCTTAAATAAAGCAGATGCAATTGAAAAAATGAATGAATGGTTGAAAGAACAAGGCGTTGGAGAAGCAAAAGTAAGTTACCGTCTACGTGACTGGTTATTCTCTCGTCAACGTTATTGGGGTGAACCAATTCCTGTCATTCATTGGGAAGATGGCACAATGACAACTGTTCCTGAAGAAGAGTTACCATTAGTCTTACCAAAAACAGATAAAATTAAACCAAGTGGTACAGGTGAGTCACCATTAGCAGCCATTGAAGATTGGTTATATGTGACTGATGAGAAAACAGGATTAAAAAGGACGTCGTGAAACTAAATACAATGCCACAATGGGCAGGAAGTTCATGGTATTTTTGTTCGTTATATTGATCCACATAATCAAGAACAAATTGCAGATCCTGAAAAATTAAAAGAATGGTTGCCAGTCGATTTATATATCGGTGGAGCAGAACATGCGGTATTACACTTATTATATGCTCGTTTCTGGTATAAAGTGTTATACGATTTAGGAATTGTTCCTAATAAAGAACCATTCCAAAAATTATTTAACCAAGGGATGATTCTTGGTGAAGGTAATGAAAAATGTCTAAATCAAAAAGGAAATGTAGTCAATCCGGATGATGTTGTTCGCCAATATGGTGCAGATACATTACGTCTATATGAAATGTTTATGGGACCATTGGATGCTTCAATTGCTTGGAGTGAAAAAGGTCTTGAAGGAAGCCGTAAATTCTTAGAACGTGTTTGGAGATTATTAGTGGATGAAGAAGGTAAATTACGTGACCGTATTACAACTTTCAATGATGGTTCATTAGATAAAAATTTATCACCAAACGGTTAAGAAAGTTACAGAAGATTACGAAGCATTACGCTTTAATACAGCGATTTCTCAAATGATGATTTTTGTCAATGAAGCGTATAAAACAGAAGCACTTCCAGTGAATTATATGAAAGGCTTAGTTCAATTATTAGCACCAATCGCTCCACACTTAGGAGAAGAATTATGGTCTCAAAACTAGGTGCAACTGAATCGATTAGCTATGTTGCATGGCCAACTTATGATGAAGCTTTCTAGTGGAAGATGAAGTAGAAGTGATCTTCCAAGTAAATGGAAAAATTAAAGCTCGTGTTATGGTTCCAGCAAATAGTGATGCAGCTACAATGGAAGAAATTTGCAAGAAATCATGAATCTGTAAAATCAGCTATTGAAGGTAAAAACAGTTCGTAAAAGTCATTGCAGTTCCAGGAAAATTGGTAAACATTGTAGCTAACTAATTAGATTGTTTATATAAAATGATGGCGGGAGGGGTTCTTTTAAAAAAGAACTCGCTCCTTTTGCCGTTATGAGATGTAGAAAAGGAGAAATCATGATTTATTTTGATAATTCAGCAACAACAAAAATTGCTCCAGAAGCATTACAATCATATGTTCAAACAAGCGAGCGTTTTTGGGGAAATCCTTCAAGCTTACATCGACTTGGAGGACAAGCCTTTCAAGTATTAGAAAAAGCAAGAGAACATATAGCAACACTATTAGGTGCTAAAACAGAAGAGATTTATATTACTTCTGGTGGAACTGAAAGCAATAACTGGGCCATTAAAGGTACTGCTCTGGAAAAAAGAGTGTTTGGGAATCATATTATTACGACCAAAATTGAACATCCCTCTGTTTTAAATACAGTGAAACAATTAGCTCAATTAGGATTTGAAATCAGTTATTTAGATGTCAATGACAAAGGTGAAATTTCACTGGAGCAATTAGAATCCATGCTTAAAAAGGAAACAATTTTAGTTTCTGTAATGGCGGTCAATAATGAAATAGGTGTGAGTCAAAAATATTGAGGAAATTTCCCGTATTCTGGAACATTATCCATGGGTTCATTTTCATGTTGATGCGGTTCAAGCTTTAGAACAAGTTCCAGATTTATTAGCGCTTGGACGAATTGATTTATTAAGTTTATCTGCTCATAAGTTTCATGGACCACGCGGTGTTGGAATACTTTATAAAAAAGCAGGAAGAAAAATTCAGTCGTTATTAACAGGTGGAGGTCAGGAAAAAGACCGAACGTAGTACAACTGAAAAATTTACCAGGAATTGTGGCTACTGCTAAAGCAATGCGTATGTATTTAGAAGCTCCTCATCCTATGAAGGAAATTCGAGACTATTTATGGAATTTTTTAGAAAAACAACCTCAAATTAAAATTTTCTCTCCAAAAGAGGGAGTGGATCATATTCTATGCTTTTGCTTTAAAAAGGGGTTCGTGGAGAAGTGCTTGTCCATGCATTTGAAGAGGAAGATATTTATATTTCAACAACTTCTGCCTGTTCAAGTAGAAAATCTGATAGTTCGAGTACCTTAGCTGCGATGAATGTTCCAGATTATTGGGCAACAAGTGCTGTTCGTGCTAGTTTTTTTCATATTTGAATACAATGGATGAAGCAAAAACAATTTGTAGAAGTGTTAGAAAAAAATTAATGAAAAATTTGAATTTTTAAAATAAAGGAGTGAAAAAGTGAAAGTTAGATTATTAGTAAGATATGGGGAATTATCGACTAAGGGACGTAATATGTTTACGCAAAAATTAGCCAATAATATTAAAAAGCATTGATGAATTACCCTCAAGTTCGAGTATTCCCAGATTATGATTTTATGTACTTAGACTTAAATGGAGTTCCTCAAGAAGAAATTATTCCATTATTAAAACCAATCTTTGGTATTCAATCATTTTTCTCCTGTCTATATTTTTAGAAAAGAGATGGAGAAAGTGAAAGAAGTCGTATTGGACTTAGTTGGAAAAGAAAATCCAAAACGTAAAAACATTTTAAAGATTGCCACAAAACGTAGTGACCATGAATTTGTGATGGATACGAATGAGATTAATTTATTTTTTTAGGAGATGCAGTATTAGAAGCTTATCCAGAAATTCGTGTACAATTAAAAACAACCAGATATTACGGTTCGTGTAGATGTTCGTCGTCAACATATTATGGTGAGTTTACAAACGATTCAAGGGGCAGGTGGTTTACCTGTTGGAACAAGTGGTAGAGTCTCTTTAATGTTATCAGGAGGAATTGATTCTCCAGTTGCAGCTTATCTTGCAATGAAGAGAGGAATGGAAGTACAATGTGCATTTTTGCTAGTCCGCCTTATACAAGTCCTCAAGCATTAGTAAAAACAAAACAATTAGCTGCAAAAGTAGCAATCTATGGGGGAAGTTTACAATTCTTCACGGTTCCATTTACAGAAATTCAAGAAGAAATTAAAAAGGCTGTTCCAGAAAATTATTTAATGACGGTCATGCGTAGAATGATGCTACGAATTACAGATCAATTACGTGAGAAAAACCACGGATTAGTGATTGCGAATGGTGAATCAGTAGGACAAGTAGCTTCTCAAACATTAGAAAGCATGATTGCGATTAATGATGTTACGAATACACCAATCATTCGACCAGTTGCCACAATGGATAAATTAGATATTATTGCTATTGCACAAGAAATTGATACATTTGAATTATCGATTCAACCATTTGAAGATTGCTGTACTGTTTTTGCACCACCAAGTCCAAAAACAAAACCAAAATTAGAAAAAGCAAGAGAATACGAAGCAAGATTGAATATTGAAGAATTAGTGCGAAGAGCAGTAGAAAATACAGTTGTAGAAGAAATTACTCCAAACTATGTAGCAGAAGAATTAGCAAACTCTGCCCGAGATGGATGATTTATTTAATAGAAAAAGATACAGGCGTTTTCCGCCTGTATCTCTATTGTTGAAAATATTCTTTCAAAGCACTTGCAATGCTTTTTAGCAATATTTTCTTGATATTCCGTTGTTTCAATTAATTTATTGTCTTCTGGATTGTTTAAATAACCCAACTCTAGTAGGATAGACGGTTGTTTATTTTCACGTAAGACTAAGAAGTTTTTGGAATTTTGTTCCTTGACTCTTAATCGGTAGATTTCTTTGCAAATATATTTATTGACAGTTTAGTGCTAAGTTTTCACTTGGTGTCAGAATAATAATAAGCTGTTGTACCAGAAACAGTTGCATTTGGACCAGAATCAAAGTGTAAACTTATAAAAGCATTGGCGTTTTCTTGATTACTTAATAATGCTCGGTCTTCTAAGCTGACACTTTTATCTGAATCACGAGTTAGATAGAACTGTTGCACCTAAAGTTTCTAATTCTTTTTCAATAGAAGTGCTGTTGTTAAAGTATGATCAGCTTCATGTTTCTCACTAAAGGTTACGACAGCTCCTGGATCATCTCCGCCATGCCCAGGGTCAATAACAATTTTAGCATGTTCAATTCCTTGTGGAAGTTGAGAATCTGTTTCTATAGCAGCAAAGTTTGTATTAACTAGCCAATAAGGAATATATGCTTTTTTATTATTCCCAATGGAAACTTTATAAAAATCATTTTCTATCTTCGTAATGAAATACCGTTCCAGTATTTACTGTACTAATTCGTTTAGAAAAAATATTTGTGGATTCATATAAAGGTGTTTCTTTTAATTTTGTAGCTACATGGCATTTAAAGTTTGAGGTAAATCAGATTGTAGCTTAATCTATGTCATTGATATGATCCACAGCATAGTTTAAGTGATTGTTTTGACACATAACCTTCTTGACCATTGTATAAAATTTTTTTGAAAAAGTTTGGTTCGGACTCGTCAATTAAATAAAACATCTTGCCGTTAGGGATGGAAGTAATCACTTGTGATTGTACTATTAGCTTCTTTGTACAGTGAAATTGATTCATTTGAATAATCCACTGATTAAAGATGTGTTAAAAGCACATCTTTTAGTAGGCATCCAAGCTACTTGTTGATTAAATTGAACTTGTAGCCATTCATCATTTACTTTTAAAACGAGTAAATAATTCTCTTTAAGTTCAGCAATTGGGAATTGTTGATTGTTTGGTCTCTTGACATAATTCACTGAGTTTTCACTTTTAGCGACAGCAATTTGCTGTTACAAGAGTTTGGTCAAATTTCTCATTGTTTTGTTGTATTTCATCTTCGTGAGTATCCTCAGAAACCATAGTCATTCCATTTTGACTGGAATGCAATGGTGATTCAGAGTCTCAATAATGGATAAATTGAAACCAAAAGCAAGAAGAATGGAACAAAAACTCAGAAAATATTGAACGTTTTTATTGGATGAATACTTTTACACGTTTTCCATAGGCGCTCCCTTTTTATGATTTGTATTCATTATTATTATACCAATTAGGAAAGGGTTTGAAAAGAGTAAAGCTAAGACATTAAACAAGGTTAATTTACATCAAAATTTGACATGATTGTTAATACTATGCTGATTGATGATTTGTCACGCAAAATATAAAATGATAAGAATGAGGAGGAAGATAGATGTTATTAGGCTCTCATGTTTCCATGAGTGGAAAAGAAATGATGTTATTATCTGCAAAAGAAGCAGCTAGTTATAAAGCAAATACAATGATGGTATATACCGGAGCACCACAAAATACAAGAAGAAAACCGATTGAAGAATTAATGATTTCCCAAGGACAAAAGTTTATGCAAGCAAATGGGATTGAAGAAGTAGTCGTTCATGCACCTTATATTATTAATTTGGCAAATACAACAAAAGAGGGTTACTTAGATTTTGCAATTGAATTTTTAAGAGAAGAAATTAGACGTGCTGAAGCCATTGGTGCAAAACAAGTGGTCCTTCATCCAGGTTCTCATGTTGGTGCTGGAGTTGATGTTGGTATTGTGCAAAATTGTTAAAGGACTGAATGAAGTGATTGATAAAAATCAAAAAGTTCAAATTGTACTTGAAACAATGGCTGGAAAAGGGACTGAATTAGGTCGAACTTTTTGAAGAAATTGCTCGAATGATAGATGGTGTTACTCATAATGACTGTTTATCTGTGACGTTGGATACCCTGTCATATTCATGATGCAGGATACAACTTAAAAAGAAGATTTTTCTGGTGTAATGTCGGAATTTTGATAAAGTAATCGGATTAGATCGCTTAAAAGTCTTAGCATATTAACGATTCTAAAAATGTATGTGGAGCTCATAAAGACCGTCATGCCAATTTTGGATTTGGTGAAATTGGTTTTGATGCATTGATGCAAGTTGTATCAGAAGAAAAATTTAAACATATTCCTAAAATTTTAGAAACACCGTATGTAGAGAAGATAAGAAAAATCAAAAACCACCTATATTTTTATGAAATTCAAATGATCGTCAAAAATCAATTTGATCCAGAATTACTTTCAAAAATTATAAGTCAATAATAGGAGGAAGTTTTATGCCACACGATCACGAACACGGATGTTGTCAGCATAAAGGAAAACAGAAACAAGAATGTTGTCACCATCATGAAGAAGAAAAGAAACAAAAATGCTGTCATGCTCATGGTGAAGAACATACACTCATCACCATGAAGAAAGTCATCACCATTCAAATAAAACTGAAAACAGCATCAACACTGTCATTGTCATCATACTCAAATTGAACAGGCTATTCAGTTGTTAAAGCAAGCAGGATTTAAATATACAAGTAAACGTGAGAAAATCATTGAAATTTTTAGTCACGAAGATCGTTATTTATCTGCTAAACAAGTGCAACAATTATTAGAAACTGATTTTCCAAATATGAGTTATGATACGATTTATCGTAATTTATATGATTTTACGGATTTAGGTATTTTAGAAACAACGGAATGGAATGGTGAAAATTATTCCGTTTTGGTTTAGTCAGTCATGAGGGACATCATCATCATTTTATTTGTGAAAAATGTGGACGTACGAAAAAGAAATTGATTTTGTCCAATGACTTATTTTGAGACACAATTAGAGGGTTGCGAAGTACATTCACATCGTTTTGAAGTATTTTGGATTATGTGAAAAATGTGCTCATGCAGGTTCTTAACATAGAGTCAAAATTGAATTTTTCCGCTAAAATTTTAATCTATCTAATTGACAATTGAGCAAACCTTTCTATAATAAAAAGGACATTTCGTTTTGTTTTGGTTATTCTATTCAAAAAGAAAAACAGTTACTTTTTAATGCTCGGAGGGAGGGAATAGGATATGTCAAAAACAGTTGTTCGTAAAAACGAATCACTTGATGATGCTCTTCGTCGCTCAAACGTACTGTTTCTAAAACTGAACTTTACAAGAGGCTCGTAAACGTGAGTTTTATGAAAAACCAAGTGTAAGACGTAAGAAAAATCAGAGGCAGCTCGTAAACGTAAGTTCTAGTCAACTCTGTGTATCATATGACCAAGTAAAGGCTGGGAGTTTTACGTCTCAGTCTTTTTCGTATTTTTAAGGAGGAAAAACATGAGTTTAAAAAGAAACATTAAACAATGATATTAAAACAGCAATGAAAGCTAAAGATAAAGAAACTTTAGCAGTATTAAGAATGATTAAAACAGCTGTTCAAGCAGCAGAAATCGATAAAAAGAAGAATTAAATGCTGAAGAAGAATTAACAATTTTTAGCACGTGAAGCAAAACAACGTCGTGAATCATTAGCAGAATTTGTAAAGGCAGGACGTGATGAATTAGTACAAAAACAGAAGCTGAAATTGAAATTGTAGAACGTTACTTACCAAAAACAATTGTCAGTAGAAGAAGTAAAAGAAGTCATTGCAACAGTAGCTAGAAAAATTGGTGCAACAACACAAAAAGAATTTGGTAAATTAATGGGTGCTGTTATGCAAGAATTAAAAGGAAAAGCAGATGGCAATGTGATTAAAGAACAAGTGAAAGCTCATTTAGGGTAATGATGATTCAAACTGTCATCTATTAACTTCAGAATGAACGAGAAGAAGATTTCATTTTCGGAATAAATTTTTGTCTCAAAAAGGTCACAACGTAAATGAGTCCAAGATAATATGCTTGAAAAATAATGATTAGAACGCTATAATTGAATCAATGATGAGTAGTCGGCTCATGGTCAATCTGATATTAAACTTGAACGTAAGAGTCAAGCGGGTGGCGGACACCAAAAATCCGAAATTAAACTTGAACATAAGGGTCAAGTGGGTGGCAGACACCAAATAAACCGATTAGAGAACGTCCCAAAGTTTTGGGACGTGAAGGCGAATAGTATGAAGAAAAGAAGAACAATTTAGAAGGATAAATACCTTGAATATAATAAAAATCGTACAAAGTATTCCGCTACTTAATAAAATTAGCGAATTATTTTAAAGATTATTTTTCGGTAAAAAGTTGTATATTGCACTCTAATCAAAAGAGTTGCAGTATATTTTTCAGAAAGTAATTTTATGCATTTATGTGGCTTATATTATTCAAGAGGAGCAAAAACTTCTTTTTGGATTGTTTGGATAAAAAGTTAGAAGTTTCTTCTGTATTAGTAAAGAAAGATGGTACAACGTTTCAAAAATTAGCAATTTTGAATTTATCACAGAATTAACAAGTCCTCATGTTCGTTTAACTGGTTCGGGCAGGTATTTATATTTAGAATTTGATTATGCATTAAGAACTAAAAACAAATTTTGGCATTAACATTAATAGATACGAGTAAAAATTGTTCCTCAATCGTTACTTAATTTAAAAAGAAGAGAGAATTTCCTAAAGGTGAATCTGTTATAAAAATATATGCGTAGATTTTTATAATGGAAAAGAATTAATTTATTATACGCAGGAAAATGATTTGAAAAAGAAAATTAGTATATAGATTTAGTATGGATATAGTTTAGAAAATAATGATTTAGAACTAGAAGTTTTTACACCAGCAGTACTAGAGCTCTAAGCAAGATTAGGACTAGCAGTACCAATTGATTGAATTATTACAAAGCTTATAATCAATGAACAGATGCATTGTGTTACGGATTTTATACTAAATATATTGATAATCACATTTTTAAAAATTAATCGTTAAGTATCCCAACAGTCACATAAATTTGAGAGACTTTTACAATAAGAGAAGTGCCCTTGAAAGAATCAATGGTCGCTTAGATAGAGACTTTATGTTTGAAAATCATACGTTAAGAGGATTAAAAAGAGTAACTTTATATGTCACTATGGCTTGTTTATTACATTAGGATTTTTCCTATTCGAAAGTAAAAATAGGAAACAGAGCATTTGAGTAGTTGGGTTGCTTAATAGTTTTATAACCTTTTTAGCATGTTAAAAATTTAAGGCGATAGTCTGCTCTTTTATAGTAACTGAGGGCTGTAAGTACATCGTTACACCTAAAAATTAATTTTTGTTTTCAAAATTCATAATATCGCTATTTTTGCTCTAAAAGGTCACAGCGTAAATGGTTCGTAACGAATTAACTCGCAGTTAAATAAAGCCAATGAAATCAATACTATAGAAGTAGTGGTAAAATAAAATCGACACTCATGAAGTCCCGTAAAAATAAGGATTTTTGTGGTGTCAATTTTGTTTATTTTGTAATTTTACGACTAAAAAATAGTGGGAATTGTAAAAAGAACGAGCCTGTTTAGTGAAGAGGAAAATTTAGGAGATTTAGAAAAATTAAAAACTCTTATTTCTGTATATACATAGCAGAAAAAGGTGTTAAAAATGAGAAGAAGAATCGAGGAACGGCTGAAATGATTATCCAGTCGTTTGTATGTGGTGTTTATATCTCGCATTTGTTTTCCTACATCAAACGATATATATTACGTGAATGTCGTAGAAATAGCCAATTAAGACAATTATGTGGACTTCAATCAAAATTATATTCCTAGGGATGATTCTAATCTCACTTCGGTTTAGTACCAAGTTCTGCTGCGATGGAATGGGTAAATGCAAAAATTACAAGTACGCATTACTGGATTTAGGATTAGAAGTAGCCATTGATGGAAAAATCATTCAAAGTTATGCCAATAAAGTATCTACTAAAAGAACCAGATGGCAGAAGAGAAACGCAAGCAAATACGACAGCTAAAATTTGATTGTTCAAAATAACGGAACCAAAATTATGAAGTATGGTTCCGAGTTCATTTAAAAAGGTCACAGCGTAAAATGATTCCGAGTGAAAATATTTGACAGAAATTCTCGGGGTAGAATTAGGTTTGTTTTAAATTATTTTATTTTTGAGGTGAAAAATGGTAGGAAAAATAATGAATATGTAAACCAGCAAAAGCTGGACATAAATTTGAAAAAGTATTCCATAAAGAAGTTAAAAGTTGGAGCAGCAAGTGTGCTAATCGGAGCAGGCTTCTTTTTGGGACATCATGTTGAAGCAAGTGAAGTAGTAAGTGGTACAACAGTTGTAACAACTCAAGAAAATGGAACTAAAGAGAAGGAGAAAAAAATATCGGAAGTTACCGATACTACAGTGCAAAACCAGAAGTTGTACCTACAACAAATAATGGAACAACAGCAACTCAAAAACTGAAGTTATTTCAACATCTAAAACTGAAGTTGTTGAAACTCCAAAAACTCAAGAAGCTCCAGTTGCTGAAAAGAAAGCGAAATGTAGAAGCTCCAGTAGAACTAAAAAGTACAAACGACTGAATTACAAGAAAAAGTGAGTGCGTTACAATCAGAAGTAAATCGTATTCGTGCAAATGAAAAACAAAAAGCACAAATTGAACAAGCTGAAAAATTAATCAAGGAAGTAAATGACTTACAAGCTTCAAAAACAGCTACTCAAAAAGAAGTAGATGCAAAAAGTTAAAGAAATTAAATCACTAACTTTTTATCTTAAAATCAATGAAAGCAGAAGAAACTGTAAAACCAAAGAAAACCAAGACAGCCGTAATGGTAAAAAGATGGTAAAAGGGACTGGTTTCAGAATAGGCGAAGGAACGACTGAATCAACACCTTCAACACCTCAACCAGAAGGTAACGTGATTGCTCGTGGTGAAGACGGTGTGCCTTGGGAATTATATGAAAACGGGTATCTATTGTTTAAGCCAGAAGTTGGTAAGGATACGTTGACGAATAATTCTGGTAAATCTACTTGGAAAGTTAATTATAGTACACAAATTAAGCATGTTGGTTTTGCGGATAAGGTTTATGCACCTGAAAATAGTGAGTGGCTATTTTCTGAAAGAGATGGTGCTGAAACTAATAGAGGCTTTTAGTCCGTTAAATTTTTGATACTATGCATTTTGATACAAGTAAAGTAACGAATATGCGGAATATGTTCAGTGGTATGAATAAGTTAACTAATTTAGATGTGACGCATTTTGACACAAGTAAAGTAACGAATATGAGTGGGATGTTCAGTTATATGAATAGGTTAACTAATTTAGATGTGACGCATTTTGACACAAGTAAAGTAACGGATATGTCAGTTATGTTCCGTGCAATGTCTAACTTAACTAATTTAGATGTGACGCATTTTGACACAAGTAAAGTAACGAATATGTCAGAAATGTTCTTCAGAATGTCTAACTTAACTAACTTAGATGTGACGCATTTTAACACAAGTAATGTAACGAATATGGCAAATATGTTCAGTGAAATGTTTAACTTAACTAATTTAGATTTGACGCATTTTGACACAAGTAACGTAACGAATATGGGTGCTATGTTCCGTTATACGTCTGGGTTAACTAATTTAGATGTGACGCATTTTAACACAAGTAAAGTAACGAATATGGCAAATATGTTCAATGGTATGTCTAAGATAACTAATTTAGATGTGACGCATTTTGACACAAGAGAAGTAGAGAGTATGGCTGCTATGTTCTATGAAATGTCTAACTTAACTAACTTAGATGTGACGCATTTTAACACAAGTAACGTAACGGATATGTCAAATATGTTCAGTGGTATGTCTAACTTAACTAACTTAGATGTGACGCATTTTGACACAAGTAAAGTAACGGATATGACAGAAATGTTCAGTGAAATGTCTAACTTAACTAATTTAGATGTGACGAATTTTGACACAAGAGAAGTAACGGATATGGAAGATATGTTCTATGATTCAGACAAACTTAAAGAACTCAAACTCGGAGATAAATTTAAAGCTGATGGGATTAGATCGATACCGACAACTCACTCCTACGGCAACCAATATACCGATAAATGGCACAAGGTTGAGGATAAAGAACATACGTATACGGTTTCAGATTGGGCGGATGCATACGCTACCAACCCAACTGCAACTGCTGGAACGTGGGTACGTGAAGTATCAAATGCAACGTTGACATTCCAAGGTGAGAACTTTACTCCAGTTACGGTGACTCCAAGTGATACCGAATTACCAACATTATCAAGACCGAGTCAACCAAAACAAAATCATAAATTCCTAGGGTGGTCAAAAAGACGGAACAAACCTATTGACGCGCGATGCTGTTCAACCAGGTGAAACGATTACTTTACAAACCATTATGGCAAACCAGTGAATAATACTACGACAAGAACTGAAAGAATACCTATAGCGACAATTTATCGTGCTGATGAGACAATTCCTTTTGAGTCTAGACAAGAAGTGGCTGGTCAAGAAGGTGTGAAAACTATCACAACTACTTATACTGTAGCTCCGTATACAGGTGAATTAATGATCCTGTTGAGTCTGGAAAGAGTTACAACTGAAATGCAACCAAAAGTCATTAAAGTAGGCAATAAGAAGGTAGTATACAGCAAAGATGGAAACAAAGTAGTTAAATCTACAACTACTTACAATGTAAATCCAGATACTGGAGTAGTTACTGAAGCTGGAACTACTAAAGAAACTATCTCTGAAGACGGAGCAAAAGACAAAGTAGTATATAGTAAAGAAGGAAACAAAGTAGTTAAGTCTACAACTACTTACAATGTAAATCCAGATACTGGAGCAGTTACTGAAGCTGGAACTACTAAAGAAACTATCTCTGAAGACGGAGCAAAAGATAAGGTAGTATACAGCAAAGAAGGAAACAAAGTAGTTAAATCTACAACTACTTACAATGTAAATCCAGATACTGGAGCAGTTAGTGAAGCTGGAACTACTAAAGAAACTATCTCTGAAGACGGAGCAAAAAGATAAGGTAGTATACAGCAAAGAAGGAAACAAAGTAGTTAAGTCTACAACTACTTACAATGTAAATCCAGATACTGGAGCAGTTAGTGAAGCTGGAACTACTAAAGAAACTATCTCTGAAGACGGAGCAAAAGATAAGGTAGTATACAGCAAAGAAGGAAACAAAGTAGTTAAGTCTACAACTACTTACAACGTAAATCCAGATACTGAGCTGTTACTGAAGCTGAAAACTACTAAAGAAAACTATCTCTGAAGATGGAGCAAAAAGACAAAGAGTATATAGTAAAGAAGGAAACAAAGTAGTTAAGTCTACAACTACTTACAATGTAAATCCAGATACTGGAGCTGTTACTAGCTGGAACTACTAAAGAAACAATCTCTGAAGATGGAGCAAAAGACAAAAGTAGTATATAGTAAAGAAGGAAACAAAGTAGTTAAGTCTACAACTACTTACAATGTAAATCCAGATACTGGAGCTGTTACTGAAGCTGGAACTACTAAAGAAACAATCTCTGAAGACGGAGCAAAAAGATAAGGTAGTATACAGCAAAAGAAGGAAACAAAGTGGTTAAGTCTACAACTACTTACAATGTAAATCCAGATACTGGAGCTGTTACTGAAGCTGGAACTACTAAAGAAACTATCTCTGAAGATGGAGCAAAAGACAAAAGTAGTATATAGTAAAGAAGGAAACAAAGTGGTTAAGTCTACAACTACTTACAATGTAAACCCAGACACTGGAGCTGTTACTGAAGCTGGAACTACTAAAGAAACTATCTCTGAAGACGGAGCAAAAGATAAGGTAGTATACAGCAAAGAAGGAAACAAAGTAGTTAAGTCTACAACTACTTACAATGTAAATCCAGATACTGGAGCTGTTACTGAAGCTGGAACTACTAAAGAAACTATCTCTGAAGACGGAGCAAAAAGATAAGGTAGTATACAGAAAAGAAGGAAACAAAGTAGTTAAGTCTACAACTACTTACAATGTAAATCCAGATACTGGAGCTGTTACTGAAGCTGGAACTACTAAAGAAACTATCTCTGAAGACGGAGCAAAAGACAAGGTAGTATACAGCAAAAGAAGGAAACAAAGTAGTTAAGTCTACAACTACTTACAATGTAAAATCCAGATACTGGAGCTGTTACTGAAGCTGGAACTACTAAAGAAACTATCTCTGAAGACGGAGCAAAAGACAAAGTAGTATATAGTAAAGAAGGAAACAAAGTAGTTAAATCTACAACTACTTACAATGTAAATCCAGATACTGGAGCTGTTAGTGAAGCTGGAACTACTAAAGAAACTATCTCTGAAGATGGTGCAAAAGACAAAGTAGTATATAGTAAAGAAGGAAACAAAGTAGTTAAGTCTACAACTGCTTACAATGTAAATCCAGATACTGGAGCTGTAACTGAAGCTGGAACTACTAAAGAAACTATCTCTGAAGACGGAGACAAAAAGACAAAGTAGTATACAGCAAAGAAGGAAACAAAGTAGTTAAGTCTCACAACTACTTACAATGTAAATCCAGATACAGGAGCTGTTACTGAAGCTGGAACTACTAAAGAAACTATCTCTGAAGATGGTGCTAAAGACAAAAGTAGTATATAGTAAAGAAGGAAACAAAGTAGTTAAATCTACAACTACTTACAATGTAAATCCAGATACTGGAGCTGTTAGTGAGCTGAAACTACTAAAGAAACTATCTCTGAAGACGGAGCAAAAGACAAAGTAGTATATAGTAAAGAAGGAAACAAAGTAGTTAAGTCTATAACTACTTACAATGTAAATCCAGATACTGGAGCAGTTACTGAAGCTGGAACTACTAAAGAAACTATCTCTGAAGACGGAGCAAAAGACAAAGTAGTATATAGTAAAGAGAAAAAACAAAGTAGTTAAAGTCTATAACTACTACAATGTAAATCCAGATACTGGAGCAGTTACTGAAGCTGGAAACTACTAAAGAAACTATCTCTGAAGACGAGCAAAAGACAAAGTAGTACTAGTAAAGAAGGAAACAAAGTAGTTAAGTCTACAACTACTTACAATGTAAACCCAGACACTGGAGCTGTTACTGAAGCTGGAACTACTAAAGAAACTATCTCTGAAGACGGAGCAAAAGATAAGGTAGTATACAGCAAAGATGGAAACAAAGTAGTTAAATCTACAACTACTTACAATGTAAACCCAGACACTGGAGCTGTTACTTGAAGCTGGTACTACTAAAGAAACTATCTCTGAAGACGGAGCAAAAGACAACGCAGTTACACCAGCAGCAAAAACAAAAGTAGCGAACCCTGAGAAATTATCTGACGCTGAGAAGAAAGCAATCGAAGACAAAGTTAAAGCAGCAAATCCAGGTGCTGAAGTTGTAGTAGATGACAAAGGAAAAGCAACAGTAGTTAAAGACGGTAATATATCAGTTATCCCATCAACAGATTTAGTTAAAGTCCAAGACGATGCTAAGAAAGATAATGGTGGAAATAATGCAAACACACCGGCAGCTAAAACTGTAGTAAAAGATCCAGCCAACTTAAAAGATGAAGAAAAAGAAAAAGTTAAGAAAGCTGTAGAAGCAGTAAATCCAGGTGCTAAAGTTGTAGTAGATGACAAAGGAAATGCAACAGTAACGAAAGCTGATGGAACGGTTCTTAATATTCCAACTTCAGACTTAGTAATTCCTGCTGATAACCTAGTTGACGAAGCAACAAATGCTAAAGTGAAAACACCAGTTACTCGTATATTAGTTGGAGATAAAGAAAAGTTAACAAAAGACGCAAAAGAAGCTGTTAAGAAAGCAATTGAAGCGGTGAACCCAGGAGCAACTGTAGTAGTAGACAACCAAGGAAACGCAACAGTAACATTACCAGACGGTTCTACAGCAACAATTTCTAAAGAACAACTAGTGAAAGATAAAGAAGCTGTGTCTAAATCTAAACATGGTGGGGATAATCTTGATATCGACTTGAGTAAAAGTAGAGGTAATAAATCTGTTGATATTACTCCAGAAGAAAAAGCGAAATTCCAATTCAAAAGTTCTAGGTGCTATTACTGATGTAGCAGAATTCGATCTGATGCTTACATTAAATCAACAGAAGGCGGAAAAACAGTTTATACATCTAAAGATGGTAAAGTGAAAATTACTATTGATAAAGATGGTAATGCAACAGCAAACAGTCGATGGTAAGAAAGAAGTAGCTATTAATATTGATAAAAGCCGGAAATGTAAACTGATCGTTACAAAAGAAGGTCAAGTATTAGCTATTCCAAGAGATGACGCATTCAAACAACGTCTTTATGTACCACAATATGACAACACTGATTCCAAAAAGTAGATAAATCTAAATTAGAATCAGCACCACCAATTAGATGACTTAATCATCAATCAAGCAGAACAACTTGGAGCAATAAATACAAAAAGAAGCCTATCTATTATTAGAAGAAGCTCAGAAAGTATTTGGAAATCCAAAACGCAACGCAAGCAGAAGTAGATGCAATGGTGAAACGTTTAGAAGAATTCAAGTTAAACCAAGCTTCAGTAGCAACTGATGATCGAGCAGCTAACAATGCAACAAATGCATCAAACGGAGAAACTTCAGAAGATGCAACAGATGCTAAATTAGCAGCGAACGTTTCCAAAACGAAACAACCAAAAAGAACTTCCAAACACAGGTACATCAACATTTGGAACAGTTCTTCCAGCAATCGCAGCTCTATTATCAGGAGTAGGCGTATTTGCAACAAAAAGAGAAGATGAATAATCAATAGACAAGAGATTATGGAAGCAAGAAGAGAGTTTGACATTTTCAAAAGATGAAAACTATATTCTCAGATTGTTATAACTCCTTGTTGAAAAAAGAGATCGCTGTATCATACAGTGATCTCTTTTTTAGGTTGTTCGACAAAATATATACAAGAATAAGAAAAAACATGATATAGCAATCGATAAATTAAGTGTAAAAAGAGTATGAAGACCCCTTTAGGGATCAATGGTGAGTAATACAAAACGCCTCTTTAAGAGGCAAGTGACGAGTCAAAAGCAATAAGGCTTGTAATCAGGGCTTATAGCCCCGATTCAAACCACCCGTTAGACGGGTGGTCATGATTATTAAAAGATTATTTTTACGATAGTATAAATATTAAATTTTTGGTTATAAATTATCCTTGTTAAAAATTGATAAAATAATAAAAATTTTAAAATTAAAAATGATGAAAAATAAAAAAAGATATGTTAATATATGTTCATAAGAAGAAGTATAATGAAAAATAACAAAAATAAAATATTTTGAAAGGAGAACTTATGAAAAATATATTACAATAAATTTATATCGGTGGTTTGGAACAATAATTCTTACTATTTTAATTGCATTAGGAACAATCTTTACAGTTATGGAAGAACTCTGATACTCGATAATTTTTAGCAAAATAATCATAATTATTTTTATACGGTATTGTATTAATTCTAGTAATGGCAATTACTGAAATACTAAAGTCTTGTCTATCAATAAATAATGCAAAGTTGATTAAAGATTGGATTGTTTCAATTGGCAGTGGCGTTAGTGAAAATATTGAAAAATGGGATACGATAACTATCATAAAAGCTAAAAACATGGAGAGTATATATCTTGGTACACAACTGACTTAGAGCGTATTTCAACAACTTATTTTGAACCGTTTTTAAATCTGTTTAGTAATGTAGTATTATCAACTGTATCTCTGATTATATTATTTTCTATTAATTGGAAGATAGGATCTGTGTCACTTTTATTACTAATAATTTTAATGATAGTAGGAACTCGGTTTTGGAAAGAAAAATAGGTATGGCATATCAGAAGTTTTCTCAATTATGGTATATATACTAATACATTACAGGAATACACTCTGCTTATGATGTTTTAAATTTTAATGCACTTTCTATATTAAAAAGAAAAATCAAACAAGCTCAAACAGATGTTGAGAATCAGAGAGTTGTAGCTAAGAAATATACTTCTTTTTGCTACCTTAGCATTTTATGGTTCACAAAGAATATTTGAAGGTATTATGTTTTATGTTTGTTCTTTATTTAGTATTACAAAAGGAAATCAGTATTGGAATGTTACTATCAGTTCCAGCAATTCTAGCATTATTTTTAAATTCTACTGGTATGTTCCTAGAAATAGTTATAGCAATGCAAGGTATGAATGATGTTATTAAGAAGTTAGAAACTAAAATGATAGCAGAAACAATAGAATATGACAATTTATCCTTAATAGAAGGAACAATATAACCTATTCTATTGACGAGAAAAAGATTTTTGATAATTTATCTTTTTAAATTTGAAAAAGGTAAAAAGTACGCAATCTTTAGGTCCTAGTGGAAGTGGAAAGTCTACTTTTGCTCAATATTATTTTTAGGTAGAATAAATGATTTTGATGGAGAATTAAAAGTAAATGGCATTGTTAAAGAAAAGAATAAGGATATTCTTTTTCAAAAGAGATTGCATATGTGAGTCAAGAAGGTGCAATTTTTAATATGTCAATTAGAGAAAAATATTCTACTTGGTATGAAGAAAACTGATAAAGAAATTTTTGATATTTTGAAAAAGGTTAAACTGTATGATTTAGTAAATAACTTACCTGAAAAAAATTAGATACGATTATTTCTTTAGATGGAAATAATTTATCAGGAGGGGAAAAACAACGTCTTACATTAGCTCGAGCATTAATACGTAATACACCATGTATTATTTTTAGATGAAGCAACTTCAGCTATTGATGCTAAAACGGCGGTTGCTATAGAAGAGCAAATTGTAGAAGATTCTGAGAAAAACGGTCATTATCATTTCACATCATTTAGATGATAAGATAAGTTCAAAATTAGATAAAAGTTTATTTTTATAAAATCTAGGATTCGCGCCAAATTTTTGGCGTTTTTCTTTTGCTTATGTCGCATTTAAAAGATTCATTAACCTAAAACCATAACTCCTTATTTGATAGATTTCTATTCTATCTTAATTAGTTAATTTCATTAAAAACATGCCAAATAGCATGCAGTACAGAGTCGGAAAGCTCTTTGATTTTTATAAATAAAGCCTTTTACATTAAAAATGATAGGGAGAGTATAATTAAAAACATTAAAATGTTTGGGAGTTTTTACGAACCGTTAAGCAAAAAGTGTGGCTCAATGATTTAAAGAGGTGGATATAATGAGGAGGGGTAGAATGTTAAATATTAGTATAGCTAAGTTTTTCATGGGAAAAAGAAGTATTAAACGATATTCATATTCAAATTAATAGCCTAGAATTATTGGATTAGTAGCACCAAATGGAACTGGGAAATCTACACTAATAGAAATTATTGCCGGTAATCTCAATAACAGAGATGTAAGTGTTTTGTTGGATGATAAAAATTATAAGAATCATTATTTGGAAATGAAACGAAAAATCGTGAGAATGTGTAATCAAGATGATTTGTATTCTGACTCTGACAGGGTTACAACATTTACAATTTTATGCTGAAATGTGGCATATTAAAACCATCATTTGTTGATGAAGTTGTCTCAAAAATTACAAATGACTGAATATATCTCCAATAAAGTTTCTAGTTACTCGTTAGGAATGAAACAGAGACTTTGTTTTGCGCTAGTTGTTGTTACAAATTGTGAAGTTATGCTATTAGATGAAGTGATGAATGGACTGGATCCAGATAACGTGCAATTAATATCTAAGGTACTTCAAAGTTTAAAAATGAGGGTAAAATAATTATCATTGCGTCACATTTATTGAATAATCTAAACAGTATTGCTGATGAGGTGTATTTTTAAAAGATAAGAAGATTGCTTTAATATATCAACTTGAAGATCAGTGTAATCAATCAATCGAAATACAATTTTCATCAGTGGATAGTTATAAAAGAGTTTACTGAACAATTTATGAATATGAATATACTATCTAATCTATCAGAATTGACCATCAGCATTAAAGATTTGGAATGAGCTAGATTCTATATTTTTCATGGATTCAATCAAATTTGAAGGACATATACAGATTGGCTTATGGAATAAAAGGTTGCAGAAATCATTTATCAAGAACTGTTTCATTCAAATGACGAAGGGAGAGAGTAATATGAAAAGCCAGATTATCATGGTATTGACAAATCGATTGGTAAGAATTCAGGTAATCATTTTCCTCTCCATTGTTTTTATTTTTCAATTTTACGTCTCTATGAGCTAAAATCATCAGTATCAATTAATGAATGAATATACTCTTACAAATATAAAAATTCATGAACAATCTAAAAATAGTCTATTAATGGATAGCAAAATGTCACAGCGAGACTTACGTGAAGATGAAAAATTATTCGTTGAGATTGATAATGCATATATAGACTGGAAATGCTTTTTCAGAATAGAGATTATAGAAAATATACTCAATTAATGGTTAAAACTTGGGAATTAGAAGAGTTAATGCGTGAAAAGTATGGGATTATGTTTACAAATGAAAATACTTTTTAGTATTAATCCGTCTAAAAATGGAATTTTATTTAAAAAGAAAATACAACAGTCAATGATGCATTATCAACAATTGGAAAGTAAAAATTTTGATGATAAAAAGTAGTGAATGAATTGGTAGGTATAACTGTTGTTCAGTCATTCTTACCAATATTGGATTTTAAAATGCCAAATATTTTTCTTACCATTCCTTTTCTTATTTACGCTAGTGATGTCTAATGCTATATTTTTATCGGATTCTAAACATAGAGTTTATTGAATGCAAAACCAATCAGTAATTTTAGGTATAGTATTCAGAAAAATCATTAGTAAAATGGATTGTTATAAGTTTTGTTCAATTTGTTGCATTTCTAATTTCTATTTTGGGGTAATTTCTATAAAAATGGAATAGGAGATTTTTACTGAAAAATGGTAATATTTGAAAATGATACGCCTATAACTATTTCTTATTTCAGTCTGTTTCTTTATTATCTTATGCTTTGTACTGTTATTGAATTTATTTATCGTAACTTTATGTAGTTTATTAAACCAACTATTTTAGGAATCAAATATTAACATTTCTTTTTGGAATAATCGTTATATTTTTAGAAACGGTAATGAAAGTTTTTAAATGTTGAAATGCTGTATATTGGTTTTTATTCCTTCGTCTTATTTTTAGTTTTGGACCAGTAATATATGGTGTTAAAAATGAGTTCTATTTAAATGGACACTTTTCAATGTTTCAAGGAGTGTTAGCACTTGGAATTGCTAGTGTAATTTGTTTTTATATTTCTATTGAATATTGACTTTGAAAGAGAAGAGGGAGCGTTATGAAAAGATTTTCCTCCATTAAATTAGATTATAAGCTATTTAGTTTCAACTGGTTACTTTATCAAGCTTCCTGTCATAATTTGTTTGTTCTTTTATATTATTGATAGGTTATAACAAATGGGTTCCTACAGAAACTCCACAAAAAGTATTAAATACTCAATTTATGATGATGGATGATTTAAAGGCATTAATTACTAAAGACTTCAGTATACCAAGTAATGTTCGAGAAGAGTCGGAAATGCAAATTGCTCAAATCTATCAAAACTTGTCTGAAGAAAATTTTAGTTATAAAAAAAGCCTGTTAGTTCAAAAACTATTATCCATTTATACAGAACGGATTAGGTTATTAAATACTCTTAAAACTTTGTTACCTAATTATATTGATAAGTTGCCTGATATTAGTAAATTGAAGATGAAAAAGATTATTTTAGAATATTTAAGTGAAAGTAATCAAGATTATTTGCAATATAAAAACTAGTTATGTAGTAATAAAAATTATTCTTTATTTTCTTGCTTTAGGTGGATTTTTATTTCTTTTATATTTTTTTATGGTTACTAATTTTCATAAGCGAAAAGTTATCTCATAAAAAGTTTACTAAAAGCATTACCTATTTCAACGGTACGTCTAAATAAAGAGGAGTGGTTTTATACGCTTGGCTTTGTTTTATTTCTTACCAGTAATAATCGTTTTGATTGGAATTTATTTATATTGTATAGCTATTGGAGTTAATTTTTAATTATCCAATTCTTATTGCAACGTCAGAAGGTACTAGGACCATTCAGCTTATCATATGTTATTAATTTCAATTTTTATCCAGTAGTTTCAACTTACATTTGTTATATTTTAGAAAAAATTTTTGTGCTCGCTTTTTAAAGACGAAATATTGTCGATTATTTGTCTTCTCACTTTAATTGGTTCTTGTACTATTTTTGTCTATTTAACATCTCATTTGGGATGATGATAGTGTTACCAATGATTCAAAATAATCAGTCTCTAACTATAGGATTTTTATTATTGACTATGTATGTTGTTGACTTTTTATGTTACGAATTATCTATTCATAAAATTTTTAGATATAAGATAGTATTTATGGAAGAATGATGCACTAAAAATGCCGTTATAATTTGCTATGTTAGCTTTTTTAGAGGTGTTAAGGTGGAGTAAAGAAATGATTCTATATAATTTGACATTTATAGTAATTTACAATACAATTGCATTACATTTTTTAAGGAGGTGTGATGATGGGAAAAACTGCTACCATTAATGTAAGAGTTGATGAAGATGATAAAAAAATCTGCTGAATTTGTGTTAAATCAACTAGGAATGCCAATGTCTACGTTAGTTACTTTACTTTTTAAAAGCAAGTTTCGCTAACTAAGAGCATACCATTTAATATTTTTCTACCTGTGACTCCTTATTCAGAAAGTATTGAAAAATATGACTTCTGAAGAATTCGGTAAAATGATGGTTCAAGAATATCAGAATGCTGAAGGGGAAACATGTTCGTCCGGTTAATGAATTTTTAATGAGTTTAGGATGAAAAATTGATGGCTAAAATAGAAGTAAATATTACTAAAAATGTTGAAAAAGATATGATGTTAATTTATGAATATATTTTAAATGACTTGAAATCTCCTCAAACTGCATTAAAATATTTCAATCAATTAGCATCATCAATAAATAGTTTAAATTTATTTCCTGAAAGATGTCCAATAGTTAAAGAATTTATTAAACTAGGAATTAAAATTAGACGTCTTAATGTCAATAACCATGCTATATTTTATAAATATGAGAATCATATAGTTACTATACTTAGAGTATTTCATGCTTCAAGTAATTTAGAAAAACTGATAAAAGATTTATAGTAACGATTCAATGGAACAATTCCAATTTCTGGATAGATTCTGTCTATTGAGAGATTGGAGTTATTTGTATTTTTCTCTTTTCAAGTGCTAGTGGCTATGTTACAATCGTGTTGTTTATAGAATATAAACGTTTAAAATTTAATAGACAACAAAGGAGTTAAAAACACCATGTATTTAGAGATGTTTTTAGGTGCAGTTGCAGGTTTAAGTTTGTTCTTGTACGGAATGAAATTAATGGCAGATGGATTGCAAAAATTTGCAGGAGATAAGCTAAAAAGTATCGTTCGTACATTAACAAAAATCGTTTGATGGCTGTTTTAGTTGGGATGTTCGTCACAATGGTGATTCAAAGTTCAAGTGCTACATCAGTAATGGTAGTCGGATTTGTGAATGCCAGTATTATGACGATTGAACAAGCAGTTGGAGTAATTTTTGGGGCCAATATTGGTACGACAATTACAGGTCAAATGGTTTCCTTTAATCTTTCTCAATGGGCACCTATTGCAATTGGTACAGGAATTTTAATGGGAGCAATTGTGAAGAATCCTAAGATGAAAGAATTAGCTGAAATCTTAGTAGGTTTTGGAATTTTGTTCATCGGTATGAACTATTTAAAAGACGCTTTAGCGCCACTAAAAGATTTACCAGCCTTTACAGAATGGATTGTCAATTATGGACATAATCCACTATTTGGGGTAGCTCTTGGATTTATTATGACATTAGCACTTCAAAGTTCTTCTGCTACAATTGGGGTCTTGATTGCGTTGGCAGCTCAAGGTGTATTACCATTTGCTACAGCTCTATATATTATTTTTGGAGACAACATCGGTACATGTACAACAGCGTTAATTAGTAGTTTAGGTACTTCAAGACGTGGAAAACAAGTTGCTGTGATTCACTTAAGTATCAACATTATCGGTACTATTTACTTTATGCTGTTTTTAACAGGAATTTTAACAAATATCGTTACATCTATGAATGCTACTGATGTTGCAAGACAAATTGCGAATGCTCACACACTTTTTAACATTGTAAATGTGATTGTGTTATTCCCATTTGCAAATCTTTTAGTGAAATTAGCAGACTTCATTATTCCAGAACAGCAAACAGAAATGTTTGAAGATGCTGTTAAGCCAACAACTTATTTAGACAAACGTATTTTAGTAACACCATCGATTGCGTTACAAAATACAATGTATGAATTTGCAGCGATGTCTCATGCTGCAGATAAAACTTTAACGTATGCGATTGATGCCATTCGCCCTAAGAAGTCAAGAAAAATCGAAAAAGCATTTGCTTCAGAGCAAAAAGTGAATCAATTCCAAAAGCCATTGTGAATATTTAGTAGAAATTTCTCAACAAAATGTTTCAATCACTGACCAAGAAACCATTGATGAATTATTTAGTACAGCTAACGATGTGGAAACGTATTAGCTGATCATGCATGAAAATATTGCAGACTTTGCAAAAGCAGTATTAGAACGTGATATTGTATTGGATGAAAAGACTTTATCAGAATTAGAACATGTATTTGAACTAGTACAAAAAGGATTTGCAATGTCGATTGATACATTATCAACTGGTAATTTAGTAAAAGTTAAAGAGTGATTACAATCGAGCGAGAAATTGACCGATTGAAAATTGAAATTCGTGATAAATATATGAAACGTATGAATAAGGGGAATTGCGAGTGCCGATTCAGGTATTTTTCGTCATGGATTTATTAAGTAATTTTAGAACGTATTAGTGACCACTTTAGAAATATTGGTGAAACTGTTCAAAGATTAGGACGTCCAGTGGTTGTAATAGAATAAAAGTTTTGAAAGATGATGCCATTTTGGTGTCATCTTTTTTAGTGATTATTTGTTATTTATAGACAATTATAGTACAATCAATAAGATAAAAAAATGTTATTAAAAAGGAGAATTTCATGTTAAAAGTTTCAAAACGTAAGTTTATTATTTTCGATCGTAAATTATTTGATGAAGTAAATATTACATTCACACCTGGGAACTGTTACGGAGTTATCGGTGCAAATGGTGCGGGTAAATCTACATTTTTAAAAATCTTGTCTGGCGAATTACAACCAACAACAGGGGAAGTTATTTTAGATCCTCATGAACGTTTAACTGTTTTTAAAAACAAAGATCACTTTTGCTTTTGAAGATGAACGTGTTATTGATGCTGTATTATGGGGCATAAACAATTATTTGATATTATGAAAGAAAAAGATGCCATTTTATATGAAAGAAGATTTTTCTGATGAGGATGGAATTCGTGCTGCTGAACTTGAAGGAGAGTTTGCAGAATTAAATGGTTAGAAGCGGAAAGTGATGCTCACAATTATTACAAGGTTTAGGAATTGCAGAAGACTTACACTATAAAATTAATGAGTGAATTAGTGGAAGCTGAAAAAAGTAAAAGTATTATTAGCTCAAGCCTTATTTGCAAACCTGATGTACTATTACTAGACGAACCGACAAACGGTTTAGATGCTAAATCAATCGCATGGTTAGAAGAATTTTTAATTAATTTTGAAAATACGGTTATCGTTGTTTCTCATGACCGTCATTTTCTTAAATAAAGTATGTACCCATATGGCTGACGTTGACTTTGGTAAAATTAAATTATTCAGGGAACTATGATTTTTGGTTACATTCAAGTCAATTAGCAGCTAAATTAATGGCAGACCAAAATGCTAAAAAGAAGAAAAATTAAAGAATTACAAGAATTTATTGCTCGTTTCTCTGCGAACGCTTCTAAATCAAAACAAGCGACATCTCGTAAGAAAATGTTAGATAAAATTACACTAGACGATATTCAACCATCAAGCCGTAAATATCCATTCGTTGGATTTTCTCCTGCTCGTGAAATCGGAAATGATTTATTAATGGTTGAAGGATTATCAAAAACAATTGATGGCGAAGTGATTTTTGAAAATGTAAGCTTCCAATTGAAAAAAGATGATAAAGTTGCTTTCTTAAGTCGTTCAGATATTGCGATTACAACATTATTCAAAATTTTAACAGGGGAAATAGAAGCTGATAGCGGAACATTCAAATGGGGAGTAACAACTAGTCAAGCATACTTACCGAAAGATATGACAGAAGAATTCTCAAATGCTCAATTAAATATTTTAGAATGGTTACGTCAATATGCACCGGTTGAAGAACAAGATAATACATTCTTACGTAGTTTCTTAGGTCGTATGTTATTCTCTGGAGACGATGTTATGAAACAAGTAACAGTTCTTTCAGGGGGAGAAAAAGTACGTTGTATGTTATCTAAATTAATGTTATCAAAAGCAAATGTCTTATTATTAGATGACCCAACAAACCACTTAGACTTAGAATCGATTACTGCTTTAAATGATGGTTTAATTGCCTTCAAAGGTTCATTATTATTCTCAAGCCATGACCATGAGTTCATTCAAACAACAGCGAACCGTATTATTGAAATCGGACCAAAAGGTGTTGTGGATCGTCTAGAATCAACATATGATGAATTCTTAGAAAATGACGAAGTTCAAGCACGTGTAGATGCTTTATATCAATAAAATCGACTTTAATTTGCTATAGGAGAGAAGCGCTATGAAAATTTATTTTTGCCAGTCCATTATTTTCAGAAATGGAATTAGCTTTTAACGAAAGTTTTGTTAAACGAATTAGAGAAGAATATCCGCAATTGGAAGTTTATCTTCCTCAAGAACAAATGGCGATTAATGATAAAAATGCTTATGCAGATTCAACGATGATTGCTAGATATGATACGGATGCGTTGCTAGATGCAGATTTAGTCATTGCTATTTTAGATGGTGCGATTATTGATGCAGGTGTTGCTAGTGAGATTGGAATTGCGTATCAAGCTGGTATTCCGATTTTGGCTTTATATAGTGATAGTCGTCAATATGGGGCTGAAAATACAGAAAAATTAGTAGCATTACAAGAAGTTGCTGAATCTCAATTCCCATATGCAAATTTATATACAGTAGGTCTCATTAAATTAAGAGGGGAAGTATTCTCAAGTACGCAAGAATTATTAGAAGCTTTACCTGCTTATATTATGAGCTAAGTAATGTGTTTTTGTTTATTTCTTATGAATAACATTGAAAAATATTGATTTTATTTTCAGTTTACAATGGTTCTGATCAATTATGATAGTATTTTTACTTGGAAATTGAATGATAATTTTGTATACTGTTAGTAGTGAGTCGGAGTAGAGACGTTAAACCTACTTCCAGAGGTCGGAATGGAGACTGAAAACCCATATCCAGTGCAGAAGGAAACTGTGAAAAACCAAAGGAGGTTGATTTTTCAGCCTCCTTTTTTTGAGGTGAGATGATGGTAGAACAATCATTTAAAGAAAAAGTACGATTAAAATTGATGGACTGTGCAATGTTATACTATGAATTGCTAGTTCAGAAAGATTACCTTATTTTCTCCAGGGATTTTAAATATCAGAAATATTATATCGTTTCTGCTTTTTGAGGATAATTTTTACATTTAACAGGAGTTCACACAAACTTAAAAGCAAAAAGATTTGAAAAAAATGTTATCAAAAGACTTTTAGAGGATGGTGATTTTGAAATCATTGATAAGAGCCAAAAAGGTTCTATTCGTAGGAAGATGAGTGTTTTAGAGAATGCTATTCAAATATTTTCATCAGAAGCAATTGTTGTGAAGAGAATTTTTAATAAAAATAGGATTTCTTGTTCTTTGCTTCTTCAGATAAAGTTTGTACAATTGGATTTCACAAAAACGAAAATTGCTAAAACCACAAACGATATTAAAGGGATATCAATTGCAGAATGAAGTGAAAGTTGATTTGATTTTATCTAGAGACAAAGGAGAAACTGAGTTTCAGACAGTTGTGTATAATGCCTCGGATATGACTTTAGAGGAATGTATGGAATTAATATAAAAATAATACAGATGTGATGAGACGGTAGGATGATTTCTATTGTCTTTTTATACAAAGGAAGAACAGACAAATCCAGGCGTTAAAACTGGTGTGTTTCTTAGAGAAGACATATGAGAATGCTAATTTCTTATTGTAAAAATATATTAAACGATAAAAATAAAAACGATATCAATATAAAAATGTAAATTAGTAAAAAGTGGGGAATTGTATGATTACACTGAATCAAGTTCGTCTAAAAACAAGAGAAATGATTTTTAAAAGATATAGATTTTACCTTTGAAAAAGGGAAATATATGGAATGGTTGCTGATTAATGGTTCTGGAAAAACTACATTGTTTCGTGCAATCAGTCAGTTAATTTCGGTAAATAGTGGAAAAATTATAGCCCTTCTTCACTATTTTTATTATGAAACGATTGAATGGTTTGATGGAAATCTGAGTGGAATCGATTATTTACTTTTATATCAAAAATGTTTGAATTCTTCTCAAAATTTAGAACATGAAAGTTGAGTATTGGGAAAATGGCTGACTATATTCATTTACCAATTCGGAAGTATTCACTAGGGATGAAACAAAGATTATTAATAGCGATGTATTTTATGAGTCAAGCAGACTGTTGGTTAATGGATGAAATTACAAAATGGTTTAGATGAGTATTATCTGTACCAAATTTTTCAATCGATTAACAGAAATCCATTCTACAACAACTGATTATTATAAGTTCTCACTATAAAGAAGAATTGATGAATATTTGCGACAAAATTGTAAAGATTGAAAATTGTCGAATAGAAGAGGTACAGTAATGAAACATTTTAGTTTATTTTTAGTAAGTTTTAAAAAGTCGGTTGAATGTGATTATAGTTGCATTGTTAACAATTGTAATTAGTGTAGTATTTTATTTAAATGGTAGAACAGCACAAAAATCTTAGTCTAGAAAGTCAAATACAAAAGTAGTATCGTAAAAATGAACAACTCATTAAAGAAAATGAAGAAAAATTATCTCAAATGACAGATAGTGAATCAGAAAAAAATATCAGGTTACAAAGAACAATTTAGAAATAAATCAGAATCAGTTAGAGAAAAGAAAAGAAATTTTATCTTTATTAGAACAACAAAAGTGGAAAGAAGCTTATGCTTTTACAAGCGAAAATATGAAGAAAAAGAGTTTTCGGAATCATTTCAAAAAGAGGCTTATTCTAGTGCGGAATTAAAACAGGCAGTATATCGTGAATGAAGGTATATGAAGCTTTTATCCTCATTAAATATTAAGGCACATCATTTAGATTTTCCCAACTTATGGCATCGATCAAGTAGTATGGACGCTGGGTACTATTATTCCAACTTTATTTTTTAATTTCGATAATTTTTTATGTTAACTCAATTATTTACAGATCGATTTAAAGGTAATTTGATACTGCTGTTACTTCCTTTTTCAAAAAGTGAAGTTTTGCCATTAGTTCTTTTGGAGTAGGAGTTGGGTATGTAAGCATTGTGTTTCTAGTAATCTGTGCTATTTCTTTATTTTAGGATTATTCAAATCAAGGATTAGGAACTTTGGAATATCCATATCCAATTTTTGATGTTGTAAGCAAGAGATAGTGATTGTTAAAATACAGAATATATTATTTGAGAGTTTAGAGTTAGAATTTTTTAGTATTTATTGTTATTGTTGAAGTAGTCTATTTAATTAGTTTCTTTTTTCAAACAAAAGACAGTTTCATTATTTATCCATTAATTTTAATTGTGGGTTTCTGTCTTTGGTATAAATGTCATTGAACCTTTACAGAAAGTAGCACATATTATTCCATTTACTTATTTACGTTCCGTTGAGGTTTTAACAGGAAGCTTGCCTCAAAATATTCATAATGCACAATTAAGTGGGAGTATGGGATTAACTGTCATTCCCTATTTTTATTTTAATTTTATTTGTTTGTATTTTACTGTTAGAGAAAATAAATGGTTTATCGGTAAAAAAATTTTTCCTAATAAATTATGAACTCGATTGTGAAACGTAACAACACTGTAATACGGTTGTTACGTATATCAAAAATAATATAATGAAGAATAATATGGAGAAAGTGTGGTGAATGGTACTGGATAAACGATTTAGAAAAAGCATGATTATTAGTGGAATTACTTGTCTGTTATGGAGTAGTTATCCAATGTCCATTCATGCACAGGACATCTCTCAAGAATCGATTCAACAATTAGAACAAGAAATTTCTCAAAAGTTAAATGTTGTGAATGAGAAATATCGACAAGTGGAAAGATTGAAGCAAGACTTCTAAATGAATTGAAATTCAATCAAAAAAAGAATTAGAACTTCAAATAAATGAACAGCAAGAAAAAATTAGCAGAAAAAGAAACGGTCGTTAAAGAAAAGAATGGTCGCTTTACAATCAAGTGGTGTGATTCATCATCGATTTGTTCAACTACTTCAAGCAACAAGTATTTCGGATTTCTTTCATCGAGTAATCGTTATTCAAGAGTTATTCAAATCGGATATTTTAACGATTAAAATTATCATAGAGAAGTTCAAATATTAGAAAATTCGCAAAAAGAATTAAGAGATACAGAAGAGAGTTTATTAAAAAAACAAGAAGAGTTACAAACAGAATCTACACTTTATACGGATAGTATTCAAGTGTTAAAAGAAAATCTTGCTACTAATAAAGAAGCATTGTTTGCAATCCATGAACAAGAAAGTAAGCTTCAACCATTAAGTGAAAAGACAGAACCAACAACGCATCATGCACCGGATGAATCTAAAAAAGAAGTTGTTCATGAGGAGAAGAATAACAGTCTACTGAAATTAAAACCTTTAGCAGTCGATCAGTATCTCCAAAAGAAAGAGTCTGAGAAAGTTTTAACGAAGAGTACGGTAGAATCTTCTACAACTACCTCTACTAGTAAAGAATTTGCAGCAGAAGCAACTGCTTATTCTTATAAACAACCGGGATTAAGTAATTATACAGCGATGGGCATTGATTTAAGATCAAATCCGAATGTGATTGCTGTCGATCCTACTAAAATTCCTTTAGGAACTTTAGTGGAAGTTCCAGGATATGGAGTAGCGATTGCTGGTGATACGGGTGGAGATATTAAAGGAAATCGAATTGATCTCACATTATCCTGAAGTCCAACAAGCAAATGGATTTTTGGAAGAAGAAAAATTACGATAAAAAGTGATGAATTAGAAGAATTTCAGATTAAATCTGGAATTGTTAACATACGTTTCATTGAAAAATAATTTTTGATGTGATGATTTGTTAACATTAAATCGAAAAACTCTTTTGATAAACTTTAACAGAAATTACAAAAGTAAGGTAAAAAGGGAGTAACAAATGTGAACCTATTAGAAGAAATACAGGATATTGGAATCATCGATATACAGGATATTCTAAAGTGAATCAAAAAGGAGTTAGAAGGAACTCAAAGAGAAAGATGGAAAAGAACAATTCAAAACGATTGTTACCAGCTAATAAAAATCTGAAAAATTCTAGATATAGGAACTGGGCCTGGATTTTTTACAATTATTTTAGAAGAGTTAGGATATATCAATATAACAGGTGTAGATGTTTCAGATAAAAATGCTAGAAGTTGCCAAAGAGAATATACAAAAATATGGCAAAGAAAAATTCAAGTATACAACTCATTCAAATGGATGCTCAAAAGTTAGAGTTTAAATCAGAAAGTTTTGATATTATTGTTAGTCGAAATTTAACGTGAATTTAGAAAAACCACAACAAGCTTATTCAGAATGGTTAAGAGTTTTGAAATCAAATGGAACGTTATTCATTTTTGACGCAAATTGGTATGCGTTTCTTCAAAATGAATCATTAGCAAAAGAATTTGAAGAAAAACGTAAAAGAGCCATTGAAGAGAAGTTAGAAGATTATTGGCAAGGCGAAGGTGTTGATGAGGAAAAATGAATTGATTGTTCAGCAATTACCATTGACGTATCAACAAAGACCGCAATGGGATATGGAATATTTTTCAACTCAAGAAGGCATTTCAGTAGAAATGGAAGAAAATTTTGGAGATTTAGTGTGGAATTATGAAGAACAATTAAATTATGGTGCAACACCGATGTTTTGTATTAAAGTTGTAAAGGGGGATGCGTAATGACATCGGATCAAACGATACAAGAACGTGTTGAAAAATTATTGGACAAATCGAAGTATTTCTTTTTAGAACAACGAACAAGAGAATTTCATAGCCCATTAAAAGAGAGATGGATTACAGAATTTGAAAAATATTTACCACAAAAAGACTGAGTTAAAAATATTAGATATTGGTTGTGGAACAGGATTTTTACAGGCATTTTAAGTCAGTTGGGGCATGACGTAATTGGAATTGATTTGACTAAGGAAATGATTCATTTAGCTACTGTGTTTTGCATAAACAGGAGCAGTTTGAAGCACAATTTTTAGTGATGGATGCTCAAAATCTTGAGTTTAAAGATGCAAGTTTTGATATTGTTATAGCAAGAAATGTTACTTGGACATTGCCAGATGTTCCAAAAGCTTATCAGGAATGGCTTCGAGTATTAAAAAAAGGTGGATTACTCATAAATATCGATGGGAATTATGGTGCTTCTAGTATGACAGATACGAGTCATTTACCACAGAATCATGCTCATCATCATTTAAGTCAAGATACTTTAACAGAATGCGAAATGATTCAAAGAAGTTTATCGATTTCTAGCGAAGTGCGACCTCAATGGGATGTGCACTATTTATTAAATCAAGAAGTTGACTCGCTGCAAATTGATCGATCGATTAGCCAAAGAATTTATCTAGAAAAAGATGAATTTTATAATCCAACACCTTTATTCTTACTATGTGCTAAGAAGTAAGGAGTGGGAGTGGATGTTTAAAGGATTGAAAAAAATTTTAACGATTTTAGTATTATTTGTCGGTATTTCATTTTTTGTATTTTTACTCATTCATCTAGCACCTAGTGACCCAGCTTCTGTCAAAATGTCAGCAGGAACAGGTCGTGTCTCTACAGAAGCTCTTGCGCTCATGCGTGAGGAAATGGGACTAAACCAACCATTACTTGTACAATATGGAAATTGGCTTTATAAATTTCTTCAAGGAGATTTTGAAAAGAGTTTAATGTCTGATATCAAGGCTGAGAAATTAATCATTCCGGCAGCTATGAATACGATTCAATTGGCACTGATAACTCTAGTGGTTTCACTAGGAATCTCAATTCCATTGTCGATATTTTTTGTACGATGTAAAAACCGAATTGTAAAATCACTTTTTCAATTGATTCTATTTTTTAAAATGTCATTGCCGTCTTTTGTGATAGGCTATTTCTTGATGTATGTATTTAGTGTTCAATTAAAATGGGTTCCTTTACTGGCTAAACAAGGTGGTATTGGACTAATATTGCCGATTATTACAATTATTATTCCAGTGAGTGCAAAATTTATTCAACAATTTTCAGCGTTGTTAGAACATGAATTACAACAGGAATATGTTAAAGTGCTTTATTACCGTGGAATGGAAGAGTCAAAAATCTTTCAACGACATTTATTGAAAAATATATTTCCTACAATGGTGATGATTATTTTACTATCGTTTGGTTCTTTAATGGCGGGTGTCGTTGTAGTTGAAACTATTTTTTATTGGCCAGGAATTGGGAAGTTATTAATGGATAGTATTAGTTCGAGAGATTATCCACTCGTACAAATGATTGTGGTATGTATTAGCTTTTTATATTTAGTACTCACTCAAATCTCTGATGGATTACAAAATAGGACAGATACCCGTATTAAAGGCGGTGAGTTGCCATGATAAAAAGGGAAAAATGGGGAATTGGAATTATTGTTTTAGTAGTTGCAGTACTATTGTGGAGTACATTGTTGTTAAATTACGAAACGATGAATGCCAATGATTTGTTAAGTCCACCAAATTCTCGTCATTGGTTTGGGACGGACGATTTTTGGTCGAGATGTGTTTATTCGAGTGATTGTAGGTGCTAGATATTCGATTGGAGCTTCTCTGTTCATTGTTGGATTATCTTATTTAGGCGGTATTCTTCTAGGAGGACTAGCGGGAGTCTTTGGTGGATGGGTCGACAGAATCATAACAAGTATGTTAGATATTTTATTAGCCATTCCTAGTTTACTCATAGCCATTACGGTAGCTGGAGTATTAGGTGGAGGGTTAAGAAATGGCGTCATCGCTCTTGTCATTAGTTATTTACCTTATTATGCCAAATTAACAAGAGGAGAAATTCGTAAAATAAAAGTTCGAGAATATGTCACCGTAATGTATATGCAAGGAGCTCCATTATGGTATCGGATGATGACAATTTTGAAAAATATTCAACTACCATTAGTGACTTATATGATTGTCAATATTTCAGTACCATCTTAAGTTTAGCAACTTTATCTTTTTTGGGAATAGGAGTGAAAGTTCCTCAACCAGAATGGGGAACAATGTTAAATGAGGGAAGATTATCGTTTGAACAAGCACCATGGCTAATGATTGCACCAGGACTTGCGATTACGATAACGATTATTATGTTTAATGGAATTCATAATTGGATTCAAAAGAAGAAAGGGAGAAATTTATGAAATTAAAAATATGTTATTAACTATTGCAGCAGTAGTATTAGTGGGATGTGCACCTGTACAGCCAACCTCTCAACAACAAGAAAGTAGTCAAACTTCAACATTTAAAATTGGGTATTCTCAATTCACAGCCGGAATTGACCCAGCAAAAGATTGGGAAGGTTGGTATACGATTCGATTTGGAATTGGAGAAACATTATTCCGTTTAACAAAGGACTTTGATGTAGAACCATGGTTAGCATCCTCATATAAGAAAATTGATGATCAAACATGGGAAATTCATTTAAAAGAAAACCTTACTTTTTCAAATGGGAAACCTGTGACTAGTGACGAGGTGATTGCTAGCCTTCAAAGAGTAGGGGAAAATCATAAGTCAGGTAAAATTTTTAAAACAGCTACTTATACTGCTAATGATGCATTAACTTTTACAGTACATACTGAAAAACCGAGTTCTCAATTTATTCATGAATTAGTGGATGCTAAAACAGCTATTGTAGATGTAACAAGTACCGACAAAATTATAGGAACAGGGCCTTATGAAGTGACAGAATTTAAACCAAATGATTCTATTTCATTGACAGCTTCAACTCATTATTGGGATGGTAATGCATCGATTAAAAGAAGTTCATTATCAATTAATTCCGTATCAAAAACATTAGAATTAGCGATCAAAATCAAAAAGAAGTTGATGGTGGATTAGATTTGAATGATGACGTAGCAGATTCATTAATGAAAGATTCTTCTGTTCAAGTATATAATCGAACCAAGTACGAGAACGTACCATTTAGAATTGAATAAAGCAAGATTACAAGATAAAAGAGTTCTGTCAAGCGATTTTTTACATGCGATTAATAAACAAGAATTGACACAAGACTTCTTAAAGGTCATGTCACTCCGGCAGACGGTGCCTTTTTAGATTCTAGTATTTATTCAAGTGGTACATTTGCTAATAAACAATACCAACCAGAAATGACGAAACAATTATTAGCAGAAGCTGGCTATCAAACAAAAAATATAGATGGTATATTAGTGAATGAAAAATGAGCCATTACAAATTGTTCTAAAAACTTATAAGAGATTAGCTAATGAAAAAAATTGCTACAGCACTCCAACAACAATTCAAACAATTAGGGATTGATTTGAAAATTGATATTCAAGAAAAAGTTGATGGATTAAATCAATTAGACTATGACATTGCATTAGCTTCAGCATTAACATTGCCAACGGGAGACCCTCACTACTTCCTAGCAGCAACTTTATCTAGTGATGGAGCTTTAAACTATGTGAAGAATACAGACTCATGGTTGGATGAAAAAATTTCTACTTTAGCCCATGAAGTAGATGCAGCTAAAACTCGTAGTGAAGTGAAAGAAATTCAAGATTATGCAAGAGAAGAAGCAGTCGTTGATTATATTGGATTTGTCAACTTACATGGTGCAATGAACAACTATATTCATCATTTTTGAACTTTCTCCATCTGATTTCTATCATATTACAAATAAATTGGTAAAAGACTAATGGGACAGACAATTTTTGAAGTTAAAACAATTAAATGCTTCATATGGGCAAGAAGTAGTTCTCAAAGATTTAGATTTTTTTCCATTAAAGAAGGAGAAGTCATTGGAATTATTGGGGAATCGGGTATTGGCAAATCAACTTTTTAGAATGTTTACTTTGGTAATATTCATCCAAAAAGTAATGATGAATGCTGCTGAAATGAAGTTTTTAGAAGAAAAACTGGTTGACATTATCTAGTAAAAAGAGAAGAGAATATTTAAGGCAGGATATTGGCATCATTTTCCAAAATGGACAACATAGTTTAGATCCTTTATTTACAATTGGACAACAGTTGGAAGAATTAATGGTACAACCTAATCATCAAGCAATGGTAGAAGCTCTAAAACGGGTTCAATTAGGGAGAAAAAGTATTACAATTATATCCTCACGAATTATCTGGAGGAATGTTACAAAAGAGTGATGATTGCAATGGCATTCATCAATCAGCCGAAATTAATTATTGCAGACGAACCTTTTAGTGCTTTAGATATTCCTTTGCAAATGGAGATGATGCAATTAATTCTTCTTCTAGCAAAGCAGTTTCATACTGCAACCATTATGGTGACGCATCAACAAGAGTTAGCGTATAAATTTTGTACGAAAGTGTTGACTTTAGAAGAGGTCATTTTGTGGATAAAAAGGAAGTGTTACAAGAAAAAAATATTCGTTTGTTCGAAATTATGGTGAACAAAAAGAAGTATTCTTTTCAATTGAAAAACGTATCGAATCATTATCAAAGCGGAGATGCGATTCTTCACAATCTTACACTTGATATTCCAAAATATGAAGTAACAGGAATCATTGGACATTCAGGAGCAGGAAAGACAACTCTTGCAAAAGATTTTTATCTGGTTTTTATCCCATATGAAGGCAGTATTGAGATTGAAGGAAAGGAATTAAGAGAATTATTCGCTCAAGAAAAACAAAGTTATTACAAAAAGAGTTCAATATTTATTCCAAAATAGTTTATTATCTTTTAATCCAAATCAAACAATTTTGAAAAGTTTAGAAGAACCGTTAAGATTTATGCGAAAAAAATAAAGAAAACATCCAGAACGAATTCAAATGATACAGGAATTATTTACTAGCCTAGAGTTAGAATTCGAGTGGCTAGAAAAAAATATCCTCATCAATTATCTGGAGGACAGTGTCAACGCTGTGCAATTGCAAAAGAGCTATTTTAGCACAACCAGAATGCTTGATTTGTGATGAAATAACGAGTTCACTAGATGACGCAAATCAGGAAAAAGTTATAAAAGTATTACAAAAAGTTCAAGAAGAAACCAATATGACAATCGTAGTGATTAGCCATAATCAGTCGTTGATTGAATCTATTTGTTCGAATGTTATTGTTTTAAATGAGGGCCAATTGATGGAAACAATAGATTTAGTAGAGAAGTAAAAATTGAGTTGTATAATAATGAAAAATAAGAGTTAACATCAAAAATTTAACATTTCTATTCACATTACTTGACAAACAGTTAACTTTTTAGTAAATTAGTATCAATTTCATAGGAAATCCAGTGAAGGAGCTAAGTAGATTCACAGCAATTAGAGAGAGAAATCGTGGCTGAAAGTTTCTCAAAAGACTGATAGAATTGAAAGACACTCTGGAGGAGAATAATGCAAAGTTATTCCGGCAAAAGAGCCGTTATGTAGTAGAGGAATAGAGAGTTACTCTATTCAAATTTAGGTGGTACCACGAAATAATCGTCCTGACTCATTCATTTGAGTCAGGATTTTTTTACATATTTTTATACATAGAAAGTAGGGATAAAATGATTCAAAAACCAAAAGGAACAGCCGATTTATTGCCAGAGGAAATAAAAATTTGGCATTACATTGAAGAAACAGCTCGTATTATTTTTAGGGCGATTATCAATTTGAAGAAATGCGTACACCAATGTTTGAAAGCTATGAATTATTTAGTAGAGGTGTAGGAGATACTTCGGATATTGTTTCAAAAGAAATGTATGACTTTTATGACAAAGGTGACCGTCATATTACATTACGTCCAGAAGGAACAGCAGCTATTGTTCGTGCGTATGTAGAAAATAAATTATTTGGACCAGAACATAAGAAACCTTATAAAGTTTATTATATGGCTCCAATGTTCCGTTATGAACGTCCACAATCAGGACGTTTAAGACAATTCCACCAATTAGGGTGTGGAAGTATTTGGTTCAACAAATCCAGCAACGGATGTTGAGACAATTGCAATGGCATGGGATTTATTAAAAGAACTTGGCTTATCAAATATGCGTTTAGTGATTAATTCACTTGGAAAAACTGCAGACCGTATTGCATATCGCCAAGCTTTAATCGATTATTTAGAACCATTTACAGAGGAATTAAGTGAAGATTCTAAAAATCGTCTTCACAAAAATCCATTACGTGTATTAGATAGTAAAGATAAACGTGATATTGAAATCGTAAAAATGCACCACGTATTTTAGAATTTTTTTATCAGATGAAGCACGTAGTCACTTTGAAAAAAGTGCAACAATATCTAACTGTCTTAGAAATTCCATTTGAAATTGATGAAACAATGGTTCGTGGATTAGATTATTATCAAGATACAATTTTTGAAATTATGACGGATTCAAAATCATTTGGTGCTAAAACAACGATTTGTGGTGGTGGACGTTATGATGGTCTTGTTCAAGAATTAGATGGACCAGAAACACCAGGATTTGGATTTGGTCTAGGAATGGAACGTTTAGTCTTATTAATGAAAGATGAACAAGTAGAAATTCCTGACTTACAAGAATTAGATGCTTATATTGTTGGGTTAGGGAGAAGAAACAGAAGAGGAAGTATTAAAACTTTCTATCTCACTACGTCAACAAGGTTATTCTGTAGATCGTGATTTCTTCGGTAGAAAAGCTAAACCTCAATTTAAAAATGCTCAAAAATATGGAGCAAAAGTTGTGATTACTTTAGGAGAAGAAGAATTGGCAAGTCGTCAAGTTCCACTAAAAAGTAATGAGCACTGGTAAAGAAGTAAAAAGTTGACTTAGCAGATGTATATCAAGATTTTCGATAGTCTATTCCGTCAAGCAACTATGGATACAACAGCAATTGATGAATATTTTGGAAAATAGAAAGTAGGGTTTATATGAAAAAGAGATCAGTATATTGTGGATTAGTAACAGAAGAATTAGTAGGAAAAGAAATTACATTACATGGTTGGGTACAAAAACGTCGTGACCATGGTGGAGTTATTTTTATCGACTTACGTGACCGTGAAGGTGTGATGCAAGTTGTATTTAACCCACAACATAACCAAGCAGCTTTTGAAAGTGCAGACACATTACGTGCTGAATATGTTATTGAAGTAACAGGTACTGTTGCTATTACGTGGAGAAGGATTAGCAAATCCAAACTTAAAAACAGGTACAATGGAATTAGAAGTACACCATGTTGAATTATTAGCAAAAGCTAAAACTCCACCAATTTACATTGAAGATGACAAAGTAGCTTCAGACGAATTACGTATGAAATATCGTTATTTAGATATGCGTCGTAAACCGGTATTAGAAAACTTACGTTTACGTCATAAAACAACTCGTGCGATTCGTGAATATTTAGATACTGAAGGATTTATCGATGTAGAAACTCCATACTTAGCAAAATCAACTCCAGAAGGAGCTCGTGACTACTTAGTACCTTCTCGTGTACATGAAGGAAGTTTCTATGCTTTACCACAATCACCACAAACATTTAAACAATTATTAATGGGTGGGGGATTAGACCGTTACTACCAAATCGTTCGTTGCTTTCCGTGACGAAGATTTACGTGGAGACCGTCAACCTGAATTTACACAAGTTGATATTGAAACAAGTTTCTTATCAGCTGAAGAAATTCAAGAAATGATGGAAGGTTTATTGAAAAAAGTGATGAAAGATACATTAGGAGTAGAAGTTACAACTCCATTCCCACGTCTTTCATTTGCTGAAGCAATGAGCCGTTATGGTAATGATAAACCAGATACTCGTTTTGCATTAGAATTAATTGATGTAGCAGATATTGTAAAAGATTCTGACTTAAAAGTGTTCAGTACAGTTGTTGAAAATGGTGGACATGTTAAAGCCTTTAAACTTAAAAAGGATTAGCAGATGAATATTCACGTAAAAGATGCAGATAGCTTTAGCACAATTTGTTGCTAAATATGGAGCAAAAAGGATTAGCTTGGTTGAAAGTTGAAGAAGATGGTCTAAAAGGACCAATCGCTAAATTCTTAGTAAATCAAGAAACAGCATTAAGAGAACGTTTAGATGCAGAAGTTGGAGATATTATTTTCTTCTGTGCGGATAAACCAAGTGTTGTAGCTCAATCATTATCTGAATTACGTTTACACTTCGGTAGAAAACATGAATTAATTGATCAATCTAAATTCAACTTCTTATGGGTTGTTGATTGGCCATTATTAGAATATGACGAAAGATGCAAATCGTTATCAAGCAATGCACCATCCATTTACTCGTCCAGTAAATGAAGATTTCAATGCTTTATTAGAAGATCCGGCAGCAGCTAAAGCTCAAGCTTATGATATTGTATTAAATGGATATGAATTAGGTGGAGGTTCATTAAGAATTTATAGAAGAGATATGCAAGAAGCAATGTTTAACGTATTAGGATTCACAAAAGAATCTGCACAAGAACAATTTGGATTCTTAATGGATGCATTAGATTATGGATTCCCACCACATGGAGGAATTGCATTAGGATTAGACCGTTTAGTCATGTTATTAGCTGGGGAAGATAACATCCGTGAAGTGATTGCATTCCCTAAAAACGGTTCTGCAATGGATACAATGACACAAGCGCCAAGTCCAGTATCTGAACAACAATTACAAGAATTATCATTAAAAATTCGCTAAAATCAATGAGCAATGGAGAAGTCTTTGATGGCTTCTCCTCTGTTCTTCATAGAGAAAAATAAGGAACGAATACTAATGAAAAATAGCAAAGGTGTTGTGTTTAAAAGACAACAAGAAATTTTAAAATTATTACAAGAACATCGGCAATTATCTGTAGAAGAACTATCTTCTAGATTAGAAGTTTCCGAAATTACAATACGAAGAGATTTACAACGTTTTGAAAGATCAAGGACTGATTGAACGATTTTATGGTGGAGCAAAAATATATCACCGGTAAAATCGAAAAAGAAAAATATCGATCAAAAAACAATATAATTCCACTAAGAAAAATATTGCACGTAGAGCTCTGGTTTAGTCCGTGAACATGATATGGTCTTTATTAATTCAGGGTTCGACAGCCTTTTTATTATTGAATTATTTAGCAGATGAAAATGTTACAGATATTAACGAATAATGGACGAACTATTTTTTAAAAAGCTCTTCAAAAGCTTCGATTGTGTTAAGTGGCGAGAAATTTTTGACAAAAAGAAATCTTTAGTCGGAGATTTTGCCATTAATTCATTTTCAAAAAGCTCGTGCGAATATTTGTTTCTTAGGTGTCGGTGGCATTAATAAAAATGGAATTACGACTGTTGCTTTACCCGAAACAGCAGTCAATCGTATCATTTTAGAACGCTAAATGGCCCTAAGATTGTATGTTGAAGGAGCCAAAGTTGGGAGAGAATCTAATTTCCACACGGCAGATTGTTCCATGATTACGCATTTGATTACAGATTATTCCGCTGATGCTGAAACAGTTTCTTATTTAAAGAATATTGGTGTAAAAAGTTTTATTTATTTCTTAATGTAGAAAGGAGTAGGAGATGACAGTAGAATTAAGTCCAAGACTGAAAACCGTTGCTTCTTTTTTAGAAGGAGTAACATTATTATGTGATATTGGTTCTGACCATGCTTATTTACCAGTGTATGCCATTCAGCAAGGATCGATCACTAGTGCTATTGCGGGGAAGTGTAAAGGTCCTTTCGAGTCTGCACAGCAAACCGTTCAAGACTATGTTTTAACGGATAAAATTTCTGTTCGTTTAGGGGATGGTTTAGATGTCGTTACTTCTAAAGACGAAGTTACAGCCATTTCTATTTGTGGAATGGGCGGAGAATTGATTGCTCGTATTTTAGAACAAGGTCGAGTAAATGGAACTTTAACAGGGAAAGAGAAATTAGTGTTACAGCCAAATGTTGCTGAACATTTATTAAGACAGTGGTTAGTGAATTATCACTATGAAATTTTAGAAGAAGTTGTAGTGGAGGATCATCATCGCTTATATGAAATTATTGTAGCTGAAAAAGAGAACAGAGTGTCCCTTTAACAGCAACACAAATTAAATTCGGTCCAAAATTAATAGAAAATTCAACGGATTTAGTGATTCGAAAAGTGGAACGACAATTACGTAAATTGAAGAAATTTTTAGCGCAATTGAAACAGAGCAAACAACTTCAATTGAAAAAGTAGAAACATTTTAATCATCAATATCTTGAATTGAAAAGGATTGATTGATCATGCCAACCGTTAGAGAAGTTATCCGTAAATTTGAACAAAGAGTTCCGAAGTCTTTAGCAATGGGAAAGAGACCCAATTGGCTTACATTTTGGGGATTGGAATCAGAAGTCTCGAGTAGTGATGACGACTTTAGATATTCGTCCTTCAATCATTCAAGCAGCGATTGAAAAATGTCGATTTACCCATTGTACATCATCCTCCAATTTTTAGACCGGTACAACAATTTGATTTAACAAATCCACAACATAAAATGTATCAAGAAATTTTAAAACATGATATTGCCATTTATGCAGCTCATACAAACTTGATGTTGTAACAGGTGGTGTCAATGATTGGTTAAGTGAAGTTTTACAATTAGAAAAAGTAGAAGTACTATCTCCAACAGGAACACTTCGTCAAATGAAAATTGCAGTTTTTGTACCAAAAGAACAAGCAAGCACAGTTCGTCAAGCAATGCATGAAGCAGGAGCAGGACAAATTGGTGATTGTTATAAAGAATGTAGTTTACAACTAGTGGAGTAGGACGATTTACACCAACTGAGGGAGCGAACCCAGCAATTGGACAAGTGAATCAAGCAGAAGAAGTAGCAGAGGAAAAAGTAGAAGTTATCTGTTATGAAAATCAAGTGGATGCTATTATTGCTGCTATGAAAGCTAGTCATCCTTATGAAGTTCCAGCTTATGAAGTGTGGGTATTAGAAAATGATGCAAAAACACTAGGAATTGGACGAATTGGACAATTACCTGAACCATTATCTGTGGAAGAATTTGTCATTTATGTCAAAAATCAATTCCAATTAAAAGGATTACGTTTTGTTACTCCACGAACTCGTTCGTTAGACAAGATTCGTAAAGTTGCCGTTCTAGGAGGTTCTGGCGGAAGTTTTTACCAAGCAGCTGTAGGTAAAGGGGCAGATGCTTTTGTAACTGGTGATATTACGCATCATGTGGCTCACGATATTCAAGAATCACCAATGTTATTAGTGGATGCAGGACATCATATTGAAGTCGTTTGTATTGAAAAATTAGCGAACTGGCTTGTACAATGGAATCAAGAAGAAAATTGGAATGTAAAAGTTATTAAAAGTACGAGTTGATACGGATCCATTTGAATTTTTATAAGAAGAAAGAAGGAATGTAATATGCCAAATCAATTAATTGATCGTTTTATTCGTTATGTAAAAAGAAACTCGTTCAGATGAAGCAAGCACAACTGTTCCATCAACACCAAGTCAAACAGAGTTTTTAAAAAGACTTAGTAGAAGAATTAGTAGAATTAGGATATCAAGATGTAAGATTAAATCCTAAAAATAGTTTTGTAACGGCAACAATTCCAGCTACAACTACAAAAAGAAGTACCAGTTGTTGGATTTTATTGCTCACGTAGATACAGCTGATTTTGAAGCTCGTAATGTACAACCTCAATTCCATGAAAAATTATGATGGAGAAGCTATTGTATTAGATAAAGAAGGTAAATTTGTATTATCTCCAAAAGATTTTCCAAATTTAAAAAAATTATGTAGGGAAAAACATTAATTACAACAGATGGTACAACATTATTAGGAGCTGATGATAAAGCAGGTGTTAGTGAAATTGTTACTGCAGGTGCATACTTATTAGCTCATCCTGAAATCGAACATGGAAAAATTCGTGTAGCATTTGGTCCAGACGAAGAAATTGGACGTGGTGCTGATTTATTTGATGTGGAAGAATTTCGGATGTGACTTTGCCTATACTATGGATGGAGGCCCAGTAGGAGAATTAGAATACGAAAGTTTCAATGCTGCTCAAGCTGAAATTACAATCCAAGGGAAAAATGTTCACCCAGGAACTGCAAAAGACACAATGGTGAATGCCTTAGAAATTGCACGTCAATTCCAAAATGCTTTACCTGAATTTGAAGTACCCAGAACATACTTCTGGTCGTGAAGGATTCTATCACTTTAATGTATGCTAATGGTGTCGTAGAAGAAGCAAAATTAGTCTATATTATTCGTGACCATGATCGTAACTTATTTGAAGCGAAAAAGCTTATTTACAATTAGTTGCAGATAGACTAAATGCATCATTAGATAGCAATCGTATTTCAATTGATATGAAAGATCAATATTACAATATGGCTGAAATCATTGAAAAAGACTTTAGAGCTGTTGAAGTTGCTCAAAAAGCAATGGAAAACTTATCAATTACGCCCAATTATTGAACCAATTCGTGGTGGTACAGATGGTTCTAAAATTTCATTTATGGGCTTTACCAACTCCAAACATTTTTGCAGGTGGAGAAAAACTTCCACGGACGATATGAATTCGTCGCTGTAGAATCAATGGAAAAAGCACGAGATGTCATTATTGAAATTGCACAAATATCTAGCGAAATAAAAAATAAAGAATATAAGATGGCTTTTCTCTCAGAAGCTTTAGCACTATAAGCCAAATGGGCTTATAGTGCAGGAAAAATTGAGACCTTAGGCTCAATTTTTAGGCATGAGATCTCGCTTTTATGAAGCTGCTGCCGTCCTTAGCTACTTTAGAAAAGCTAATTTGTATTTGTCTTCTATGACTTCTTATCATATCAGTAGATAAATTCTCTAAAAATCGTTACAATAGAGTAGAGTTTAACAGTAAAAATCTAATCTAACGACGATACAAAATATAATAGATTTGGATTTATAATTAGATAAATTCAAATCTATTTTTTTATCTATATGGAGGAACTTATGACATTTGATGGTTTATTTACAAAAATGGATGACGGATGAAGTTTCTAAAGAAATTATTGGAGGGAGAATTAGTAAAATTCATCAGCCTCTTCCTTATGAAATTCAATTAACGATTCGTTCCAATCGTAAAAATTACTTACTATTATTATGTGCTCATCCCAATGATGGCACGTTTCCAATTTATTACAGAAAAAGGGGATAATCCCTGAAATTGCTCCTAATTTTTGTATGATTTTAAGAAAAATATTTAGAAGGAGCGATTATTCAAGATTTTACTCAAGTTGGAGCTGACCGTATTATTCATTTAGACGTGGATACAAGGGATGAACTTGGAGATGAAGCAAAATGGCGTTTGACACTTGAAATGATGGGGAAAACATAGTAATGTTTTCTTAGTGGATCGAAGAAACCAGCAAATTATTGATTGTTTAAAACGTATCCCATTAAGTCAAAATACTTATCGTACATTACAACCAGGGGGCTACTTTATCAATTACCTCCTCATCAAACGAAAAATGAATCCCATTTGAAAATGACGTTATTTGAATTAGATGCTAGATTGACAGAGGAGTTAGAAGAAGATTCTCGCAAAAATCATTAATGAGTCTTGTACAAGGGATGAGTACATTAACAGCAAATGAAATTGTCGAACGTTCCATGATGTTTGATGAGACGATTGCTGAGAGTTTATGGAAGTTTTTAGAACAAAAATAATGAAAAGCCAACACCTACTTTAGCAAAAAAACTTTCGAATGGAAAAAGCTATTTCACAGTTTGTCCATATTATTCATTCCAAAATGCTGAAAATCAATCATTTGAAACATTATCTGAATTATTAACAGCCTATTATGTTCATAAAGTTCAGGAAGAGAAAAATTCAACAGTTGGCAGGAAATTTACTTCAAATGTTGAAATCAGAATTGAAAGAAAAAAATCGAGAAAAATTGGTTAAATTTGAAGAAGATTTACAAAAAGAGTGAGAAAGCAGAACAATACCGTATTAAAGGGAGTTATTAAATACTTGCCTGTACAAAATAGAAAAAAAGGTCAAACTGAAATTCAAGTGGAGAATTATTATGATAATAATGAATTACTGACGATTCAATTGTCTACATGGTTGACACCTTCTCAAAATGCACAAGCTTATTTTTAAAAAAATATCAAAAAAATTAAGAAATTCAATTGAACATATTGAAAAACAACAGGAAGTTACTCATCAAGAAATTCAATATTTAGAACAAGTACTATATCAAATTGAAGAAGCAGACGTACAAAACTTAGAAATTATTCGCGAAGAATTAGTAGCAAGTGGTTATTTAAAGCGTTCCGCTATGAAAAAAGGAAAACAAAAAGTGAAAACCTTCAAAACCATATGTTTTCTATTCAAATGATGGTACAAGAATTTTTAGTAGGTAGAAATAATTTACAAAATGATACCTTAACGTTAAAACAAGCCAAAAAAGAATATTTATGGTTACATGCGCAAAATATTCCTGGATCACACGTCATTGTCGAATCTGCAAGTCCAAGTGATGAAACGATTGGGCAAGCAGCGATGTTAGCAGCTTACTATTCTAAAATACCGTCATTCAGCAACTGTTCCTGTGGACTATGTTTCTGTTTCAAAAATTAGAAAGCCAAATGGAGCTAAGCCAGGATTTGTTGTGTATGAAGGACAACAAAATACGTATATCACTCCAGATGAAGCAGTGATTCAACAAATTCGGGAAAATAAACCAAAAGAATAAGGAGAAACAAATGAACGCAGTAAGAGCAGCTTATATTCATATTCCATTTTGTTCTCATATTTGCTATTATTGCGATTTTAATAAAGTATTTATTGAAGGGCAACCGGTTGATGAATATGTTGATTTATTAGTAAGAGAAATGCAATTACGAGCAAAGGCTCATCCCATCTCTCCTTTAGAAACGTTATATATCGGTGGAGGAACACCTTCAACTTTAACGCCTAAGCAATTAGCAACTTTATTTGAAGGAATTCATCACTATTTACCACTAGAGAAGAATTGCGAATTTACAATGGAATTAAATCCAGATGATGGGCAGATGGAACGTTTAGAAGTGATGAAAGAATATGGGGTTAACCGTATTAGTATGGGAGTTCAATCTTTTAATGATGAATTATTAAAAAAATTGGACGTAAACATAGTAAAAAGACAGTTTTAGAAACCATAGGAAATGCTCGAAAAACTAGGGATTTGAGAATATAAGTATTGATTTAATTTTTTTAGACTGCCTCAACAAACGATTCAAGATTTCGAAGATAGTTTAAAAATTGCAATGGATTTAGATTTACCACATTATTCGATTTATTCATTAATTTTAGAACAAAAGACAGTTTTTATAATTTAATGAGACAAGGGAAAACTTCCTTTGCCAACTCAAGATGAAGAAGCAGATATGTTTCAATTAGCTATGGATTCTATGGAAAGTTTTGGACGGCATCATTATGAAATTAGTAATTATGCACTTCCAGGTTTTGAATCTAGACATAATTTACATTATTGGAAAGCAGATGAGTATTTAGGGTTTGGTGCTGGTGCTCATGGTTATTTAAATCAAGAACGCTATCAAAAATTGTGGACCTATTCAACATTATTTAGAACCATTACGGAATTTTGAACTTCCAATTTTACAAAAAGGATATACTAAGTAAAAATCTCAAATCGAAGAATTTATGTTTTTAGGATTGAGAAAAATGTCAGGTGTTTCAAAACCAAGAATTTAAAGAGAAGATTTGGAAGAAATATCAATGATATTTATCAAGAAATTATTGAGGAACTGATAGAACAGGAATTGATCCAATTAACAACAGAGGGAATTTGCGTTAACTCATAAAGGAAAGTTTTTAGGAAATAATGTATTTCAAGCGTTTCTTTTTAGAAGATTAGAGTTAAGATTTTATATAATTGCTGTAATGAGATGAAAGAGGTGATAGAATGACACCATTAAGAAGAACTAAAAAGAAAAATGGAATTATTGGAAAATTGCTTTTTGGGCTTTTAATTGCAATCAATTTTATTTGTAATGATTTCTCATTAATTCCTAGTCGAACTAAAACATCAAGTTTCAACAACGCAAATTTGTAGAACAAGGAGAGAATTGGATGGAAGTAACATTAAGTAAAAACGGAAATTCAAAAATATTTTAGAAATTGTTTCAAAAAAGAATCAAAGTAGAAAAATCCAAGTTTTCCAAACTTTTGTGATGAATGATTCTAGTCATTCAAATTACTGGAGATGCTAATGCATTAGGGGAGTAACTGTTCCTTATAAAATGACGACTGTACCTTATGTAACAGAAGAAGGAGCTATTCAATTAAAAAAATACAGTCTGTTCAATTAGGAGGATTTCTCGTTACCAGTATTTTTTTAGCATTAGGTAGATTACAACAAATGGAGTTTCCAGAATGGTTTCAATTAAATACTGAAAAACAGTATTTTTCTATTAAAATTTATCGGGACTTCATGAAGGAAATACGATTAAAGCAAAAAAATTAATTTAAAAACAAATGAATTTATTTTTTTCTATTTCAATTTCTAATGACAATATAGTAGAATATCTACAGTAAGAAAAATTTATAAGTCTATAAGACAGTTAGGAGATTACACATGAGTGTACATATTAATGCAACAAAAGGACAAATCGCAGAAGTAGTATTAATGCCAGGAGATCCACTTCGTGCAAAATACATTGCGGAACATTATTTAACAGATGTAGAACAATACAATAGCGTAAGAAATATGTTTGGATATACAGGATTTATACAAAGGACAAACGAGTATCTGTTCAAGGTAGTGGAATGGGGATTCCTTCAATGATGATTTATGCCAATGAATTATATACTGAATTTGGCGTTGAAAAAATTATTCGTATTGGTTCAGCAGGTTCTATTCAACCTGATGTAAATGTTCGTGATATTGTATTAGCGCAAGGAGCTACAACGGATTCATCGATTATTACAAATATTTTCCAAGGACAAGTTAATTTTGCACCTTTAGCTTCATTTGATTTATTAGATAAAGCATATCATTTAGCAAAAGAACGTGGTGCAACTGTACACGTTGGAAATATTTTATCTTCAGATCGTTTCTACAATGCTGAATTAAACAAAACAAAAAAATTACAAGAATATGGTGTATTAGCTATTGAAATGGAAGCTGCTGGTTTATATGCTTTAGCAGCTCAACATAAAAACAAGCTCTAGCAATTGTAACGATTAGTGACCATATTTTAACAGGTGAAGAAACAACTGCTGAAGAACGTGAAAAAACATTTAATGAAATGATGGAAATTGCTTTAGAAACAGTTCATCATGGTGAATAAGTAGGTAAAAAATATGGAAGAAAATCAAGAAAAAGTCGTGAAAGCTCCCTAAGAAAAGGAATTCGAGCTATGGGTATTTTATTGTTTCATATGATTGCAACAATGATCGTTTCTGTTGGATTTAACAGTTGGTCATTTGTGGTACACAATTACCAAAAAGCTAATTAGTAATCAAACTCAAGCACATGCATTTATCAAAAGCAAGAATTATTTCAAATTGAGAAAAGTATTTTATTATTTAAAACAAAAATTATTTAGATAAAAATATTACGAATGAACAATTAATTCAAGGGTGCTATTAAAAGGAATGGCTGAATCAGTTGGAGATCCTTATACTACTTATTTAGTAAATGATGAAACAGCACAATTAGATGAAACGGTCAATGGAGCATTTGGTGGAATTGGTGCTGAATTAAAATCAGATCAAAGTCGAGTAGTAATTAGTACGACAATGGAAGGAAGTCCTTCACAACAAGTAGGTCTTCAAGCAGATGATGTAATTACAAAAGTTGATGGCGAAGATATGACTGGTAAGACCATTTCTGAAGTTGTGAAGAAAGTACGTGGAGAAGTTGGTACAGATGTTGTGTTAACGATTGAACGTGCTGGAACTTCTTTAGAAGTCAAATTAACGAGAGCTAGCATCGCCATTAATACTGTAAAAGCTGAATTAGATAAAGAGGATGCTACAATTGGTCATATTCGCATTACTAGTTTTTGCAAAAATACTGCTCAAGAATTAGAAAAAGCAGTGAAAGATTTAACTGATAAAAGGCGCTAAAGCATTTTGTATTTCGATGTTCGATATAATCCTGGTGGACTGTTTAGATCAAGCCTATAAAAGTTGCGAATATGTTCTTAAAAAGATGGTGAACCAATCGTTCAAGTAGAAGATAGATTTGGAGAGAAAAAGATCTATAAAGCTTCTTCTGATATTGGAAAATTTAAAATTACTCAACCTATATGTTCTTCTAGTAAATGAAGGAAGTGCGAGTGCTTCTGAAATTTTAGCTGCAGCTATAAAAAGAAGGTGCTGGAGGACAAATTGTAGGAACAAAAACTTATGGTAAAGGAACTGTTCAAAGTGTAGTCGATATTACTGATAATAGTGAATTAAAATATACGAATGCTAAAATGGTTAACTCCAAAAGGGAAATTGGATTCATAAAGAAGGAGTCACTCCAACAAAAGAAGTGAATTTACCGGATTATGCTTTCTTAAAAAAATTATTGATGCAAGAGAAACATTAAAAGTAGGATCTGTTTTCCCAAAAATGTCCTTATCTGTTGAAACAATTTCTAAAAAGGATTAGGATATTCTGTTACAGCAGATGGTTATTTTGATGAAAGCTACTAAAAGATGCAGTTAAAAGTCTATCAACAAAAAAGAAGGGATTAACTGCAACTGGAGAAGTGGATGAAGAGACTGCTCAAAAATTAATGAATAGTGTAGAGACATTAATTCAACAAAATGATACAGTATCAAGCTGCAAAAAGAATTACTAAAATAGAATGGAGGTTTTTCCATGGAAGAAGTTAGTTCATTTATTCCTCGTAATATGCGTAAAAGAAAACTTCCTAAACCAACTATATGGGAAGAATTATCTAGTTGGATAGCCTCTTTTGCTGTATCATTTGCAATATTTAGCTTTATTATTTATCTTTGTAGGAAAACCCTTTACGTGTAAGTGGTCAATCGATGTATCCGACATTACATAATTCATGATCGTATGTTTATGTCAAAATTAGGGATATCAATCGTTTTGATGTGGTTGTATTACATGCTCCGGATCAAGATAAAGAGTATATTAAACGAGTGATTGGAATGCCTGGAGATACGATTGAAGTAAAAAGAAGGAAAATTATATATCAAATGGACAAGTAGTGGAACAACCATTTTATTAATAAAGAAATCTGTAAAACAAAACAGTCTATATTGATGATTTTTACGTTTAGAAGAATTAACTGGGAGAATCAAAAGTTCCTGAAGGAAAAATATTTTGTAATGGGAGATAATCGTGAGTTTCAAGAGACAGTCGAATGATTGGATTTATTGATCGACTCTGCAATTGAAGGAAAAGCAGTCTTTACGATTTGGCCGCTGAATCGAATTGGTGGTCAAAAGAATTATTCTTATTTATATTCTGAATGATGAGGAGAGATTTAGAATGAGTTATGAAGATGAATATGAATACAAACCTTCGATATTGTCTATTATCTGGTCTTGGATTTGGTCATTTATAGTAGCGTTCATTATTGTAGGGGGAGTGTATTTCTTTCTTGGAAGACCTTTTACAGTGAGTGGCGCTTCAATGTACCCAACATTGCATAATGTAGATCGTATGATACTATCTAAAGTTGGAGATATTCATCGATTTGATGTTGTTATCCTAAAAGGCTCCAGATGAAAAATGTTGAATATATTAAACGTGTTATTGGAATGCCTGGTGACACAGTTGAGATGAAGAGGGGTGCTTTATATTAATGGTAAAAAGTGAGACAACCTTTATTAATACTGAAGCATTACAAAAACAAACGGTGTTTATTGATGACTTTACATTACAAAGTTTAACAGGAGAAACAAAAATTCCTGAAGGAAAATATTTTGTAATGGGCGATAATAGAGGTGTATCTAGAGATAGTCGGATGATTGGACTATTGATCGAAAAGCTATTGAAGGAAAAAGCTTGTTTTTACCATTTGGCCAATGAATCAATTTGGTGGACAAAAATTATTCTTATCTTTATACGGAATAAAAGTAATAAAACTGGATTTATAGTATGACACCCCAAAAAGTTAGACATGAAAAATCTAACTTTTGGGGGTGTTTTTATGAAATTAACTTATGAAGATAAAATAGAAATCTATCAATTAAGAAAACAAGGTGAAAGCTTAAAAGAATCTTTCAAAAGAAATACGATATCAACGTCAGCTCATATTGAATATTTAGTACGATTGATTGACTCGATATGGAATAGAAATTGTAGAAAAATCGTTACTATTCGCTAGAATTAAAGCAGGAAACAATTGATAAAGTTCTTTTAGAAGGGCGTCTCACAATTAAGTGTATCTATTGATTATGCACTTCCGAATCGTGGCTTACTTTCGAATTGGCTAGTACAATATAAGAAAAATGGGTATACTATTGTTGAGAAAACAAGAGGAGATCAAATTCAATGGGACGCAAGCCAAAGAAAAATTAGAAGAAATGACAGATTTAGAACGTCTTCAACTAGAGAATGAATACTTAAGAGCGGAGAATGCAATCCCAAAAAGTTAAGAGAACTCCGATTGAAGGAGGAAAAGAGAAAGAAGAAAGGCTGAAATTGTTCAAGAATTAATCAATGAATTTGCATTGGATATTCTTCTTAAAGTCATTAAATTAGCTCGTTCAACGTACTATTACCATTTAAAACAAATGAACCAACCAGATAAAAATCAACAAATTAAAGATGAAATACAAGAAATTTTTACTGAACATAAGGGAAACTATGGTTACCGTAGAATTTATTTAGAATTGAGAAATCGTGATTTAACGTGAATCATAAGAAGGTACAACGCTTAATGAAAGTTCTTGGTTTTAATGGCTCGTATTCGTCGTAAACTCAAGTATTATTCGCACAAAGGAGATGTTGGCAAGAGATCAGATAATCTGATTCAACGTGATTTTGAAGGTACTAAACCAATGGAAAAATGTTACACAGATGTAACTGAGTTTGCCATTCCGAATAGCGAACAGAAACTATATTTATCACCAGTTTTAGATGGATTTAACAGTGAAATTATTGCGTACAATCTTTCACGCTCACCTAACTTACTACAAGTAAAGACAATGTTAAATGAGGGCATTTACAGATGAGAAGTACGAGAACACAATTCTCCATAGTGACCAAGGTTGGCAATACCAACATGATTCTTATCATCAATTTTTAGAGAGTAAAGGTATACTACCATCTATGTCACGTAAGGAAACAGTGCAGATAATGGATATGATGGAATCTTTCTTCGGTATATTGAAATCAGAAATGTTTTATGGATTTGAAAAGGAATTTAAGTCTCTTGATGAATTAGAGACTATTATCGATTATATTGATTATTACAACAACAAACGTATAAAAATTAAATTGGATGGGCTAAGTCCTGTAAATTACAGAATAACTCATTCAAACTCTGCTCGTATTGCTTAACTAGTAAATCTATTTGAGCTAAGAAAAATGCGCCAAAAGAAATTTGGCGCGAACCCCTAGAGGTTATTCATACATTTTATGAATCATGACCACCCGTCTAACGGGTGGTTTGAACTCAGGAGCTATAAGCCCAGATTACAAGCCAGCGCCTAAGACGCTGGCTTTCACTTGTTCAAGCCTTATTGCTTTTGACTCGTCACTTGCCTCTTAAAGAGGCGTTTGTATTACTCACCATCATCCCTAAAGGGATCCTCATACTCTTTTACACTTAATTTATCGATTGCTATATCATGTTTTTCTTGTTCTTGTATATACTTTCTTATGGTAGCTTCATTGAGTCCTACTGTACTTACATAATAACCTTCTGCCCAAAAATGACGATTCCCAAATTTATATTTTAAATTTGCGTGTTTATCAAACATCATTGGTGCGCTTTTTCCTTTTAAATACCCCATAAAACTTGAAATACTTATCCTTGGTGGAATACTTACCAACATATGAACATGATCCGGCATAAGATGTCCTTCTATAATCTCTACCCCTTATAACTACACAATCGACGAAATATTTCTCCCAAACTTTTCCTATATTGATTATATATAACTTTCCGTCTATACTAGGTGTAAAAACAATGTGGTATTTACACATCCATTTTGTATGTGATAAACTATTAGCTTTTTCAGCCATATTTTTCTCCTCTCGCTATATGATAGGCTTGAACACCTTTATTGTATCGCGATTGGAGTTTTTGGTATAACCTTCGATGCGCACCCGCATAGCGGGTGAGTTTATTTGTCACGCACCTACGGAGCGTGACGGACTGAAAGTCACATAATCAAAAAGAGACGACTTATGTCGTCTCAAAAGTCTAACTTTTTGGGGTCACTTCAATAACATCCAGTTTTTCTTTTTTGTGGAATAATTTCGTAATAATTAAAGGGTAAAATATAGTATAAAAATACTTTTAATGTTATATCCAATTTGTTTTCTTTACAAACAGAAAAATTAATGATACACTCCTGTTAGTGTAAAAACTATATACACTAAATATTATATTATAGGAGGATATCTTATGGTTGGAATTATTATTGCAAAGCCATGGTAGAATTCGCTGCTGGTATTAAGCAATCTGGTTCAATGATTTTGGTGAACA
>BNJS01004024.1_pt1 | contig 81447 bp, 93 predicted proteins | sample 8540461 | NCBI WGS metagenome assembly BNJS01 (sample SAMD00202454, study PRJDB9452) | human saliva metagenome | isolation source: human saliva | place: Japan
AAGATGGCATCCAAATCTTCTGGCTTGCGATTAATTTCAGCAAGTAGGCTGGTAATTTTCTTGCCCGATAAGCCTGCATCCACTAAAAGTTTCTTTTTTGGGGTTTCCAGATAAAAGGAATTTCCACTGGAACCCGACGCTAAAATACTGTATTTAAAGCCTACTTCACTCATTCTATTCTTCTACTTCGTCCTCCCAGACTTCTTCTTTCACTGCATCCTTATCATAAGGGAGCACAATGGTAAAGGTTGATCCCTTACCATATTCACTCTTGGCCCAAATAAAGCCCTTATGTTGTTTGATAATCTCTTTAGCGATAGCTAGTCCTAAACCAGTACCACCTTGGGCACGACTTCTAGCACGATCCACACGATAAAAACGGTCAAAGATACGTGGTAAATCTTGCTTTGGTATCCCCAATCCTTGGTCTGAAATGGATAAAATCATCTGATCATCAGTTGTCTTCATGGTCACTGTGATTTTCCCACCGTCTGGAGAATACTTGATGGCATTGTTGAGAATGTTATCAATCACCTGTGTCATCTTGTCTGTATCAATTTCAATCCAGACTGAGGTAATGGGGTAATCTCTCACCAGTTCATATTTCTTCTCTTCATCCTGCCCTCTTATCTGATCAAAACGGTTGAGGATAAAGGTAATAAAGGCAGTGAAATTGATCAGTTCCACATCTAGGTGACTGGTTGCATTATCAATACGTGAAAGATGAAGAAGGTCTGTCACCATTCGCATCATACGGTTGGTTTCGTCTAGAGACACCTTGATAAAATCTGGTGCGACAGGTTCTGACAAGGCCCCCTCATCCAAAGCTTCAAGATAGGATTTTACACTAGTCAGAGGCGTCCTCAACTCATGACTAACGTTCGAAACAAAGAGTCTCCGTTCGCGCTCCTCCTTCTCCTGCTCCGTCGTATCATGCAAAACAGCAACCAAACCTGAGATAAAGCCAGACTCACGACGGACCAAGGCAAAACGTACACGAAGGCTCAAATACTCACCATTGGCATCCTGAGAATCAATCATAAGCTCAGGAACTTGGGTAATCAAATCACGAAGTTCATACTCATCTTCAATCTTAAGCAATTCTAGAATACTTTTATTGAGAACCTCTTCTTTCTGAACACCTAGCTGTTTCTTAGCCATGTCATTAATCATAGTAATCTTGCCACGACGATTGGTCGCAAGGACTCCGTCTGTCATGTATGAGAGGATACTGTGCAATCGTTTACTCTCTTGTTCCAGATTTTCTTGGGTCAAGCGAATTACTTCTGATAAATCATTGAGATTATTGGTAATATTAGTGATTTCAGAGCTTCCCTGCATATCCAATACCTGAGAATAATCTCCTGCAATCAAATCTTTGACTTTTTGATTAATTTGCTTCAACCGAATATTATCTCGCCGATTTTCTAGCAAAAGCAAGGTAACAATCAAGATAAAACCCAATAAAATTAAAATGAAGATAAAATCACTAGTAAGAATATTTTTTCTAATCAATTCAATCATTATTTCTCATATAATAACCAACACCACGACGTGTTAGGATATACTCTGGACGACTAGGTGTATCTTCAATCTTCTCACGCAAACGTCTGATAGTTACGTCAACAGTCCGAACATCTCCGAAATAATCATAACCCCAGACCGTTTCAAGCAAGTGTTCACGCGTAATCACTTGACCAATATGAGAAGCCAAGTGGTATAAGAGCTCAAATTCACGGTGGGTTAAGTCTAGTTCTTCACCGTATTTCTTAGCCACATAAGCATCTGGCACAATCTCCAAGTCCCCAATTTGTAAGGGTTGGGTTTTCTTTTCATCTGACTCTTGATTGTCTACAGAAGCCAAGTCCGTGCGACGAAGAAGAGCTTTAACACGCGCCTGCAACTCACGATTTGAGAAGGGTTTTGTCACATAGTCATCCGCTCCAAGCTCTAAACCGATAACCTTATCAAACTCACTATCTTTAGCCGACAGCATGATAATAGGCACACTACTCGTCTTGCGAATAGTCTTAGCAACTTCTAAACCATCGATTTCTGGAAGCATCAAATCCAGAATAATAATATCTGGTTGCTCTGCTTCATATTGCTCTAGCGCTTCACGACCATTAAAAGCAGTTACAACCTCGTAACCTTCCTTGGTCATATTAAACTTGATAATATCCGAGATTGGTTTTTCATCATCTACAATTAATATTTTTTTCATTTGTTCACCTTTTTCTCTACTATTATACCAAAAAAATAAAAAGAAGACACAATAGCTAGTCTTTGCTACTGTCTAAGTTGGCTTGTGCATAAGCCTGCCAGATTTTTTGTTGGGGTTTGGCAAGTGGAACATCCTTAAACTCTTCTGGTGAAAGCCAGCGAACTTCCCTATCGGAAAAGTTATGAAAGTCAGTCACTTGACCTGCTACAATTTGAACATGCCACTTGCGATGACTAAAGACATGCTTAACCATTTCAAAATAAACATCAAGCCAATCAACATCTAGGTCATAGTCCTGCTGGAAACTCTCTTCTGGACTGGGGCCAAAGTTTACACTTTCTTCTGTAACCTGATGAAAGAGGTCAAACTGCTCTTCTTGCGAAAAGTTATCAACTTCTATCAAGGGAAAATGCCAAAAACCTGCCAATAGCTTTTCGCTTTCATTTTTTTCAAGTAAAAATTGTCCCTGAGTATTTTTGACCACCAAGGCTTTAAGATAAATTGGAACAGGCTTTTTCTTGGGAGCCTTAATTGGATAACGGTTCATTGTGCCATTCTGATATGCCGCACTAAAGTCCTTAACTGGGCTTTCTTCTGGTCTGGGATTTACAGGCGCCTCAATATCAGATCCTAAGTCCATCAAAGCTTGATTAAAGTCACCCGGACGTTCTGGGTCAATCAAGATTTCCATCATTGCCTGAAAAATTTTGCGATTGCTAGGAACTCCGATATCATGATTAACTTCAAATAGACGCGCCAAAACACGCATGACATTACCATCTACAGCTGGTTCAGGCAAGTTAAAAGCAATACTGGAAATGGCTCCTGCTGTATAAGGACCAATTCCTTTCAAGCTAGAAATTCCTTCATAGGTATTTGGAAATTGACCACCAAAGTCAGTTATAATCTGCTGGGCTGCAGCCTGCATATTACGAACTCGAGAATAATAACCCAAACCTTCCCAAGCCTTCAATAAACGTTCTTCAGGCGCAGTTGCCAAACTTTCCACTGTTGGAAACCAGTCCAAGAATCGTTCGTAATAAGGAATAACCGTATCCACCCTAGTCTGCTGGAGCATAATTTCCGAGACCCAGATATGATAAGGATTTTTACTTCTACGCCAGGGTAAATCTCTTTTGTTTTCATCATACCAGTCAAGAAGTTTTTCACGGAAAGAAATGATCTTCTCCCCCGCCCACATGACGATACCGTATTCTTTCAAATCTAACATATCTCTAGTATAACACAGAAGACTCTAACTGTCCTTTTCCTAGTATTAAAAAGCCTCTTCCCAAAGGAAAGAGGACTAAATATTATTTATGAACTGCTTGAGCTGCTGTGATAAGGGTTAACTTGTAAACATCATCAGCATTGCATCCACGAGAAAGGTCGTTAACTGGCTTGTTCAAACCTTGCAAAACAGGTCCAACAGCCGCAAAACCGCCAAGACGTTCTGCCATCTTGTAACCGATATTTCCTGCCTCGATACCTGGGAAGATGAAGACATTTGCTTGACCAGCTACTGTACTTCCAGGAGCTTTCAGAGCTGCAGTTTCTGGAACGAAGGCTGCATCAAATTGCAATTCCCCATCGATTTCAAGGTCAGGACGCAAGTCGTGAGCAATTTTAGTTGCCTCAACAACCTTATCAACGCTTTCTCCAAATCCTGAACCTTTAGTAGAATAGCTTAGCATAGCAATTTTAGGCTCGATTCCAAACATCTTAGCTGTAATTGCTGAGTTGATGGCAATTTCAGCCAAAGCTTCCGCGTCTGGATTGATATTGATGGCACAGTCCCCAAAGAGGTAACGCTCCGTACCACGAACCATGAGGAAGGCACCTGAAGTACGAGTTACATTTGGACGAGTTTTAATGATTTGCAGGGCTGGACGTACTGTTGAAGCTGTTGAGTGAATAGCTCCAGACACCATTCCATCAACCAAGCCCAAGTAAACCAACATAACACCAAAATAGTTGACATCTTCAACCAAAACCTTGCGTGCATCTTCTTCAGACATTTTGCCCTTGCGACGTTCTACCAAGGCAGCAACCATTTCTTCAAATTTATCGTAGTGTTGAGGATCAATGACTTCATAACCGTCCTCGATACCTTCGATTTCAAGATAAATTTTAATTTTTTCAGGATTTCCAAGCAAAACAGGAATCACTTCTGTTTCTTTTACCAGGCGTTTAGTCGCTTGAAGAATACGAGGTTCTTCCCCTTCAGGGAGAACGATACGAGCATTTTTACCAACTAAGTTGGCTTTGAGACTTTCAAAAACTTCCATGAGTTTTCTCCTTTAAGATAATAATTATACTCTGAAACAATTTTTATAGAGTATTAGTTGATAACTGGGTAATAAGGTTACTGAAATCATCCGGCAAGGGACTTTCTAACTGCAAGTCTTGCTCTAGAAAAGGATGATAAAAGGATAGGTAATGGCAATGTAGGGCTTGGCGCTGAATTCCATCATCTAGACTACCACCGTACAAGTCATCTCCCAACAAAGGAAAACCAATATGAGAAAAGTGGACTCGGATTTGGTGGGTTCGCCCAGTGTGCAGGCGAATATCGACTAAGTGAATATTTCCATAAGAAGCTACAATCTTGTAAGAAGTATGAGCATACTTTCCACCTTTAGCTACACGTCTGGTAATAATGGAGTCTTCATCACGCGCAATCGGGGCAATAATTTCCCCCTCTGACTCCAAGTATCCTTCACCTTTAACCAAAGCAAAGTAGCGTTTCTCGATAGATTTTTTCTGCAACTGCTTGTCTAGTCGTGCATGGGCATAGCCGTGCTTGGCAAAGAGCATCAAGCCAGAAGTGTCCCTATCGAGCCTAGTCACAATGTGAACCTGCTGATTTTCATAGTTTTGCTTGACATAGTAACCCTTAATAAAATTGGCAATGGTATTGGAGTGATTGACACTAGGAATAGAAGCAACTCCATAGGGTTTATTCAAGACTAGAAAATGATCATCCTCAAAGAGAATATCCAGTGGGCGCTCGATAGCTTCTAGAGTTTCAAAGCCTTCCTCAGCGGGAATATCAATGATAACGCGGTCTCCAATATCCAATAGATAAGTTGCATTTTGTGGTTGATCATTAACCAGAATAGCTCCGCCTCGAAACTTAATCTTAGCTAGCAGCCCCTTAGAAACCTCGTGCTTTTTTAAAAAGGTCTTAACCTTGACATGTTCATCTGCGATAAATTCAAACCTCATTCATCCACCTCGCCGATAAATGCATCCTTAACACGATTCCAGAAACTGGTGTGGCTCGGTGACGCGACAAAGTGAATCTTATGATGGTCAATTTGATACTCAATACGCTCAATATTGCGGAAGGAATAAACGCTATTGTCAACCGAAATGGTATGGTAATCGTTTCGCGTTGGAATGAGTTCAATCTTATCCTTCTTGGAACAATAATGGACGAACCCAGCGTTCGATAGACACGATTATTAAGGCTGGCAATTTCCGTTAATTGCAAAGCTTCAATGGTTGGGTGTAAAACAGCTCCACCAAGCGACTTGTTATAGGCTGTACTACCAGTCGGTGTCGAAACTGTTAGCCCATCTCCACGAAAACGTTCAAAGTGGACACCGTTAATCACAACGTCCGCCACCATGGTTCGATCAGACCTGCGGATACTGGCTTCATTTAGTGCTCTAAAAATCTTCACTTCACCATTTTCAAGAAAGACCTTCACATTTAGAACAGGGTATGATACCTTTGCACCAGTATCTAGCTGCAAATTAGTCACTAGCTTATCCAACTCAAAATCACGGTAGTCCGTATAGAAGCCCAAATGTCCAGTGTGAACACCAATGAAGCGGACCTTGTCAAGCTGGTTTTCGTACTTATGAAAGGCCGACAAGAGCATACCATCCCCACCAATGGAGATGACAATGTCCGGATTGGTATCATTGAGTATAAACTGGTTTCTCTTCAAACGATCTCGCAATTCATACAAAACCCTTTGACTTTGCGGTTTTCTATTAGCTATCAGGTCAATTCGTTTACCTGTATTCTTCATCTGTATCGTCACTGTTTCCTACACCGTCATTTAATTTTCTACTCAAAGGATCAAAAAGAGCCTGGGCTTCCTGGATATCATCTCGAATTTTACCCATTTCTTCATCCAACTGATGGGCAATTTTGGCAGTAATTTCCAGTCTCTTTTTAATTTCCTCTGGGAAATCCCCTTGGTACTTGTAGTTGAGAGAATGTTCTATCGTTGCCCAGAAATTCATGGCCAAAGTACGAATTTGAATTTCCGCCAAAATGGTCTTGGCTCCATTGATGGTGTCAACCATATATTCTACTACCACATGATAGGAACGGTAGCCTGAAGCCTTTCGATGAGTAATGTAATCTCGCTCTTGTACAATCCGCATATCCTGACGCTTGCGCAAATAGCCACAACTTCTTGGACGTCATCTACAAACTGGACCATCACACGCAAACCAGCAATATCCTGTAAATCGTGTTCCAAGGTCGCATAAGTAATACCACGTCGAGCCATTTTTTCCTTGATACTTTCAATTGGCTTGACTCGACCAGTCACAAACTCAATCGGAGAATGCTTATTTTGCTTACGATATTGCTTACGAATACCACGTAGTTTAATCTTTAACTCACCAACAGCTTGAATGTAAGGATCTAGAAATTCTTCCCATTCTAAGGTCATATATTCTCCCTTGTTCCCATATTATCCTTCAAAAATATCTTTGATTTTTTCTCCAGATTCATATACAATAAATACAAAGCTATTATATCATATAATCCGCTTTCATAGATAAAGAAAAGGTAAGAAAATTGAAACATTTAGAAATTGAATTGAAAACACTCTTGAAAAAAGATGAATATGATCGTCTAAAAGACCAGTTCACAGGTGTCACTCCTGTTCTTCAAAAAAATTACTACATAGACACACCTGATTTTGAACTGCGAGAAAAGAAAGTTGCTATGCGCATTCGAACCTTTGAAGACTGGGCAGAATTGACACTCAAAGTCCCGCAAAGTGTTGGAAACATGGAATACAATCAAAAATTGCAACTAAAAGATGCTGAAAACTACCTGAGCAAGGAAGAACTTCCTCAAGGACTAGTACTGGATGAATTGGCGAAACATGGTATTAAAACTAGTGAATGGCAGATTCTTGGTTGTCTAACGACACTTCGCTATGAAATGCAATCAGCTATTGGTCTCATGGCGCTGGATGAAAGTCAGTACTTTGATATTACAGATTACGAATTAGAGCTTGAAGTTGAAAATCACGAGCAAGGGAAACAGGATTTCCAACAATTTTTAGAGGAAAATCAGATTGATTATCAAAAAGCTCCCTCAAAATTGGTCCGATTTGTCAAAAGCATGAAAAATAGCTGAAATAATCTCTATTTTTTGGTAGAATAGAAAAGATAAAATACAAAAATCCCAGTTCATATAGGCTAGGCAGATATTACTAGGATTTAAAAAGTTTACAGAGGACGGTCTATAATGTCAGATAGAAAAAACATGAAACTTTTCGCACTCAACTCTAACCAAGAGATTGCACAGAAAATTGCTCAAGCTGTTGGTGTCCCACTTGGAAAACTATCATCACGTCAATTTTCAGACGGAGAAATCCAAGTAAATATCGAAGAAAGTGTCCGTGGTTATGATGTGTACATCATCCAATCAACAAGTTTCCCTGTTAACAACCACTAATGGAATTGTTAATCATGGTTGATGCTTGTGTGCGCGCAAGTGCCCACAGTATCAACGTTGTCCTTCCATATTTTGGCTATGCACGTCAAGACCGCATCGCTTCACCTCGTGAGCCACTTACAGCGAAACTTGTTGCTAATATGCTGGTTAAAGCTGGTGTTGATCGCATCCTTACACTTGATTTACATGCCGTTCAGGTTCAAGGCTTCTTTGATATTCCTGTTGACAACCTCTTCACAGTTCCCCTATTTGCAAAACATTATTGCGATAAGGGCTTACTTGGCTCAGATGTTGTTGTTGTTAGCCCTAAAAATTCAGGGGTAAAACGTGCCCGTAGCTTGGCTGAATATCTTGATGCTCCTATCGCCATTATCGACTACCCTCAAGACGATGCAACTCGCAACGAAGGCTATATCATCGGTGATGTTGAAGGTAAAAAAGCCATCTTGATTGATGATATTTTAAATACAGGACGTACCTTCTCTGAAGCTGCTAAAATCGTTGAACGTGAAGGGGCTACAGAAATTTATGCTGTTTCTAGTCATGGTCTCTTTGTTGAAGGTGCTGCTGAACTTCTTGACAATACTAATATTAAAGAAATTCTTGTGACTGATTCAGTAGCAACAAAAGAAAAAACTCCTAAAAACGTATGCTACATCACTGCTAGTGAGTTAATTGGTGATGCCATCGTCCGTATCCACGAAAGAAAACCAGTCAGCCCACTCTTTGCCTACAACAAAAAGAAATAAGGTGATTCTTTGATTTATTTGGACAATGCTGCAACGACTCCCATGTCAGCAGTTGCTATTTCAGCTATGACCAAGGTTATGCAAGAAACCTATGGAAATCCTTCTAGTATTCATAGTCATGGTCGTCAAGCTGGCAAACTCTTGAGAGAAGCCCGTCAGGAACTAGCTCAATTACTAGGGACAAAACCTCAACATATCTTTTTCACTTCTGGTGGTACTGAAGGCAACAATACTGCCATCATTGGCTACTGCCTTCGTCACCAAGAACAAGGAAAACATATCATCACAACTGCTATTGAGCACCATGCTGTCCTTGAAACGATTGATTACTTGGTTCAACACTTTGGGTTTGAAGCAACCATTATCCGGCCAGAAAATCAAGAAATCACAGCCCAACAAATTCAAAAGGCTTTACGTGACGATACGATTTTGGTTTCTACCATGTTTGCCAATAATGAGACAGGAAACCTACTGCCCATTGCTGAAATTGGCCAAATACTCAAGCAACACCATGCTGCCTATCATGTCGATGCAGTTCAGGCTATTGGTAAAATACCAATTCAACCCGAAGAATTGGGCATTGATTTTCTCACTGCTTCGGCCCATAAATTTCATGGTCCTAAGGGAATCGGCTTTCTCTACGCATCTAGCATGGATTTTGATTCCTATCTACATGGCGGAGACCAAGAACAGAAAAAACGTGCAGGGACTGAAAATCTGGCTGCCATCGTAGGCATGCTTGCAGCCCTAAAAGAAGACCTAGAAAAGCAAGAAGACAATTTTCAACATGTACAAAATCTAGAAACTGCCTTTCTGGCAGAGCTAGAGGGAGTTCAGTATTACCTGAATAGAGGCGAACACCATCTCCCTTATGTTCTCAATATTGGATTTCCTGAACAGAAAAACGACCTCTTGCTCCTTCGACTAGATTTAGCTGGAATTTCTATCTCTACTGGCTCAGCCTGTACTGCAGGCATTGTTCAATCGAGCCATGTTCTTGAAGCTATGTACGGAGCAAATTCAGAACGCTTGAAGGAATCCGTTCGTATCAGTTTGTCGCCACAAAATACTGTTGAAGACCTACAAACCCTCGCAAAAACCTTAAAAGAAATTATCGGAGGTTAGCCATATGGCATTTGAAAAAACCATTCAGTTAAAAAATTGTCGTTACGACTACACTCTTAGTCCTTCTGTTAAAAAATTCACCCTTAAGGACAACACCTTTTTTGAGACTAAGGTTGGTAACTATGAATTGACTCGCCTTTTGGAAAAAGTTCCGAACAGCGGTGAGGGATTCCAACTCAAAATCATCATTAACAAGGAACTTACAGGTGCTAAAATCAATATCACTGACAAGTTTGGGCTACGTCTAGTTGATATTTTCAAATCAGAAGACCACCACATTCATCAGGAAAAATTCTACTTCCTCATGGATAGCTTGGTAGAACGTGGTGTCTTTACAAAATCAGAAAGATAAAGCCAAGATGTTTGAACTGACCTATAAGGACAGCTATCATGTAGAGCGTACACTCAAGTATGAGGATTATGAAGCTCTCATGCTGGCTTTGTCAGGATGTGTGACCCTACCAGATACACTTTATGTGACTTCTTTGACTTTGGAGGGACAAGAAGTTTACCAAGGACTGGTCGGAGACCTCTACCGTTTCTATCAGATACAGAATTTTTACATTAAAACTAAGATTTTTCTTAGTTTTTTCTTATTTTTGTTGATTTTTTCACAATGTTTCTATAAAATAGAAGAATAGAAAGGTTGTGATTTTGTGAAAGATAAACAGTCTGCTATTCCAAAAGCTACAGCGAAAAGACTCTCTCTCTACTATCGAATTTTTAAGAGATTTCATGCAGAAAAGATTGAACGTGCCAACTCTAAGCAAATTGCAGAGGCTATCGGTATTGATTCCGCGACCGTACGTCGTGATTTTTCCTATTTTGGTGAACTAGGTCGGCGTGGATTTGGCTACGATGTCAAAAAACTGATGACATTTTTTGCCGATTTACTCAATGATAACTCGATCACCAATGTCATGCTGGTAGGTATTGGAAATATGGGCCATGCCCTTCTCCACTACCGCTTCCATGAGCGCAACAAGATGAAGATTATCATGGCCTTTGACCTAGATGACCATCCTGAAGTCGGTACCCAAACTCCTGATGGGATTCCTATTTACGGAATTTCACAAATCAAGGATAAAATCAAGGATGCTGATGTGAAGACTGCTATCCTGACAGTTCCCAGCGTCAAGTCACAAGAGGTTGCCAATCTCTTGGTAGATGCTGGCGTGAAAGGAATTCTCAGTTTTTCACCAGTCCATCTGCATTTACCAAAAGACGTGGTCGTTCAGTATGTCGATTTGACAAGTGAACTCCAAACCCTCCTCTACTTCATGAGAAAAGAGGATTAGAAAGAGAAAATCATTTTATGAAAAAACCAGTTATTGGGATTACAGGAAACGAAAAAAACTCATCCAGATGATGATATCATGATGAGCTACGCAGCAAAAAGGCTTTTGTTGAAGGCGTTAAAGACGCTGGAGGGATTCCCATCATCCTACCGATTGGTGATCAAGAAATGGCCTGCCACTATATCAGTATTATTGACAAGCTCATCTTGACAGGTGGGCAAAATGTTGATCCAAAAATTCTATGGTGAACCAAAAACCATCGATAGCGATGACTATCACCTTCAAAGGGATATCTTTGAACTGGCCCTCATCAAGGAAGCTATTAAACAGAAAAAGCCAATTTTTTCTGTCTGCCGTGGAACTCAACTATTTAACGTTGCCATGGGGGGAACTCTGTACCAAGATATCGAAGACCATTGGCAGGATTGTTCCGCCGAGTACACAACTCAACGCTTGGTAACAGAACCTGATACTGTTCTTCGAGAAATCTATGGAGAAATTTCCCATATCAACTCCTTCCACCATCAGAGCATCAAGGATTTAGCACCAAATTTAAAGATTGTGGCTCATGACCCTAAAGATGGTATCATTGAAGCTGTCATGAGTACGGATGATTTCTCCTTTCTCGGTGTCCAATGGCACCCAGAATTTCTATTTGAAAATCGTCCCAAAGATAAAAACCTCTTTGACTATGTTGTTAATGAACTTTAGATTAAATCCGTCTTTTCACGATAACTAAAGTAATTAGAATGAGAGACAATCAAATGGTCCAAGAGAACAATCCCCATCAGTTCGCAGGCTTCTTTTACAAGTTTAGTCACATGATCATCATTTCGGCTAGGCTCTACCGCTCCTGAAGGATGATTGTGGACCAAAATGAGTGAAGTCGCCATATGCTTGATAGCATAGTGAAGAATCTCACGTGGTTCAGCAATACTGCGGGTAGCTGAGCCGATAAAAATGGTCTGTTGATGGATGATTTGATTTTGAGTATTGAGATAGAGCGCCACCAGGTGCTCTTGTTTTTTAGGTCCCAACTCCTGCTGCATCTTCTTGGCCAACTTTTGACTGCTGAGAATACTTTCCATCTCAAGAGTCTCATGTTTATGAATACGATGGCCCAGTTCGATCATAGCTTGTAATTCTATTGCCTTAACACGGCCGATACCAGACAGACTCTGCAATTCCTGCAGGGTCATTTTTTTCAAATCTGTTAGGCTTGAAAGATTGTTCAAGACTTTCTGGGCAATTTCAAAAACGCTGGCTTGACGTGTTCCTGTCCTGAGTAAAATAGCTAGCAACTCTTGATTACTGAGCGCTTCAACTCCTTCTTTTGCCAGCCTTTCTCTTGGTAATAGTGAATCTTCTTGAAATGAAATACTGTACATAAAAATCCTCCTCACTTTATTATTCGTGAGAAGGATGGAAAATTATATTTTTTTCTCAATTGGGGCTACACTAGCTAAAAGTTTTTTCAAACCTACTTCTGGGAAATTGATTTTTAATTCCTGCGTAGCACCGCTTCCTGAAACTTCCAGAACAGTTCCCTCTCCCCATTTCTTGTGGAGAGCAATGTCACCAATGGACCAATTTGCCTCGCTAGACCCTGATTTTGCTCCAGCTGTAAATTGACCAAACGGAAGACCGCTTGACTGGATAGATTTTGGGGCAGCACTGCGTTTACGGTCTTGAAGAGCCTGGGCAAGACTCATACCTTGACCAAAGGCAAGACCACCACTGCTATAAGATGCCTTAAAGCTTGAATTTGAAGGACGAGCCAGACCTTGATACTCAAGCAAGTCTGAACTGATTTCGTTAATAAATCGAGTAGGACGGTTGTAGTTGGTGCGACCGAAAGCAGACGCGAGTTGGCATTGGTCAGATAGAGAATTTTCTCTGCACGCGTAATTCCTACATAGGCCAGACGGCGTTCTTCTTCTAATTCATCTTGATCTTCAGCTGCACGGCTAAGCGGAAAGAGATTTTCTTCCATCCCAATCAAAAAGACAACTGGAAACTCGAGACCTTTGGCAGCATGCAGAGTCATTAGGGTAACTTCTGATGTCTCCTGACTACCTGAATCTGTGTCCGCAATCAAGGCTAAATCATTTAAGAAGCGACTCAGTTTGTCCAGACCAGTTTCTTCTTCTGGCCCATCAGATGTGTCATCAAAGTTTTTCGTCACAGAAAGGAACTCTTCAATATTTTCAACCCTAGCCTTGCTTTCTAAAGTCGCTTGAGTATTTAGAATATCGACGTAACCTGTTTTTTCTAGGACGGCCTCAACCAACTCTGTAATATTTAATTGATCTAGCTGCTCTCGTAAATCTAGAATCATATTGGCAAAATCCCAGATAGACTGGGCTACTTTACCCTTGATACCAGATAACATGATATTTGCTGAAGCATCCAGCATAGACATATCTTGCATATTCGCAAAATCACGGATTTTCTCAACAGTGCCTGGACCAATTCCACGTTTCGGCTCGTTGATAATACGCTCAAAACTGATATTGTCACTCAAATTGGCAATGAGGTTGAGGTAAGCGATAATGTCACGAATTTCCTTACGGCTGTAGAACTTTGTTCCACCAACCATGGTATAAGGAATATTTGACTTGAGCAAGGCTTCCTCAATAGTACGGGACTGCGCATTAGTACGATAAAGAACTGCAAAATCCTTGTGAAGGAAGTTTTGGTTGCGACCCAGTTCATCGATAGTTCTGGCTACAAATACAGCCTCATCTAGCTCATCATTGGCACGATAGTAAACAATTTGTTCCCCATCAGCGTTTTGAGTCCAGAGATTCTTAGGACGGCGATTTTTATTGTTTTTAATAACCTCGTTGGCCGCTTGGAGAATAGTTTTAGTTGAACGGTAATTCTCCTCCAGCAAAACAACCTTGGCTTGGGGATAATCTTTCTCGAAATCCAAGATATTCTGCATGTCAGCACCACGCCAACCGTAGATAGACTGATCCGCATCCCCAACAACACAGATATTTTTAAAACGGGAAGCCAAGAGTTTGACCAATTGGTACTGAGCGTGGTTGGTATCTTGGTACTCATCAACATGGATGTATTGAAATTTCTGCTGGTAATAAGTCAAAACATCAGGATTTTGATCAAAGAGACGCAAGGTCAGCATAATCAAATCATCAAAGTCAACCGACTCCGACTGACGCAGTTCTTTCTGATAGGCTGTATAACACTGTGAAACGATTTGGGTGTACATATCACCTGCTTGAGCTGCATAGGCCACATCATCAATCAAGTCATTCTTGGCATTGGAAATAGTCCCTAAGATGCTTCGTTCATTCCATTTTTTCGGATCCAAGTTCAACTGCTTTAGAATGCGTTTCATGAGCGTTCGCTGCTCTCCTGGATCGACAATTGTAAAATTACGATTGTAGCCAATATGGTCCGCATCGCGACGCAAAATACGAACACACATGGAGTGGAAGGTCGCAATCAGACAGTCCTGAGTCGCTGGATTGAGGCTATAGGCACGCTCCTTCATCTCACGCGCAGCCTTGTTGGTAAAGGTAATGGCCAAGATATTCCAAGGATTGACTAGCTTTTCATCAATCAGATAAGCAATACGGTGGGTTAAAACACGAGTCTTTCCAGAACCAGCCCCCGCCATGATCAACAAGGGGCCTTCTGTCGTTTGCACCGCCTCAGCCTGACGGTCATTCATTCCATTTAATAATGCGTTCATCTTCTCTTCCTTACTCTTGAAGTCAATATTTCTATTATATCAGAATTCAGGGAAAATATCTTTACCTAGACTGGTTACGTGTAGAAGGCAACTTCTTATATCTAGATAAAAAATGAGCTTGGATAGTATTTCCAAACTCATTTTTTACTCAATGAAAATCGAAGTGCAAACTAGGAAGCTAGCCGCAGGCTGTACTTGAGTACGGCAAGGTGAAGCTGACGTGGTTTGAATTTGATTTTCGAAGAGTATAAAGTCAATTACAATATACTAGAACAAACCTAGGACTGTTCCATCGCTTTCAACATCCATATTAAGAGCAGCGGGTCGTTTTGGAAGTCCAGGCATGGTCATGACATCACCAGTTAAGGCAACGATAAAGCCTGCACCTAATTTTGGTACCAATTCACGAATGGTAATTTCAAAGTTTTCAGGTGCTCCAAGTGCATTTGGATTGTCTGAGAAACTGTATTGAGTTTTAGCCATACAGATTGGCAATTTGTCCCAACCGTTTTGAACGATTTGAGCGATTTGTGTTTGAGCTTTCTTCTCAAAGTTCACTTTGCTACCACGGTAGATTTCAGTAACAATCTTTTCAATCTTTTCTTGGACAGAAAGGTCATTATCATACAAACGTTTGTAGTTAGCTGGGTTTTCAGCGATGGTCTTGACAACCGTTTCAGCAAGAGCTACTCCACCTTCTGCACCATCAGCCCAGACACTAGCCAATTCAACTGGCACATCAATTGAAGCACAAAGTTCTTTCAAGGCTGCGATTTCTGCTTCAGTATCAGAGACAAATTCATTAATAGCTACTACTGCAGGTACTCCAAATTTACGGATATTTTCAACGTGACGTTTCAAGTTAGCAAAACCTGCACGAACCGCCTCCACATTTTCCTCTGTAAGAGCGTCTTTAGCCACACCACCATTCATCTTAAGGGCACGAAGGGTTGCAACAATAACTACTGCATCTGGAGATGTTGGTAAGTTTGGTGTCTTGATATCAAGGAATTTCTCAGCACCAAGGTCTGCACCAAAACCAGCTTCTGTAACTGTGTAATCAGCCAAGTGAAGGGCTGTGCTTGTTGCCAAGACTGAATTACATCCATGAGCAATATTGGCAAATGGACCACCGTGTACAAAGGCAGGTGTTCCGTAAATTGTTTGAACCAAGTTTGGCTTAATAGCATCCTTTAAAATCAATGCTAAAGCACCCTCAACCTGCAAATCACCTACAGAAACAGGTGTACGGTCATAGCGATAACCGATAACGATATTAGCCAGACGGCGTTTCAAGTCCTCGATGTCTGTTGCCAAGCAAAGAATTGCCATGATTTCGGAAGCGACGGTAATGTCAAAGCCATCCTCACGTGGAATACCATTTAGAGGGCCACCAAGTCCAACGGTAACCTGGCGAAGAGCACGGTCGTTCAAGTCCACAACACGTTTCCAAAGGATACGACGTTGATCAATTCCCAGATCATTCCCTTGGTGCAAGTGGTTGTCAATCAAGGCAGAAAGCGCATTGTTGGCAGTTGTAATAGCATGCATGTCTCCAGTAAAGTGGAGATTGATGTCTTCCATTGGCAGAACTTGAGCGTAACCACCTCCTGCAGCACCACCCTTAATCCCCATTACTGGACCAAGAGATGGTTCGCGGATAGCGATCATGGTTTTCTTGCCGATTTTGTTTAAGGCATCTGCAAGACCAATAGTAATAGTTGATTTCCCTTCACCTGCAGGTGTTGGGTTGATGGCAGTAACCAAGATTAATTTCCCAACTGGATTGCTCTCAACTGCACGAATTTTATCAAAGCTGAGCTTAGCCTTGTACTTTCCGTACAACTCCAAATCGTCGTAAGAAATACCAAGTTTCTCTACAACATCAACGATGGGCTTCAACTCAATACTCTGTGCGATTTCAATATCTGTTTTCATTCAAAACTCCTCTAACCTCTAATGTGATAATTCATTATAACACAAAACAAGATTTTTAACATCCTTAAACTCTCTAAACGTTCGTAAATATCCCTTTTTTTAAGATTTTTAGAGTCCTTTCTTAAATTTTATATGGCTTTATAGTTTGAAACTATATTCTTTCCTTTTACCAAAATTTTATCGCTTTCATTTTACTTACCGTTTATTTTTGTGTACAATAGTGCTATGAAAATTTTAGTTACATCGGGCGGTACCAGTGAAGCTATCGATAGCGTCCGCTCTATCACTAACCATTCTACAGGTCGCTTGGGGAAAATCATCACAGAAACCTTGCTTGCTGCAGGGCATGAAGTTTGTTTAATTACGACAAAACGAGCTGTGAAGCCAGAATCCCATCCCAACCTAACTATTCGAGAAATTAACAATACCAAGGACCTTCTACTGGAAATGCAAGAACGTGTTCAGGATTATCAGGTCTTGATTCACTCAATGGCTGTTTCTGACTACACTCCTGTTTATATGACAGGGCTTGAGGAGGTTCAGGCTAGCTCCAATCTAGAAGAATTTTTAAACAAGCAGAATCATCAGACTAAGATTTCTTCAACTGACGAGGTTCAGGTTTTGTTCCTAAAAAAGACACCCAAAATCATCTCTCTAGTCAAGGAGTGGAATCCTGCTATTCATCTGATTGGTTTCAAACTGCTGGTTGATGTTAGCGAAGATCATCTGGTTGACATAGCTAGAAAAAGTCTTATCAAGAACAAAGCAGACTTAATCATAGCAAATGACTTGACTAAAATTTCAGCAAAGCAGCACAGAGCTATCTTTGTTGAAAAAGAACAGCTTCAAACAGCCCAGACTAAAGAAGAAATTGCAGAACTCCTCCTTGAAAAAATCCAAGCCTATCATTCATAGAAAGGAAAGCTATGGCACATATTCTCTTGGCTGTAACGGGCTCAATCGCCTCTTACAAGTCGGCAGATTTAGTCAGTTCTCTAATAAAACAAGGCCATCAAGTCACTGTCTTAATGACTCAGGCTGCTACAGAGTTTATCCAACCTTTGACACTACAGGTACTCTCACAGAATTACGTCCACTTGGATGTCATGAAAGAACCTATCCTAATCAGGTTAATCATATTGAACTTGGAAAAAAAGCAGATTTATTTATCGTGTCCCCTGCAACTGCTAACACTATTGCAAAACTAGCCCACGGCTTTGCGGACAACATGGTAACCTGTACGGCTCTAGCATTACCCAGTCATATTCCTAAACTCATCGCTCCTGCTATGAATACAAAAATGTATGACCATCCAGCAACTCAGGCTAATCTGAAAACATTAGAAACCTACGGCTATCAGCTGATTGCTCCAAAAGAATCCCTACTAGCTTGTGGAGACCATGGACGAGGAGCTTTAGCTGACCTCACAATTATTTTAGAAAGAATAGAGGAAACTCTCGATGAAAAAACGCTCTAATATTGCACCCATTGCTATCTTTTTTGCAACCATGCTCGTGATACACTTTCTGAGCTCGCTTATCTTTAACCTTTTTCCATTTCCAATCAAACCGACCATCGTTCATATTCCTGTCATCATTGCCAGCATTATTTACGGTCCACGCGTTGGTGTTACACTTGGTTTCTTGATGGGACTACTTAGCTTAACTGTTAACACGATTACAATTCTACCGACAAGCTACCTCTTCTCCCCATTTGTACCAAACGGAAACATCTACTCAGCTATTATTGCCATTGTCCCACGTATTTTGATTGGTTTAACTCCTTATCTGGTCTATAAACTAATGAAAAATAAAACTGGTCTGATTTTAGCTGGCGCCCTTGGTTCACTTACTAATACAGTCTTTGTACTTGGTGGAATTTTCTACCTTTTTGGAAATGTTTTTGATGGTAATATCCAAAAACTCCTAGCAACTGTTATCTCAACAAATTCAATTGCCGAATTAGTCATTTCCGCAGTTCTAACCCTAGCTATTGTTCCAAGACTACAAACTTTGAAAAAATAAAAACAATCTCCACTTTCATACTTGAGGGTGGAGATTTCGCTCTATATAGTTTTGATTTTTAGTGAAATGTTTACGAGTCTTTAATTAAAAAATGACCTATAAACCCAAGTAAATCCTTGCTTTATTGTCTTGTTTATAGTACTATACTAGTGTATATACAGTTAAAAAGGAGATTCTTATGAACACACGGAAAAAGACACAATTTATGACAATGACTGCCCTCTTAACGGCTATTGCGATTTTGATTCCAATTGTTATGCCTTTTAAGATTGTCATTCCTCCTGCTTCTTACACTTTGGGGAGCCACATCGCTATTTTTATCGCCATGTTCTTGTCGCCCTTGATGGCTGTTTTTGTCATCCTGGCCTCTAGTTTTGGATTTTTGATGGCTGGCTATCCTATGGTTATCGTTTTTCGGGCTTTTTCCCATATCTTTTTTGGTACTTTGGGGGCTCTTTACCTACAAAAATTCCCCGAAACCCTTGATAAACCAAAATCTTCTTGGATATTTAACTTTGTTTTAGCGCTTATCCATGCCCTTGCTGAAGTATTAGCCTGTGTCCTTTTTTACGCAACTTCTGGTACCAATGTAGAAAATATGTTTTATGTTCTCTTTGTGCTAGTTGGATTTGGCACAATTATCCATAGTATGGTAGACTATACATTAGCGCTAGCTGTCTATAAAGTGCTTCGAAAACGCCGTTAAAAGGAAAAGCTATGACAAAAGATCGCAAACAAGCCCTGCTCCAACTCTTGAAAGAAGCTCCTAAAGCCCTCAATGGCCAAAGTTTGGCGGAACATTTTCATGTCACACGTCAGGTCATTGTGCAGGACATTGCAATTTTGAGAGCCGATGGCGCTCCTATCCTATCTACTAATCGTGGCTACGTCTATAAGCAAATTGATACCAATCCTTATGTCCATAAACTTTTCAAGGTGAAACATGAAGTTGAAGAAATCGGTCAAGAACTCCTTGCTATCGTCGATAATGGAGGACGTGTCCAGAATACTTTGATTGACCATCCCGTTTATGGAGAAATTGAAACCTTGCTTAAACTGTCTTGCCGCAGAGATGTTCAACATTTTCTAGAACAAGTCGAGCATTCTGATTTTAGACCTTTATCTGAATTAACAGATGGTGTCCATTACCACCTAGTCGAAGCCGAAACACAACAAGACCTCCACTATATCGAGGAGGCCTTGGATCAGCTAGGTTATTTAGTAAAAGACTAGAAGATTTTCTTTTCCCAATCGTCTTCTGTACGGCGAGGGTAGAAAAATTCAGATTTGTCAGGAGCTTCCATCATTTCCATCAAAGGTAGCATATCATAGGCCAGATCCAAGTTTGGAATCTGGTCTTTTTGTACCCAAGAAACCTCTCCTTCATCTGAAGAGCGAAGGGTACCAGAGAACTCAGTCGCCTTATAACAAACGACAATATAGCGCCCACCTGTATCTAGTGGCCAATTTTTAATGCCGACAAGTTGAGGATTTTGGATAGTCAACCCTGTTTCTTCATAGATTTCACGAATGACAGACTCTGCGAAAGATTCGCCATTTTCTACATGGCCTCCAGGAAAGGCATAACCAGACCAGCGATTGTTTTCAGGAGCGCGATACTGCATCACCACGCGCTGAGTTTCGAGGTCTTCGATCAGACAAATGTTTGTTAAAATTGTTAATTGTGCTCGAGACATACATAGACTCACTTTCTAATTTATTAAATTTTCAGACTTGGTACCAGAGATATTATCTTTTACTTTTTAAAATTATTTATAATAGAATACCATCCGTTTTTCCTTTATAGGCTTTCCGAGTTCAAGTGTTTTTTCTTGTCCATCAAAAGTAAAACCCATTTTTTGATAGAAAGCAATAGCGCGCTTATTATCTTTCAATACCCATAAGAAAATTTCAGAAAAATGATCAAGAGCAATCAAAGCTGCTTTTATTAACTTTTGTGCAATACCTTTTCCATAATAGTCTTTTAAAACATATAAGGCAATAATTTCGCCAGCTTGAATAGTCTCATCACGAAAGTTGCCATAACTGATAAAACCAATTACCTTAAGGCCATCTATCGCAATCAATGTATTTTCTGAATACTTTTGACTAAAGAATCGACATCTTTCTAATGTCATTGTCTCCTGAAATTCTGCAGGCAAAAGGTCGTCATAAGCCTCTCTCCACGTTTGCCAGTGAACGAGGGATTTATCTTCTATCTCTTCAGGAGTTTCCATTGATTTGATAATAACCGTCATTTATTTTCTTCTCCTTAATCCAACATCCTGACTTCCTTTGCTACTTTTTGTAGAAATTTTTGTCTTGTTGAACTTGTATTTACTTCACGGCCTAACTCTCCTAAGATTGAAACCCTCTTTGTTTTTATACCACAATGATTCAATACAGCATTCTTTAATACTGATATTCCATAACTATCTGGAATGTTAATCGGACCTGAAAATACTTTGTACCACCAAGTTGGTGCCATAGAGGTTGCATAGATACTAGCTGTTTTTCCTTTTAGTAACTTTTTGAACTGTTTACCTCTCAAGTAGTTCAAAATAAAGCTTCCTCGATTATTTGCAGAGTATGCAATGCCTGGTGTAAAAACACGATCAATCCACCCCTTCAATAGACTAGGCATGCTACTCCACCAAATAGGATAAACAAAAATGAAATGATCTGCCCACTGGATTAATTCTTGAGAGCGTAGAATAAACGGATTGTCCTCCATTCTTTGTCGATAACCATAACGTAAAACAGGATCAAACTCTTCCTCATTAAGATTAATCACTTCAAGTTCATGTCTCTTTGAGTCTATACTTTCTACAATCGTTTGAAAAATTGCTTGACAGTAGCTTTCTTTATCAGGATGTCCATTGATAACTAAAATATTCATAAAATTCCCCTAATCCAAGGCCTTGACTTCCAGCATCATATCACGAATCTGAGCTGCCAGTTCAAAGTCAAGCACTTCGACGGCTTCTTGCATTTGTTTTTCTAGTTTCTTGACAAGTTCCTTACGTTCTTGTTTGTTGAGGCTATTGATATCGACTTCCTTGTCTTCTTCCTTAGCAACCGCCTTGGTTACGGCAATAAGGTCTCGGATTTCTTTCTTAATGGTTTGTGGAACGATACCATGTTCTTCATTATAGGCCATCTGGATTTTCCGACGGCGAGCAGTTTCATCGATGGCACGTTGCATAGACTGGGTAACCGTGTCCGCATACATGATGACATGGCCTTCGCTGTTACGGGCGGCACGTCCAATGGTCTGGATAAGTCCACGTTCGTTACGAAGGAAACCTTCCTTGTCAGCATCGAGAATAGCTACAAGGCTCACTTCAGGTACGTCAATCCCTTCACGGAGGAGGTTGATTCCGACCAAGACGTCAAAGACACCCAAGCGTAGGTCACGAATTATCTCCGTACGCTCCAAGGTCTTGATATCCGAGTGCATATACTTGACCTTGATACCCATTTCCTTGAAGTAGTCGGTCAAGTCTTCTGCCATCTTCTTGGTTAAGGTTGTGATAAAGGTACGCTCGTTCTTTTCAACACGAGCATTAATTTCACCTAAGAGATCATCAATCTGTCCCATAGTCGGACGAACTTCCACCTCTGGGTCTAGAAGACCTGTTGGTCGAATGATTTGCTCAATCACTGTCTCGGTCTGTTCATTTTCATAGTCACCAGGTGTCGCTGAAACGTAAACAATCTGATGAACATGGCTTTCAAACTCCTCACGACGGAGAGGACGATTGTCAAGAGCAGACGGCAAACGGAAACCATAATTAACCAGCATTTCTTTACGCGAGCGGTCTCCATTGTACATGCCCTTGATTTGTCCCATGGTCATGTGGCTCTCATCAATCATGATCAAGAAATCATCTGGGAAGAAATCGAGAAGCGTATAAGGAGGCTCACCTTCGCTACGTCCATCCATGTGGCGAGAATAGTTTTCAACCCCGTTGGTATAGCCCATCTCACGCAACATTTCGATATCGTACTCTGTTCTCTGTTTCAAACGTTGGGCTTCAAGCAATTTACCTTCCTTCTCAAAGATAGCTAGTTGCTCCTCCAACTCGGCTTGAATCTTGGCAATGGCAACTTCCATGTGGTCATCATTGGTCACAAAGTGAGTAGCTGGGAAAATCGCCAAATGATCCACTTCTCCCAATACCTGACCAGTCAGAGCCTCAACTTCACGAATACGGTCAATTTCATCTCCAAAGAATTCTACTCGAAAGGCGTGTTCATCACGAGAGGCTGGGAAAATCTCCACTACATCCCCACGCACACGAAATCTTCCGCGTTGGAAATCAATATCATTTCGCTCAAACTGAATATCGACCAAGTCATTTAAGAGTTTATCACGAGAAATTTCAAGACCTGGACGGAGACTAACAACACTATCAGCGTATTCCTTGGGCGAACCTAAACCATAGATACAAGAGACTGAGGCCACTACAATAACATCATTACGCTCCAAAAGTGCTGAAGTCGCTGAATGTCGGAGCTTATCAATCTCGTCATTGACAGAACTATCCTTCTCAATATAGGTATCACTTGAAGGGACATAAGCTTCTGGCTGGTAATAATCATAGTAAGACACAAAGTACTCAACAGCATTTTCAGGGAAAAATTCCTTAAACTCCCCATAGAGCTGTCCTGCTAGCGTTTTATTGTGGGCAATAACCAAAGTGGGTTTATTAACTTTGGAAATGACCTGACTCATAGTATAGGTCTTCCCTGTTCCAGTCGCCCCCATCAGAATCTGAGCTTTTTCTCCACCCTCAATGTTATCTACCAACTGCTCAATAGCTTGTGGTTGATCTCCTGATGGTTGATATTTTGATACTAGTTTAAATTGATTATCTGTAATGCGATTGATCATAAGAATCCTCTTTCGATGTGCTGTTTCTATTTTAGCATACTTACAGCATTTTCACGAAGAAAAGGACGGACAGAAGTCACATCCTTTCATTTTCTTTCTTTAATTGATAGGTGAGATAGACAAGCAGAAGTAGCAATACCAGACTTGTCATGATAGAACCTTCAATCCCAAAAGATCCTCCTGATAGCCAGTCTTGATTGCCTTGTGGAGTAAATTTCATGATTGAGGTTCCTGAAGACTGACCACTAACTAATATTCCAAAGAGGTTGCCCTGTGCGAAATTCCAAGCTCCATGAATACCTGCAACACCCCAAACTGTATCGGTTTTGAGAAGGTAAAGAGCCATGGCAACTCCGAATAAAAAGAGATTCACTAGAGATAGAGGGGTGAGACTCGAATTGCCCATATGAAGCAGGGTAAAGAACAGGCTAGATATAAGAACAGCAAGTTTTAGATTGGTTCTTGAGGCCAATTGAGGAAGGAGCCAAGCACGGGACACCACTTCTTCTGCTGTCCCCTGTAAAATCCAAAATGGGATTGTAAAGACAACAAAGGTGAGCGAATAAGGATTCAAGTGAATAGACTCCAAACGATATTGCCCTAATGCTACTAAACCTAACAAGGTCAGAAGAAAAAGTGCCAGGCCTAGGCCAAATCCTTTAAGAAGATTGCTGAGGAAATTTTCTCTATAAAATCCTAAAGTTCGAATAGGTCTTTTCTCAACTTTTCTAGTCCATCTGAACACAGTGTTGAGAATAAAACCAAAGGCCAGCAATTCTAAAATTAAATGAAAGTCACTTGTTTTATCCGTCAAGCTCTGCTGCAAGGTCTGCAAGTAGGTAGCAAAAGCTTGACCAGCCTCTCCAAAATTCCCAGCAAGTCCGATGAGAGCTAACAAGCTAATACCATACAAAGTATAAGCCACAAACTCTCCTATAAAGACAAAAACAAAGGCTAACAAGGGGCTTGTGTATAGGTTTAACCGCATTTGAGAAGCTTGGAAGTCTTTAAAAATTCTTTTGTTCTTCATATCTCCGTCCTCTTTTCTTTCATTATATACTATTATTATAGCACTTTGTGGTAGCAGTTCAAGAAAGAAATAAAGGGCTTTTATGTTATATCTTCTAACATAAAAGCCCCTAGATTTGCATTTTTTAGTTTTTTCTGATATAATGGGAAAATATTCGGAAAAGGAGACTAAAAATGAAGAAAAAATTTCTAGCATTTTTGCTAATTTTATTCCCAATTTTCTCATTAGGTATTGCAAAAGCTGAGACGATTAAGATTGTTTCTGATACCGCCTATGCACCTTTTGAGTTTAAAGATTCAGATCAAACTTATAAAGGAATTGATGTTGACATTATCAACAAAGTCGCTGAGATTAAAGGATGGAACATTCAGATGTCCTATCCTGGATTTGACGCGGCGGTCAATGCGGTTCAAGCTGGTCAAGCTGACGCTATCATGGCAGGGATGACAAAGACTAAAGAACGTGAAAAAGTCTTTACCATGTCTGATACTTACTATGATACAAAAGTTGTCATTGCAACTACAAAGGCACACAAGATTAGCAAATACGACCAATTAAAAGGTAAAACTGTTGGTGTTAAAAACGGAACAGCCGCTCAACGTTTCCTTGAAAGTATCAAGGACAAATACGGCTTTAGTATTAAAACATTTGACACTGGTGATTTGATGAACAACAGCTTGACTGCTGGTGCTATCGATGCCATGATGGATGACAAACCTGTTATCGAATATGCCATCAACCAAGGTCAAGACCTCCATATTGAAATGGATGGTGAAGCTGTAGGAAGTTTTGCTTTCGGTGTGAAAAAAGGTAGCAAATACGAGCACCTGGTTACTGAATTTAACCAAGCCTTGGCCGAAATGAAAAAAGATGGTAGTCTTGATAAAATCATCAAGAAATGGACCGCTTCATCATCTTCAGCAGTGCCAACCACAACTACTGCAGCAGGTCTAAAAGCAACCCCTGTTAAAGCTAAATACATCATTGCTAGCGATTCTTCTTTTGCACCTTTTGTTTTCCAAAATTCAAGCAACCAATACACTGGTATTGATATGGAATTGATTAAGGCAATCGCTAAAGACCAAGGTTTTGAAATTGAAATCACCAACCCTGGTTTCGATGCTGCTATCAGCGCTGTTCAAGCTGGACAAGCCGATGGTATCATTGCTGGTATGTCTGTCACAGATGCTCGTAAGGCAACTTTTGACTTCTCAGAATCCTACTACACTGCCAATACTATCCTTGGTGTCAAAGAATCAAGCACCATTGCTTCTTATGAAGATTTGAAAGGAAAGACAGTTGGTGTTAAAAACGGAACTGCTTCTCAAACCTTCCTAACAGAAAATCAAAGCAAATACAGTTACAAAATCAAAACCTTCGCTGATGGTTCTTCAATGTATGATAGTTTAAACACTGGAGCCATCGATGCTGTTATGGATGATGAGCCTGTTCTCAAATATTCTATCAGCCAAGGTCAAAAATTGAAAACTCCAATCGCTGGAACTCCAATCGGTGAAACAGCCTTTGCCGTTAAAAAAGGAGCAAATCCAGAATTGATACAAATGTTCAACAATGGACTTGCAAACCTTAAAGCAAACGGGGAATTCCAAAAGATTCTTGATAAATACCTAGCTAGCGAATCTTCATCTGCATCAACAAGCACTGTTGATGAGACAACTATCTGGGGCTTGCTTCAAAATAACTACAAACAACTCCTTAGCGGACTTGGTATCACTCTTGCTCTAGCTCTTATCTCATTTGCTATTGCCATTGTTATCGGGATTATCTTCGGTATGTTTAGCGTTAGCCCGTATAAATCTCTTCGTGTGATCTCTGAGATTTTCGTTGACGTTATCCGTGGTATTCCTTTGATGATTCTTGCAGCCTTCATCTTCTGGGGGATTCCAAACTTCATCGAGTCTATCACCGGTCAACAAAGCCCAATTAACGACTTTGTAGCTGGTACTATTGCCCTATCGCTCAATGCAGCGGCTTATATCGCTGAAATCGTTCGTGGTGGTATTCAGGCCGTTCCAGTTGGCCAAATGGAAGCCAGTCGAAGCTTGGGTATCTCTTATGGAAAAACCATGCGTAAGATTATCTTGCCACAAGCAACTAAATTGATGTTGCCAAACTTTGTTAACCAATTCGTTATCGCTCTTAAAGATACAACTATCGTATCTGCTATCGGTTTGGTTGAACTCTTCCAAACTGGTAAGATTATCATCGCCCGTAACTACCAAAGTTTCAAGATGTATGCAATCCTTGCTATCTTCTATCTTGTAATTATCACACTTTTGACTAGACTAGCGAAACGCTTAGAAAAGAGGATTCGTTAATGGCAAAATTAAAAATTGATGTAAATGATTTACATAAGTATTATGGAAAAAATGAGGTTTTAAAAGGAATCACGACTAAATTCTATGAAGGAGATGTTGTTTGTATTATCGGTCCTTCAGGTTCTGGTAAGTCAACCTTCCTCCGTAGCCTCAATCTTCTAGAAGAAGTTACTAGTGGTCACATCACTGTGAACGGCTATGACCTAACTGAAAAAACAACCAATGTTGACCACGTCCGTGAAAATATCGGAATGGTTTTCCAACACTTCAACCTCTTCCCACACATGTCTGTATTGGACAACATTACCTTTGCTCCTATTGAGCACAAGTTGATGACTAAGGAAGAAGCTGAGAAATTGGGAATGGAATTGCTTGAAAAGGTTGGGCTAGCAGATAAAGCCAATGCTAACCCAGATAGCCTATCAGGTGGTCAAAAACAACGTGTGGCCATCGCTCGTGGACTAGCAATGAATCCAGACATCATGCTCTTTGATGAACCAACTTCTGCCCTTGACCCTGAGATGGTCGGAGACGTACTAAACGTTATGAAGGAATTGGCTGAACAAGGAATGACCATGATTATCGTAACCCATGAGATGGGATTTGCTCGTCAGGTTGCTAACCGCGTTATCTTTACTGCGGACGGTGAATTCCTTGAAGATGGGACACCTGATCAAATCTTTGACAACCCACAACACCCACGTCTAAAAGAATTCTTGGACAAGGTCTTAAACGTCTAAACTCAAACTGTAAGGATTTCCTTGCAGTTTTTTTCTATCTCGTATTGGATTTTTTGATTTTTCGGAAAATTATGTTAGAATTAAGTTTATGAAATGAGGTTTCCTCATACCTAGCAAGACTAGGAATAAAAATAGAAATTAGGTAGCTAGATGTCATCTAAGGTTATTGTTACAATTTTCGGTGCGAGTGGAGACCTGGCTAAACGCAAGCTCTACCCTTCCCTTTTTAGACTATATAAATCCGGCAATCTTTCCAAGCACTTGCAGTTATTGGAACTGCCCGTCGTCCTTGGAGCAAGGAATATTTTGAATCTGTTGTTGTCGAATCGATCCTTGATTTGGCAGATAGTACCGAACAGGCTCAAGAGTTCGCTAGTCACTTTTACTATCAAAGTCATGATGTCAATGATACAGATCACTACATCGCTTTACGTCAATTACAGGCTGAACTCAATGACAAGTACCAAGCTGAAGACAACAAGCTCTTCTTCTTGTCTATGGCACCTCAGTTCTTTGGAACCATTGCCAAACACCTCAAGTCTGAAAACATTGTTGACGGTAAAGGTTTTGAACGTTTAATCGTTGAAAAACCATTTGGTACAGATTACGCAAGCGCAAGCAAGTTGAATGACGAGCTCCTAGCAACATTTGACGAAGAACAAATTTTCCGTATCGATCATTATCTTGGTAAGGAAATGATCCAAAGTATCTTTGCAGTTCGCTTTGCCAACCTGATTTTTGAAAACGTTTGGAATAAGGACTTTATCGATAATGTTCAAATTACCTTTGCGGAGCGCTTGGGTGTAGAAGAACGTGGTGGCTACTATGATGAATCTGGTGCCCTCCGTGACATGGTACAAAACCATACTTTGCAACTTCTTTCTCTCCTTGCTATGGACAAGCCAGCAAGCTTCACAAAAGACGAGATTCGTGCTGAGAAGATTAAGGTCTTTAAAAACCTCTATCATCCAACTGATGAAGAACTTAAAGAACACTTTATCCGCGGTCAATACCGTTCAGGTAAGATTGATGGCATGAAATACATCTCTTACCGTAGCGAGCCAAATGTAAATCCAGAATCAACAACTGAAACCTTTGCATCTGGTACCTTCTTTGTAAACAGCGATCGCTTCCGTGGTGTTCCTTTCTTCTTCCGTACTGGTAAACGTCTGACTGAAAAAGGCACTCATGTCAACATCGTCTTTAAACAAATGGACTCTATCTTTGGAGAACCTCTTGCTCCAAACATTTTGACCATCTATATCCAACCAACAGAAGGATTCTCTCTTAGCCTAAATGGGAAGCAGGTAGGAGAAGAATTTAACTTGGCTCCTAACTCACTTGATTACCGTACAGATGCGACCGCAACTGGTGCTTCTCCAGAACCATACGAGAAATTGATTTATGATGTCTTAAATAACAACTCAACTAACTTTAGCCACTGGGATGAAGTTGGTGCATCATGGAAGTTGATTGACCGTATCGAAGAGCTTTGGGCTGAAAATGGTGCCCCACTTCATGACTATAAAGCTGGAAGCATGGGACCTCAAGCTAGCTTTGACTTACTTGAAAAATTCGGTGCCAAATGGACTTGGCAACCAGATATTGCCTATCGTCAAGATGGTCGCTTAGAATAAACAAAAAATCCTGCAAGTTTACGCCTTGCAGGATTTTTGCTTCTGATTAGATTAAGCCTTCCAAGAGCCCCTTCATAAAGTTTTCTGAGTTAAACTCTCCAATATCATCGATTTTTTCACCAAAACCAATCAATTTTACAGGAATATTAAGTTCTTCTCGAATAGCTAGAACAACACCACCTCGAGCAGTTCCATCAATCTTAGTCAAGACTATTCCTGTCAAAGGGGTAATTTTTGAAAATTCTTTGGCCTGTACCAGGGCATTTTGACCTGTTGATGCATCAAGTGCTAAGAAGGTTTCATGAGGAGCTTCTGGCACAACACGCTTGATGATACGACCAATCTTTTCCAACTCAGCCATAAGGTTATCCTTGTTTTGTAGACGACCTGCAGTATCAATCATGAGAATATCGATACCTTCCGCCACTGCACGTTCCATACCATCAAAGACAACACTAGCTGGGTCAGCTTTTTCAGGTCCAGTCACAACTGGAACGTCCACACGACGGCCCCATTCAGCTAGCTGGGCTACTGCACCCGCACGGAAGGTATCTGCCGCAACCAACATAACCCTCTTTCCTGCTTGTTTGTAGCGATGGGCTAGTTTCCCGATAGAAGTTGTTTTCCCTACACCATTAACACCAACAAAGAGCATGACTGTCAAGCCATCTTGGAAGTGGATGCTTTCATCGTAATTGCCATCCTTTTCATAAAGCTCAACCAATTTCTCAATGATGACACGGCGAAGTGCGTCGGGTTTCTTGGCGTTTTCAAGCTTGGCTTCGTAGCGTAACTCCTCTGTTAAGTTAGAAGCGACTTGGACACCGACGTCACTCATGATGAGCAATTCTTCCAACTCCTCGAAGAATTCTTCATCGACAGAGCGAAAATTAGCAAAGAAGGCGTTCAAGCGAGCTCCGAAGCCTGTACGAGTTTTCTTAAGACTGCGGTCATATTTTTCCTGAACAGTTTCTTCTAACTGAGATCTTTCTGGTTCAAGAACTTCAGAACTATTTTCTTCGACAGTTCCTTCATACTCAAAATTCTCTTCCTCTTCGACTTTTTCTGAGTTTGGAAATTCTTCTATTTCTTCTTGAGAAACTACTACAGTTGGCTCTGAATCCTGACTCTCTTCAACTGCGTCTTGATTTTCCTCTTCTTGGAGCAGAGTTTCTTCAGAACTTTCAACCTCTGCTTCTTCTTGAGAAACTTCCTCAGCTTCTGTAAGGGCAGGCTCAGTATCTTCAGACAAATCAAGATTTTCTAGAGCTTCTTTTACAACTTCTTCGATTTTAGGTTCTTCTTTTTTTCCGAATAGACGGTCAAATAATCCCATATCTTAGTTCTCCTTTAGCACATATTCTTCGATAGCCCAGGCAACAGCTTCTTCATCATTGGTCATTGGCGTCACTACATTTGCGACTGCCTTAACTTCAGGAACAGCGTTTTGCATGGCAACACCGAGCCCTGCCCATTCAATCATAGAGAGGTCATTTGCCTCGTCACCACAAGCCATCACTTGGCTTTGATCAATTCCCAGATGACTGATTAGTTTTGCCAAACCTGTTGCTTTGTGAACATTCTTTGGTGACCACTCTAGCAACATTTCACGTGATTTAAAGATTTCATATTGGTCAAACAATTCTGGAGAAATCTTCTGAATGGCTGCATCCAAGGGTTCTTGAGAAAAGGCAGTCACACATTTATTATAAGTCATTTGACTAGATAAGTCTGCAAAGTCCACTGGAACAAAAGTCAAAGCTGGATTGAATTTGGCATAAAGACTTTCTTGGTCGGATTGAATTTGATAAACAGTTCCTTCTGAGATGGCATCAAGAGGCAGTGATAATTTCTCTGTTTCCTCATACAAGCGTGTCACATCATCATATGAAAAGACTGTCTTATCAAGGATCTCACCTGTATTTTTCTGAACCAAACCACCATTAAAAGTAATCGTATACTCATCTGCCTGGCCGTCAGTCCCTAGCTCATGGAGAAAGAAATCCATAGCTTTTAAGGGACGACCAGTTGTCAATACGACCTTGATACCACGATCACGCGCAGCTTTCAAGGTTGCCTTGGTGCGATCCGTCAACCTTTTATCAGTAGTCAGCAAGGTCCCGTCCAAGTCCAATGCAATCAATTTTATATCTGCCATTATAAGCCCTCCATATAAGCTATAACCGACTGGTCCTTATGGTGACCAATCACTGTCTCTGCTAATTCTAAAATTTCAGGTCGTGCATTTTCAGGAGCTACAGGATGTCCCACAACCTGCATCATATGCAAGTCATTTAGATTGTCTCCAAAAGCCATAACCTGATCCATTGTGATACCAAGTTTTTTTAGCTAATTCAACAATGGCCACACCCTTATCGACATAGTCCAGAACAATATCAATAGATTCAAAACCAGTTGTCATAGCCTTAACACCAGGGACATTTTCATTAACCCAAGTCTCCCCAGCTTCAAGCGTTTCTTCTGTGAAGTTGGTCGTAAATTTGAAAATGTCATCTGTGATATCTTCCAAACTCGCTACTTTTTTTGAATATTTTTCATTATAGTGCTGACTGACTTTCAAATAGGTCTCCTCAACTGTATCTAGCACATAAGATCCCTTTTTTTCCTGTCAAGAGCAATTTATTGATGTCTACATAAGGTGACGTTTTCAGCTTTTCAAAAGTCGTCAAATAAAACTCACGAGACATGGTCGCTTCATACAAGTCCTGACCTTGATATTCGACCAAACTGCCATTTTCCGCGATGAAAATAATATCATCACGAACAGCAGCAAATAATTTTTCTAGAGATAAAAATCCGCGCCCCGAAGCTACCGCAAAGTAAATCCCTTTTTTCTTGTAGGAAACCAAGAGAGACTTGAGGCGGTCCATATCAAAGCAACCATTCCCATCTAGGAAGGTTCCGTCCATATCCGTTGCTACTAGTTTAATCATAAAATCTTTCTTACTCCGATTAGTAAATCTACCTCCTATTATACCATAGATAAGTAGAAAAAGGATTAGTCTATCATCTTTGCTTCTCTTTTATCCCTCTCTACTAGCTAGTGCTGTTTCTAACTTTTAAAAAAGCTCGTAAAATTAAAATCGTGCAACTTTTTTCAGATACTTTTAAAAGATTGATTTCATTACCTCTTTCCTTTATACTGGATAAAAAGGAGAATAGTATGTCAGAAACAAATCACGAAATCGATTCAAATTTTGCAGGTCGTTTAAATATCCTGCGTGCGGGTGTTCTTGGTGCTAATGATGGGATTATTTCCATCGCTGGTGTGGTTATTGGGGTTGCCAGTGCTACGAGCAATATCTGGATTATCTTTTTATCAGGATTTGCGGCTATTTTGGCCGGTGCCTTTTCGATGGCAGGTGGAGAATATGTGTCCGTTTCAACTCAAAAAGATACTGAGGAAGCAGCCGTTGCGCGTGAGCAACTCTTGCTAGACCAAGATATGGAACTAGCTAAAAAATATCTCTATGCTGCCTATATCCAAAATGGCGAGTGTGAAACATCAGCCCAACTTCTCACCAACAAGGCCTTTCTTAAAAATCCGCTCAAGGCTTTGGTAGAGGAAAAATATGGGATTGAGTATGAAGAGTTTACCAATCCTTGGCATGCTGCTATCTCTAGCTTTATTTCTTTTTTCCTTGGTAGCTTACCACCAATGCTTTCAATTACCATTTTCCCAAGTGAATACCGCATCCCTGCTACTGTCCTTATCGTCGGTGTGGCCCTTCTTCTCACTGGTTACACTAGTGCCAGACTTGGAAAGGCTCCAACCAAAACAGCTATGATTCGGAACCTCGCTATTGGGCTCTTGACCATGGGAGTTACCTTCCTGCTCGGACAACTTTTCAGCATTTAGAATACAAGAAATACCTCGATTTTGAAGTCGAGGTATCTTTTTTTACATTTGGACAATCTTGCGATAGCTTCTTGAAGTAATCATAAAAATCAAGACATAGGCGATAAGGAAGATAGCGCAGATAGACAAAGTCACTGTCAACATCATAGTCGCATCCAGTACACCTATCACTTTAAGAATCAGGCTAAGCATATGATAGGCAAAGGCTAGGTGTAGGAAAGCAAAGAGCAAAGGGAGGAAGAAAACAGTTAAAACCTGTTTGTTAATGGTTTGCTTGATTTGCTTTTGATCTAAACCGACTTTTTGCAAGATAATAAAGCGTTCACGGTCTTCATAGCCTTCAGAAATTTGTTTGTAATAGATGACCAGAACCGTTCCGACCATAAAGATAATGGATAGGAAAATACCAATAAAGAAGACACCGCCAAAGAGGACACTCATCTGAGCACTAGCATCTGCTAGATTATTACCATACACATAGCTACCTTCTGTGTTTAATTGAGCATTAAACTGATTGAGGTAGTTTCATATTCTTCAGCGACCTTGAGTTGTTCTTCTTCGCTGACATTTACATTCATACCACCGTAAAACTGATTATAGATATCCGAATCTGGGAATTGATCCAAAAAGGCTTGTAGATTAGGTACAACAAGATAATTGTAATCAGTAGTCAAAATATTAAACTGATTTGGGACATGGTTGACAATAAAATCTGTATTAAATTCTTCTTTTACAGAAAATTGATGATCGTTTAGAGTTAAGTTTTTCTGGCCTTTCAGTCCATCATTCTTAGCGAAGAGTCCGACCTCATTTCCTGATAGAGACAGTTTTTGACCAGTCATAGTTTCATAATCTTTTTGGTCAAATACCATAAAAACTGTTTTAGGTTGGACACGATTTTGTCCTTTTTCAAAAATGGTTAACTTGCTACCTTCTTGGTTTGCAACACCAAAGTAAGCGTAACGAAGAACTTCTTTTTCTTTGATATTATAACCTTTGTCACTTGCAAACTGGCTCAAAAGTTTGTCCAGGTCTTCTTTTTCAACATTTCGTCCATTAATCCCAAAATCATGAGGATTCATCACTTTTTTAAAGGATTCTGAGGCATTGAAAATGCTTGTCGCGGCTGACATAGTTACCAAAACCATTGTTGACAAGATAGCGATAGTTGCCAATCCAACCGCATTTTTCTTCATACGGAAAATCAAGTTGGACACTGAGATAAGGTTATTAGGTTGGTAATAGTATTTCTTGTTTTTCTTTAAGATTTGAAGGAAAACGGTAATTCCTGCATTAAACAATAGATAAGTACCAAAGATAACCAGCAAAACAGCTAAGAAGAAGGTTGTTAAGGCTGTAAGAGGATCTTTTACTGTAAGGGCAAGATAATAGCCAATCCCTAAACTTATGGAACCAAGAATGGTTTGGAGAGGTAGGAAACGACCTCTTTTCTCTCCGCTTGCTTTCTCACGCGAGAGCTGGAGGGCATTCATACGGGCGATTCGAAGGGCATTCAGGAACATGAGGCCTAGGAAAATCAATCCAAAGACAACAAGTACTGCAATGACAACATTCATTTGGAAGGTAGCGACCAGCTCAACCTTCAATTTCATCAGTTTGAGCAAGAAAGCGAAAATCAACTTGTCAAACAAGGCTCCAATACCGATACCCGTCCCAACAGTTAGAATCCCAAATACCACTAACTCCTTAAAGGTCATACTGATTAGATGACGCTTCTCCAAACCCAGCATGCCATAAATTCCTAGTTCCTTGGAACGGTTTTTCATGACAAAACTATTGGCATAGAGGACGATAATGGCTGACGCAAGGGTGACGACAAACATACCAAATCCAAGCGTTGCTTGAATGGTTGATCCTCCACGGATTTCCGCAATCTTTGGATTGAAAGTTAGAGAGTAAAAGAGATAGGTGACTGTGACTGCCAAGAGAACAGCCAGCGCAAAGGATAGTAGAGTTTGCGGTTTTTAATCAAGTTCGATACCGCTAACTTATTGGTTAATCGAAACATACTAATTCACCTCGCTTGCCATGACAGTCAAGGTATCAGAGATTTCTTGGAACATCTGACGCTCTGTCTTCTCTCCACGGTAGATTTGGTTGTAAAGAATGCCGTCTTTGATAAAGAGTACACGTTTAGCTCTGCTGGCTGCTGCTGTTGAGTGGGTTACCATAAGAATGGTTTGGCCGCGCTCATTGATTTCATCAAAGACATCAAGTAAGGCTGCAGAGGACTTGGAATCAAGGGCACCTGTTGGTTCATCCGCAAGGAGAATTTCAGGTTCTGTGATGATGGCGCGTGCTACTGCTACACGCTGTTTCTGACCACCAGAAATCTCGTAAGGGTACTTCTCTTGCAATTGATTGATACCTAGATTCTCAGCAGTCACCACCAATTTTTTCATCATCTCCGTAATGGGTCTTCTTGACAAGACAAGGGGAAGCAAGATATTGTCCTTAACAGATAGGGTATCTAACAAGTTAAAGTCTTGGAAGACGAAGCCCAGCTTTTCACGACGGAAGCTAGAAGCCTGTGAATTTTTAATGGTTGCTGTATCAGTTCCGTTCAGATAAACCTGGCCACGACTTGGTTTATCCAGCATAGCTAGGATATTGAGAAGAGTTGATTTACCAGAACCAGACTCACCCATGATGGCAACGTAGTCACCCTTTTCTACGGTAAAGTGAATGTCCTTGAGGGCTTCTACTTGGTTGCCCTGAAAACGAGTTTTATAAATTTTTGAACGTGTTTTACATCTAAAAGTGTCATGAGAATCTCCTTTCTTAATATCCCATCAAATGAAATGTCTCTTGCATCATAGCGCATCCCAGCTGAACGCGCTCGATATCTTTGTGGCTTGGTTTTCTTGTTTTCTTCTGTAAGATTTGTTTCATGATGTTACTCCTTTGTTCTTTATGAGTCTAGTTTACATCAAAAAAAGACCGCTTGCCATAACCTAACCTTACAAAAGAGACTTTAATCTTACATTTTTGTAAGATTGGGGGGAATGTAGCCATTTCATTAAAAATATTTTACCATAAAAAGAAGGCAAGAAGAAAACCCTTGCGGATACAAGGGTTCAAAAATTTTAGAATAGATTAGTCGAATTCATAGACTAACAGTAAAATAACTGTTTCTACCTCACCAAAACCAGCCTTCATTATCGTCAATGGCTTGGGCTTCTTTGCGTTTACGTGGGCCTGTTCCGTACATTTCTGCTTCGATTTCTTCCTTGGTAGGCATGATAGAAGCTAGGATGATATAGATAATCACGCCAAGTCCAAAGTTTGCAACTGTAAAAATGGCAAACAAGAAACGAACAAGGGTAACATCAAAGTTCCACTTGTCTGACAGACCTGCCAGAACTCCTGAAATCATGCGATTGCGTCTCATTTTATAAAATTTACTGTTCATGATATTTCCTCTTTCTGCTAGGTTAGTCATAGTATATCACGGGTAGGCTCGGCTTTCATCAGTCCTCAGGCTGATTTATTAGTAGCAATTTACCTCTACAAAGTCCACAGCGATAGCGTTTGGTATCAATCTTTCGCTTTCGATGATAAGTTTGTTGGCAGGATTGACAACGATAAAACTTGAGTGGTTTGGAGTTACTATTGGGCAAGGATGGTACAAAGCGTAATCCATCCACTGCTTTCAAAGTTCCTTAAAATCCCTATCCTTGTGTTGATAGCCCTTCCCTTGAAAATAGAGGTGATAATGACAGAGTTCATGTCGGACAATTTTCCTAAAAACGTCCAACCCCAGTTCCTGATAAACCTTGGGATTAAAATCCAAATGCCCATCTTTTGGGAAAAATCGCCCACCTGTCGAACGTAGACGAGAATTCCACTGAGCTTGATGGATAAAAGGTCTGCCGAAGTCTTCTAGTGAAACCTGCTTGACGTAATCAGTCAGTCTCATTTGGAGCGAGGAGCGACAGATTGACTTTTTCACGTTCAGTATCGATTTTCTTGACCCAAACGGTTACCAAATCTCCAACTGACACCACTTGGCTAGGGTGTTTGATAAATTTGCGACTCATGTGGGGAAATATGAATCAAGCCGTCCTCGTGAATCCCGATGTCAACGAAGGCACCGAAATCAACGACATTACGCACTACACCTTCTAGCTTCTGACCAACCACTAAATCTTTGATATCTAGGACATCTTGGCGAAGCACAGGTGCGTCAAAGGAATCACGGAAATCACGACCTGGTTTGAGAAGGTCTGCAATGATATCTTTAAGAGTTTCTGGACCAAGGTCTAGCTCTTGCGCCATTTCCTTGATTGATAACGACTTGAGTTTACTTTGGGCTTCTTCATTCAAGTCTGTAATGTCCAAACGTTTGAAAAGTTCCTTAACGGCAGCGTAATTTTCTGGGTGAACTCCTGTATTATCAAGGATATTGCTACTTTCAGGAATACGAAGGAAACCAGCAGCCTGTTCAAATGCTTTGGCTCCCAGACGAGGAACTTTCTTGATTTGGGCGCGTGAAGTGATTTTTCCTTCTTCCTCACGGTATTTGACAATATTTTCAGAGATGGTTTTATTGAGTCCAGCTACGTGTGAAAGAAGAGCTGGGCTGGCCGTATTGACATTGACACCGACTTGGTTTACCACTGTATCCACGACAAAATCCAGACTTTCAGACAGCTTCTTCTGGCTGACATCGTGCTGGTACTGACCGACACCAATTGACTTAGGATCGATTTGACCAATTCCGCAAGGGGATCTTGCAAACGACGGGCGATAGAGATGGCAGAACGCTTTTCAACGGTTAAGTCTGGAAACTCCTGGCGAGCAAGTTCGCTGGCAGAATAGACAGAAGCACCACTTTCATTGACGATAACATAGCTGACTTCTGGAAAATCTTTAAGAACTTCCGCTACAAAAGCTTCACTTTCACGACTGGCAGTTCCATTTCCGATGGCAATGATCTCTACACCGTATTGACCAATCAAATCTGCCAAATCTTTCTTGGCTTCTTCGATTTGACGAGCTGATGCTGGTTTGACAGGATAAATGACCTGAGTTGTAAGCATTTTTCCTGTTGCATCCACGACAGCTAGCTTGGCACCTGTACGAAAGGCTGGGTCAAACCCAAGAACCACGCGCCCTTTCAGTGGAGCAACCAAGAGGAGATTGCGCAAATTGTCAGAAAAGAGTTGGATAGCTCCTTCTTCTGCCTTCTCGGTTAATTCTGTCCGAATACGTCGCTCGATAGATGGCAAGACCTTTTTCTTAACAGATTGCTGAACGACTTCATCTATGTAGGCATTTTTCACCTTGAAACGAGCAGCAAAGAAGGCAAGGATACGGTCCGTTGCATGTTCAAAACCGACCTTCAAGACACCTAGCTTCTCCCCACGATTGAGGGCCAAGGTACGATATCCCTGCATGTTTCCAACTGTCTCAGAAAAATCATAATAAATCTGAAAAACCTGATTTTCATCAAGACTTTCATCCTTGGCTTGAGAAATAAGTTTAGAGTGTCTCAGCACCTCCTGATAAGTCATGGAACGCAAAGCCACATCTTCCGATAAGGCTTCAACCAAGATATCAACTGCACCAACCAAGGCCTCCTTACCAGTCGCAAATCCTTCACAAACAAACTTTTCAGCTTCTTTCTCTAAGTTCGCTACATTCTGCAAGATTAAGCGAGCAAGTGGAAAGAGTCCTGCTTCACGGGCAATGGTTGCCTTGGTTCGACGTTTTTCCTTATATGGAAGATAGAGCTCTTCTACGTCTGCTAATTTTTCGGCAGCTAAGATAGCTTCTTCCAACTCCTTGGTCAACTTGCCTTGTTCTTGAATCTTAGCCAAAACAGCTTCCTTACGGTCGTTGAGGTTGGTCAGACTTTTATCCAAGTCAATAATAGCCTTAATCGCCACCTCATCCAGACTACCAGTCATGTCCTTGCGGTAACGCGCGATAAAGGGAATAGTCGCCCCTTCAGCTGTCAAACTTAGAACGGTATCAATTTGCTTTAAAGTCACTCCCAAATCTTGGGAGATTTTTTCATATTTTTTATCCATGAATCTATTATACCACAAGCTGGAAGGCTTGCTCCAATCCTTTTCATACTCAATGAAAATCAAAAAGCAAACTAGGAAGCTAGCCACAGGTTGCTCAAAACACCGTTTTGAGGTTGTGGATAAGACTGACGAAGTCAGTTACCTATACCTATGATATCTACGGCAAGGCGAAGCTGACGTGGTTTGAAGAGATTTTCGAAGAGTATCAACTATCGAAAACAAATTAAAAAACGTCCTTTTCTTCAAAATAATAGTATAATAGAGGTAGAATTTAGAATCGAGGTGCACCTATGGCTGTAAAATTTACAAAAACGGATGACTTGGACAAGATGTTTGAAGAGTTTGCTAAACTCCCTGATTTGAAACAAGTCACTTTCCCTGATGATAAAGAGAAAAAAGCCAAAGCAGAAAAGAAAAACTAGATGACTGCTTTCCAACAACTCCCGTCTAGTGTGCTTCAGACTGGGGCTATTTTTCTCTCTATAATCATTGAAGCCCTACCCTTCGTTCTGATAGGAAGTATTGTCTCAGGACTGATTGAGGTTTATATCACACCTGATAAGGTGTATCATTTTCTCCCTCGAAATCGTTGGGGGGAGAATCTTTTTTGGCACCTTCGTTGGGATACTTTTCCCTTCTTGTGAATGTGGAATCGTCCCCATTATCAATCGTTTTCTGGAAAAGAAGGTTCCCAGTTACACGGCTGTTCCCTTTCTCGTAACAGCGCCTGTTATCAATCCCATTGTTCTCTTTGCGACCTATTCTGCCTTTGGCAACTCCTTCCATGTCGCCCTGTTACGAGCTCTTGGTTCCATTGTAGTGGCTGTGATACTTGGGATTTTTCTAGGATTCTTCTGGCAAGAACCGATTCAGAAAGAAAATCGTTTGGCCTGTCATGAGCACGATTTTTCTCATTTGAGTCCTGCAAAAAAAGTTTTTCAGGTCTTTGTGCAAGCAATTGATGAATTTTTTGATACGGGACGTTATTTGGTATTCGGCTGTCTCTTTGCCTCTGTTATACAGGTCTATGTTCCGACACGGATTCTGACCTCTATCAGTGCGACTCCTCTTTTTGCCATCCTACTCTTGATGCTTTTGGCCTTTCTTCTCTCTCTCTGCAGTGAGGCGGATGCCTTTATCGGTGCTTCTCTTCTCTCAAGTTTCGGCTTGGCACCAGTTCTGGCCTTTCTCGTCATTGGTCCAATGCTGGATATCAAAAATATTCTCATGATGAAAAATTACTTGAAAGCACGATTTATCAGTCACTTCATTACGATTGTGACTCTCGTCGTCTTAGTGTATTCTCTCTTGATTGGAGTCATCCTATGATTCGATTTTTAGTTTTAGCTGGCTATTTTGAACTGACCATTTATCTCCATCTGTCGGGCAAATTAAACCAGTACATCAACATGCACTATTCCTATCTGGCCTATATTTCCATGGTGCTTTCATTTGCTTTGGCAATCGTTCAATTGTATATCTGGATGAAGCAAGTCAAAACCCATAGTCATCTGAACAGCCGATTGGCGAAGGTGACGAGTATTGTTCTTCTGGCTATTCCTATTATCGTCGGCTTAACTTTCCAACTGTTAGCTTGGATTCTCAGACCGTTTCTGCCAAAGGCTATCATTTCCCCTTATCAGAAGGCACGGATCAAGCCATTCAGACAAGTGAAGGAACGACAAGCCAATATTTGAAACCAGATACCAGTTCTTATTTTTCAAAATCAGCTTATGAAAAGGAAATGCGAACTGCGGCGGATAAATACTTGTCCCAAGATAGTATTCAAATCACGAATGAAAACTATATGGAGGTTATGGAAGCCATCTACGACTATCCAGATGAGTTTGAGGGTAAGACAGTCCAGTTCACAGGCTTTGTCTATAACGACCCCAGTCATGCCAATAGCCAATTTCTGTTCCGCTTCGGCATTATTCACTGTATCGCAGATTCTGGTGTCTTTGGATTGCTGACCAAGGGAAATACCCGTCAGTATGAGAATAACACCTGGATAACAGCCAAAGGAAAACTAGTCAATCACTATCATAAAGAACTCAAACAAAACCTCCCAACCTTGGAAATCGATAGCTTTACCAAAGTCGATAAACCAGAAAATCCCTACGTGTATCGAGTGTTTTAAAAAAGTAGCCTGGAAAGGGCTACTTTTTCTATTCAAAAATAAGAATCTAAAGTATGGATAATTTTATATAAAACTCCGATTTCCTACTCAGCATCCTTCCAATTCCGAGCAATTTCTTCATCTTTCTGGAGTTGATCTACCAGTTCTTCAACGGAGTCAAATTTGACCATTTCACGGATACGGTCTAGCCAGTAGACAATGACTGTTTCACCGTAAATGTCATCTGAAAAATCAAAAATATTGACTTCAAAACGTGGCTCTTCTCCATCAAAAGTAACATTTTTCCCGACACTCGCCATTCCACGATATCTTTTACGCTGCACTTCGACATCGACCACATAGACTCCATCTGCTGGCATATAGGTTCGATCTCGTAAAACTAAGTTTGCTGTTGGGTAACCGATAGTCCGTCCACGAGCATTGCCATGAACAACCATTCCACGTGATGGTAGAGGAGTGCCAAGTAAATGACCAGCTTCTCTGACATCTCCATCAAGAATAGCTTGACGAATACGAGTAGAACTAATTTTCCCCTTTTCATCCTCAACAGGAGGAACAATGATGATTTCTCCATCAAAATAATCCTTCAAATCATCCGCAGTTTTCTTATCAGAACCAAAGGTGTAATCAAATCCCGCTACGATAATCGCTGGTTTTAATGCTCTAACATAGGTATCAAAGAACTCTTGACCCGTTAAACTAGCAAATTTACTACTAAAGTCAAGTAAGAAAAGAGCCTCTACTCCATGCCATTTCATCTTATGTTCCCGTTCTTCATGGCTGACAATATGAAGCATTAATTCTGGCTTGTACGGTTGCAAAGCAAGCTTAGGGGACTCTGTAAATGTCATCACGACAACTGGTAGATAATCTTTCATAGAAGCCTTACTAGCTACTTCAAAAAGCTTCTGATGTCCCTTATGAATACCGTCAAAATAGCCTAATACAAGAACTGTTTTATCCGGTACTGCGATGTCTTTTTCATTTTTTATAGGTACTGTTGTAATCATGAAACTATTATATCATAGAGAAAGCCTTTTCGCTAAAAGGAAAGCCCAAATGTCGTTTTTTGCCCCTGAACTGACTTTAAAAAATCATTCAAGATGTTAGTTTTAAAAAATAGCATCCCCTAAGAGATGCTATCGTTTGGTAACTAGTCTACTGTTTCTTCCAAATCTTTTAACTTCACCGAAACAATTTTTGAGACACCTGATTCTTGCATGGTCACTCCATAGATGGAATCAGCCGCTGCCATGGTTCCCTTACGGTGGGTCACAACGATAAACTGGCTGTCCTTGTCAAATCGATTAAGGTAATCCCCGAAACGTTTAACATTGGCTTCGTCAAGCGCAGCCTCTACCTCATCCAAGATAACAAATGGAATAGTCTTGACACGAATAATGGAGAAAAGCAGAGCAAGAGCTGATAGAGCTTTTTCACCACCACTCATCAGATTAAGAGACTGGATTTTCTTGCCTGGTGGTTGAACAGAAATCTCAACCCCAGCTGTCAGCAAGTCTCCCTCAGTCAAAATCAGGTCTGCCTGACCTCCGCCAAACATCTGCTTGAAGGTCACTTTAAAGGACTCACGAATGGCTTCAAAGGTTGATTTAAAGCGTTCCTTGACCTCATCATTCATCTCAGTAATAGTCTCAAGGAGCAGGTTTTTCGCCGACAAAATGTCATCTCGCTGGCTATTCAAGAAATCCAGACGGTTGTGCACTTCTTCGTACTGTTCAATAGCATCCAAGTTGACAGGACCCAGCGAGCGAATAGCCTTCTCTAAATCTTTAACCTCTTGCTCTGCCAGATTGAGATTTTCCAACTCATGAGACTTTTCTAAAGCTTCAGTATAGCTAATCTGATACTGGTCTGTTAATTGACTTTGTAGATGGCGCAAGCGCTCGCTGACCTTTTCTTTCTTAGCTTCAGCACGTGTTTGCTTGCGAATCCCCTCTTCATTCTGCTGGCGCGCCTGATCCAAATGACTGGCAATATCATCCAACTGACCTTCAATATCATCTAATTCAAACTGCTTGCGAATCAAACCTTGTTGGAGGTTTGTTTTCTGAGTTTTGGATTCTTCAGCCTGCTGGGCTAGAAGCTCCGTATCAACCTTTTCAAGATTATCAACCTTTTCTTGAAGAAGGCGCTGGATTTCCTCTTGCTCAAGATTAAGATTATCCAATTCCTTGCCTAAACGCTCAATATCAGCCACTTCATAACGTTTTTGTCCTTGCAGTTCTGTCTTAAGCAGGCGTGCTTGCGCTACCTCTTCATGCAAGTTCTGATAGCGTTCTTGGATGGCATTTTTGTTTGACTTAATCTCTTCAATCTCAGCTTCCAGATTTTGCTTGTCACTTGCAATAGTAGTAAGGCGCTCTTGGCATTTTTCCTTATCCGCTTGCCAATCTCCCTCAGAAAGACGATTTAATTCCTCTTCTTGAAGTTTCCAAAGAGTTTCCAGTTCCTCAACTTGCTGACTGGTCTGCTGATAAGCGAGGGACAAGCCTTGCTCCTGAATACGAGTCTGCTCACCCTGAGATTTGATAATTTCTAATCTTTCTGTCAATCTAGCCATCTCATCTTGTAAGGTCTTCAAAGTCGCCTCTTCTGAACGCAAGATTGCTTCTTCTTCAGCAATTTCTTTTTGTAATTGCTCCAGTTCTGGCTTGATAAAAATACTGTTGTTCTGGCGATTGGCTCCACCTGCGTAAGAACCACCTGTGCGCAACTCTGTACCGTCCAAAGTCACCATACGAACCTGATAACGAACCTGGCGAGCTGCTACACGCGCGTGTTCTACAGTATCAAAAATTGCTGTCGTAGCTAACAAATTCTTAAAAATAGCTTCCAGTCTAGTATCGAATGTCACCAACTCATCTGCCATGCCCAGAAATCCCGGACTTGCAGCGATAGCATCTTGATTCTGGCTAGAAATCGTACGCGCCTTGATCGTTGTCAAAGGAAGGAAGGTTGCACGACCTGCTCTGTTTCGTTTGAGGAAATCAATCGCCTTGGTTGCTGCCTCTTCATCTTCTACGATGATATGCTGACTGCTTGCCCCTAAGGCAATCTCTAGAGCAGTTTGATAATCAACATCAAAGGTCAGATGCTCACTGACTGCACCAATAATCCCACCAAGGCGGTCTTTTTCTTGGAGAACACTCTTAACACCTACATAAAAGTTACTATGATTTCTCAGGATATTTTCCAAACTCTGAGCTCTCGCCTGCTTGTTTTTTTGAGATTATCCAGACGATCAAAGAGTTGACTTTGTTGAGTTTGATAGGAAGCTTTCTGTTCCTCTTGTTCCTTGGTACTAGCTTGGTAATCCGCCAATAATTTCTGAACTTGCTCCTTGGCAGTTTCAAGCTCCGCCTTTTGCTGACTAGCCTTCTCTTTAGCTATAGCCAGTTGTTCTTTGAGTTTTTGTAGCTGATTTGCTTGTTTTTGAGAAAGCTGACGACTATTTTCCAACTCATTCTCGATGCGGGTCAGCTGGTTTGAGACATCTGCTTCTTCTTGTAAAAGAGCCACAAAACGTTCACGCAAGAGCTCAATCATCTGATCAGGATCATCTGAAAAGGCCAGCAATTCAGCCTCTAAACGATTGAGTTTTTTTGATTATTTTTGAATTAGATTTTCCTCTAGGAGAGCTAAAGAGCTTTCCTTGTCAGATTTTTCATTTCTGAGTGAGTTTCTCTTATCCTCCAAAGCAGCCAAACGAGCTTGTGCTTCCTGCTGATTCAGGGCTACTTGCTCAGATTCTAATTTCGATAGGGCTAATTTTCTCTCTAAATCACTAATCAGACTGGTCAAATCCATCAAACTGACTTGGTCCTTGGCCATTTCAGCCTGTAAATCTTGGCGTTGCTTCTTGAGATTCTGATTTTCTTCTTCTAATTTCTCACGCTTTTGATAATAACTAGTCAAGAGTTCCTGAACCTGTGCCAACTCTTCTTCTGTCGATTCTAGTTCAGCCTTATTTTCCTTGATTTGGGCAACCAGTACATCCAAGTAAATAGCTTTGCGTTGACCTTCCAAGTCTAGAAACTTACGAGCATTTTCAGCTTGCTTCTCAAGAGGCTTGATTTGATTATCCAACTCGTAGATAATGTCCTCTAAGCGGTCTAGATTATCCTGAGTTTGTTGCAATTTGCTCTCTGTCTCTTTTCTACGAGTCTTGTATTTCAAAACTCCTGCAGCTTCTTCAAAAATAGCTCGGCGTTCTTCAGGCTTAGAATTAAAAATCTCCTCAACCTTCCCTTGGGAAATGATGGAGAAGGAATCTCGTCCCAAACCTGTATCCAAGAAAAGGTCATGAATATCACGTAGACGGACTTTCTTACCGTCAATCTTGTATTCGCTATCTCCACTACGATAGATATGGCGTTCCACCCTGATTTCTTGGCCTGCATCCTTGATAAATCCGTCATGATTATCCAGAGTCACAACTACAGAAGCGTAATTGAGCGGTTTGCGACTTTCAGTTCCAGCAAAGATGACATCCGGCATCTTACCACCACGGAGACTCTTAACACTTGACTCTCCCAAGGCCCAACGAAGACTTTCTGTAATATTTGACTTTCCAGATCCATTGGGTCCAACGACTGCCGTCACACCTTGGTCAAAGACGACATTAGTCTTATCAGCAAAAGACTTGAATCCCTGAATTTCGATTTCCTTTAAATACATGAATCCAGCCCTTTCTCAACGGCATTTGGCAGCTTCTTGCTCTGCTAATTTCTTAGAACGACCTTGACCTTGACCAATGCTCTTACCTTCGACAAGAACTTCCACATCAAAGACCTTATCATGGGCAGGACCCGTTTCAGAAATCACCTGATAACGAATAGCCACATCCCCATTGACCTGAAGCAACTCTTGGAGATAGGTTTTGTAGTCTGTAATCATCTCAAACTCGCCTGCTTCAACCTTAGGAATCATGACTTGATAGATAAATTCCTTGACCTTGGTCACATCCTTATCCAAAAGAAGGGCACCAAGAAAGGCCTCAAAGGCATCACCAAGAATGGTGTCACGATTGCGCCCACCAGATTTTTCTTCCCCCTTACCCAGCTTGATAAACTGATCAAACTGGCAATCACGCGCAAAACCAGCCAAACTCTCCTCGCGGACAATCATAGCACGAAGTTTGGACAAATCCCCCTCAGGCTTTTTAGGATATTTTTTATACAGATATTCTGAAATCAATAACTGTAGAACAGCGTCTCCTAAAAATTCCAAGCGTTCATTGTGTGAAATTTTTAAGAGGCGGTGCTCATTGGCATAACTCGTATGAGTAAAGGCAGTCTCCAGTAAATTTTTGTCTGCAAATTCGATTGCAAAATGGTTCTTTAGTACAGTTTGTAATTCTTTCATACCAACCTCTTTCTAACTGTTAACAGTCCTTTATTATATCAAAAAATGCCCCCTGAGTCACTTTTAAACGAGACTGGAGGGGATTTGGGCATTCTTTAAAAGAGATTTTCAGCTTTATACTCAATGAAAATCAAAAAGCAAACTAGGAAGCTAGCCACAGGCTGTACTTGAGTACGGTAAGGCGATGCTGACGTGGTTTGAATTTGATTTTCGAAGAGTATTAGGGGCAAATTTGAGGCAGGATAAATAAAAAGCCCTATTAAAGGCTTTTTAGGATGTTTACATCCACCCTGAGGGAATCGAACCCCCATCTCAAGAACCGGAATCTTACGTGATATCCATTACACTAAGGGTGGAAACTTGTCTTATTATAACAGAAATTTGCTCTAATAACAAGTTTTTTTCTGGTCAAATACCCCGTCTTAGTGGGAAGCATCCCCATTCCAGATAGAGTTTTTCACGATAACATAATCAACGTGTTTAAGGTCAGCAACCTGACGTCCACCTGCATAAGAAATAGCACTTTGAAGGTCTTGTTCCATCTCAGTTAAAGTGTCTTGTAAATGACCTTTAGCAGGAAGCAAGATACGTTTGCCTTCCACATTTTTGTAAGCACCCTTTTGATATTGTGAGGCTGAACCGTAATATTCCTTGAACTGTTCACCATCAACTTCAATCGTTTTTCCTGGACTTTCGATATGTCCTGCAAAGAGGGAACCAATCATGACCATGCTGGCACCGAAGCGGATAGACTTGGCAATATCACCATGAGTACGAATCCCACCATCAGCGATAATCGGTTTACGTGCAGCCTTAGCACACCAGCGTAGAGCAGCCAACTGCCAACCACCTGTACCAAAACCAGTCTTAACCTTGGTAATACAAACCTTACCTGGACCGATTCCGACCTTAGTAGCATCCGCACCAGCATTTTCCAATTCACGCACAGCTTCTGGTGTTCCCACATTTCCAGCAATAACAAAAGTATCTGGCAATTCTTTCTTGATGTGTTGAATCATAGAAATCACGCTATCCGCATGACCGTGGGCAATGTCAATCGTGATGTACTCAGGAGCATCAGCCTTGAGCTGGCTAACGAAATCATACTCATAGTCCTTAACACCGACAGAAATAGAAGCAATGAGACCTTGATCATGCATACGCTTAATAAAAGGAATACGTCCTGCCTCATCAAAACGATGCATAATGTAGAAATAACCACCTTTAGCTAGTTGCTCTGCTACATTTTCATCCAAAATCGTCTGCATATTCGCTGGCACAACAGGTAGTTTAAAGGTGTGATTTCCTAAAGTGACACTTGTGTCCGCTTCTGCACGACTTTTAATGACACATTTATTTGGAATCAATTGAATATCTTCATAATCAAAAATTGGAAATTCATTTAACATATCGATGTCTCGTTTCTTTTATAATGACCTACCTATGCTCTCGCATCACTACGTCTTTTTCCGACGTTTCCTTAATTTATTATAAATCAAAGTACAGTTTTTTTGTCAAATAATTTTTATAAATTAAAAATATATTGTTCGGATTTCACTTGAACAAATAGAAAGAATAGGAGAGATTATTTTTTTGCATCAATAATCTTTTTTTAGTGGATACATTTCTAATATACATTAAAGAGTCCATTTTGTCACAGAAAAAAATGTTCAATAAAAACATATGATAAAAAAACTGCGTAACAACTCATCAGAAAAAAATTATAAAAAAACAATTACATTATCATTTCTATCAACTTTTTCTTTTTTTGACTCTCAAAATAAAGTTCTTAAAGAATCGTTAGATCTCATTGAATAAAAATCTAAAAGCAGGTTCAAGATTTTTTTCAGACCTCCTTTAAAAACAATGCTCAAGAATAAAGAAAAAAATTATCAATGGACTTCATTTAGCCTAGTCTAATACAAATTAAAAAAATTTAACAATATCATTAAGTATCTCAAAAGCTTTAAATTTAGTTTGAAAAACTTTGATAACTATGAGAAAAGTATTTTCAATACTCCCAACACAAAAAAGAAAGGACTAAATTTGGTCCTTTCTAGATGTTAGTTTTTTTCAATCCACTGTAATAGATAAAGGGAATGGTTATCCTCAGTCTGAAGAAAACAACTATTCTATCCCTTTTACTTGCGTTTCTTCTTCGCTTTTTTCATTTTGTTAGCCATGCGTTTCATAGACTGTTTCATGGCAAATTCACCGATTTTACCTTTTAGTCCACCACCAAACATCTGGCTCATATCGGGCATTCCCGCTCCTCCGAGAGCTGATAAGTCAGGCATACCACCTTGTCCCATCATTCCTTCAAGGGCAGACATATCCATTCCTCCCATATTTGGCATATTTTTAGGAAGGTTGTTTGGATTGATTCCCATTTGTTTCATCATCTTGTTCATATCTCCAGACATAACACCCTGCATGAGTTGTTTAGCCTGGTTAAAGTCTTTAATGAATTTATTAACTTCGACAAAAGTATTTCCAGAACCAGCTGCGATACGACGGCGGCGGCTTGGATTTAACAAATCTGGATTTCACGTTCTTCAGGTGTCATTGAAGATACGATGGCACGTTTACGAGCAATCTGACGCTCATCTATCTTCATGTTTTGAAGAGCTGGATTGTTGGCCATACCTGGAATCATCTTGAGCAAGTCTTCCATTGGCCCCATGTTTTGCACCTGATCCAACTGATCAATGAAATCATTGAAATCAAAGGTGTTTTCACGCATCTTCTCAGCCATTTCAAGGGCTTTTTGCTCATCGTATTCTTGAGAAGCTTTCTCAATCAAAGTGAGCATATCCCCCATACCAAGAATACGGCTTGACATACGGTCTGGGTGGAAGGTTTCAATGTCCGTAATCTTTTCACCTGTACCAGTAAACTTGATTGGTTTTCCAGTAATGTGTCGAACAGATAGGGCAGCACCACCACGAGTATCGCCATCAATCTTAGTAAGGATAACCCCAGTCACTTCTAACTGAGCATTGAACTCACGCGCAACATTGGCCGCTTCTTGACCAATCATGGCATCAACGACGAGCAGAATTTCATTTGGTTGGGCCAATGCTTTCACGTCACGAAGCTCGTTCATAAGGAGCTCGTCAATCTGCAAACGACCTGCCGTATCAATCAAGACATAGTCATTATGATTGGCTTGGGCTTGTTCCAAACCTTGACGTACAATCTCAACAGCTGGAACCTCTGTCCCAAGAGCGAAGACAGGAACATCAATCTGTTGTCCCAAGGTCTTAAGCTGATCAATGGCAGCAGGACGGTAAATATCCGCCGCAATCATCAAAGGACGGGCATTTTCTTCCTTCTTGAGTTTGTTGGCCAATTTACCTGCAAAGGTTGTTTTACCAGCTCCCTGCAAACCAACCATCATGATAATCGTCGGAATTTTAGGAGACTTGATAATCTCAGCCGTATCAGAACCTAAAACGGCTGTCAATTCCTCATCAACGATTTTAATAATTTGTTGCGCAGGATTAAGGGTATCAATGACCTCATGCCCGACCGCACGCTCACGAACTTTCTTGATAAAGTCCTTTACAACAGGCAAGGCAACATCGGCCTCAAGCAAGGCCAAGCGAATTTCTTTGGTTGCCTCTTGGACATCAGCTTCAGAGATTTTTCCTTTTTTACGTAGATTTTTAAAGACGTTCTGCAAACGTTCTGTTAAACTTTCAAATGCCATTTTTCTTCCTCTTATTCTCTATTATCAATGCTTGTTAAAATTTCTATCTGCTCCTGCAGAAAGTTATCCTTGGGATAACGCTCCAAGATCTGGTCAAAAATTTGACTGCGGACAATGTAGTCCGAGTACATGTGCAATTTCATCTCATAATCTTCCAGAATCTTTTCTGTCCGCTTGATATTGTCATAGACAGCCTGACGACTGACACCAAACTCCTCGGCAATCTCAGCAAGGCTGTAATCATCAGCGTAGTAGAGCTCGATATAATTCATTTGCTTATCTGTCAAAAGCGCCGCATAAAATTCAAAGAGCGCATTCATACGATTGGTTTTTTTCAATTTCCATAACTTTTATTATACCAAAAAATCTATTATATCGCTATAGCAGAAATGCTCCTAACACAGTTCGAGTACAAAAAAGAACCTTGCAAAGCAAGATTCTTTTAGTGTCTGACTTAAATAATTGTTCTTCTGGGAACTAAATCGAATTAAGCTTCGATTTCTGTAACCATACCTGAACCAACAGTACGTCCACCCTCACGGATAGAGAATGTAGTACCTTGTTCTACGGCGATTGGGTGGATCAACTCAACGTCGATTGTCACGTTATCACCAGGCATTACCATTTCAGTACCTGCTGGAAGTTCGATTGAACCTGTAACGTCAGTAGTACGGAAGTAGAATTGTGGACGGTAGTTGTTGAAGAATGGAGTGTGACGTCCACCTTCTTCTTTAGTAAGGATGTAGACTTCACCTTTGAATTTAGTGTGTGGGTTGATTGAACCTGGTTTAGCGATAACTTGTCCACGTTCAATTTCATCACGTTGAACACCACGAAGAAGGACACCTACGTTATCTCCGGCAAGACCTTCGTCAAGTTGTTTACGGAACATTTCAACACCAGTAACAACTGCTTTTTGAGTTTCTTCTTTGATACCAACGATTTCGATTTCGTCGTTGACTTTAACGATACCACGGTCGATACGTCCTGAAGCAACTGTACCACGTCCAGTGATTGAGAATACGTCTTCGACTGGAAGAAGCAATGGTTTGTCAGTGTCACGTTCTGGTTCTGGGATGTACTCATCAACTGTGTTCATCAATTCCATAACGATATCTTCGTATTTAGAGTCACCTTCAAGGGCTTTAAGAGCTGAACCTTGGATAACTGGAAGATCGTCACCTGGGAAGTCGTATTCTGACAATAGGTCACGGATTTCCATTTCAACCAATTCAAGCAATTCTTCGTCGTCAACCAAGTCAACTTTGTTCATGAAGACGATAAGGTGTTTAACACCAACCTGACGTGAAAGAAGGATGTGCTCACGAGTTTGTGGCATTGGTCCGTCAGTTGAAGCTACTACAAGGATAGCTCCGTCCATTTGAGCAGCACCAGTGATCATGTTTTTAACGTAGTCCGCGTGTCCTGGAGCGTCGATGTGAGCGTAGTGACGTTTTTCAGTTTCGTACTCAACGTGCGCAGTGTTGATTGTGATACCGCGTTCGCGTTCTTCTGGAGCAGCATCGATAGACGCATAGTCTTTAGGTTGGTTAACTGATGAAGGCAAGCGACGTGCCAAAACAGTTGTGATAGCTGCAGTTAGGGTAGTTTTACCGTGGTCAACGTGTCCGATAGTACCAATGTTAACGTGTGGTTTACTACGATCGTATTTTTTTCTTTTTGCCATTTTGAGTAAAAGCCTCCAATAAAAATATATTTTTATAGATAGACAGTAGGCAATACAGTCTAACTTTCCTTACTATTTTATCAAATTTCAGCTAAATTGCAAGTGTTTTACAAAGTTTTTGTGAATTATTCTTAATCTACTAATCTAAACGGCACTTCCACTCCTATCACTTGCCTAAATAAAAAGAAAAATCAGGAATTTCCTGACTTTTACTTGGCTAATTCTCTTTCTCGTTCTTTCATTATTTTATGATTTTCATACAAACGAGATAAGAACTTAGAAATTTCTTTTAAGATAGAATAAGTTGGTACAGCGACAATCATACCAATGACACCATAGATATTACTTGATAACAAAAGTAATACTAAAATCGTAATTGGATGAACCTTCATTACCCCACCAACGATTCGAGGGTAGAGGATATTTCCATCCACTTGTTGAATGATTAGCATGTAAACAACTGCAATCAGCATTCTATGAGGATCAGTAAAGACATTGGCGATAATCATCGGAATCAAACCAATACTTGGTCCCTACATAAGGAATGAGATTGGCTAACCCTGAAAAGATGGCGAAGACCAAAGCGTATTTTAAACCAATCACGCTATATCCGATAAAGGCCAAACAACCAATAATAATCGCATCAATGGCGACTCCACTAATATAGCGAGCAATTGTCGCATTCAAATTTTTTAAGAGGCCTGCAATATGCAACTTATCTCTCTTTAAAACAGTACGTTCAAGCATCGGTAAAAATTTGTGACCATCTAACAAAAAATAAACCAAAAACACAGGTGTCATGATAATAATTAAAACAGTACTAAAGAGAGCTGATAGGATACTTCCGACACTATTCGTCACACTATTTAGTATATTTTGTAAAATATCTACATAAGAAAGATTTAATTGTTGAATATTCGCTTGAATATCCAAATTTTGAAAGGCTGGATAAGTAGATAAATCCACAATCAAATCTTGTAAACGACTGTAGATAGTCTGGCTAGTCGCAATCAAGCTGGTCAACTGATTGACCAAAATCGGTAAGAGATAGACTACCCCAATAACTAGCCCCCAAACCAAGGCACACAAAGTTAGTAGAATACCAATGATACGATTAATTTTGAAATACTTTTGTAAAAAACTAACAAAGGGATTTGTTAAATAATATAAAAAACTACCTAGAAGAAAGGGAATCATTATGGTGTTTGCGACACTTACAAAGGGCGTTATAATCCCACCCATCTGTCTCCATAAATAAAAGATGATGGTTAATAATAAAATCTCACTGGTCCAAAAAAATAATTTATTCTTACGAAACATGGGGATACCTCCATTCATCTATTTTTACCACACTTTCAAAAAAAGCTTCTTTTCTTCTATCATGAAACTGGGAATATTTTTCTTTATGTTAGAATAAACTTACTATGAAAAAAATAATTTTAACTCTACTAAGCTTATCCGTAATTGGATCAGCTTCTACTGTTGCCGCTCAAGATTTTAATATTGCCGCAAAACATGCCATTGCTGTTGAGGCAAATACTGGGAAAAATACTTTATGAAAAAGATGCAACTCAGCCAGTCGAAATCGCTTCAATCACAAAATTGATTACTGTTTATCTTGTCTATGAAGCCTTGGAAAACGGCAGTATTACACTATCAACTCCGGTAGATATTTCTGATTATCCTTACAGATTAACGACAAATTCCGAAGCAAGCAACGTCCCTATGGAGGCTCGTAATTATACCGTCGAACAACTACTTGAAGCAACCCTAGTATCTAGTGCTAACAGTGCAGCTATTGCCCTAGCTGAGAAAATTGCTGGCTCAGAAAAAGATTTCGTCGATATGATGCGGGCAAAGCTCTTGGAATGGGGAATTCAGGATGCCACTGTTGTCAATACGACGGGTCTCAACAATGAGACTCTAGGGTGATAACATTTACCCAGGCTCTAAAAAAGATGAGGAAAATAAGCTCAGTGCTTATGATGTTGCTATCGTTGCTCGCAATCTCATCAAAAAGTACCCACAAGTCTTGGAAATCACCAAAAAACCCTCTTCTACTTTTGCTGGAATGACAATCACTTCGACTAACTACATGTTAGAAGGCATGCCTGCTCATCGCGGTGGTTTTGACGGACTCAAGACAGGAACAACAGACAAAGCCGGTGAATCTTTTGTGGGTACTACTGTCGAAAAAGGGATGAGAGTTATCACAGTTGTTTTAAATGCAGAGCATCAAGACAATAATCCTTACGCTCGTTTTACAGCTACATCTTCACTAATGGATTATATTTCTTCTACATTCACACTTCGCAAAATCGTTCAAAAAGGGGATGCTTACCAAGATAGCAAAAGCTCCTGTACAAGATGGAAAAGAAGATACGGTCACTGCCGTTGCCAAAGATGATATCTCTCTAATTGAACGTGTTGGGAAGTCAATCTTCCCAATCTGTTCAATTCACACCTGATTCTAAAGCAATCCCAGCACCACTTGAAGCCGGAACAGTGGTTGGACATTTGACTTATGAAGACAAGGACTTGATTGGTCAAGGTTACATTACCACCGAACGTCCTAGTTTCGAAATGGTATCTGAAAAGAAAATAGAAAAAGCCTTCTTTTTGAAAGTTTGGTGGAATCAAATTATTAGATTTATAAACGATAAACTGTAATGTAGTAAACTGATCAAAGATAAAAAATAAATATGATGTTTAAAAGAAAAAGAAAGGGAATCTGTATAATACAGAACTCCCTTCTTTTTTAATCTCAATTTATCGACATCAAAAATCCCCTAAATCTTAGATTAACACTATCTAAAATCTAGGGGATTGATTATATAAATATTATTTTAAAATCTTGATTCTAGTTCATTTCTTTAAAGGCTGCTTCTGCATCTTCATTACTTATGACACCAAATTGAATCTTTCCAATCTTTCCTTGACTGTCAATTAGGTATTCTGTAGGGATGCTTCGAATTTGATAAGCTTGGAAAGTTGTTGCTTTAGTATCATAAAGTACTGGGATATCCTTATAACCTTGATCTTGGAACCATTGTGGGAATTGCTCAACAGTTTTTTCACCTTGAATTCCCGGTGCAATAACAGTAAGAATTTCAAAGTCACGATCTTCTTTTTCAGCTAATTTCATCAACTCAGGCATACTTTTTTTACATGGACCACACCATGAAGCCCAAAACTTCAAGTAGACTTTTTTACCCTTAAAATCAGATAACTTAACTTCTTTGCCATCCATTGATTGCAAGGTGAAATCTGGGGCCTCTTTTCCAACAGCAATTTGTTGTACAGTCGTTTGTTGCTGTTGTTTGGGAGATTGTTCTGGTTCTTGAGTCTGTTTAGTCTCTTTCTCACCACAGGCCATCAATACAACTACTGACAAGAGGCTTAAGCCAGCAAACATTACTTTTTTCATTTGTTCTCCTTTATTCAAAAATTCCAGCTAGAACATTTACTTGTCCTAATAGTAACAAAATTCCCATTAAAATAATAAGGAAACCACCAATTTTCTTTAGTAGCATCATATGACGTTTGATTTTACTAAAATAAGGCATCGCTACACCAGAAGCTAGAGCCAAAACCAAGAAAGGAATAGCCATCCCCATAGTGTAAACAAGAGTATAGATAGCTCCTTGCCAGGCACCATTGCCTCCAGAAGCCGCAAGTGCTAAAACAGAACTTAAAACTGGACCAATACAAGGCGTCCAACCAAAGCTGAAGGTAATACCAAGTAAAAAAGCTGACCAATAACGATTAGAATCTGATTTTTTAAAGGTAAAGCTTTTTTGAACCTCTAATTTCTTAAAATGAAAAATTTCCATCTGGTGTAAACCTAAAATGATAATAATCGTCCCCATGGTATAGCGAAACCAATTCGCATAGAGAATATTACCAAGGTAACCAGCACCAAATCCTAAGATAAAGAAAATGAGAGAGATACCTGCAATAAAGCAAAGTGTTCGAATCAAACCTGACCAAGCGACTTTTCTTCCAAAAAGAGAGAAGCTTTTTGCACTTTCCTGATCATCCAATAAAATTCCAGCATAAACTGGTAACAGAGGAAAAATACAGGGGGAAAAAAAGGACAAGACGCCTGCTAAAAAAACGGAGATTGAAAATAATATCGTTTCCAATAAAGAACCAACTTTCTTAATAATTCATATCCTATTGTACTATAATCAAGTTATATTTGTATGATTTCTGCTACGCAAATTGAACTATGCAATCTCTAATTATCTTTTATATCTCTAGACAATTCTAATTTTGCATCGGTTTTGCTCCCTAGAAAACATAAAAATGAACTTGGTAACTCAAGTTCATTTTTTATAGTCTTATTTCCGACATTAATGCGGTTAGATAGCACGTTGCAGTGCAATCTTAGCGACGCTCTTGGTCAATCAAGTGTTTTTATCTTGTGCTTCTTCAATTTCACGCTCCGCTCGAAGTTTGGCACGTTCTGCTCGACTGATATCGATATCGAGCGCGTTCTGCTAGAATCCAGCAACGATGGTGATGGTATTGTGGCAATCTCAATAACACCTCCGTTTACTGCAAAGTCAGTTAACATGAGTTTCATCATCAATACGTTTGCAACCTTTACTTCATCAACTGCTAAAACCGCAATCATATTTTCATGTCGTGGCAAGATCCCCATCTCACCATCCAGAGTTCGAACCGATACATAGCTGGCATGGTGATCATAGACGAGACCATCTGGTGTCACGATCTGGACAGTTAACTGAGCCATAGATCACCCTCTTAAAATCCCATTTTTCAGCTTTTGCAATCACATCTTCGATAGAACCTACACCACGGAAGGCATCTTCTGGCAAGTGGTCATGTTTACCATCAAGGATTTCCTTAAAGCCACGAACAGTTTCAGCAACTGGAACATAAGAACCTGGCTGACCAGTAGAATTGTTCCGCAACGTTGAAGTTTTTGTGACAAGAAGAACTGAATACGACGGGCACGAGCAACCAAGGTCTTTTTCTTCATCAGAAAGTTCATCCATACCAAGGATAGCAATGATATCTTGCAAATCTCATGGTAACGTTGAAGAACACGTTTTACTTCAGAGCAACTGCATAGTGCTCTTCTCCAACGATTTCAGGTGCTAAGGCACGTGAGCTTGAAGCAAGTGGGTCAACGGCTGGGTAGATACCCACTGTACCAACTTACGTTCCAAGTTTGTTGTTGAATCCAAGTGAGCGAAGGCTGTTGCTGGCGCTGGGTCAGTATAGTCATCCGCTGGGACATAGATAGCCTGGACAGAGGTTACAGAACCCTTCTTAGTTGATGTAATACGCTCTTGCACTGACCCATTTCCGTAGCAAGTGTTGGTTGATAACCAACGGCTGATGGCATACGACCCAAAAAGGGCAGATACTTCTGAACCAGCCTGAGTGAAACGGAAGATATTATCGATAAAGAGAAGAACGTCTTGGCCTTCTACATCACGGAAGTATTCAGCGATTGTCAAACCAGTAAGGGCAACACGCATACGTGCTCCCTGGTGGCTCATTCATCTGACCAAATACCATGGCTGTTTTCTCGATAACGCCTGATTCTTTCATTTCCCAGTAAAGGTCATTCCCTCACGAGTACGTTCACCCAACACCGGTAAATACTGAAATACCACCGTGTTCTTGGGCAATGTTGTGAATCAATTCCCTGGATTAAGACGGTTTTACCAACCCCGGCACCACCGAAAAGTCCAACCTTACCACCTTTTAGGTAAGGGCAAGAAGGTCGATAACCTTAATCCCCTGTTTCAAGTGATTTCAGAAGAGGTAGACAACCCATCAAAAGTTGGAGCTTTTTATGAATTGGCTGACGCTCTGCATCTTCTTGTAAAAGGAGCCCAAGTCAATGGTATTCTCCCAAAAACGTTGAAGACACGTCCCAAAAGCTTTTACTCATTGGTACAGAGATTGGACGACCCTGTGTCCAATACTTCTCATCTCCACGAGTCAAACCCATCTTGTTGATTCCCATGGCGATAGTACGAACCATACCATCTCCCAACTCCAAGGCTACTTCAAGGACGATTTTTGTTTTTCTTTCGTCATTTTTGTAGACGACAAGTGCATTGTTAATCTCAGGAAGTTTTTCCCCGCTCGCAAAACAAGACGTTCTACAACGGGACCGATAACCTGAGCAATTTTACCTGAACTCATCTCCTTCTCCCTATTCTATATAAGATACTGTCGGTCCCCTAGTTCAACCAGGTCCCAAGTTCATTTTCACTGCGAGCTGACCAGAGCCATTCTAAGGCACTAGCTCCCCGCTACGATTTCTGTAATTTCTTGTGTAATCGCCGCCTGTCTGGCACGGTTATACTGAATTGTCAAATCATTAATGACTTTCTTAGCATTAGTCGTCGCTGTTTGCATGGCTGTCATACCGGCAGCATTTTCAGCTGTCTTAGCATCGATAATAGCCCCGTAAATCATACTTTCTGCAAACTGAGGCAACAACTGCTCCAAAAATTTCTTCTCGGCCTGTCTCAATTCAAAAGTCAAGCTGTAGTCTTCATCCGCTTCGATTTGGATCCAAGTCAACAATCGGAAGCATTTGTTCACACGCATTTGACTGGTTAGCGTATTGACATGGTGGTTAGCAAACATAGAGCTCTATCAAAAGTTCATTTTGATACATTTCTGAACAGTTTTTAAAATAATCTTACGAACTCATCAAAGCTAGGTTGATCTGCCAAGCCACGTAGTTCATAAAGTGGTTGAACCACGTTTTAAAGAAACTGTAGCTCCCATTCCACCACAGCATCATTTCAAAACCTTTACTGTCTGATGGTATTCTTCTTTCAGCTCCATGTAACGGTCAAAATAGAAGAATTAGTAGCCCAACCAAACCGCGGTCTGAAGTGAATATCGATATAACCCAGTCTTCTTAACTGACGACCAATCAACACGGATTGGTTGAACTGCTGTCCATTACCATGAAGAATATCCGTCAAAAGTTACGAACTGAGCATAAACTTGGAAGTTGCGAGCAGCCTTCTTCCAGAACGATTCAGTTTATAAAATGATATCACCCATGGCATTTGTGATTTGACCCGTATTTTTGTTGAGGCGATTTTGTTTTGTTATCATTTAGATATCGCCATCTGACACCCTATTCTTACTGGAAGTTGGTTTGATTGAGGAAAACTGTAATCGCGTAGATCCAGCGACTGCTTCTTCTGGCAAGTCTTTTGTATCACGAATGGTTTCAAAACTTGGATGTTGAGCATCGTGTAGTTACGGAACTCTTCCTCAAATGAACAATATCATCTACTGGATGGTATCCACAAAACCATGTGTCAAAGCATAGAGAATGGTTACTTGTTTCAACAGGTAATGGTCAGAATGTTGTTTCAAGATTTCAACTGTATTGACGTCCACGGTTCAACTTAGCCTGTACATGCGTCCAAGTCAGAACCAAAACTTAGTGAAGGCCTAACTCACGGTATGAAGCAAGGTCGATGAAGTAAACCAGCAACCTTTTCATGGCTTTAATTTGTGCAGAACCACCTGCTAATGAGATGGCAGACATCCGCGTCAATGGCCGGACGAATACTCCATTTGAAGAGAGGATCATCACCAGAAGATTTAGTCCATCAGTGATTGAAACGTTATTGCAGAGCAGGCAGAGATATCTCCTGTTGTGTCTCAGAGTAAACGGTAGGGCTGTACAGATCCACCACCGTTCATCAGAAACTTTAGCTGAGCGCTCAAGCAAAACGAGAACGAAGGTAGAAACATCCTGGGAAGGCTTCTACGACCTGGAGGACGACGAAGCAAAAAGAGATGCCCACGATAAGCTACCGCTTGTTTTGAAAGATCATCATAACGATCAAAACATGCTTACCTTTGCACACCATGGGCAACCTGGCATAAGGAGCTAGAAGAGCATGGTATGTCAGGAAGGAAGGTCACAACGATTGTAGTCCAAGGCACCGTATTGACGTAGTGTTTCTTTACTTCTTGTGTACTTAGAATCCGTTGATTCTTTGTCCAATCGCAACGTAGATATGATCTGTATCTTTGACCCGTTCAAGATTGTATCAATCGCAATGGTTGTTTTCCTGTCTGATTTGTCACTGATAATCAACTCACGTTGACCACGACCAATCTTGGTACAAGGGAAGTGTCAATAGCTTTCAACCAGTTTGCAATGTGGTTCCATACAGACTACGTTGCATAAGCACACCAGAGCTGGCGCTTCTACTCTACCAGAGTTTTATCAGTGTGATTTCCAAGACCGCCAACTGACGACGCAAGTGGGATCCAAGTTGTCAGACCAATCAGACTTTCACCTACTGACTTCCATGATTTTACCTGTACGGCGGATTTGTATCGCCTTCATGAGCATCTGTAAGCCACCTAGGATGATAATAATGACGTCTGTTGACTCCAAGTTTTGAGCTTACACCATAAGAGCTAGTTTTCAAAAATCAACAACTCCACCATGGTATTTTCAAGACCGTGAGCACGCGCGATACCGTCCCTGATATAGGCTACAACACCTGTTTCAGTCACATCAAAATTGGGTTTGAAATTTTCAATTTGTTGCTTAATTAAAGCGCTTGTTTCTAGTGTTAATTGCCAAAAAGAACACCCACATTTCTATTTCATAAATTTTCTTTAACAACTTTGTTGTTGTTTAATACTCCATCAATTGTCTTTAGTGATTGGCTAAAAGAATTACCAAAACCTCACGGCTGTCATCGTTGTTCTTTGCACATCCCTTGCAGAGACAGGCGTCTCTAGAATCAAAGGGAGCGTGACTCTTCTGCCATCGGTCGAGTATGAGCTGATCATAACGGTCACTCAAATCAGTAGTTCTCTTCAAGTCTATCGTGCTAAATTGCCAAGTCTATATATCAAACAGTTTGCTCAGGATTGCGTGACATGAGACCTGGATGGGAGTTTTGCGCCCAAAGGTGACACCGTGATCAGCTATGGGCTGATCGTTTTCCTCCGTCGACCCGCCTCGCTGCCACTGAAGGTAGGCCTGCTTTCTTCCAGCAACAAGCTGATTTGGTTTCCAAAGTCCTGTATACGTCTTCTTCTCCTTTCTTTCTAAAACCAATTGGATCAAAAGGCATGCTGTATCTCAATCACCTCTACTGCTTTTCTCGTCACATGCTCTCCTGAACCTGATCGATATACGATCTAATGAGACCTTTATAGGCATGACCAAATGTCAGGTGCGGATGATTTTACCAGCCAAGCTGATTGTCAAGTACACCTCATGCCACGCTTTGCCAAAGCCTCCAGCTTATTCTGTGCATGTCTCTGGTTCGCTTTTCTGTCAAACATCGTTTCAGCCAGTCATCTTCTTAAACAATAGCTGCTTTTCTCTAGCCATGCCATTCTCAATGATTGTACTCGCTTCTTTACGGCTACCAGCCAGTCATCTCGCGTGAGCCAATGCTTTCTGCATGATGCGCTGTTCAGCTCCGCTCAAATATCTGTCATAATTCTCTGCTCTTGTTTCGAAAATGCTAGTCAGAGTTGACCGCTTTGGCTTTAATCCGTTAGACCTGGTAACGAAGAACAAAGGAACCAGCGATTAGTATAAAATCGCAAGTAATTCACCTACTGTCACATTCATAAACTACTCTATTCTCGTCATCATTAATTATTTCCTAGGCAATACTATTGTGAAGATGATATTATTATGTACAAGCCAGTATCACAAGAAATAAAACTAGTAGCATGGTCCTAGATTAGTTTGTTCCGACAGTGGATACTAGAAGGCCTGATGAGATAGTAGACTACGATACTTGCCTCACTTCTGCAAAGATATTACCAAAGACCCGCAATGCAGAGTGAAAGTGAGATTTTGTCGCTTCTTCTAAGAGATTCATTGGTGTCATAAAAACCTGGTGTTACCATGCTTTTAAATGCTTTTGATTCCAGTTCGACGATTTCAATTCTCTTTCTTACGTGGGTCATTAAAAGCTCATTTGTAAAGAACATTGTTCCCAAGTCAAAATGACAAATTTGCTGTGAGGTGCATTGAGTACACCATCTGTGGTCTATTTCAATAAGCCATTGTGTATTTTGCACATAAATAGGAACAAACAGAAATAAAAGAGAGAATCATCTCATCATTGGACCGGCTTTGATGTACATTCAACAACAAAATCATCAAATACTCTAACAATATGTTTCGTTTTCCTGTGGGTCTCAAAAAGTCGCAGTTGCCCAATAAATAAAGCCAAAAATAGGAGTGCTGCAGTCAGCAAAGTCAAAACCATCTATGGTTAGTAAAAAGCAGTCGCAATATTGATGGACGTTGGATTAATACTCTTCCATCTAAAGTATCCTCCTCAGTTTATACTTCTTTATTTGATGATAAATGTAGCAGAGCAAGGTGAAGCATGTTTCCTTCTAATAAAAGGCAACTAGGATCATCCAAACCATCGTAGTTCCTGAGATGATATCTGGTTTGGCGAGCAACTGGTTTCAACAAACCGTTCATCCAACGCCCTTCACCAAGAGATACACCCATACAGGCAAGACATAGGCCGAAAATGTTAAATTCACGATCGAATTCCTCCTGCTATTAAATTCTACTTACTTGTTGGTCCCATTGTTGTCAACTTTATGCCCGTTGAAAGTCGCTTTAACGAAAATGTTATTTGCAATACTATTTTTAAGCTCCATTATATAGAAAACTCTGGAAACTATCATCAATAACCGTCCATTATCTGGGTCTTTCTGAAAAAGTACTGAAAATCCGAGATGGAATCTCGGATGATGTCCTATTTCTCTTTAACCTAATGTTCTTTTAGTAAGTAGGATTAAAGGGAAAGCAACTAGAAAGCTTTCCTCTGCACGCTTATGCCAGCGGAACAGTGACGCGCTGGTTCCATCTTCCAGTAAAGATTGATGAGGTCCTTCTTTGAGAGCTCGAACCATGTCTCCTAGCTTGAACAGGTGTGGAACCTTGATAGCCAAGAGTTCCATTTGCGATTAGGAGCACATGGTCGATTTTGTTGACGCTTTGGCATCGTGCAAATCTTCGACATACGTTTCAAACGACGGAAACCTGGGCCGCATAAACTCAACCCGTCCCCTCGTTAATGACGTTCCGTTGGCGAATGGTCCGTTTGTGTCGCTTCATCATAAGAAACCACTCAGCAACAAACTTATACTCAGAGATTTTACGACGAGCACCAAATAACTGCTCATTTTTCAGATGGTGTACCATAGTGAAACCTGTTGCTAATTCACGTTGGGCAACCCTTCCACATCTCATCTCCACCAAGTCTTGTTTGATAGCTTTCCCAAACTTCTCAGGACTCTCTAGATAAGCATCAACAGCCTTATAACAGTTAGTCCCTGACTGGTGACACAGTAGTGACGAGACTTCATGCGTCCGCCTCGATTTTAGACTGTCCACACCATTTTCTCATTCATATCTGGGATATGGTCACACAGCAGACGTATCAGCAGCTGATCACTGAAAATTCTTCAGGAATTTCACCTTTCTCAAACTCTTGCGTTCTTGACCAAATGGCATACGAAAGGTCGCTTCCAACGGCAAAGACTGAGAGCAACTCCTACGGTTAGCATCACGCATGCATGTGGTTTGAAAGAGCACGACGACCAGAGTAAGACATCATAACATGGCTCCGTGGACAAAGCGTTTCCAGTATCACATCTCGTACGTTTGCGTGATTTCAGCTAATTCTTCCATCGAGAGCCCTCACGCTGCCACGACACGAGTCAAGCTCGCAGTTCTTCCAGAACTCAAGGGTTTCTATAGTTAGTTGCACTTGCCTTGGGTAGAGAGGTGGATTTCAAGACCAGGCAGCTTCCAGTCCTGTGCCAATCATAATCGCGACTGGGTCAGACACGATAACTGGCCGATTCCGATATCTCGTGAGTTTTACGGAACCACTCACCAGCACCAGCCTCATTTCCGTCATGTGCCTCATATTGGCGTACTACATAGACTTTGGCACCGTACTTGGCAGCAAACTGGACACCTTCTTCCATCTGTTCGAAAGTAAAGTTTCCGGCACGGCTACGAAGACCATAGGCCTGACCACCGATAAAGACAGCATCTGCTCCATACTGAACAGCTACCTTTAGCTTCTCTAAAGTCCCTGCAGGTGATAAAACCTCAGGACGTTTTAATGTTTTTGTCATGTTTTCTCCTATTTGCAATATAAAAGTTTGACGTTTTTCCTTCTCATTTTATAGTAAATAAGTGATAAAATCAAGCCTAGACAGATTGTTTTGACAATTCTAATCTTTTAAGAAAGCCAAAAACTAGCCTTTCTAGACTAGTTATTCTCAAGATAAAATTCAAAACGTTCGCCTACATACTGACTTTTTACGTATTCAAAAGCTGTCCCATCTTCTAGGTAAGAAACCTGAGTCAGACCAAGAATAGCATGTCCTTTTTCAACTTCCAAATAGTGGGCAATTTTTTCCTTAGCAAGGCGAGCATAGATAGTCTGCTGTGATTTGCCAATACGGTAGCCATGTTTTTGCAAGGTCTGGAAGAAATGACTAGTGATTTCTTCTTTTTTAAAGTCCTTAATGAATTTTTCAGGAATAGAAGCAACTTCATAAACTAGAGGAACTTGGTCGGCATAGCGGACCCGTTCCATTCGGATAATATTCTCCGTTGGAGAAATTCCTAACTTTGCAACTTCCTGCTCATTGGGAATGGTTTTTCTGTAGGAAATGAGCTGGCTAGAGGGTACTTTACCTTGGGACTTAACAATTTCAGTAAAACTTGTTGTTCCTCGCATCTTTTCTTGTACCCGAGTACTAGAAACAAAGGTGCCACTTCCTACGCGGCGCTCTAAGACACCTTCTTCAACTAATAGAGATACAGCTTGGCGGAGGGTCATGCGACTGACCTCAAACTGCTCTGCTAAATCTCGTTCACTAGGAAGCCTCTCCCCAATAGCCCAACGGTGATCGTCAATATCCTTTTTAATCTGATCATGGATTTTCATATAAGCAGGTAGCATATTTTTCACTTCATTTCTATCTTTTCTCTATTGTACCCTAATAAACAAGAAAAAGTCAAACTTCTCCTTGTTTAGTTGGTAATTCGCCCTTATTTGTGATAGAATATTGAAAAAAGATATTTCTTTTGAGAAAGGAAAAAGATGAGCAACATTTCAACTGATTTGCAAGATGTAGAAAAAATCATCGTATTGGACTATGGTAGCCAATACAACCAGCTGATTTCACGCCGTATCCGTGAGATTGGTGTTTTTTCAGAACTAAAAAGCCATAAAATTTCAGCTGCTGAAGTTCGTGAAATCAATCCTGTAGGAATTATCCTATCAGGTGGTCCAAACTCTGTATACGAAGATGGTTCATTTGATATTGACCCAGAAATCTTCGAACTTGGAATTCCAATTTTGGGAATCTGTTACGGTATGCAGTTGTTGACACATAAACTTGGAGGAAAAGTTGTTCCTGCAGGTGATGCTGGAAATCGTGAATACGGTCAATCAACTCTAACTCATACACCATCAGCTCTTTTTGAATCAACACCTGATGAACAGACTGTTTTGATGAGTCATGGTGACGCAGTTACTGAGATTCCTGCTGATTTTGTTCGTACTGGAACTTCAGCTGACTGTCCATATGCAGCCATTGAAAATCCAGATAAACACATTTACGGTATTCAATTCCACCCAGAAGTTCGTCATTCTGTATACGGAAATGATATCCTTCGTAACTTTGCCCTTAACATCTGTAAAGCTAAAGGCGACTGGACAATGGATAACTTCATCGATATGCAGATCCAAAAAAAATCCGTGAAACCGTCGGTGATAAACGTGTCCTTCTTGGCCTTTCAGGTGGGGTTGACTCATCTGTCGTTGGGGTTCTTCTTCAAAAGGCTATTGGTGATCAATTGATCTGTATCTTCGTGGATCACGGTCTCCTTCGTAAAGGAGAAGCGGACCAAGTTATGGACATGCTTGGTGGTAAGTTTGGTTTGAATATCGTCAAAGCAGACGCAGCTAAACGTTTCCTTGATAAACTTGCTGGCGTTTCTGACCCTGAACAAAAACGTAAAATCATCGGTAACGAGTTTGTGTATGTATTTGATGACGAAGCAAGCAAGCTCAAAGATGTGAAATTCCTTGCTCAAGGTACTTTATATACAGATGTTATCGAGTCTGGTACGGATACAGCTCAAACTATCAAGTCACACCACAACGTGGGTGGTCTTCCAGAAGACATGCAATTTGAATTGATTGAACCACTCAACACTCTCTATAAAGACGAAGTTCGTGCCCTTGGTACAGAACTTGGTATGCCAGACCATATCGTATGGCGCCAACCATTCCCAGGACCAGGACTTGCTATCCGTGTTATGGGTGAAATCACTGAAGAAAAGCTAGAAACAGTTCGTGAGTCAGACGCTATTCTTCGTGAGGAAATTGCTAAAGCAGGTCTTGACCGCGATATCTGGCAATACTTCACTGTTAATACAGGCGTTCGTTCAGTTGGTGTTATGGGTGACGGTCGTACATATGACTACACGATTGCAATCCGTGCTATCACCTCTATCGATGGTATGACTGCTGATTTTGCTAAGATTCCATGGGAAGTCCTTCAAAAAATCTCAGTACGTATCGTAAACGAAGTGGACCATGTTAACCGTATCGTCTACGACATTACAAGTAAACCACCAGCAACCGTTGAGTGGGAATAATATAGAAAGTAAAAATGAATGTTTTACACCGATTCTATCGGGTTTATAGAAGTTAGAATGGTATAAATTTATCTTTTTAGAAAAGTTACCCCGCCAATTTTCCCGCCAAACTTGGCAAATAGATTACAAAAAACTCTCTTAGTGTGAATATGTACTAAGAGAGTTTTTTGTATATAAATTATCTTCTACAACAAATTAGAAAGGTATTTAGCCTTTTTCTTTTGATATGCCAAAAATTAAGATTACGATGACCTTGGAATAAGGTATCAAAAAGTAATGAATGATAGAAAATTATTTGAGTAGGTAACTAATCGGACTTTCTCCGACTGCAGTTAGCTCAACTTTTTCGTTTATCCCCTAAATCTGATATAGTAACTAAGACTTGCCAACATGTATATCTACTTAAACCTGGGTGCTTCATGTAATCAAAAAAATTTCCCTGTCCAGAGTATGAAATTTCTTCAGAACTTTGCCGTTCAACACTACCGTTCAATTGTTTTGTAGCATTATACAGTATTTCTTCTATCTCAAACTTACTTAATTCACTATAAATTTGATTTGATTGTAAATTAAATTTTTGTCATTGTAGTATTCTCCTTTTTGATTAGTATTTTTTTCCAGCTCTCTTTCTAATTCGAGCTCCTTAATTCTATCTTGTAATATTGTGTTTGAATGATGTAAGCTATAAATTTGGTCTTGCATTCTTTTTAGAATTGTATTCATTTGAATAATAGTGAATAGCTTGTTGCAAATTTGATGCAATATCAGCGTTCAAAAAAATATCGTATACCTGAAATATGATTATATGTTCTAAATTCAGTTGGAATGGAGTAGTACTCTTTTTCATAAAGTAGATAATAATTTTTTTCTTTTTCTTCTCTATATTTTTTTCCTGAGTCGCATTTATTATTTTTATCGTATTTTTATTTTTCTCTTTAATAATTCTGATTTTTATCTGCTACATATAGTACTGTAGATAAAATCCAAATGAATATGATAATTTCTGAAGTATAAAAAGAATAGTGATACAATGAGCAAGAAAAAGAACAATAGCACCGTATATTCGTTTTTTTGTAGCTTTCAAATTTTTACTTTATGAAGATTAAACTCAAGTTCATTAAAATATTCATCAAAGTTTTAGAAATTTTTATCTATTTCTTCTTCTGCAATTTTCAGAGTTCGATGTGCTCATCTCTTTGGTAGTTGGTTTAGGAACTGTTTTCTTTTCTTCAAGTTGTTGGGTGGGCACTTCACTATTATCATCATACATTGATTGAAGGTAGGTTAGAATAGCAAGTCCCTCTAGTATAAATAATTTGATTACTAATTCTTACATATTCCTCAAAATCATCAATTTCAGATAATCGAATTAAATATCCGTCATCATCAAAAAAATACAGTTAGAAAGTTCTCGGATAGAAATGTCTCAAAATCTTTAAATTGGTCAAAATATTCTTTTCATCTAAAATTGCTCTTTTTAAACTCATCATCTGGAGTCAATGTGCCATCATATAAAGTCCCATATTACTGATAGAGCAAGGTCAAAATAATCATTATAAGGAGACTGTGCTCTTTTAGGGATTTATTCTTCCTTTTGGGAAAAATTCCAAAATTTCCTATTTGATAATTATTACAAATCTGATAAACGTTTTTTTCTTTATTATCAAGTTCAAATTCGAAAGGAAAAATCATCATCATATTCAGTGTATGATTTTATAATATTAAGAATCTCGCGTTGCTTATCTCTGGATAACTTACTATATGATTTTCCATAATATTTTCGAAAAATTGCTGTACGATATGTTATAAGAGTGTCGCCACTATGTACTTTGTCATCATACCATTCGAAAATGTCTTTATATATTAATTTCATCAATTCAGAACGGTCAGGTTCGTCTCCTTGCAATAAGAAACTAAATTTTATTGCTTTTTCTTTGTCTGAAATATATTCTTGCACACTTTTAAATGGAAAAGTCTGAAAATCTTCAAGTTTCAATATAAAATCCTCCAATCAATTACTCTCCCTCTAATTATAGTCAATTTATTGAGTATAGTCAATAAATTAATAGAGATAAAATGAAATTATCTATATAGAAAAGAGATGAGAACGATGATTTCATACAAACCCTTCTACGAAACCTTATTTAAACAAGGGAAAACAGAATACGAATTAATTTTTCACCACGGTCTATCCAGCAATACACTACATAGAATGAAAAAAAGGAAAACCAATAACTACAGCTACACTTGATACCCTTATGCTTTTATCTTTGAACTGCAATGTGTATGATGTAATTACTTATATTCCAGATGATATAGGAGAAGTTTAAATATATGTCAAGTAAGCAATTCAATAATTTCATGTAAGGAAAAAAATTTCCTAACTCATGTCATTTTATTTTTTTAAAAAAATGTTCACAAAGAATCCAAGAGAAATACAAAGATTTAAAAACTCAAAAAGACATATTGATTTACATTCAGATGAAAAAAACTTATTGGGAAAATATTAAATTACTCCAATTTATCTGATTTAAGTAGGAACAATCCCTATTTAATCACTCCCAAGTGTATTGAAATACTTTGTTAATGAAGAACATTATTTTTAATGATGAGAATGAAGTATTATGGGGCTGTGATATAGACGAATATTTAGAAGATTTCTTTATTGAAATGATTCTTGATATTCAAGAAATTCCAGAATATTCTAAGCACTTATTGAATTTATCACTAACAAATACAGAGGATATCAAAGAATATTTTTCAACAACATTTTCCTTTAGCAAGTTCTTCTTACAATGAATTAAAAGATAAATTTATTGATTTTTACCTATAATCAGTTTGATACTATAGAAATTTTTAGAAAATGATTCAGTATTTTTTTATTTAGAAAAAAAGACTCTGTCACACTATCACATAAAAATAAGGAATCTTATCTTAGCTACCAGAAACTTCCAGAAAAGTTGGATTTATTAGCAAAGTATATTTTATTACCAATAATAGATAAACTAACACTCGAAAGTTTAATTTATCGTAAATGATACAATTTTTATTTAGTACTGTATAGCATATTTTTCCCCACTTCGTGTGGGGATTTTTTTATTGTCAAAAAAATTTTTTTATCCCCACATTTTCAACTAATTAAAAAAATGAGACAATATGACTGTCAAGGAGGTCATGAACTGCTTGATAAAATTAATCTAGTGTGCGCACAAAGATAAAGAGGTAACAAAATGGAAAATAATATTGGAAAAGTGAGTTTTAACTCACCAAGCTTGAAAAATCTACTAATTGGTACGTCAAATGTAGAACATACTCCTACTAGTGCTTTTTGTTATTGAATGTAGAGATGTTCCTAAACGTAATGAAAAAAATGAAGTCATTGATGGAACAATAAGTAAAAAAAGTTTTATTGGCTCTTCAGCCAGAAATTGTTAAGGCTATTCAAGATGTTGATGGAGATTTAAGTAGCATAAAACCTTTCACTATTGAGATATACAACGATGAATCTTTTTGAAAAAAATTAATAATGAGTTAATCATTGCTAAAACAATAGATTTAGAAGGAGCATTATTAGCGTTAAAATGGGATATCTGATGGTCGAAATGGCGGTGCTTACAGAGAATTTCAAGCTCATTATTTCAGAAATAAAGTTATCGGGTGCTAAATCATGATAGTATCTAAAATAAAAACGAAACTTTGAGTAAATATGATTTGTCGTGAGATACCCCCTACTTACTTATCTGTTTCAGAAACCATAGAAAAGCCGTAAAAGAAAGGCAATGTCTTTATCTTCAAGAAACTGTTTAAAGGTACTCCTAATATCTCTTATCATTACCTTTCTTTCATCACATTTTTCCCTTTATTAAGCATATCTACAAGATAAGTATTATTATATCTTCTGCTCTTGTTAGATCTTTTTTTATATGGTCATATCGTAGTAAAATTCTTGTTTTCGACTTTACTCTCCCTATCTGGAAGTACAGATTTTTTTAAGTATTCTTGAGACTTGCAACAGAACAGTTTAGACCTAATTCAACTACCATCTAATAAAATACAGATAAAAAAACAGTTGAATGGAAATTTTTATAAAGAAAGATGAAACAGGACTATAATTGAACTCAAATCCATCAGGGACAATTCCTAGTATTCAGCAAGTCAAAAGAAATCACTAGACGGTTGACCGAATTTCTTATTCAGACTACCTATAGAGACTGGAATCTCTTTAGAATCCACTATGCAAAGAATAGTTACGTTGTTATAAAATACTGGAAAAATCAAATCAAGATATACTGTTAGTGAACTATTCAAGATAGCAGATGACGATTACTGTATCAATTACTACTCCCAATAAAACTATATGATAATATTTCGCTTTTGATATAGCTAATGAGGCTAATCAGCAGATTATAATAGCTCCTAGTGGTGCTGGGAAGTCACTTTATCTAGCCACACTAGCTGGGTTACTAATTAAACAAGGTCATTCTATAAGTTTAATTGACGCTAAACAAACCTCTTTAGGTGCGACATTTGAAAATCTAGGTATTCCTGTCGCACGTAATGCGGAAGAGATTATTCTACTTCTAGAACAAATGGTATTTGAAATGGAAGATAGATATAAGAGATATTTCGCATTTTCTTCAGTTGATTTTGGGACCACGTACAAACATTTTTCTTTACCTGCACATTATTTAATTTTTGATGAAGTGCTGGCAGCTTTGGAATGTGGAACATCAGCGCAACAAAAAGAAATGGTTAGGCTACTAAAAATACTTGCCTTAAAATCACGGGCTTCTGGACAGGGATTGCTTGTTCTTGCAAGCCAAAAGCTCCTTGCTTCTGATTTACCGCGTGCAGTCACAGAGCAGTGCCAAACTAGAATTATTTTAGGGAATAGTTCCAGTATATCTGAAGAAACGTTTTACAGTGTCATGGGTAAAGAGAAAATAGATCTTTTGGCGGAGTACAGAGGAGGAGTTGGAAAAGGATATTTTTAACTCCTAAAACAAACGGAATAAAAATATTTTTGAGACTCCGTATTTTGATTTAGATTCAATAGATTTCAAAAAAATAAAATAAAGGGACTTTCAAACTATTCCAAGAAAGCAGATAGAATGAACTAACTATCTAGTGAGCCGGCTTGCCCATAAGCAAGCCAGGGACTCGCTAGATGTGTATATTAGCCTGCTACTTGACATGCAGGCATGATAAGCGGAGGACTAATGACTAGAGAATTATATAACACAAAAATAATTCAATATAATTCAAATACTTTCGAGGTCATATACTATCGAAAAGCAAAATTTAGAAGACTAGGAGAAACCGATACTACAGTATCTAATACTTCTAAAAGTCCAAGTGAAAAAGAACTCTATCAGCAAGCCAATAGGATAAAAAGGCGTATTCGTCACTACATGCTGTGCAATGATTTCGATTTATTTTGGACATTAACTTTTAACGACGAAAAAATCAATTCCCATGATTATTTAATCGTAAAAAAGAAAATACGCGCTTGGCTCAAAGCTCAGCGTGAAAAATATGGAAAATTTCACTATATTTTCATACCAGAATTACACAAAAATGGACGGCTCCATTTTCATGGAGTAACAGGCGGTTTTAGTCCAAAATTAACAAAAGCAAGAAATACTAAAACTGGTCGATTGATAAAAAAGAATGGCAAGCAAGTCTATAATGTTGATTCATATCAATTAGGATTTAGTACCGTTACAAAAATCGATTCTTCTGAAAAAAAGTTGCTAACTACATTACAAAAATATATCACAAAAGATTTACTAGCTATTCCAAGTGGATATAAACAGCCAAAATATTTTTTATCTCGTGGTTTAATAAAACCGATAGTAAGCTATGAAAATTTAGAAAGAAATTATTTTGAGGGATTAACCCCCAGTTTTTCAGTAGGTCATTTAGATAATCTTGAGTACAAAGAAGATATTGCGATTTACAATCTATCAATAGATGACAATGGGGAGGTTATTCAAAATTCAACTGATACAAGAATAAAAATCAGAAGGGAACAGTAAGCGTATGAAATCATTGATTAGTAAAGACGACTTGATAAAACTAGGATATAAGAAACATACTGCAATTAGTATTATTCAAGCGGTAAAGCAGGATTTGGTGTATAATAAAGGTATACCATTCTACAATAACCGTAGACTTGGACTAGTCCCACGGGAAAGAGTAGAAAACCTTATCGGTGTAAAACTAGATGAGGAATAACAAATGGCAAAAACACGTTATAGCGGTGTGTTTGTTGATACGAAAGGAAAATATTTCTATGAAACAGAGCTAGGTATTGATAGAATCAGTGGTAAACGTATTAGAAAAAAAAGTAGAAAAGATAGCAACGGTAAGCCTTTTTCTACTGCCAGAGAGGCGTATTTAGAATTGACTCGGGTAAAACGAGAGTATCACAAAGCTCATACTTACGCTAATTACAATATGACTGTCAAGCAGTTTATTTTAGATTGTTATATACCATATTATAAATCGTATGTGGAAGAAAGTACTTATGCTGTCAGAATCAAAAATCTTGAAAAGATTGCTGAACGATTTTATAACAAGACACTACGTGGTTTGACTATTGAAGATATTCAAAACTATCGGATATGGTTACTGTCAAGCAAAGACGAAAACGGTTCTGGCTACTCTCAAGCCTACGCTAGTCTAATCTTTGGTATGTTTAGAAAGTCTCTTGATTATGCTGTAGAAATGGGTTATTTGGAAACTAATATCTCTAAGAAAGCCAAAGCTATTCCGAAAGGAAAGGCTATCGTTCCATACTGGACTAAAGTAGAATTTGAGCGTGTTATTGCTCAAATCTGTCTTGATGATTTTTATGAACATCTTAATTTCGTTATGCTTTGGACTTTTTTCATGACAGGTATTCGAGTAAATGAAGGAATGGCACTTTGGTGGAATGATATTGATTTCGATAAAAAGCGTATGCGTGTTCATCATATGCTTATTCTAAAATCAAGGAAAAACTGGCAAAGAAATGCCTATACCAAAACAAGTGATGGCAAACGTATTATTTCCCTAGATGATGATACGATTTCTATTTTAAAGCGTTGGAAAGACAGACAGAAAGAAATTGGTTTAGGCAATGAAACTGATTTTATATTTACATATGATAGCCTTCCAATGATAAAATCTACACTAGCTAGAATTATTCAACGATATTCTGAACTAGCTAATGTAAAGCGAATACAGGGTAAAGGACTTCGTCATAGTAACGCTTCTTATTTGATAAACGAGTTTAATGTATCTGTCTTGATTTTGTCGAAAAGGTTAGGTCATTCTAGCCCAGAAATTACTTTGAAACATTACTCACACCTTTGGCGTGGAGCTGACGAATCTATTGCTGAAATAATGAGTGGGAATATATCCATACATACAGCTCCAAAAAAACAAAAAAATTCAATTCAACGGGAATCAAAACCTAAAAAGATAACCCCGCCAGAAATCCCGCCAAATATATTTAAAAGGCATTGTAAACCTTAATAAATCAAGGTTTTCTGGCACTAAACCTATGAAATTTTTAATTGAGTGGGGATCACTGGAGGGAGGGCACCTGACTACTTTGCTCTATCTCAAATTTCTGACCAATCCTACCTCATCCAGTCAAATAACTGTCATACACAAACAACTGCAAAACTCATCTCAGATATTGTCCGCTTTGCTCAGATTACAAATCTAATGAATTGGCTCAACTCCACATCATGGGACAACTCCATGAACTAATGTTTCATCTAGGAACGATTGCTCCCAATCAGAAAAAAGAGAATATTTCATCAACTCACCAGCTCTATCTTGACTGCAAACGATTAATTGATAGTCACTATCCACAATCGCTTACCATTCAAGATTTAGCAAAAGAGCTATCGGTTCATAGAAGTTACTTAACTAGTGTGTTTAAAGAATTTCACCAACTCTCTCCAAAAGAGTATTTACTTTTCGTTCGAATGAAGCGTGCTCAACAGTTACTAGAACACACCAATGAAACGATCAAAGTCATTGCATATTCTGTGGGTTTTTCAGATCCACTACATTTCTCAAAAGCCTACAAACAGTTTTTTCATAAAACACCTAGTCAAACTCGAAATGAATACTCTCACTCCCTCTTAGCTAGAAAGGAAAATCAATGAAATCACACCAACTAGTTTACCAAATATTAGCTAGAGAAAACGATTATGTCAGCGGAGAAAAAATCGGAGAAGAACTGAATTTAAGCCGTACATCCATATGGAAAGCGATCCAACGTCTTCAACAAGAAGGCCTAGAAATTGACAGTATCAAAAATAGAGGATACAAGCTTATTCAAGGCGATCTGATATTGCCTGATTTGATTCAGGAGAAAACCAACTTAACCATTCGCTACAAACCTGAGACAAAATCAACACAAACAGATGCAAAAGAAGGGATTGAGGCTGGAAACCAAGGAAACACACTCTATCTTTCAACCTGTCAAACAGCAGGTCGTGGCCGCTTTCAGCGCCCCTACTATTCTCCATCTCAGGGTGGGATCTATATGTCCCTGCATATTCAACCCAATCTTCCCTATGAAAAACTCCCTTCCTATACTCTCCTTGTAGCTGCTGCAACCTACAAAGCCATTAAAAATCTAACTATGATAGAAGTAGATATCAAATGGGTAAATGACATCTACTTAAAAAATAAAAAGATAGCAGGTATCCTCACCGAAGCAATGACATCAGTTGAAACAGGCTTGGTTACAGATGTCATTATCGGACTTGGTATAAATTTTTCTATAGCAGACTTCCCAGAAGACCTAAAAGAAAAAGCAGGTAGCCTATTTATGATAACATTTAGCTACATATACAATAATAATGAAATATTATAAAGGCAAATCGCTGGTAATTTTTCCTCTTATAACAACCAGCGTCTTACGATTATAGAACAGGAAACCATGAGGTCCACGATGATATTCATTGATCCAGACATGGCTAAGACCTCTAATCTCATCCCAAAGCCACAAATAAATCAATTTTTCTTAGATAAATCCTTTTTTTATGAATTGAACATTTCCATTTAAGTAAGAAGAAGAAAAGTAAGGAGCAAACTACAACTGTAACAATCCTCAACCTCTTGCTCAACAATCAAGGATAGATTTAAAAAGCGAATTTGTTTCTGTTGTATCTAAGATCATCGAAATCCCAGTTAAAATCACTACAAATATAAATGGTATAAATCGCAAAAAATACTACAAAAATTTTATTCCATTTTTCATATAGAATCACCTAATATCTCAAAATCTTATTCCTAATAAAGCACTAACCTAGCAAAGCTGTTGCTATATTAAAATTTTACCACTATTATTTTAAAGAAATACACACAAAAAAAGAGCTCACTAGTTTCAGTACGAGAATGGGGATTGAACCCCGCGCCGGTTACCCGGCTTATCAGGCGTGCGCTCTAACCACTCCCGGAGCTACGCGCCCAAGTTCAAAACTTGGTATGAATTGTTCAAAGCGGGTGACGAGAATCGAACCATGACAACAGTTTTCTGAAGGCTGTGCTTTTACCATGTTTCTTCACATCCGCCGATTGTAATTTCGATTTCTCACCACAACCAAGCTAAACTCCCTCGAGCTGGGCTGACTTCCATATCTCACAGGGGCAACCCCAACTACTTCCGGCGTTCTAGGCTTAACTGCTGTGTTCGGTATGGGTACAGGTGTATCTCCTAGGCTATCGTCACTTAACTCTGAGTAATACCTACCAAAATTGAATATTCATCAACAATTAGAAAACCTCACGCTTCTTGCATCCTCAGTTACTTTGATAAGTCCTCGAGCTGTTAGTATTAGTCCGCCAAGCATGTGTCGCCACACTCCACTTAACCCATACTAGAGCAGATCCTCGCCTCTCCTACGCCCGCGCGGATAGGACCGAACCGTCTCAACGACGTTCCTGAACCCAGCTCGCGTGCCGCTTCACCGGGCGAACAGCCCAACCCTGGGGACCGACCACAGCCCCAGGATGCGACGAGCTGATACGAGGTGCCAAATCGTCGATGTGGAAACCTTGGGAGATAAGCTCGTTATCCCCAGGTAGCTTTTTATCCGTTGGAGCGATGGCCCTTCCATACGGAACCACCGGATCACTAAGTCGATCTTCGTCCCTGCTCGAGTTGTGAGCTCGCAGTCAAGCTCCCTTTACTTAACTCTGCGAATGATTTCCAACCATTCTGAGGGAACCTTTGGGCGCTTCGCCTTTTAGGAGGCGACCGCCCCAGTCAAACTGCCCGTCAGACACTGTTCCGATAGGATCACCATCCGGGTTAGAGTGGCCAACACACGCGGTAGTATCCCAACAATCGTCTCCTTCGAAACTGGCGTCCTGATCTCTTTAGACTCTACCTATCCTGTAACATGTGGTACAGACACTCGAATATCAAACCGCAGTAAAGTCTATGGTCCGTCCTGTCGCGGGTAACCTGCATCTTCACAGGTACTGTACCACCGAGTCTCCTCGTTGAGACAGTGCCCAAATCATTACGCCTTTTAGTGGGGTGAACTTACCCGACAGATTTTCGCCACCTTATATCGAGGTTACGGCCGTTTACTGGGGCTTCAATTCATGTACCTTTCTCGCTTTGCGCTACACCCTCCTAACCTTCCAGCACCGGGCAGGCGTCACCTCATACATCATCTTACGATTTAGCAGAGAGCTGTGTTTTTGATAAACAGTTGTTGAGCTATTTCACTGCTGGCTGACTTAAAGTCAGCACCCCTCCCGAAGTTACGGGTCATTGTTGAGTTCCTTAACGAGAGTTCTCTCGCTCACCTGAGGCTACTCGGCCTCGACTACCTGTGTCGGTTTGCTGTACGGGTAGAGTATGTTTAAACGCTAGAAGCTTTTCTTGGCAGTGTGACGTCACTAACTTGCTACTAAACTGGCTCCCCATCACAGCTCAATGTTATAGAACCAAGCATTTAACCCAGTTCACACCTCACCGCTTAGACAGACACTTCCAATCGTCTGTTTTAGTTAGCCTACTGCGTCCTCCATGCTACATACCCTAGTACAGAACAACCTGTTGTCCATCGGATACACCTTTCGGTCTCTCTGTCCCGGACTAACCCAGGCGGACGACTTTCCCCTGGAAAACCTTAGTTCACGGTGGACAGGATTTCACCTGTCTTCGCTACTCATACCGGCATTCTCACTTCATGTTCCAGCACCCTCACGGTACACCATCACACAGAACGCCTCCCACCATACCTATAGCGTATCCACAGCTCGGTAAATCTGTTTTAGCCCCGGTACATTTTCGCGCAGGGTCACCTGACCAGCGATTATTACGCACCTTTGAATGAATAGCTGCTTTCTAAGCTAACATCCTAGTTGTCTGGTGCAACCCTCATCCTTTCCAGCCTTAACAATTATTTTGGGACCTTAGCTGGTGGTCTGGGCTGTTTCCCTTTCGACTACGGATCTTAGCACTCGCAGTCTGACTGCCGACCATAATTCATTGGCATTCGGAGTTTATCTGAGATTGGTAATCCGGGATGGACCCCTCACCCAAACATCAGTGCTCTACCTCCGTTGAATCTCTTTATGTCGACGCTAGCCAAGCTATTTCGGAGAGAACCAGCTATCTCCTAGCCTCGTTTGGAATCTCTCCGCCACCCACTAAGTCATCCAAGCACTTTTCAACGTGCCCTGGTTCGGTCCTCCCAGCGCGTCTACCGCACCTTCAACCTGCCCGCGGGTAGGTCAAGGTTTCGGGTCTCGCCATGATACTCACCCGCCTATTCAGACTCGGTTTCCCTACGGCTCCGTCTCTTCAACTTAACCTCGCATCATAACGTAACTCGCCGGTTCATTCTACAAAAGGCACGCTCTCACCCATTAACGGGCTCGAACTTGTTGTAGGCACACGGTTTCAGGTTCTATTTCACCTCTCCCGGGGTGCTTTTTCACCTTCCTCACGGTACTGGCTCATCGTCACGTAGGAGTATTTAGGTTGGGAGATGGTCTCCAGATTCCGACGGGATTTCTCGTGTCCCGCCGTACTCAGGATTCTTCTACAGGTACAAAAGACGATAAAATACGAGGCTCACCTCTTGGCTGATCTTCCTTCAAATCATTCTTCTTTGGCTAATCTTGAGTCCCACTTTGTGTCCTACAACCCCGAAGAGTAAACCTTCGTTTGCCCTCCGCCGTTCTTCGCTCGCCGCTACTAAGGCAATCGCTTTTCGCTTCTTCCCGTGCTACTTAGATGTTTTCAGTTCACTGCGTCTTCCTCCCTCACTTTAACAGATATGGGTAACAGGTAGTACCTGGGTTCCCTCGGTCTGGAAATCCCTGATCATCGCTTTTCACTTACAGCTGCCCCACATCGTCGTTTGTCACGTCCTTCTTCGGCCTCAGTGCCAAGGCATCCACCGTGCGCCCTTTATTAACTTAACTTATTTTCTGACCTTTCAGTCATAAACTCTTTAATACTACAGTTACTCTCTGGCTTATTTTCGTTACTATTTGATATAGATATCTTCAATTTTCAATGTGCATTACTTATGATCTTCTCACCAATGGAGCCTAGCGCCCGAACCGCTGACCTCCTCTGCGTGCAAAGCAGGCGCTTCTCCCAGCTGGAGTGTAATATTCCACAAGACCTCTCAAGACTAAACAAGACCAATGCGCAGTTCCTTATCCTAGAAAGGAGTAGTGATCCAGCCGCACCTTCCGATACGAAGCCACCAGCCATGACTTCACCCCAATCATTCATCCCAACCTCAGGCGGCTGGCTCCTAAAAGCGGCCCCACCGACCCCTTGCGTTACAACTCGTGGTGACGGGCGGTGTGTAAGGCCTGGGAACGGCCCCACCATGGCGTGCTGATCCGCGATTACTAGCGATTCCGATCATGTAGCGAGTTGCGCCTACAATCCGAACTGAGACTGGCTTTTAAGAGATTAGCTTGCTGTCACCGGCTTGCGACTCACAGCCAGTACGTGTAGCCCAGGTCATATGGGGCATGATGATTTTACTATCCCACCTTTCCTCCGGTTTGTTACTGCGCCCTGCCAGAGTGCCCAACGGAATGATGGCAACTAACATGAAGGTGCTCGTTGTGACTTAACCCAACATCTCAACCATGGTTAAGCCACGCCTTTAACTTCAGACTTAATTCAATCGCCTGCGCTCGTCTTTTACGCCCAATAAATCCGGATTACCGACCACGGCCATCGCGGCTGCTGGCACGTAGTTAGCCGTCCCTTTCGTAAGATGCCCACAGTGTGAACTTTCCACTCTCACACCTCGTTCTTCTCTTTACAACAGAGCTTTACGATCCGAAAACTTCTTCACCACGCGGCGTTGTCATCGACTTCCGTCCATTGCCGAAGATTCCCTACTGCTGCCTCCTCCCGTAGAGTCTGCCGTGTCTCAGTCCCAGTGTGGCCGATCACCTCTCAGGTCGGCTATGTATCGTCGCCTTGCGAGCCGTTACCCCACCAACTAGCTAATACAACGCAGGTCCATCTGGTAGTGATGACGACTTTCAATGAATTATCGCGATAACTCATTTTATGGTATTAAGCACGTTTCAATAGTTATCCCCCGCCACCAGGCAGGTTACCTACGCGTTACTCACCGTTCGCAACTCATCTGCTCGGTGTAAGCACCAAGTTTCAGCGTTCCCACTTGCATGTATTAGGCAATGCCGCCAGCGCCTGTCCTGGGAGCCAGATCAAACTCACAAAGTTTGAGTTCTCACCTTTACTTGTCACTGACAGATTTATTGTTTTCTACTGTTCAGTACTATAACCTTAGTTATAGTGCCCTGCACATTGGTTCGTCTTGTTCAGTTTTCAAAGGTCTTTGTCACTCATTCTCTCAAGCGACAACTATATTAGTATATCACAGCCATCTGTCTCTGTCAACAGATTTTTTAAACTTTTTTCAAGTAACCGCAATACCATAGTCCGTACGGGATTCGAACCCGTGTTACCGCCGTGAAAAGGCGGTGTCTTAACCCCTTGACCAACGGACCTGAGCTTTTCAACTCTTTTCTATTATACCTACTTTTACCTTTGTCAAGAACTTTTTCAGTGAGTTGATCTTTTCTTCACTAACTTAACCACTGCTTCTGTCCGTGCAGTGTGGGGAAACATATCGACCGACTGGATATACTGGAGATCATAGACTTTTACTAGTTTAACCAAATCTCGTGCCAAGGTCGAAACATTGCAGGATACATAGACCATTTTGTCTGGAACATAGGTCAGAATGGTATCCAACAGCTTATCATCTAAGCCTGTACGAGGAGGATCGACTATCGCCGCATTCGCTCGGCAGCCATCTTGGATACCAGCGGAATAATCTCTTCGCTGTTCCTGCTTCAATGGTATTGTCAACCCATTTTTAGCATTTCGCTAGCATCT